>Ga0335070_10008542_pt1 | contig 12009 bp, 8 predicted proteins | sample Lox_Sample_13_FD_206722 | JGI IMG/M metagenome (GOLD analysis project Ga0335070, IMG submission 206722) | Soil microbial communities from Loxahatchee National Wildlife Refuge, Florida, United States - Lox_Sample_1.3 | ecosystem: Environmental > Terrestrial > Soil > Wetlands | place: USA: Florida...
CCAACTTCATAGGCGGTGGCCTTCTCAGGATTGAAGGTGATGAAGAAGGCGCTTTGCGCGCGCCCGTTGAATCCGCCGCTCTTGAAGCCCGTGGAAATCGACGCGTAGGCCATGGCGTGCGCGGCCAGTTCGTACTGCGCGGCCAGTCGGTAGGTCACCGAGCTCCAGTCCTTCTCGAGCGCCGTCGGTGGCAGCAGGTCGAAGCCGTACTTTGTCGCGTTGACGTAGATGAGGTTGTCCTTGTGCTCGTAGGAATACCGCAATCCCAGATCGACGCTGAACTTGTCGGTGAAGTGCACGGTGCCCTGCCCGTACACGGCGTAGCTGGTGTTGCCGCCCTTGTTGGTGGTGTACGTGTCGTAGCCGTTCGGATTAGCCGGGAACGACAGCGGCAGCACCACCCCATTGAAGATGTTCTCGCGCAGGTAATACAGGCCGCTCACCCACTCGACCCGCTTCGAGGCCGTGGTGCCGCTCAGCAGGAATTCCTGCGAGATCTGGTCATCCTGCTCGCTGACGATCTGGTCGCCCATCTGCGATGGCGCCGCATCGAAGGACAGGCCGGTGAGGAAGCGCGAATTGCGGTACGCGCTGATGGATCTGAGCTTGAGGTCGCCCCAGTCCTGCGTGACCGTCAGACGTGTGCCCCAGGTGTCCTCGTGGTCGTGGAAGTTCCACACCGAGTAGTTGGTGTAGTACGAGGGCGACAGCCAGCGATCATCGTAGGGGGTCACGCCGTTGGCCACGGCCCACTGGTTTTGCGGAATGGTCACGAAGGTCTGCGTGTTCAGGTTGAGCAGCAGACTCATCGCGATCGGCTGGCGCACCCGGGTGTAGTCTCCCGACAGATCCACGCTCAGGCTGTCCGTCGGTCGCCACAGCAGCGACAGTTTCCCGACTTCCTTGCCCTCGCCACCGTAGTGCTGGCCCGTCTCCAGGCTGCGGCCGAAACCGTCCGCGTTCTTGGTGAGTGCCGTGAAGCGGATCGCGAGGGTATCGTCGATGAGGGGCGCGTTCAGGACCGCACTCGCATCGAAGCGACCACGCTCTCCGGCGCGCAGCATCAGGTCGGCCTCCGGCTTGAAGGCCGGCTGCTTCGTATAGAGGCTGATCGCCCCGCCGATGGTGTTCTTGCCGAACAGGGTTCCCTGCGGACCGCGCAGCACCTCGACGCGATCGAGGTCGGTCAGATCGAGCAGGCCGCCGGAGGTCCGCGCCAGGAACACCCCGTCGACGTAGATACCAACACCGGGATCGAAGGTGGGCAGCCAGTCGAACTGGCCGATGCCGCGGATGTACACCCCGGCGTTGTTGCCGCCCTGGTCACTCTTGGTGAACTGCACGCCCGGCACCTGGTTCGCCAGTGCTCCCAGATCCGGCAGCGAACGCGCGGCGATCGCATCGCCGGTCAGCACGCTGATGGCGATCGGCACGTCCTGCACCGGTTGCTCGCGCTTCTGCGCGGTGACCACCACTTCCTCGAGTTCCGCGCTCCAGGCTGCGGCGGCACACAGCAAAGCCAGGCTCCCGAGTGCGACTGGCCCTGCGGAGGAGCGACGGTGACGCGTGCAATCCCCGATGTACATGCATTCCCCCGAAGGTGTGTCGTTGCGGACTGGCTTGTTCTGTTTCAAAACTAGGCCATCTGAACCTGTTACGTCAATAAGTTTCTTAATAGAAACATCGCGGGCCGACGCCACGGCCGGCCCGAGTGCCTGAGAAAGGCGCCGACCGGCGCCCGGGGGAGCGGTGCTACGGGGGAGCGGTGCTACGGGGGAGTGGGGGTACCGGAGCGGGGCTACGGGGGAGCAGCCGGCCTCAGGCGGGCTTCTCGCCGGCCACGGTGGTCCGGTAAAGCTCGCGCCGGTAGCCCTGGTAGTCGTTGTACGCCTGATGCACGCACAGGCGGTTGTCCCACACGGCGAGCATGTCCGGCTCCCAGCGCAGCCGGCACGTGAAGGCCGGCTGGACCAGGTGGTCGGTCAGATAGCGCAGCAGTGGCGCTGACTCCTCGGGCAACATGCCTTCGATACCGATCCCGTAGGAGGGATCCACGTACAGTGCCTTCTCGCCGGTCACCGGATGCGTGCGCACGAGCGGATGCGAGTTGCCGCGGATCTTCCGCATGAGGTCGTCCGGGAGACGGGTGGAATCGCGTGTGGCGGCGAGCCGCCCGATCGGGCTCTCGCCCACTTCGACGGCATCGTGAACCGATTGCAACACATCGCGGAGCGAGAAGTGCACACGCAGGCCCTCGATCATCCGCCGGTAGGTATCACTCAACATGGTGTAGGCGAGCGCGGAGTTGGCCCACATCGTGTCGCCGCCAAACGGTGGGACCTGAACCGAGTGCAGGATCGTGATGGCCGGCGGCTCCGGCAGAAACGGTGAGTCGGTGTGCCAGCCTTCACCGAAGACCATGCGTGAGCGATCATCGGCTTCCTTGATCAGCGGATGCACGTTGCGATGTCCCGGCACTCCCTGGGTGTAGGCATCCTCGGCGAAAGGTCCGAAGCGCAGCGAGAACGCCTCGTGTTCGGCATGCCGCAGCTTCTGGTTGCTGAAGTAAATCATCTTGTGCCGGAACAGTGCGTGACGTATCTCCGCGAACTGTTCGTCCGTCACACGCGACGCATCGACACCGACAATCTGCGCACCCATGGCCGCGGCAAGCGGTCGCGCCTCGATATGCCGATACGCTGCGGCATGATTGTCGAACTGTCCTGTCGGGTGAAGTCGCATCGCCGGCCCCATGCGGAGTAGACTGCGGGAAGCTCCGCCGATCATGCTACAGGCGGCGTTCCCGAGACGGCAACGATTCCCGGACCGCCACAGATCGGCCGGCTGAGGGAGCAAACCATGAGAACCGCAGCGCAAATCGAAGCCATGGTGCCGACTTCCGACCGCAGCGCGCAGCGGTTTCCGCAGCTGCGCGCCGAGCAGATCGAAGTGGTCAGGCGATTCGCGAAGAGCGAGCCCCGTCGGTTCGCCGCGGGCGAGGCGCTGTTCGAGGTAGGTGAGCGCGGTGTGCCGGCGTGGTTCCTGCTCGAGGGCAGCGTCGAGCTGATCGGGCGTGACGGGCTGGATCGCCAGAGCACGTTGCGCCAGCTGTCCCCGGGTCAATTCACCGGTGAATTGAATCAGCTCTCCGAGCGGCCTGCGCTGGCAGGTGCGCGAGCCGGCACCGACGGCTGCCTCGCTCTGCCGCTGGGCGCCGAACAGTTGCGTGCCCTGATCGTGGGTTCGGCGGAACTGGGCGAACTGCTCATGCGCGCCTTTATCCTGCGGCGGATCGGTCTGCTCGAACAGGGCATCGGGCCGGTGCTGCTCGGCCGGGCGGGCTCCGCCGACATCCTGCGGCTGCAGAGTTTTCTCAGTCGCAACACCTATCCCCACATGGTGCTGGACTGTGCCAGCGAACGCGGCCGGCAGCTGATCAACGACCTCGCGCTGCCCGCTGAGGATCTTCCCATCCTGATCTGCCCGTGCGGTCGGGTCTTGAAGCGCCCCACCAACGAGGCGGCCGGCGCCTGGCTGGGCATCACCCCTTCACTGCGGACTGAGCAGGTCTATGACGTCGCCGTGATCGGAGCCGGACCCGCTGGACTGGCCACGGCGGTTTACGCGGCCTCGGAAGGCCTGTCCGTGCTGGTGCTCGACGCCGAGGTGCTGGGTGGCCAGGCGGGAGCCTCCGCCCGCATCGAGAATTACCTGGGTTTTCCCACGGGCATTTCCGGCCAGGCGCTCACCGGTCGCGCGCTCAATCAGGCGCAGAAATTCGGCGCTCAGGTGGCCATTCCACTGATGGCGACACGCCTGCGCTGTGAGCAGGGCAGCAGCCCTGGCAGCGTGGAGTTGACGCTCTCCGAGCAGGGAGCGGTGCGGGCGCGCGCGGTGGTGGTCGCTTCGGGAGCCCGGTACAAGCGACCTGAGATCACCGAAGTCAGATCCTTCGAGGGAGACAGTGTTCATTACTGGGCCTCGCCCGCGGAAGCGAAGCTGTGCGGCGGCGAGGAGATCGCACTGGTGGGGGCTGGCAACTCGGCCGGCCAGGCGGCCGTGTTCCTCGCGCCGCAAGTCAGGCGGCTCACGATGATCGTGCGCGGCGAGGGCCTGGAAGCCTCCATGTCGCGCTACCTCATCGACCGGATCCGCATGCTGGACAACGTGGAGGTACTCCTTCAGTCCGAGGTGACGGAACTGCACGGCAGCCGGCCTGGAGTGCTGGAAAGCGGCACCCTGCGCAACCGCAAGTCAGGAGCGACGCGGCAGCTGCCCATGCGGCACCTGTTCATGTTCATCGGCGCGGAACCCAACACCGCGTGGCTCGATGGCTGCCTGGCGCTCGACTCCAAAGGTTACGTGCTCACCGGGGACTCCGCACCCGGCACGCGTACCTCCGCCCTCCTGTCGTTGCAGACCAGCCTGCCGCGTGTATTTGCGATTGGCGACGTGCGCTCAGGTTCGACGAAACGGGTGGCCTCGGCAGTCGGTGAGGGAGCAGCCGTGGTGGCCCAGATCCACTCGATGCTGGGCGCGGCCACCACATCGGCCTGAGGCGGAGCCGCCGGCACACGCGACTTGGCCGCCGGGCCCATCCGGGAGTTTTTGGGGCACGCACGCCGCCACCAACGGGCAGCGGCCGAATGGTACGCGCGGCAGATTACTGAGCGCGGCCCGTGGCGGGCCGGCCCGTAGCACGCGAGCGAACCGTGGCTTCCGCGAGATATTCATCCGGCGATCCCGCGTGCGCGCGACGCTCCGTCACCGAAGTCTCGACATGCGGGTCGATCGCGCCGGAGCGGCGCGCCGCCGTCAGGGCCAACTCGCGCGACACCCGCTTCGCATCCTCGATGGCTTCCTCGGCCTGCGCGTAATCGCGGATTCCAGCCGGATCGTGCACACGAAACACGTTGAGCGTCGGCTGATTCACGAGCACGTCGCAGATCTCCGATACTACCCCGGCGACGGCTCCGACCGCATTGCATACCGCCGCGTGTTCCGGAATGACCAGTTGCGCTCCCAACCGCTGTGCAACCTCGGGATAGTAGGCACCCACCGGCGCACCGATGGCGACCAGCGGCGTGGCCAGACGGATCTGCGCATCCAGCAGTCGGGAGAACCGTCGCCCCGCGATGGTGTCCTCGAGAAGCGTGCCGAGCGGACCCCAGCGACCCCCTTTGGATTCGATTCCCGGGTCATGCGCGAAAGCGGTCTCGAGAATCACGCGTGCTGCCTCGCGCACGACATGCTGATACGTACGCTCGCAGAATCCCTCGGGTGTATCACGCTCGCGGCGCGCGCTGGCGTTGCGCTCCTCGGTCGTCAGGATAGCCGCACCCAGACGAGCGGCTTCAGCGTTCCAGCCGGTTTGTTTCCCAAGTACGTGCATGGCATCGCTGGGCGTGAAGCCCGCCAGCGTCGCGTGACCCCGATCCACCAGGCGACGCAGGGCTTCTGCACCCTGCCCCGTTCGCGCGACATCCGCCAGTCGCTTTGGAGCAGCAGTGAGCGCGTCCCAGACTCGCTTCTCCAGGCGATCGATCCGCTCTCCCGGGTCGCGGCCCGGATTGCGGTGGGCATACTGTGTCGCGAACGGCGGCAGATACTCGGCGGCCGCCAGCACGCGCAGATCCGTCAGGACTTCGGGAAACTGATGCGCCAGCAGGCTCAGCGGGGTGGCCTTGCGTGGGCCGACGGTGAGACGCCGGTCGCGGTCGAATCCAACTTCGCTGTCTCCCCCGAGTCCACAGGTGCGCACGTCGATGGCTTCCACCATGGTGCGCCAGCCACCGATCACCGCGCCTTCACCGCGTACCACCGGGCGGGCGTCGGCCACGATGGCGACATCGGTCGTGGTACCGCCCATGTCGGAGACGGCGAAGTCGCGCAGACCGCTGAGGAATCCGGCTCCCACGACGCTCGCCGCAGGTCCCGACAGCACCGTCTCCACCGGATATTCCAGCGCAACCTCCGCCCGCATCAGAGTGCCGTCGCCCTTCACGATCATCAGCGGCGCTCGGATGGAGAGGTCACTGAGCACCTGGCCGAGCGCATCGAGCAGATGGCGGATCTGCGGCGTGAGGCGGGCATTGAGCGCCGCCGTGAGCGCCCGCTTGGGCGCATCGAGCTTCGAGCTCAGTTCGTGACTGCAGGTCACCGACCGGGCGGAGCCCGAGCGGATGCGCTCGCGCACGCGCCGTTCGTGCGAGGGATTGCGGACAGAAAACATCGCGGCCACCGCGAACGCCTCGACTTCGGCGCCATGCTCGCGCACGGCTGCATCAACGGCTGCCTCATCCAGAGGTTCAGCCTCCTCGCCGGTTGCGTCGTGTCCGCCACTGACGCGAACGATGATGCCGCCGCCTTCGCGCTTGAGGCCTGAGCGCTCGACCATCTGGTCGTCGAAGCCGACCAGGATGGTGCAGATCGGGCTGAAGCGGTTCTCGACCACCGCGTTGGTGGCAAGAGTGGTGGACACCGACACCAGTGAGATGTGATGTCGCCGTGCATCCGCGGGAAGATGGGCGAGCAGCGCGCGGATCGCACCAGCCAGTCCGACGGACAGGTCCCAGTGGGTCGTCAGTGCCTTGGCAGTGGCGATGATACGCCGCTGGCCATCGAGCGCCACGGCATCCGTGTAGGTTCCACCGGTATCGAGACCGATCCAGATCTCAGGTACGGGGCTCGACAACGGGCGGATCCATGGTGCGCATGGACGTTATTGTGGCATGCGCCCCACGTCCCAGACGAGCGGCAGCGACTCGATCACCCCGACGATGCCACTGTGAAATCGAATTTCGGCGCCCGGCGCCACCTCGAACTCGGGGATGCGGGCCAGCCACTCCTGCAGGGCGATCCGCAATTCGAGCCGCGCCAGATGCATGCCGGCGCAGACGTGCCGGCCATTTCCGAACGTCGCGTGCTGGGGCGAATGGCGCCGGAAGTCCACTTCCAGGGCACGTGGGTTCAGGCGTTCGTCCGTGCCGATGAGCGGCGTAGGAATGACGATCATGTCGCCCGCGCGCAGCGCAACCCCCTCGTATTCGAAATCCGCGCGGACCTCGCGAGCGACCGTCACGATCGGGAACCGCCGCAGCAACTCCTCCACCGCGGCGGGAAGCAGTCCGGGCCGGCCGACCAGCTCGCGCCGATGGTCCGGATGGCGGGCCAGGAATAGAAAGGCGAAGCCGAGGAAATTCACCACGGTGTCCAGACCGGCGATCATCACCTGGGAAGCGAAGTCGATGGCCTCCGCCGATGTCAGCTGCCGATCGCCGATGCGCCCGTTGGCCAGTTTCGTGATCAGGTCCGTCCCGGATCCGCCGCGACGCGCCTCCACGTGAGGCGCCATGTAGTCGCAGATGTTCTGCTTGGCCACCTCGAACGGCGTGTGGCCGTCGGGACGGATCATCAGATCCGCCCAGCGTTTGACCATGGGGGCATCTTCCACCGGCAAATCCACGAGCCCCATGAAGATCTGCACGGGAAACACTTCCGCGTACGCCGTCGTGAAGTTGCAATGACCCTGGGCGCGAACGCTCTCCGTCAGGGCCACCGCGCAGGCGCGGATGCGCGGCTCCAGAGCATCGATGGTCTTCGGTCCCAGGCTGTCGTTCAGAAGCGCGCGATAGGGACGGTGCACGGGCGGATCGAGCGTCGTGGGTATCATCCGGTGCAACTCACCGACCGCCTTGGGCACGACGATGACGCGGCTGGAGAAGCGCTCGAAGTCGGCGAAGATCCGCCGGATCACGGCGCCGCTCGTCGCGATCCAGTGTCCGCCGTTGCGCCAGGTCCAGACGATTTCGCGTGTTCCCGCGGCCTGCAGCTTGCTCCACGCGGCGTGGAAATCAAGCTGCACGTCCGGCGGCTGGTACATGTCGAAGTCGACCACGCGGTCGGCCGGAACGTGCGGTGGGCGATCGGCGCAGGCGGCACTCATGCGCCGGACGGTAGCACCTCCCAACAGCCGGCGGAGCTAGGGCATCCGACAGGTGACCGGTGCAGGGTTGAGTCGCTCAGGGCGCCGCTACTTTGTGAAGCGATTCACCCTTCCGGGTGCTGACCCGACGTTACAATAATACCGATGAGAGTGCGCAGGCTGCTGATCGTCATCGGTCTTGTCGGGAGCGCCGTGGGCGCTATCGCGCTCGCACTTCCGGACTATCGATGGCGCAGCGTGGTGGCGGCACGCGCGATCTCCGGGCAGCTGAAGGATGTCAGCTGGGCCGATCTCATGGACATCGAGCGTTCCGACTCCGGGTTGCAGCTGCGCAAGCTGGCCTCCTCGGGCAATCCCTACGCTTCGGTGCAGGACCCGGATACCGCCGCCGCGGACCGTACGGGCGGTGCGCAGATCTTCGCCTTCCACTGCGAGAAATGTCATGGCACCGGCGCCTCCGGCGGTGTCGGCCCCAGGCTGTTCGGCCGCAACCTGCGCCACGGCGACAGCGACTGGGCCATGTACCGCACCATCACCGGGGGCGTGCCGGGCACGGCCATGACGGGCGGCTTGATCGAGCGGCCCGACGTGTGGCGGGTCATCGCCTATCTCAAATCGCTGCGCGTGACGGCTGCCTCGGGACTGATCCCCGGCTCGGGTGCCAGCAATCCTCCGGTGCTGGATGCCACCGCTGAGCGTCTCGTGCAGTCGGGCCGTGCGCCCGGCGACTGGTTGCTGCCCGGCGGCTCCTACAACGGCGAGCGCTTCTCGCCCGACTCCCAGATCAATGTCAGCAACGTCGCGCGTCTGACGGTGCAGTGGATTCACCAGTTTGCCTCGACCAACAATCCGAACGAAGCCGCCCCCATCGTCGCGGGCAACTACATGTTTGTGACATTGCCGCCGAGCACGGTCGTGGCGCTCGATGTCAGGACGGGAGCCCAGCTGTGGCAGTACACGCGGACCATGCCCGCGGACCTGCGCCTGTGCTGCCTGAGCTCGAACCGTGGTGTGGCGGTACTCGGCCAGCGGGTGTTCGTCGCGACCCTCGACGCGCACCTGCTGGCACTCGACGCCGCCACGGGTCAGTTGCTGTGGGACCGGCAGATCGCCGACTACACGGAAGGCTACAGCATGACTTCGGCGCCACTGCCCATAGGAGACCGTGTCGTCCTGGGCGTGGCGGGCGGTGATCACCCGATCCGCGGCTTCATCGCCGCCTATGACTCGGCCACCGGGGCGCCACGCTGGCGCTTCCACACCGTGCCTGAACCCGGCGAACCGGGCAACGACACCTGGGGTGGAGACTCGTGGAAGACTGGCGGAGCCGGCGCCTGGGGCATCGGCGCTTACGACAGCGAGCTGGGCCTGATCTACTGGGGTGTGGGCAATGCGGCCCCTGACTACAACCCGGCGCTGCGGCCCGGCGACAACCTGTACTCCAACTGCGTGCTGGCCATCGATGCCAGCACCGGCAAGCTGGCCTGGCACTTCCAGTTCAGTCCGAGCGATGCCCATGACTGGGACTCGACCCAGACACCTGCGCTGATCGATGTCACCCAGGACGGCACGACCTCGAAGTGGCTGGCCGTCGCCAACCGCAATGGATTCTTTTACGTGCTCGACCGGACGAACGGGCATTTCGTGCGCGGCGCACCGTTTGCCCGGCAGACCTGGGCTTCCGGCCTGAGCGCCACGGGCCGGCCCATCCGGATGCCGAACTCCGATCCGACGCCACAGGGTGTCTACCTCTACCCCAGCGTCAGCGGCGCCACGAACTGGTGGCCTTCAGCCTACAGCCCGGCAACGCAGCTCTACTACGCCAATGTCGTCGAGCGGGGCGGACTGTTCTTCACGCTCAGTCCGGCGCCTCGGGTCAAGCCCGGCCAGATGTACACGGGCGGCACCACACGCAACATCGAGGGCGAGCCGTCAGAGCAATTCGTCAGGGCCATCGATCCGCTCACGGCCAAGGTGCGCTGGGAGCGTCACAACACGAGTGAGTCGGAAGAGCCACGCGGCGGTTTGCTGGCCACCGCGGGCGGCCTGCTTGTGGGTTCGGATGGCCCGAAGCTGTATGCATTGGACGCGGCGACCGGTGCCCAGCTGTGGTCTTTCGATGCGGGCGGGCATATCAGCGCGCCACCCGTGACCTATCGCGCGGGCGAGGAACAGATCATCGCGGTGATCGCCGGGCAGGACCTGCTCACTTTCAGGCTGCCGCATTGACCTATAATGGCCCTGCCCTGTTCACACCGAGGTCTGTGCCGTGTCCGATGAGTTGTTGGCCGAGATCGAACGGCTGCGCGCCGAGAACGAGAACCTGAAGAAATCCGGCCGGGCCCGCGTGTCCATGAAAGTCAGCGAGAAAGGCGCCCTGTCGGTCTACGGCATGGGGCGCTTTCCCGTCACGCTCTACAAGGAGCAGTGGCTGAAGCTGCTGGACATGGGCGAGGACATCCGGGCGTTCATCGCCGCCAACGAAGCCACTCTCAAGTCCAAGGAGTGAGCGGACGGTTTGCCCGGGGCCCTGATTCAGAACCGCACCGGCACTCGATCCACGCCGGCCGCGAGGTCAGAAGGCAAAGGTGATGCCGGCGCTGGCCAGATTCACGTTATAGGCGCGTCCGAGCACGGGCTCCTTCACCTGGTTGACGTGCAGGTAGTCGATGCGAAGAGCCCAGCGCCCGAAGAAAGCATAGGACGTCCCTACACCGGCGAGCAGGCTGAGTGAGGTCTTGGATTCGAGACCACTGTTGCTCCTCTTGTCCACCGTCTGCGCATAGCTCGTCGTGGTCTTTCCGTCATAGCCGCCCAGGCGCGCATCGATCTGCCAGGAGTTCGTCAGGGGCAGAACGCCCAGCACGGCCGCCGCCGGGCCGCGCGATTTGATGTCCAGCCCGGCCGTCACGGCGCTCGTACCGAGGATCGAAGTCTGCTTGCCGGTAGCGCGATATTGCAGGCGTCCCAGGTCGAAATAGGCCGCCTCGAAACCCAGCCAGGGCGAGGTCATGTACCCGGCCGAGGCCCACCAGGCTTGATTCTTCTCCTCGAGCGAACTTGACGTGAAGGTCAGCGCATCGCCGAACGCGTCGTTCACCTTGTTGTTGAGGTCGGTGTGACGGTAAGTGCTGATGACCTGTCCGTAGTTGGCGCCGAGATACCAGCCGCCGTCCTCGGCCCTGGCCGCCCCGCCAGCGGTCCACAGCAGCAGCGAACCGGCGAGCGCCGACACGCGGATCGTGTGCATCCGTATCATTGTTTTCGTGCCCCGTATTGGCGGGTCTCCAGGCTACGCGCCGTGTGCACCGGCTTGCTTCGTTCAGTCATGTCGGGGGCGTGACATTGGCATGGCTACATGACGGTTCCGGGACACGCGCGCCGCTTGCAATGTGACTGTCACCTGCCCTCGTCATGCTTGAGTCTTTGGGCTTGCCGGTGACAACGCGCATATGAGCGGATGCTGTGCCAGATCTCGGATGGGCTGGATGCGGCTTGTCGCGCTGGGAGCTCTCGGTGCCATCGCCCTGGGCGGCTGCGGCGGTATGCACAAGACCTACCTGCCTGATGGCAATCGCGGTTACTCGATCTCCTGCCGCGGCGTCCTCAATTCCTGGGACTCGTGTCTGGTGAAGGCCGGGCGGGTCTGCGGTACGCGCGGCTATGACACCCTGCGCAGCTCCGAATTCGACCGCTCGCTGCTGATCTCCTGCAAGGCGCCACCCAGGAAGTAGCCGGCCGCCGGGGCCATCAGGTCCCGCTGGACTCGCCCGCACCCGAACTGGTACATGTGCCGCAGTCTCGGCGACGGTACGACCCATGGCGCTGATGGTGAACACGAGCCGACTGTTCCGTGGCCTGCTGGGCACCCTTCGGGTTGACATGGTGTGTGACGTCGGGTCGATGGATGGCACGGATGCGCTGGCCTTTGCGGTCGCGGCACCCGGCAGCCGTGTGTTTGCGTTCGAACCCAACCCGCACAACCTGCGCCGGATGCAGGCGAATCCCGCGTTCCGCGACCTCGGTGTGCGGCTCGTGCCGTTTGCCGCATCGGACCGCAACGG
>Ga0335070_10008543_pt1 | contig 12007 bp, 10 predicted proteins | sample Lox_Sample_13_FD_206722 | JGI IMG/M metagenome (GOLD analysis project Ga0335070, IMG submission 206722) | Soil microbial communities from Loxahatchee National Wildlife Refuge, Florida, United States - Lox_Sample_1.3 | ecosystem: Environmental > Terrestrial > Soil > Wetlands | place: USA...
CCACGCCTCTCGCAGGCGAGGCGCAGCAGGCTGGAAAGGTGTACCGGATTGGCTTCCTGCGGGCGGGCCAGCCGCCCGAGAGCTACCTCGACGGCTTGCAGCAGGGCCTGCGCGAGCGTGGGTATGTCTATGGCCAGAATGTCCTTGTGGAGCTCCGGGCCACCGACGGCAGCGTCGACAAGCTCCCGCAGCTGGTCGAGGAGCTGATCCGCTTGAAGGTCGATGTCATCCTGGCTTCGGCTGGGCCAGCGGCTCTGGCGGCCAAGAAAGCGACCACGTCGGTGCCGGTCGTCTTTGTGGGTGTCGTGGACCCGGTCGGGGTGGGGCTTGTCCCGAGCCTGGCCCATCCGGGTGGCAATCTCACCGGACTAGGCACCACCACGACCTCGGAGGATTTTGCCGGCAAGCGCTTGGAGCTGCTCAAGGCAATTGTCCCTAGCCTCAAGCGAGTTGCCGTGCTCTGGCATCCGACCAACCTGACCAACCCCATCCAGCTCAAGGGGGCGCAAGCGGCGGCGCGCACGCTCGGCGTGCGGCTCGAGCCCGTGTCGATCGAGGGGCCGAATGACTTTGACGCCGCCGGCAAGGCGGTGCGGGGCACCAACGGTCTCCTGTTTCTGGAAAGTCCCCTCTTCACGACACACCGCGCTCGCCTCGCAGAATTGGCGAACAAAAGCCACCTGCCCGCGATCTATGGCCAGAGAGAGTACGTCGACGTCGGGGGCCTCATCTCGTACGGCACGCAGTATCCCGACCTCTACAGGCGTGCCGCCCTGCACGTGGACAAGATCCTGAAGGGTGCGAAGCCCGCCGATCTTCCCGTCGAGCAGCCGACCAAGTTCGAGCTGGTCATCAACCTCAAGACCGCCAAGGCACTCGGCCTGACCATCCCACCGGCGCTGCTGGCCCGTGCTGATCAGGCGATCGAGTGAGCAGGAGAGGGCCTGACGTGGAGCGTCCAGGCCATTCGCAGCGGGAAGAACCTCGAAGCCGTCGTCATAGACATGCTGGAGACCGGCACGAAGCGATGACCGAGCCGACTGATCGGGCCGCGGACCTACTTCCCTTGACCGAGTCAGCGAACTTCTCCTCGGATCCCGGCGGCCGCGGGGCAGCTCGAGCAAGCCCCGGATGCCGACGAGCCTTCGGGTGCTGCCGCTGAACGGATCGCCTACGGCGCTCCAGCGGGCGCGGGATGTGCTGAGCGCACACTGACCACCTGCAAGACGCTCCTCGGTCACGCGCACGCTCGCATGACAATGCGCGACGCTCACCGATCCGATGCTCGACTCAGGGACGCTGTGTAGAGCCTCGCCCACCCCTCGACAGGGCCACTCCAAGTGCCACTGGCGCGCGGGAGCCAAACAATGAAAAACCGGAGGGCCTGGTAACCCTCCGGTCTCTCGATGGTTCTATTGGTGGACGATGCTGGACTTGAACCAGCGACCCCCGGCATGTGAGGCCGGTGCTCTGCCAACTGAGCTAATCGTCCGTGTCACGAAATCTACAGGCTTAGCGAACGTCCGTCAACCGCTCTCGCTCTTCTCCCTCCATTGTGCCCACTTTCTGCCCGTGGATTCTCCGGGCAACATCCTAGAGATCGCCAGGGCTCACGATGCGGTACGGGTCGGACACCGCGCGCATGAAACGCCGAAGAGCTGCGCTGCGCGTTCTCCTCGTGGTCCGCAGGTTTCCGGACGGGAGAGCTCAGTCGGCGTCGAGCACGACTTCTCCCCCCACCACCACGACGTCGGCGCGAATGCCGGCGATGCGGTCCTCTGGCTCGGTCAGGAGATCACGGTCCAGCACGGCGATGTCGGCGAGCTTCCCGACCTCGAGCGTGCCCTTGTCGTCCTCCTCGAAGGCGAGGTAGGCGCCCTCGCGCGAGGCGGCCGCGAGTGCCTCCTCGCGCGTCAGGCGCTGGTCGGGGCCAATGGGCTCGGCGGCGCCGCGCGGCGTGCGGGCGACCGCGTGGTGGATCGTTTCGAAGAGCGAGGGCGGCACGTTGTCAGTGGCGAGCGCGACGTGGACACCGGCCTCGCGAAGTGCGCGCAGCGGGGCGATGCGCGATGCGCCGGCAGGGCCGAGCTGCCGGGCCAGCGCCGCGCCCTCCTGCCAGATGTAGCGGCCGGTGTAGCTGGTCAGGACCAGGCCGAGCGCGCGGATGCGGCGGATTTCCTCGGGTCCATAGATGCCGATGTGCTCGATGATCCACCGGCGGCCGGCCATGGAGACGGCGCGGTCCACGCGCTCGTAGAGATCGAGGATGTTCGGCGTGAAGCTGCCGACGCGGATGTCGTTCCTTGCGGCCTCGATCATCATCTCGATCATGACGTCCTCGGGCAGCGCGGCGTCGTAGGCGAAGCCCGCCCAGCCCGTGTAGGGCGAGGTGCTCGCGCGGAGCCGGTTCTCCTCCGACGCGTCGGACTCCGTGTAGAGCCCACCAACCCGCAGGTACTCGTCGCCGAGGCCGCGGGCGGAGAGCCACGTACCCCAGCTCCGCAGGAGCGCCGTCACGGCGGCTGGGTCTCCCGTTGGCCAGGCCGGGCTGAACAGGAGGTGGGCCCGCACGGAGGGCCGGCCGCGCGCGCGCAGCGCCTGGTATGCGGCGAGCACCTCGGCCGAGATGCCGTGGCCCTCGAAGACGCTGGTAGTGCCGCACCGGTTGTAGAGGCGCATGGACTCGGCGAGGCCGGCGACGCGGTCCTCGACGGTGAAGCGCGGCGCCGCTGCCATCAGCGTGTGCTCGACCAGCGGCTTGTAGGTGTGCTCGATCAGCACACCGGTCGGATCTCCGCGGGCGTCCTTCTGGATGTCGATGGAAGGCGCGGGCGGGCACGTGTCGCGGCCGATGCCGGCCCGCTCGAGTGCGCGGCTGTTGGCGATGGACACGAGTGGGAGCGTGTTGCGCCAGTGTCCCCAGATGGCACGGATGTAGACGGGGTGGTCGGGCGCGACCCGGTCCAGGTCGTGGCGCGTGGGCCACCGCTTCTCGGCCAGGATGTCGGGCACACCCTCGTAGCGCGGTGGATCGCCGATCGGCATGGTGACGATCCACTGGCCCGGGGCGGCTCGGCGTACCAGGCTGTCGACGATCTCCAGGACATCGCCGATGGAGCGAGCTCCCGCGAGCGACGGCCACCGGAGCTTGAGTCCCTCGCGGTCCATGTGCGCGTGCCCGTCGTAGAGCCCGGGGACGGCGAGACGTCCCCGCAGGTCGATGCGGCGCGTGGCGGGCCCGGCGAGGCGCGCGATCTCCTCGTCCGTGCCGAGGGCGGCGATGCGACTGCCGCGCACTGCCAGCGCCTGGACGATGCGGGAACTCGGGTCGAGCGTCGCGATCTTTCCTCCGGCGAGGACCAGATCAGCGTGCGGCATGGGCCGAATTGAAGCACCGGATCTCTATAGGGTCAACGCCGCTCAAGGGTCACCCCGCCCCGCCGTACGACCGAAGGAAGCCCTTCGGCAAGTCGAGACCTTGCCGAGGGATCTCCTCCCGACATGCTCCACCCGTAAGCTTGCTGCTCCCGCGGGGGCGGGTGTAAGCTGACCGCGTTCATCACACTTTCACGCGGTTGGCGATGGAGGCGGGCGATGCGTTCTCTCTCAACTCTGGTGGCGCTCCTGGTGCTGCTGGTCGTGGGGCCGGCAGGAGCGCAGACGCCGCCGCAGGCCACCGCGCCGAAGGCCGCCATCGAGAAGGGCTCCACGGTGAAGCTCGAGTACACCCTGAAGGACGACAAGGGCCAGCTCCTCGACTCGAGCGAGGGCAAGGAGCCCATCAGCTTCGTCCAGGGCGCGCAGCAGATCATTCCGGGCCTCGACAAGGCGATCGTTGGCTTGAAGGCCGGGGACACGAAGAAGGTCACGGTCAAGCCCGATGAGGCGTACGGCGCCGTGGACCCCAAGGCCGAGACCGAGGTGCCCAAGGATGCGCTCCCGAAGGGTGCCGACGTGGTCGGCACGCGACTTCTCGCCCGCGGCCAGGACGGGCAGCCTCGTCCCGTGACCGTTAAAGCCGTCAAGGACACCACGGTCGTGCTGGACCTCAACCATCCGCTCGCCGGGAAGACGCTGTTCTTCGACATCAAGGTCGTCTCCGTCGAGCCGCCGGCGAAGCCGGCCGCGAAGTAAGCCGTCCCGCGTGAGCGTCCGCGCCAGCGACCTCCCCTTCGACGCCGCCCGCGCCCCCGTCGAGACGCTCGCGCTCCGGCGGGTTGTGCTGTGGGCCCTGCTCGCCTCCAAGATCATCGCCGGCTGGGGCGTGCAGTGGGACATCCAGTGGCATGTGCTCATCGGCCGCGACTCGTTCTGGATCCCGCCGCACATGATGACCTACGCGGGCGTGAGCGCCGCCGTCATGCTCTCCTTCGGCATGCTCTGCTTCGAGACCCTGCGCGGCACCGGGTCCGTGCGCATCCTCGGGCTCTCCGGCACGCGCGGCTTCCACCTGGCCGCGTGGGGCATGGCGGTCACCGTGCTCGCCGCGCCGATCGACGATCTGTGGCATCGCCTCTTCGGCATCGACGTCACGTTGTGGAGCCCGCCGCACCTCATGGGCATCCTGGGCGTCGTGATCAATGGCTGGGCGTGCTTCACGATCGCGCGGGAGGTCTATCCGAAGGGCAGCCCCGCGGCTCTCGCGGCCATGATCGTCACGGGAGCCGGCCTGTACGGGAGCCTCCATCTCGTGGTCGATCCGACGTTCCGTCTGGCCTACCTTTACGGCGGCGTCGCCTTCTATGGCTTCGCGATTCTGGGAGCGCTCCTGCTCCCCCTGGCGCTCGTCCCCGCCGCGCGCCTGACGGGGCAGCGGTGGGCGCCCATCGTCGCCATCGTCCTCGTGGCGCTGGTGGGCATGGTGGGACACCGGATCGCGCGGCTCGGCTTCGACGTGATACAGCCCGTGTCGGTCATCGAGGCGGAGATCGCCAAGGATCCGACGTCACCGATCGCCGTGGCGAACATCACGGCACGGAAGAACGGATTCCCTCCGGGCCGCGTGGGCGGTCTGCCCCTGCTCATCATGGGTCTCGTGCCCGCCCTGGCGATGGCGCTCGTGGATGCTCGCCGGCACCCTGTGGCCGCCACTGTCGCCTATGCCCTGCTCTTCTTCGCGATGGGCGGCTGGCGCATCGGACGTCTCCCCGCGCTGGCGCCGATGGCGCCTGCTCTCGGCCCGGCTGCGCTCGCCTTCGCCCTCACCTTCGTGATGGCGCTCATCGGCGGGACGATCGGCCGGCGCCTCGCCGACAGGCTCTGACGATGGCCGTGGCTCCCAAGTCCGTCATGATCACGGGCGCCTCGTCTGGCATCGGGGCGGCCTGCGCGCTCCACCTGGACAAGCTGGGGCTCCGGGTCTTCGCCGGTGTGCGGAAGCAGTCCGACGCAGAATCGCTCCGCGCCAGGTCGTCACCGCTCCTCACCCCGATCGCCCTCGATATCGCCGACACGCTGTCCATCTCCACCGCGGCGGGCGCCGTGGCCGGGGCGGTCGGCGGTGCCGGACTGGATGGACTCGTCAACAATGCCGGCGTCGTGGTGGCGGGACCCGTGGAGTTCCTGCCCCTGCCCGAGCTGCGGCGCCAGCTCGAGATCAACGTGGTGGGCCAGGTCGCGGTGACGCAAGCCTTCCTGCCGCTCGTTCGCGCGGCGCGCGGGCGCATCGTCAACATGGGGTCGATAGCGGGCCGCATGGTCACGCCGCTGCTCGGCGCGTATGGAGCGTCGAAGTTCGCGCTCGAGGCGCTGACCGATGCCCTGCGGCTCGAGCTGGCCCCCTGGAGCATCTCGGTGTCCATCATCGAGCCGGCCGCCGTCGCCACCCCGCTCTGGGGAAAGGCCGCCAAGACGGCCGAAGCCACACTGGAGGCCCTGCCGTCGGAGGCTGTCGTGCTCTACGGCGAGGTCATCCAGGCGGCACGCGAGGCATCGGCCCAGGCCGAGAAGAACGCCATCGACCCCGCGGAGGTGGCCCGGGCCGTGGAGCATGCGCTCACCGCCGCCCGCCCTCGCACGCGTTACCTGGTGGGGAAGGACGCGAAGATCAGGGCTGCGATGGCGATGCTCGTGCCCGACCGGGTGCGCGACAGCATCGTCGCCAAGGCCATGCGCCTGCCGAAGACCGCTCCGTCGGCCACACCCAAGGCCGGCGAGGGGGCGTGGGGCTAGAGCCCGAAGGCAACCTTCAGGCGGGGTTTTTCAGCGCGTCCATCAGATCCTGCGCGAAGGTGCCCTGGCAGACCTCCTCGACCGGCCCCTTCAAGCGGATGGACCAGTCGGGCTTCACGTCGATCTCGAGCGTGCCGCCCGGCATGCGCACGGTGACGAGGCCGTGGTCGCAGAGGCCGTTCTTGACGGCGGCGCACGCCACGGCCGAGGACGAGGAGCCGGACGCCAGCGTATAGCCCGCCCCGCGCTCCCAGATGAGGATGTCCACCAGCGAGCGGCTCGCCACGCGGGCGAACTGGACGTTGGTGCGGTTCGGGAACACCGGATGGCGCTCGATGAGCGGGCCGAGCGTCTTGCACCGCTCTTCGTCCAGCCGATCCACGAAGACCACGCAGTGGGGATTGCCGACGGACACCGCGGTCACCGGGAAGGTCTCGGCCCCCACCTGCAGCGGCACCCGCACCACCTCTCGTGAGGGCCCGTTCATGGGGATCTCGGGCGCGAGGAAGGTGCAGCGTCCCATCTCCACGGTCACGAGCTTCATCCGTCCGTCAACCACGTGGCAGTGGCACTGGACCTGTCCGCCTTTCGTGTCCACCGTGAAGACCGGCTCCCGCGTGTGGCCGTGATCCCAGAGGTACTTCGCGAAGATGCGGAGTCCGTTGCCCGATTTCTCGGCCTCGCTGCCGTCCGGATTCAAGATGCGCAGCCCGAAGTCGGCGCCCGCCCAGGCGGGCACGCGGAGCAGGATGCCGTCCGACCCCACGCCCCAGTTCCGATCGCAGATCCGCACCGTCTGCTTCGCCGTGAGGGGCGAGGGCAGGTCGCTGGCGTCGAGAACGATGTAGTCGTTGCCCAGCCCGTGGCCTTTCACGAAGGGAATCATGCTCGCGCCCTCTCGCCTCGCCTGTCGAAGTAGTTCGCAATGCGCTCCCCGATCCCGCGCACGTCGCTGGGGAGCCGGTGCCGCCACTTGTCGCCGAACCGCGCCAGAGCGCGCCGGCGCTGCTCGAGATCCTCCGCGGCGGCAACCGGCGCGCGCGCCGCCGTCCGCGTCCCGCCGCCCCGATGCACGAAGGGCGCGTTCACGACGACGCAGCGGAGCCCGCGCTCGCGCACGGCGAGCGAGAGATCACGATCGTAGCCGTGGAAAAACCCGTAACTCTCGTCGAAGCCGCCGATCTCCTCGAGGAGCGCTCGCCGCAGGCAGAGGCACACGCCGTCGACCACCGCCACCTCCACCACCGGGGCCGGCATGCCCGGTCCCCCTTCAAGACAGTGCACGATGGTCCGCCCCACGTAGCGGCCGTCCCGCCGGAGCCGGCGCACGCCGTAGAGGCCGGCCAGCCCCACCTGCCTGCCGTCCCCCAGGGCCTCCGTCAGCCGCTCGAGCCACGCCGGCTCGCGCATCTCGGTGTCGTTGTGGAGGAAGCACACGATCTCTCCGCCCGCCAGCCGCGCGCCCTGGTTGAGCGCGCGGATGAGCCCCGCATTCTCGGCGTTGCGCTGGTAGCGCACGGGACGCGAGCCGCCGAGGGAGCGGACGTAGCGCTCCGTGCCGTCGGTCGAGGCGTTGTCCACTACGCAGAGCTCGAACGGCACCGTCGTCGCGAGGAGGCTCGTCAGGCAGGCCCGCGTCAGCGCCTCCTGGTCGTGGACCACCAGGACGACGCTGGCGGTCGGCCTAGCGCTGGTCGAGCGTGACGTACTTCTCGTCCGTGAGCCCCGTGTAGTCCGAGCGCGGGCGGATGAGCCGGTTGTTCCCGTGCTGCTCGAGCACATGGGCGGCCCAGCCGGCGACGCGGCTCATGGCGAAGATGGGCGTGAACTCGTCGGTGGCGATGCCCATGGACGCGTAGGCGGCTCCCGAGTAGAGGTCCACGTTCGGGAAGATCTTCTTCTCCGCCGAGACCACACGCACCACCGTGTCGAGGATCTCGACGTTGGCGGTGCTCCCGGCCTGCCGCCCGAGCTCGAGCGCCAGTCGCTTGAGGTGCTTGGCCCGCGGATCCTCCACGCGATAGACGCGATGGCCGAAGCCCATGATGCGCGCCTTGTCGGCGAGCGCCTTGCGGATCCAGGCCTCCGCCTTGGCGGGATCCTTGATCTTCTCCACCATGAGCATGACCTGCTCGTTGGCGCCTCCGTGCAGCGGACCTTTCAGCGCCCCGATGCCGGACACCACGGCCGAGTGCACGTCGGAGAGCGTGGCCGCCGTCACGCGCGCGGCGAACGTGGAGGCGTTGAACTCGTGGTCGGCGTGGAGGATCAGGGCGACGTCGAAGGTCTTGACGGCCAGCGGCGTGGGCTTCTTGCCGCTCATCATGTAGAGGAAGTTCCCCGCGAGGTTCAGGCGCGGGTTCGGGGCCACGGGCGCCTTGCCGCGCCGGATCCGGTCCCAGGCCGCCACGAGGGTCGGCATCTGCGCGGTGAGGCGAATGGTCTTGCGCAAGGTGGCCTCGCGCGAGTTGTCGGCGGCGTCGGGATCGAAGGCGGAAAGCGCGGAGATGCCGGTGCGCAGCACCTCCATCGGTGTGGTCTTCTTGGGGAAGAGCTTCAACATGGCGATGACCTTGGGCGGGAGCTTCCGGTTGGCCGTGGAGGAGAGCGCCTTGACGTGGGTGTCCAGCTCCTTCCGCGTGGGCAGCTTGCCGTACCACAGCAGATACGTCACTTCCTCGAAGTTCGACTGGGCGACCAGGTCGTCCACGTCGAAGCCCCGATAGACCAGGCGTCCCTTGTGGCCATCGATGAAGCAGATCTCAGAGGGGGAGACCACGACGTCTTCGAGGCCTGCTTTCATGGGATTGACTACGGCGTCGTCGCTCATGGTTCCTCCCACTTTCCTTATTCCCGGGATGACAGCGGTTGTCTTGTACCACAGGGTCGGACGCCGGGCAAGACGCCCGGCGGGGCCGCGGGCCGTATACTGTGCCGCATGTCGGGATCCCTCCCGCCCGTCGTGGATTTCTACAGCCGTCATCCCATCAGCGAGGGCCAGATCGTCGACGCTCTGCAGCGTCAGGGCAAGGATCTCAAGCGGCTTGCTCCGGAAGATCTCTACGACTTGGATCAGGACCACTACGGCGGGCTCGAGGCGGTGGAAGCGCTCGCCCGTCGCGCCGGCATCGACGCCTCGAGCCGCGTGCTCGACGTGTGCGCGGGCCTGGCCGGACCCGCCCGCTTCCTGGCGCGGCGCTGGGGTGCGCGCGTCACGGGCATCGATCTCAACCCCGATCGCGTGGCCGGTGCCCGCCGCCTCTCCGCCGCCGTCGGGCTGAGCGGTCTCGTCCGCATGATCCGGGGCGATGCCCAGAAGCTGCCCTTTCGCGCGCGGGCCTTCACCGCCGTGGTGAGCCAGGAAGGATTGCTGCACGTTCCGGACAAGGCCGCCGCCCTCGCCGAGTGCTGGCGGGTCCTGTTGCCGGGCGGACGCATGGCCTTCAGCGACTGGATCGCCACCGGGCGTCTGGGCGATGGGGAGCGGCGCCGGCTCGACGAGTGGACGGCTATCGATCGCTCCTCGCACGGGCCGGCTTCGTGGCCATCGGCGTCGAGGACCTTTCGGTCGAGTGGGTCGCCGTGTTGAGGCGTCGGCTCGAGATGTTCAAGGCGCTGCGCGGCGACACCGTGGCGCGGCTCGGGCAGACCCGCTACGACGAGTACGAGCAGCTCTACGCGTTCTTCGTGGGACTCGTCGAGGCCGGCAAGCTCGGCGGGGGGCGCTTCAGCGCAACAGCCGGTCCAGGAACTTCTTGACCTCGGCGGGCTCCTTCACGTTCACCCCCGTGGGGACCACCCGCAGGGAGCCGCCGCTGCCGGTGACCTGCGCGCGGAGTTGATTCCGTCCCTGCGTGGCGACCACCTTCATGTCCGTCCGTCCGTCCGCGAGGCCGTAGGTTCCCGCCGCCGTCACGCGGAGGTCCTTGCTCTCATAGAGCAGATCGTCAGTGCGCACCACGCCCTCGGCGATCCGGTACGAGCCCGTGATCGAGCTGAACTCGAGCGCCGTGGGGCCCGAGGCCGACAGCTTGCCGCGCAGGGCCGCGTCGAAGACATTGCCGGCTTCCAGCACCCCCCGCACGAGCCGAAGCGCCCCCTCGCCCACCACGCGACCGGCGCCGATCTTGAGCCGGCCCGTGCCGCTCATACTGCGGAGCGGGTCGCCCGCCCGGAGAGCCAGATCCCCTGTCAGGTCCAGCGGGCCCGAGACGGCGAAGCCCTGGCAGAGGAAGTCCTGGAGCACCGGCTGGAGCTGGACGCCGCCGATCCTGATCCCCGTCAGCGTCACCTCGGCTGGGGTGTCGAATTCCGCGGCAAGGTTGAACGCCACGGTCCCCTTGCTCACCTTGCCGTGCACCGGCGCGCTCTCGAACGCCTTCGGCTTGAGCAGAACCGGCAGCCGCACGTCCTCGAGCACGAGCTGGCGGCGCACCGGCGGCGGGCACTGAGGCCGCTCCTCGCTCATCGTGACGCGACTCAGGTCCAGAGCGCCCGTCGCGCTGAGCCGTGCGGGAGTCCCCGAGAGCTGGAGCTTGCCCGAGATGGGGCCGGCCAGCACCGGCGACGGACCGAGGAGCAGCCGGGCCACCGGCGCGACGTCGGCTCCGTCGACCTCGAACGAGGCCTTGAGCGGCATCTCCATCCCGCCCCGCAGGGCTGCCGTCGCCCGCAGGTTCTTGATCCGCAGGGCGCCGGGCTCCACACGGCCCTCGCCGCGGATGTCGAGCTCCGGCCCGCCCACTCCCGACACGGTGGCGTCGAGCCCTTCGATGCGCAGGTCGCCGTCCTTGACGCCATGTCGGCGGATGTTGATCGAGGCATTCCGCACACGGACGCTCGACACCATCACGCTTGAGATGGCCGCGCTGCCCGGGATGCCCGGCACGGTGCGGGTGACGGGCTTGGGGGGCGCGACGGGCGCGGCCAGCGTCGCCACGTTCCACCGGCCGCCGTCCTCGACCAGCTCGAGCATGGCGCCCTGGAGCGTGACGCTGGCCAGCTCGATCCGCAGCGAGAACAGGGGTCGCGCGCGCACGCCGACGCGCACCTCGGGCACCCGAAGGAGCGGCGTCTTGCCGAACCGCGCATCGTCGGCAACCTCGAGGTCCTTCAGGGTCACGTGGGGCACCGGCAGCAGGGACACGGAGACGGAGGCGAACCGGACCGGCCGCCCGACGGCGTGCGCGACCGTCTGGGCGATGTAGGCCTGAATGGCGGGCGCATCGAGGAGCTGCGGAAGGAATGCCAGGGTGCTTACCCCGAGCACGACGAGCCCGGCGATGAGGATGAGCAGCCACCGGAGCCACGGCCGGCTCACAGGGGCCCGCCAAAATACGACGCGGCCCGCGCCGCATGCCGGCGCGCGGACCGCTCGAGACCTTGCGTGGCGCTCACCCCTCGTCGTGCCGGTGCAGGATGACCCGGCCCTACGGGATCAGCAGGATCTTGCCGGTCGTCTTGCGTCCCTCCAGGGCCTTGTGCGCCTCCGCCGCCTGGGCCAGCGGGAACTGATGCTCGATGCGGAGCTTCACCTTGCCGTCCCGGATCCAGCCCAGCACCTCGTTGGACCGCTGGACCAGCTCCTCACGTGCGGCGATATGGTGATTGAGACTCGGCCGCTGGAGGAACAGCGATCCGCGCACGTTCAGCACCTGGAGGTCCAGGGGCGGCACAGGCCCGCTCGCCGCGCCGAAGAGGATCATGTAGCCGCGCGGTCGGAGGCAGTTGAGGCTCTTGTCGAACGTCGTGGCGCCGACGCCGTCGTACACGACGTCCACGCCGCGCCCGCCCGTGATGCGCTTCACCTCGGGCTCGAAGTCCTGCTTGCTGTAGA
>Ga0335070_10008544_pt1 | contig 12007 bp, 12 predicted proteins | sample Lox_Sample_13_FD_206722 | JGI IMG/M metagenome (GOLD analysis project Ga0335070, IMG submission 206722) | Soil microbial communities from Loxahatchee National Wildlife Refuge, Florida, United States - Lox_Sample_1.3 | ecosystem: Environmental > Terrestrial > Soil > Wetlands | place: USA...
GTTTCAATCCACTCCCGGCTTATTGGCCGGGAGATACTCATATCGACCAACAATGCTTCATCGATCACGATGTTTCAATCCACTCCCGGCTTATTGGCCGGGAGATACTCTTTGCCGTATTTTTTTTATCAATACGCTGCAAGTTTCAATCCACTCCCGGCTTATTGGCCGGGAGATACGGCAGAGCCGCAGGGTGATAATAATTCAAGAAAATTCTGGAGCAAAGCGCGAACGGTGCGACACATCCGGGGCAGGGCGGGTTCAATTGGCGGGCAAATAGATAAAACGTTAATTGTTTCATTGACTTGGTCATTGCGCGAAACTCACGCGAAATTGCCATCACTTGTGGTTCGCGCGGCTCACACGATGAGTGTGCTTTCAAAATCCACGGCCTTGAATTTACCAAATTCCATCAGGTTTTTCTCCAACGGTTCGACGATCCGGTATATACGGAGACTGTCTTCGCCTTCATCGATTTCCTCCAGCAGTTCATGTTTCAGCGTCTCCATCTGCGCCAGGTTCACTTTGCACTCGAAAACCGATTTTTGCACCCGCTGCCCGTAATTCAGGCAAACCTTTGCCACGCGGCGCAGACGTCGGCGGCCGGCCGCAGTTTCGGTGGAGACGTCGTAGGATACCAAAATCAACACGGCTGGCCTCCGTCAACGATGTAGATAAGGCACATAATGGGCCACATCGCCGCGCAGAAAACGAGCGAGCAGGCGCGCCTGCAAATGTGGCAACAGGCCGACCGGCACGCTTTGCTGCAGCACCGGATGGGTGATTTCCTCCTGCTTGCGGGTCTGATAGGCGGCGATGACGGCCTTGCGTCCGGCATCGTTGAGCAGCACCGCGCCGCCTTCCCGTTCGTCGAAATCGCGCGACTGGAGCTGGCCTCGGTTGATCAGCGTCAGGGCCAGTCGATCGGCCAAAGGGGCGCGGAACTCTTCCAGCAGATCGAGCGCCAGTGCGGGCCGCCCTGGCCGCACCGCGTGCAGAAACCCCAGTTGCGGATCGAGCCCCACCGATTCCAAGGCCGAGCGGCAATCGCTCAGCACCAGCGCATAAAGAAACGAAATCAGGGCGTTGAAGCGATCGCGGGGCGGGCGGCGAGTGCGGCTTTCGAACGGGAAATCGGCGCGAACCGAGGCTTTCATCACTTGCGGCAAGGCGTCGAAATAAAGCCGGGCGGCATCGCCTTCCAGACCGCGCAAGGCGTCCAGATCGCCTGCCGATGGAATCTTGCGAATCTGATTGGCGAGCAGTTTGGCGGCGCGGACCAGCGCATCCTTCTCGGAGGCGTCATCCGTTTCCCGCGCGCCGCGCATCAGGATTTGCCGGCTGTTGCGCAACTTGCCGGCAACCACCGCACGCGCCAAAGTCAACGTTTGCGCATTATCGTCCGCTGCGCGGAATTGCGCTTGCCGCAGCAGGATGTTGCCGCTGACCGGCCCTTCCAGGCGGGCATTGAAACGACCGGCGCGGTTCAGCCAAACCACCGAACGGCCGTCCTCGGCGCAGCGCCCGAGCAAGGCGGGGCTGAGCATCACATGGTCGAACAACACGAAGGCGGAAAGGTGATGCAGCGGGACTTGTAGGCGCTTTTCCTCCTCAATCATCACGCAGACCGTCTCGCCTTCCAGACGGAGGTAGGCATCCGGAGTAGTAACGTAAAGGGTGTTTTGCAGCACGGTCATGACATCAATATCCTTTCATGACATTATCTTTAGTTAATGTCATTCTTTTCATTTGAAACGTGAGGCGGGTTGTATGGATAAACAAACGGTCAAAATGGGACCAGGCGGTCGCATCGTCATTCCTGCGGAAATCCGTTCGCGCTTGGCACTGAAAACAGGCGATTCGCTTGTAATCACCGAATCTGCCGGTGAAATTCGCATCTCCACGATTGAGGCAGGGATACGCCGGGCTCAGGCATTGATCAGCCAATATGTTCCGGCGGATGTGAGTCTCGCCGACGAGTTGATCGCGGAACGCCGAGCCGAGGCGGCGCATCAGTAGTCTGGTGTTGGATGCGTCGGCACTACTCGCATTACTCCATTCGGAGCCGGGCGGGGACGAGGCGGGCCATGCCCTCAAGACTGAGCATTGCTTGATATCCAGCGTCAACCTGGCGGAAGTCGCCGCCAAGCTCGCCGATCGGGGTGTGCCGCTGGAAACCGTGCGGGAAGCCTTGGCAGCTGTAGACGTGGAGGTAGTTGATTTTCGCGCCTCCCACGCATTTCTGTCAGGAGACTTGCGATCGGCGACCCGCGCCCTGGGTTTGTCGCTGGGTGATCGCGCTTGTCTTGCAACCGCGCTGGAACAAAGGTGCGCAGTATTAACGGCAGACCGCGCCTGGGCCTCCCTGGACTTGAAATTGGATATCCGCATCATCCGTTAACCGTTTCTATTCGTCCGGCTCGAACAGGGTTTCGGCGAGTTGTCGGATGGACATGTCGGCGCTGATCAACTCGGGCTCGCAAATAGCCCGCAAGGAGCATTCGGCGCAGCGACGCATATCACCGCCTGTGAGCGGCGGTGGACATATGCCCTTGTTCAGCAAGGCTCGAACCTGCGCCACCGTTTCTCGCACCGCCCGTTTCAAGTCCTCGCCGAACACTACTTCGCGCCGCCTGCGAGATTGCTGGTGGAAGATGGCGCCCTTGATCACCAGTTTTCCGGTCATTTCTTCCAAGCACAAGGCTTGAGCGGCGAGTTGCAAATCGTCGTTGATCCATTGTCTGCGCTTGCCGTGCTTGTGTTCGACCGGATAAACCGTCCCGTCCGCCCGGAACTCCACAGCGTCGCAGCGCCCGCTCAAACCGAGCGCCTCCGACCAGATGGGCAATCCATATTCCACCCGCACCCCGGTTTTTGATTCTCCGGCCTGTTGATCAACCCGCTCGTGTTCCAGCGTGCCACTGACGGTATGCACGTTGTCCCGGAACTCCCCTTCTACGTGAATCAGGTAGCAACGGCGCGGACAATAGGCGTATTGGTTGAGGGCGGAAAGGGGTATGGTGTCATCCATGAGCGAGCTATTTCAGGGGTTTGGCTGCCATCCGTTTGAGATTGCGTGACACCGGATCGACGCCGATCCCGGTGTTTTCCAATGCGACCGTGCCAAGGATCGGCTCGCAATCCTCTGGCCCGAAAATGATCTGCGTAACGGTTTCACTGCCCATAAATGAGATTTTGGCAAAACCATAGGGATATTCCACGACCTGGCCATTGGCAAGCTCGTACACATCTCGCCCATCGACGCCTATGCCCGCGGCGCGCAAGGCAGATGCCGGGGCCAAACAGTCGATGGCGTCAGTGTCGACGAGAAATTCCGATTCGTAGGGGGGCTGGTCTTTGCCCAGGTTGGTGACCGTGACGGTGATGTGGGTGAGGCCCATGTGGGTTCTCCTTAGGTATCACTGAAGATGAACGAGCTTATTATCCTGCCACATCCAAAGTTCGATTCCATTGGGCAAGCGCTGCGGGAATAATTTAACGTCATAATCGCCAAAATGGCGTGCTGCGCCCTCTTCGCCGTGAATTTCGACGATGGCTTGGTCTTTGGAATCTGTTCCCCTTGAGAAATCCAACAGGCGATGTGCCGGCGCGCAGCCTAGCCTGGCCTGACGCTTACGCTGTTCCGGATCGCTGTCGGTACCCACGTGCTTGAAAACATACAGGCCGCGGCAGGACATCATGCCCTTGCTGGCGGAGCGGTCATGGTCGTACATGTTGGCTAAGGCTTCCCAGAAGAGATTCAAATCCTCTTCGCCGAAACCGGTATCCGCTGCCAAGTTGGCGCTGATGAATCCCTTGGCGGCATAGAGGCCGTAGGGGATCAGATTCTTTCGGCCCATGGTGCGGAGCTTCTCTTCCGGCTGTTCATCCTCCCATTTCTGGTAATCCATCGAATTTTTCGCTCCCCTTACGTCTTCTGCTACCGCCATACGGGTTATGGAAATATCCAAAGGCAAGACCGGATCGAGTGAACGGGCAAAGGCGAACTGGACTGGCCCACGCACCTGGCCCGCGTTGGGGCCCGTGCTCATGACTGCGCCGAAGGAGCGGACATCGTAGAAGTTTTTGCACATCCATTCCCGCGCCGCCTTGACCTTTTGCTTCGACGCTCCTTTTTCAGGCAAACCGCCGGTTTCCTCATGGGATCGGACGATGGGGAGATTGAGATTGGTGGCATGCTCCACAAAAATGGCATTGGGCATTTGGTTGCCACGGGCGATTTGCACGTAGTTCCGTACCCGCCGTTTCAGCGCTACGTCGGACACCAGTCCGTGCATGTCCTCCGGGTCGATGCGCGGAGCGTTGCCGGCATCCGGGTCGCCATTGGGGTTGCCGTTTTCGCAGTCGAACAGGAACAGAAATTCGTAGCGGTTTGCAATGGTCATGATGGTTTCCTTCGTTGGTTTCGTAGTGAGTAGGGCGGTCACATCCGGCACTGGTCTCGGTGTGCAGTGGACACCCTACGGTGCCTCAGCCTGTTCGTCTTTGCTTTTGCCGGCGTTCAACGCGGCAAGTTGTTGGTAGTAGCCCAAGGCGAAGAGGCTTTGCTGTTCTAGGGTTAACGTTCCGGGAATGGTTTCCATACGCGCCATGACGTCAGCAATCTGGTTTTCGTACCAGTAGGCCAAGCCGCCTTCCAGTTTGTTCAGGTGGTTTTTCGCATTGGCCGCGAGACGTCCTACGACCAGCCCCGGCGTCTGACTGGCGGCGGTGTAATAGCGCTGCACCACGCCCGCGCCGACGTCGCCCAGGGCGGCGCGCTGAAGGCGGGCCAGCACGGCGAGCAAACGGCCGCAGTGGTAGGCAGGGCTAGGGTGGTCGGGATTTACATGGGGTTTCATCGCTAAGTCTCCTTTTCTCAGATGGTAGGCTTTGATAAGTCCCATGCGGGCATGGGAGGCGGGTTGATCGTTGGTGACGTCGATGCGGACGCGCAGGATCGCCTGTGCCAGAACGGCAAAAGGTATGTCTGTCCCGGCGACGGCGGCGCGCCATAATTGTTGTAACCAGGGTGAAGGCAAATCCTTCAAATCGCGCACCAGGCTTCCGGCCACCGCCAGGAACTTGGGATATGGAGCCCGTCCTTTGCCGTCGCGGGTGACGATAGCCAGGTGTTCGAACCATCGACCGATACGGGCGGCCAAGTCTTCGAAGCAGCCTTGCATAACTTCGCGCACCATGACGCGTCCCGCGGCACCGGAAAGCAGTAAGGCGTAATAAACATTGCCGGCCAAATCCGGGCGCTGGCCAGACTGTATGGCTTGCAGCAGTTGGCGCGCCTTGAGTTCCGCGCCGGCTGCAGCTTGCTCGCCTCCCGGTTCTCTCAGCCAGTCCAGCGGATCGTCCTCCGGCGGAATGCTCTCCTGGAACCAGTAGACCGAAAGTAAGTTGCCAAGCTTGACGCTTTTCTCATCGATCAACCGATTCAGTGTCTCCGCGTAGGCCGTGGCGGTTTCTTCCGACATGGCGGCATTGCTGGCCTGCTCCAGTCCATACGATTGGAACGCCTGCTTGTCGAATCCGGCCAGCACATCTCCGGTACCCAAGCCGCCGACACCGGCCAATCCCTTGATCTTCGGGTGAGTGGCTGTTGGCTCGATCAACTCGCCGGTAACCAGGCAGAGCATTTTTCCGGCAGGTTCGGGTTTCGACGCTTTGAGGCTTTGGCGGAAACCGCGCCACCAGGCGTGCCAGTCGGAGCATTCCAGCGGATTTGTGCCGTTGATTCGAAAACAGGCCGATTCGGTCGGTTTGGCGCGCTGCCGAGCCAGGTCTGCCCGAATCGCCTGTAAGGCGGCTTCATCTTTCAACATGGCGGCGACCGCGCCCAGATACGGCGCGGCTTCGCTCGCCTGCTCCAGTAGGCCGCGAAAATAGAGGTGCTTGGCGCGGAATTTCTCCCGGTCTTTTTCTTCCAGATCGTCTTTCCAGTAGAGGGCGACGGTGGGCAAGCCCTCGGCCAGGAAGTGGGAACGCGCACCTTCGCCGCCCACCAATTCCGGTTGACTCAGATTGGGACAGCACTCAAAAGTCTGGCCCTTGTCTTCGCCCAAGGAAACGACACCGGTAAACCGCCCCTCCGCCGTGCAGGTAATAGCCCATTTCACGGTCTTGCGGGTGAAACCGGGCTCGGATTGGCCTGCCCGCTTCAAGATGGCGTCAAGCATGATCTTCTTTCTCCACTGCTTTTCTCACGGCGGGGTCATCGTAGGCAGGCACTCGCATTACACCTCGCTCGATCTGGGCATGGAAAACACTGATGTTGGGTTTGGCATCGGGGGAGTTGTCCCGGCACAAGTCGAATACGTCATAGAGCATGTAGCCGAGGTCCAGATCGAGTCGGATCGGCTCACTGCCTGATTCATTCATGTCCGCCGGCGCGAAGAAAGCGGGAAATTCCCGGCAACCGAAGAACGGCTGGTAAAAGCATTGGCCGTTCGTTGCCCGGCGTTCGAACTGAGCGTCGAAGCCTCGCGCATCATGTTCCTGGCCACGAAAGCGCAAATGGGCGTGAAGCCGGTAACGGACATTCTTCAAGGCCATGGTCTGGCGTTGGGTGCGGCCTTTCTGGTCGGTTCCGAGGGTTTCCCGATCGCCGTCTGCCCATAACGGCTCGGGTTCCGCCCTGCCATCGCGCCATTTGAGTATGGTGTTTTCATTGGGAGCCTTGTCCTTGACCTCGTTGCGCCGCAAGGCGACGTAGCGAGGCGCTTTGAGCATTTCGATCTTTTCCACCTGCCAGTAAAACCCATAGGATTTTTTCCAGTAGATGGCGTCGAAGATTCCGCGCGCTGCGGACGGAGTAATAATGGGATAGCTGAAGCGCTCCACTTTCATTTCCGGGCGTGTGAAGCAGGCGAAATCGCCCCAGACTTCCAGGCAGTGGGTTTTTCCTCGCATCGGGCCTCCTTGAGAACCAGGTTGCGGTTTGATCACGAAGCGTTGAGTCTAGCCGATCCAAAGGTTCAGGGACTTTGGCGGCTGATAACCGAGCACCGGGTGGTAATGTTCCGGTTTCAGGGCGATGTACCAGTCCTCGGAAGTCTTCCGCCCTCCCTGCCGTGAACTTCGTACCGGCAGCAGGCTATCCCAGACGGGATCATCATTTTTCGGGCGGAACAAGCTGACGGTCAGAGCGCGCGCCCGCTTGACCCATTCGCCCGTCAAACCTTCGCTGTCAGCCACTTCCCGTAATTGCCGGAATGTTTCGAGGCAATTCGCGTAGGGTACGACGATGTTGATCGTGTCCTGTTCGATCAGGCGGAATTCCTGGGCGATCTCGGGGAATGCGCCCGCCTTGATGAAATCCTCGATTTGCCGGGTTTTCTTGGATAAGTCGGGTTTGGCGATGTCATAAAGTTCGCGGTAATAGGCAGTAATGAAGCCGGGATCATCTAACCTCATGCCGTCCGCGCCGAGACGCTTGAGTAACATTCGTGTGATCTGCGCCGCTTGTTGATAACCGCCAGGCGGAAAACCTTCGTCTTCCGGTGTGAACACATGCGCTTGTCCCAGCACTTCCAGTTTGCCTTCGCGATTGCAACGTCCAGCGGCCTGGATGATCGCATCCAGTGGGCCATAGGCGCGCCAAACCAGAGGGAAATCAACATCCACGCCAGCTTCGATACATTGTGTAGCGATCAAATGCACTGGCCGTTTATCCTTCAGTCGAGCACGCACTTCGTCCAGAACATGCCGACGGTGCCCGGGGCAAAGGTTGGTCGATAGATGGAAAACATCTTCTCCTTGCATTGTTTCCCATAGGGCTTGGGCATGACGTTTGAGGTTAAGGACACAGAGGGTCTGCGGGTTATCGCGTAAGCGTACCGCCAGCGTGGACCAAGGGATGGCCCGATCGGGATCATGCCATGTCGTGGTCACCCGTATCATCGGTGCGAACAGCTTGGCGGGTTCTGGCACAATTGGATCCGGTTGCCAGCCCTTTGGGCAATGCTTCCTCACCGCTTCATGTAAATGGTTAAACGCCGGTTGCGTCGCAGTGGAGAACACCACGCTCGAACCGTAAGTTTGGGATAAATGCGAGAGGGCAGCGAGTATTGGCACAGCCAGCATTGTCGGCACGGTCTGTACTTCGTCGAACAGGATGACGGAACGCCCCAGCCGGTGCAGCTTGCGGCAAGCCGAGGGCCGGTTGGAAAACAACGATTCCAGCACCTGTACGCTGGTGGTGATGATCAAGGGCGCATCCCAGTTTTCGGAAAGCAGACGGCGGCGGCGCTCGGTGGCTTCTTCACTGGTTGGAAAGCCTTCATTGTCAGACGCGTGTTTTTCTCGTCCACCACCCGCCAGAGAGTGATGTTCCAACACATAGTCCGGGCCAAAATGCGGCTCGAATATCGAACGGTAGATAGCGGCGGTTTGCTCGATAATGGAGAGATAGGGAATAACCATGATTACCCGGCGCAGCCCATACCGCTTGGCATGAGCGAGGGCAAACGCGAGCATGGCCAGAGTCTTTCCGCTGCCGGTTGGGGCTGTCAGAGTGAATTGCCCGGTCGATTGCTCGGCGGCTTTCAGACAAGCAGCCAGCAATTCCTGCCGAACCTGGGCTACGGTTCCAGCCGCTTGAGTTTTTCTACCAAGGCTCTCGATGTGTTAAGCAGAATGCTCAGCGCTTTATCGGTATGCAATCCCTGGCCGGACTTGCGATAGCGCTTGCCTTGACCATCCCCATTGAAATGCGCCTCGGTGTCCAGGAAATCGGCATCCACGAGAGTCGAAAACAGCATTCTGACATCGAGCATTCTGTCCAGGCCATTGTCGAGATTCCCATTAAATATCGTCTTTTGGGGTTTTTCCGGCAGAAGTCCATCGGTTTTAAGTCGTTCGTTCAATACCTGCCAGTCACCGCTTAAATCGAGTTGCAAAGACTCATGATGCTGGAGCATGCCTCGTAAGCTCGATGCGTCTACGTGCTGCAAGCCGATGTGATGACCTTGAATCGCCAATGCTGCTGCCACAGCCTGATATTCCCTTTGCAAGGCCAGCCACGCGCCCTGGGACCAGTGATCCAAACCCCGATCCTCGCCGTGCAATCGAGCCTGAAAGCGGTCGCCGTACTTGCCGAGATCGTGAAGCAAACCAGCGAGTTTGGCTTCTTCGGCGAAAGGTAAGTCTTGTGAAAAGAGACCAGCCAAACGACTGACGTCAATCAAATGATCTCGCAGGCGGTGCCATATTCCGGCCTTGTTTTCGCTATGGGCATAGAAATGCGGTTCCATTTGATCTTCATCCTTTCAGGTAAGAAAACTCTGCTTGTTCACGGCGCTTCTCGTTGCTACCGAAGCGTTCATGCTACTCCCGCCGGCTGCTCAAATCCCAAGTATAGGCGCAGTTATTTTTCGCGATGGCTCGGCCTTCACACTGCTCTGATCAGATCCATTCGCCAACCCAATCCTTAACCCCCCAACGTCCCTGCACTCCAACCGGCAATCGCCATTCGACCTCATCGCCGGCCCGCCTTGACAAAGACTCGTCGCAAGTGCATGGTTCGCTCAATGAAAGGGGGGTGTCTTGCCGTGAGGTGAGGTTCAAATGCGGCGTCTTCCATACCCCCCAGAGTGGCCAATGCGCTACAGCATCGGCTCGGGCGAAGAACCGTAAAGGCACGGTAGCGCGGTGCGTCAAGTCGACCGCGCTTGTTAGGGCGAAGGGGCTCGTCGCGGCGCCTTCCGGATTGTCCAAACTGGTTAAGGAGAAGAACTCATGAAATCTGTAGCGATACGATACAAGTTCTTGCTGATCGCTTTCACGGCGCTCAATTGCCTGATGATCCAGCGCATTGCCCAGGCTGCAGACCATAACGACCCCAACGCCATCAATTCCATCTTTGCCGATATCCCCGTTAGCGCCGCCGATCTTTACGATATGTTCGGTTTTCCGAGTGATGACAAAACCGGCGGCGAGAAGGTCGTGGTGGCCCTTACATTCGCTTCCATTCCCAAGGCGGGCGTGTTCGATACCGACCTGCTTTACAAGCTCAGTTTCGACCCCGATCCGAGAACCGGCGTATCCATGGGCGATGAATACTCCCTGGAGTCCATGCTGAGATACGCCGAAGCCATCGGTAAGAAATATCTGGAATCCAAGCCATCCGAAGTCAGGGTGACATTCAACAAGAAAAATCAGGCAAAAGTCGATTTCCTGGATTTTCCGGGCGGCAGCTTTTCCAAGGTGATCGAAACCAATCAAGTCGTGACGATCCAGTCACCGGATGGGCATTCCATCAAGACATTCATCGGCGGCAGGGACGATGCGTTTTTCAACGATCTGCCGGGGTTTTTCCGCTCGATCAATTATGGTCCGCAATATTATAAAGTTCCGCACGCGATGACGGATAAAAGGGAATGGCCGATACCGAAGACGCTCATCGAGCTGGAGGGCAATACCTTTTTCAATTATGACAAGAATAGCCCGGATTGGGGTATCACGGTCAAGAAGGATCTTCCCTCTGGTTCGCTCGACTGGAAAGGAAATAAATTCCTGAAGGATGAAAACGGAAATTTCCGCTTCGTGTATAGCGGAAAAGATGCGCAGGCCGGCAGGAATGTGAATGCCATCGTGTTGGAGATGCCATTGAAGTTCATCACCAAATCCCCGGAGAAGGAGCGGATTGTCAGGACATGGGGAGAAAGCTGGGTTTTGAAGGCTTCCAGCAAGGTCGATGCGACGCCGGACGAGAAATCGCCCGCGTTCTTCTTCAAGCAAGCCTGGGCGGAGATGAAGCCATCGGCGGAATCGGGATTCAATGACGATATCAAGAATTACAAGAAGGTGGATCTGGATGGCGTCCCCTTCCTGGATGCCGCTTTGAACGAGCGGGAAGACGAGCGACAGTTGGCCAACAACATCAAGCTCGCCCACCATTATGTCACGCGCTTCGCTCATCTGGGTTGGGGTTTCGGTCCCTCCATCAGCGCGTTGGGTCTTGGAACCTGCTTCGATCACGACAAATCACCGGTCTCCGTTTATAAGACGTACAAACTGGCTGTCGAGGCGTTCCCGCGCGTCAAGAAATGCTTTTTCCAGCGGGTGAATATGCCGGACAAATCTTGGAACAAGAGTGGCCTTGACATCAAACCGCCTAAGACCTTTGAAATCTTCATTCCCAATGTCGCTTCCATCGACATGGATACGACGGGAACGTGGCCGTTCGGGCGCCGATTCGAAGATCAGGTGGCCACACGGTTTCTTTCGCTATTTCTGGATATGGAAACCGGCTGCGGCGGAAAACCCTGCAATGTGGAGACGCTCGGAAATCCCGCCCTTTGGGAAAAGGCGCCCATCATGCCCAAGACGCCACCCAATCCCCTGAAAAACGATAAGCCGTTCCTGACGGAGTTCCCCTATTTGGCTGCGCCTTGGTAGCAGCTTTCGTTTTCACGCAATAAAAGCCACCTTTTGCGGGTGGCTTTTATTTGCTTGGCTGGCTAATGAGGAAAGAATGAGATTCCTCAAGGGTGCTTTCATTTTTGTTTTCGTCGCGTGCCTGGGTTTTGTCCTGGCCCTTTGGGCACAAAAGAAAACCACCGACTACCGGCTGGAATTGGAGCGGATCGAAGAAGACCTTTGCAGGGAAAAGTCGAACGGGACTTCCGCTGCTTCCTCGGAGAAGGCCATCGGATTGATATACCTTGAGTATCTCAAGGCCTCGCTCACCGGAAGCATGGAGGATTTCGCCGGGACCAAGCGGGCAGTCGATCGAGCCATAGGGGATTTCGGCAGTGTTCCGGAACTTTATCTTGTCCGGGCCAATTTGAACTTCAAGTTTCACCGGATTGCCGATGCAAAATCGGATATCGAGCGGCTTTCGGACCCTGATCAGCCCCCCGGGGTTCGCCTCCTGAGCGCGGATATCAAGCTCCAGGAAGGGCAGTATGAGGAAGCGGAGCAGGGCTATCTTCGCGCCATCGAGGAAAAGAGGACTTGGGACGGCCTGGCGCGACTCGCGTATCTGCGTTCGATC
>Ga0335070_10008545_pt1 | contig 12007 bp, 9 predicted proteins | sample Lox_Sample_13_FD_206722 | JGI IMG/M metagenome (GOLD analysis project Ga0335070, IMG submission 206722) | Soil microbial communities from Loxahatchee National Wildlife Refuge, Florida, United States - Lox_Sample_1.3 | ecosystem: Environmental > Terrestrial > Soil > Wetlands | place: USA: Florida...
GTGGGACAATGTCGGTATCAAACATCAGCGCCGCTGAACCGATGAACTCCCGGTTCTCTGTCAGCAGCACGCCATAGTCCAGATTGCCGCCGATCCCGGAGAACGGCGCGGGAGTCAAATAGCGCAGTTGCAGTACCCGATTGCCCACCGTGGCATCCACCGCGCTGGCGGTACTCGAGTCAAGCGGAGTCTGTGCCATCAGGGAAGTGCTCGCCAACATGAGCATTCCGGTCAGCAGAGTCGGATACAACTTCATATGCACGGACCTCGGGGATGAATCGGTTGCTGTCTCCCCGTGAGACAGCAAGCGAGGTTCCTGCCGCGCCCTGCACCGGAGGGCTGGGCCGTCCCCGGACCCGCAGCGGGTCGGCGCTCAACGGACCGCGCCTATTCCCGTCTGCCCGGAATTGAAGTAGTTTCAGGCTTGAACGATGCCCGAGCCGGGCAACGAATCGCGGCAACAGGTCCGCGCGCGCATGGAATCCGAGGAATACAGCACTACCCGCGTCCCACCGAACCGTTCGGTCGCCTGGTGGCGCATCGCGGTGATCAATGTGCTGTTCAGCTTCTCCCTGCCTTCACTGATCGCCGGAATGGACCTGGCGCATGGCACGACGGCGCCCCGGTTCGTCACAGGCATCCTCGCCGGCAGCGCCATCCTCACGGCAATCTCCATCTTCACCAGCGTCGTGGGTTCACGCTCGCGACTGTCCTCCTACCTGCTGGCGCGACTGGCCTTCGGCACACGCGGGTCGATGCTGCTCAACCTGGTGTTCGCCGCGTCCCTGGTGGGCTGGTTCGGTGTCAACATTAACCTGTTCGGTCAGGCGCTGGGGCGGCTCCTCCCGGCCCTCACGGGGTATCGCGGGCCCGAGTGGCCCATCGAGATCGGGGCGGGAGTCCTGATCACGGGCACCACCTTGATCGGCCTCAAGGCCATCAACCGCCTCTCCAACGTCATCGTACCCATCCTGATTGCGGTGTGTGGGCTGCTGCTCATGCGTGCGTTGGGTCACAACACGGTCGGTGAGGTTCTGGCGCGTGCGCCCGCTACTGGCCTGTCGTTCGGAGATACGGTCTCTTCCGTGGTCGGAGGGGTGATCGTCGGCGCAGTCATCATGCCGGATACCTGCCGCTTCATTGGTCCCGTGCGCGGGGCTGTGTGGACTTCAATCCTGACCTACCTCATCACCAACGCGGCGGTCATGCTGATCGGCGGCCTCGCCGCACTGGCGCTCGATCGCACCGAGATGCTCGATCTCATGCTCGCGCTGAATCTCGGGGCGGCAGCCTTCGCGATCGTGATCGGCAGCAGCTGGCTGCTCAACGCGCTGAACCTCTACAGCGCCTCGCTGAGCATCGGGGCGGCGCTGCCCCGACTGTCACGGTCCATCGCCACCATCGCCTGCGGACTGATCGGCACGGCAGCGGCGTTCCTGCGGATTCTCGAGCACTTCCTGACCTTCCTGTTCTACCTGTCGATCGTGTTCGTGCCGGTCGCCAGCGTCATCGTCATTGACGCCCTCCTCGTGCGTCGGCGCGACTACCTTGGCAGCGAAGAGCCGGCACCCCGGCCACTCGAGCCTGCCGCATTGCTGGCCTGGGCGGCCGGAGCGGTCTTTGCGGTGCTCGGTTCCATGGGAGTGATCCGCCTCAGCGGCATCGCTGCTCTGGATGCGATGATCATTTCGGGCCTGATCTACCTGCTGCATTGGCGAATACGACCGGCGCCGGTCGTCGCCTCCTGAACAGATGGCCAGGATTTCATACCTCGATCGCCGCCGCGCCGGACCCCGCGAGCCGGCTGACGCGCTCGAGCGGAGAAACCTGCGACTGACGAGGCGCGTACGCGCCGCCGCCGAACCCATCGTGTGGTTGCGCGCCGGCGCCGGCAGCGGAAAATCCCGACTCCTGCAGGCACTGAAAACCGCCGACCCTGCGGTGATCGTGCTCGATGACCCCGCTTCGGCCGCACTGACGGAGGCACTGACGGCGCTGTCGACCGCGCGAGTTCAACGCGTAGTTATCGCCAGTCGGCCCGAGTCGGACATCGCATCGCTCCTGCTGCGGGAACAGATGTATGGACGAGTGGCGGTCTTCGGGGAGATGGAACTGTTCGTTGCGGCTGAGGATGCCACCGGCGGGGGCGAGGCAGCCCTGCTGTCCGACACCGGCGGGTGGCCGATGCTGGTGGCGGCAAGCCTCGAGTCGCGTGCAAGTGAAGCCTGCGGATTGCTGCCGAGGTTTCTCGAGCGCGACATCCTGCCCTGCCTTCCGGAAGCAGTTGTCGTTGCACTCTTTGCGGCCCTGAGCGCGCCACTGACCGACCCGGAGCTGCGCGCACTGTGTTCCGGCGAAGTGCCGGTCCATCCTCTGCTTCGAAAACAGGCAGATCACTGGCAGGTCAGCGGCAGTTGGGTCCGGGAAGCCCTCAAATCCCTGCGTACGTCCACGGTGACGTCGCCCGCCGCGCGGGAGCGTCTCCGCCATCACTACTCGCACCTCCACGCGCCGGACCGGGCGATCGCGGAACTGCTCGCCATGGGCGCCACCGCCGAGGCCCTGGAACTGTTCAAGCAGGCCGGTGGCGTGTTCTTCGGCTATCGCCATGGCTATCACACGCTCGAAAATGTGCTGCGCCTGTTCGGCCCGGAGCTCGAACAGCGGGCGGAAGAACTGTTCCTCGCGCGCCTGTGTTTTCTCATCAAGTCGGGCAGACCCCGCGAAGCGCTGATGCGGCTGGAAGCGCGCCATCCGGGCCTTCCCGTTGATCTGCGCAGGATGCGACTCACCCATCGCGCGGAGGCGATGCTGTTGCGCATCGACATGTCCCTGGACATCGACGAACCGCCACCCCCGGAGGTGATTGCGAGCTGGGGGCGCCTGCAGCATTTCCTGCCCGAGGGCAATGAGATCGCACGCGGCATCCTGCTCAACTGCATGGCGATCGGCTTTCTGCAGGCCGATGCGCTGGTGGAAGCGCAGCGTCTCGCCGAGGAATCCCTGGCAGCCTATCGTTCCGCCGGTTCACCCTACCTGGTGCATTGCATGCAGCTGCACCTGTGCGACATCGCGCTGCGACGCAGCCGCATCAAGGATGCCGCACGCCTGGTCGAACAGGCGCATACCTCGCTGGAAGCCTCAGGCCAGGCGTTCAACTCCGAGCGCGAGATCCTGCTGGCGGTGAAATCACGCGTGGCCTTCGAAGAGGGTCGGTTCCAGGACTGCCCCGCGGAGATCGAGCCCATCCTCAAGGCGCTGCTGGAGGGGGACAGCTGGCCGGACCTCATCGAGCGATTGTCGGTGCACTCCGTGCTCACCGGCTACTGGCTGCGCGGGCTGCGTCATGCGCTGGAGCGCTTCGACCAGTGCGCCCTGACCCTCGATCGCCGGCATGGAAGCGCGATACGCCGACGCCTGTCGCTGCTGCGCATTCTGCTGATGCAGGTGGCGCAGCATCATGCGGAAGCCGACATGCTGCTGGAGGAGTATGAGCTCGAGCCGGCCGCCCATCGCTCTCTGGCGCTCGAGGTCGAGGAGGGTCTGATCCGTCTGCGTCAGGCAGTCGTGCAGGAGCGCTCCCGCGCCACGATCGGCAGACTCACCGATTCCCTGTCCCGGCATCCTGCACTGGAACCCCGTCAGCGCATCACCATAGCGATCCTCAACGCGGCCGCACTCGCCAGACACGGTGGCGGTTCCGCCTCGCGCCGGTATCTGCGGGTCGCGCTGCGCGAGGCTGAAGCAGAGAATCTCGTCGCCGTGCTGCTGGAGGACGGGGAATTCGTCGCACGGCTGCTGCCTGAATTCATCGCAGCTCCAGGACCGGGCAATGCCCGCCTCGCCCAGTTCGCCGGACGCGTGCTGCGGCTCCTGAAGTCCCTGCCCACCGCGCCCCTGAACTCCAAGGCGCTGGCGGGAGTTTCCCGGCAGGAGCACCGCGTGCTGTCCTACGTGGCGGACGGCTACAAGAACAAACAGATTGGCCGCGCGCTGGGACTGTCCGAGAGCACGGTCAAATTCCACCTCAGAAGCCTGTTCCGCAAGCTCAAGGTCGGCAGCCGGGCGGCACTGGCCGATGCCGCCCGCTCGCGCGGCATCTCGACCTGACCGGTTTCGCCCAAAACCTATCCTGCCACCCTCGATAGCATGGTCCCGTCCAGCATTGGGCGGGGGCATATGTTTCGGATCGGCGTGGACGTCGGCGGCACGAACACGGACGCGGTGGTCATGGACCATCGCGATGTCCTCGCCGTCGTAAAAGTACCGACCACGCAGAACGTCACCGACGGCCTCATCGACGCGCTCGAGCAGGTGCTGCGGGCGGCAAGTGTGGAGCCCTCCCAGGTGGAGCTGGTGGTAATCGGCACCACCCACTTCACGAACGCCGTAATCGAGCGCCGCCACCTCGCACCCACGGCCATCGTGCGGCTGTGCCTGCCCGCCGCCCAATCTCTGATGCCCATGGCGGACTGGCCCGCTGATCTGTGCACTGCAGTCGGTGAGCACGTCTATCTCGCCAGCGGTGGAGTGGAATTCGACGGGACGCCGATTCGCCCGCTGGATCCGGCCGAGATCGCGCGCATCGGCGCGGATATCCGTGCGCGCGGCATCGACACCATTGCCGTCGCCGGAGTCTTCTCGCCGGTTCGCGACGACTTCGAACGGCAGGCCGGTGAATTGCTGGCCGCAGCCTGCCCCGGTGCGTCGATCACGTTGTCCTCTTCGATCGGGCAGCTTGGCCTGCTGGAACGCGAGAGCGCCAGCATCCTCAACGCTTCCCTGCTGTCGCTCGCAAAGCGTACGGTCGCCTCGCTTCGACAGGGCGTCGCGCGCTGTGGGCTGCGCTGTCCCATGTTTCTGTCGCAGAACGACGGAACAATGATGGATGCGGGCACGGCCGAGTGCTACCCGGTGTTGACATTCGCGAGTGGCCCCACCAACTCGATGCGCGGAGCGGCCTTCCTGTCCGGCAAACCGGAGGCCATCGTTCTCGACATCGGCGGAACGACCACCGACGTCGGCTTGTTGCACCTGGGATTCCCACGTCAGGCCTCGACGACTGTTGATGTGGGTGGCGTACGCACCAACTTCCGCATGCCCGATGTGTTCAGCATCGGCCTCGGGGGCGGCTCGCTGGTGCAGAACGCGGAAACCCGGCCGCAGGTCGGGCCACGCAGCGTGGGTTACGAGATCACCCGCAGGGCCCGGGTATTCGGCGGCGACACGTTGACCGCCACTGACGTCGCCGTGGCGGCAGGAAAAGCCGACATTGGCGACCGGGCACGCGTCGCCGACCTCGACGCGGCACTGGTGCGCCGGGTGCTGGGTGCGATCGAAGCCAAGCTATCAGCCGCGGTGGAACGGGTGCGCACTTCGCCCGACCCGGTTCCGGTCATCGCGGTCGGCGGCGGCAGCATCCTCATGCCGGACACCCTGGCTGGCCTGCAGGTCATCCGGCCGCCCTACTTCGGCGCGGCCAATGCGATCGGCGCGGCGATCGCACAGACCAGCGGCGAAGTCGATCGCATCTACTCGCTGGATGCCATGACACGTGAGGCCGCGCTCGCCGACGCCGAGGGCGAGGCGCGCCGCAAAGCCACAGCGGCGGGTGCATTGGCCGACACGATCACCGTAACGGAGCGTGAAGACGTACCGCTGGCGTACCTGCGCGGTAATGCAACGCGCGTGCGGGTGAAGGTTGTCGGTGAGATGGGAACCCCGAGGCCGTGACTTCATGCGCATCCTGACTGAATCCGACATCGAAGCGCTGGCCATCGGGGCTGCGATACTCGGCACCGGCGGCGGGGGCAGCCCTTACATCGGCAAGCTGCGCTGCCTGCAGGAACTGCGGCGCGGTCGGCGCATGGCCGTCATCGGCCTGGACGAGCTGGATGATGAGGCGCAGGTGCTCACGATCGGCGGTATCGGCGCTCCCGCCGTCACCGTCGAGAAGCTCCCCGAAGGCAACGAGGGCACTCGGGTGTTGCACTGCCTGGAGGAGTTCACGGGCCGCAAGGTCGATGCACTCATCTCCGCCGAGATCGGCGGCGGCAACGCACTCGAGCCCCTGCTGACCGGGGCTGCAACCGGTTTACCGGTCGTGGACGGCGACGGCATGGGCCGGGCTTTCCCGGAAATGCAGATGACCACGTTCAGCATCTACGGTCATCGCTCGACTCCGGCGGCGATCTGCGACGAACACGGCAATGTCGTGCTGTTCCGGCACACGGTGTCCGAGCAGTACTTCGAGCGTCTCGGGCGCGCCGTGGTGGTGGCCATGGGCGGCACCTCGATCGGTGGCGAAGCTCCCATGGCCGGCCGCTACGTGAAGCGCGCCGCCGTGCCGGGCACGGTCAGCCAATCCATTCGGCTGGGTGAGCTCGTGCTCCAGGCGAACCGCCAGCATGTCAGCGCCATACCCCTGATCTGCAAGCAGGAGCAGGGTATTCACCTGATCGACGCGAAGATCGTCGATCTGAAGCGCCATCTGCGGGGTGGCTTCTCCGTGGGCGAAATCGCTCTCGAGGGCATCGATGCGCATGCCGGAAGCCGTGCCCACATCGTATTTCAGAACGAGTTCCTGAGCTTCGAACGCACTGGTCGTATCGAGGTATGCGTGCCGGACCTCATCGTGATCCTGGATGTCGATACGGGTCACGCGATCACCACTGACGTGCTGCGCTATGGCCAGCGCATCGCCGTACTCGCCCTGCCCTGTCATCCGCTCCTGCGTACTCCTGAGGCGCTCGCGGTGGTCGGGCCCTCCTGCTTCGGGCTCGAGGCCGAGTATCACCCGCTTCCCCGAGGAGAATCCTGATGCGCACCTCCAGCGCCCGCACCGTGATGTTCGCGCTCATCGCGGCCACCCCCATCGCCGCCCGCGCCGCCGACTCGACCGGACAGGATCTCGAGGAGATCGTGGTGACGGCGGAAAAGTCGAGCGCCCCGCTGAGCAAGGTGCCGATCAGCATCTCGGTGGTTTCGAGCGAGCAGCTCGCCGAGCAGCACATCAACGATTACGAGAGCCTGTCGCGCGCGGTCCCGAACCTCTCGTTCTCCAGCTTCGGCGGCCCCGGGCAGTCCAACATCGAGATCCGCGGCGTGGCCTCGCAGGCCGGCTCCGCCACGACGGGCATCTATCTCGACGATGTCCCCATCAACATCCTGAACATCTACAGCGCCGGCGCCACCGAGCCGCGCTTCTTCGATGTTGACCGCGTCGAGGTGCTGCGCGGACCCCAGGGCACGATCTACGGATCGGGCTCCATGGGCGGCACGCTCCACTTCGTCAGCCGCGCCCCGGCACTCGACAAGTTCGAAGCCAGCATGAATTCCGCCGTGAGCGACACGGAAGGCGGCGCGGCCAACGGCGAGATCGACAGCGTGGTCAACCTGCCGCTGGTCGACGGCAAGGCAGCCTTGCGTATCGGCGGCCTGTTCGACCACGAGAGCGGGTGGATCGACCGCAACGCCGCGGGGACGATCGTCGATCAGAAGATCAACCACGTGAATACCAGCGTCGTGCGCGCGACACTGGAGTGGAGGCCGACCGACCAATTGATCGTCACTCCGGCCGTATTCCTGCAGCGGGTGAGCGTCGGGGGCCAGGATCTGTTCAGCCTGGATCTGCCCCTGTATGAATCGCCGACGCTGCTCGCCGAGACTGCGCGCGACGAGTATGCGATGACGAGCCTCACGCTCAAATACGATTTCGGCTGGTCGGATCTGACTTCGGTGACCGGCTATTTCTGGCGTCGCAATGACCGAAACATCGACGGCACGTTCTACGACAGCGAGTTCCTGGGCGCATACCTGCAGGAGACCTATGGGTTCGGTGGCGATGCGATCGGAGCACTGCCGGCACCCGTGCAGTTCAATACGAACGTCAACCAGATCCACGAGGAACTGCGCCTCGCCAGCAAATCCGGCCCTGACGATGCCTGGTCGTGGATTGGCGGCCTTTTCTACTCACGCGCGCGCACCGGCCTGCTCGACAACGAGCACATTCCCGGCTTCAACTCCACGTTCGAGGCGACCTACCACGACACGCCCGAGAACCTGCTGGGAGCGGCCTTCCCGGATGATCTCATCTACTACGCTTTCACGGAATTCGTGAACACACAGAAGGCTGTCTTCGGTCAGGTGAGCTACAAGCTGCTGCCGAACCTGAAGGTGACCGCCGGCGGGCGCTACGAGAAGGCAACGGAGGATCTGGCGTTCAATTCGCTGGGGTTCTTCGCGAGCGGCCCGCCCTACTCAGGGTCGGCCAACGGCAACAAGTTCACGCCGCGGGCGGTTGTGTCCTACGAACTCGACAAGACGACCATCTATGCCTCGGCGTCCGAGGGCTTCCGCGACGGTGGCATCAACCGACCAGTCCCGGAGCCGCTGTGCTCCGCCGACCTGGCATCGCTCGGCTTCGCCCACTCTCCACCGTCCTACAACGCCGACTCGCTCTGGAGCTACGAGCTTGGCGTCAAGACCCGCGCGCTCACTGATGGACTGAGCCTGTCCGGCGCCCTGTTCGATATCCGCTGGAACAACATCCAGACGGACATTCTGCTGCCGACCTGCACCTTCGACATCAAGGCCAACATCGGCAGCGCGGAAAGCCGCGGCGTGGAACTCGAGCTTGCGGGCCAGATCGGCAACCACCTGCGATGGAGCGTCGGTGGCAATTACACGTCAGCGAAAATAACGGTGCCCGTGAGCGTGCTCGGCGTGGAGCGCGGCGACAGGGTGCCGGGCGTACCCGACTACTCTGTCTCCACGAACCTGGATTACGTCCAGCCGCTGTCCTTCGGCGCCAGGGGCATCGCCAACCTGAACGCTCAGTGGGTCGGAACGAGCCAGGGCGTCATCTTTCACGGCGACCCGGACTTCGACCGGCCGGCTTACGTCGTGGTCGGCGGGAAAGTGGGGCTCCAGTGGCCCAAACTGGACGTGTCGCTGTTCGTCACCAACCTGCTCAACCAGGACAAGATCATCCAGAGGCCGAACATCGCGGCAGTCGAGTACGGCATGCGCGTGCGGCCGCGGACGGTTGGACTCAGCGCGAGCTACCAGTTCTAACCGCTTCGACCACTTGCCGGACTGCGGCCGCACGGGTCAACTGACGGCAGCGGACACTTCGCTCTATCCGACGCGCCGCCAGAATTCTCCCGGTCGCACCACAGCAATACCTCCGTACTCCCCGACAGCCAGCAGATCCTTATCGACGGTTATGAGGAGCGCGGCCTTTCCGGACACCGCGGTTCCGAGGATCGGAATATCTTCGGGATCGCGACCAATATCCTGGGGTAAAGCCGAAGGCTCGACCACTGCCGCATGTTTCGTGACGAATCTGACGATCTGCCGAACTACCGACTGTTCAAAGGCGAACTTCACGGTCAACTTTCGCGCCAGTTCGTTCAGAATGAAGCCGGACGTGACGAGCTGATGCTGCATCAGGACGTCCTCGAAGAGCTCGGCACACACACCGGCACGGGTGATATGAGCTGCAATGAGCACGGAGGAATCGAGAACAATCCTCACTTCTCATCAAGCTCGCGAAACACGTCCTCGTCAGTGTGGATGCCGCGCGACTGAGCGAGAGGAACGAGTTTGCGCCGCAACTTGCGGAACTCTCCCACACTCAGATAGCGGCTGAGTGCTTCCCGTGCCAAGTCGCTCTTCGAGAGCCCGGCAGCCGCACTTTGCCGCTCCAATTCCTTCTCCATGGAGTCCGGCAGCCTGAGGGTTATCGTTGCCATGTATTACAATGTAATACGACGATGCATCGAATTCAAGAGGCTGGGATCGGAACCAGACGGCTGACGGTTGCTGTTCAATAAATGATTGATTCTTATGGGAATCCGTAGCCAGGAAAACTCATGCGCGAAGACCTCGATGTCGCTTTGGAGGTCATGCACAGCAAAGGATGCGAACCAGCACAAGTCTATAATGGCACCCTGCTCAAGGGGCGGGACCATGCCACTGGAATCCTTTGACGCGAATGTCTCATCGGCTGCTGTAGTTGACGTTCTGAGGCGCGATGGTGCAGTCATTGTCCGCAATCTGGCTCCGGTCAGCCTGATAGACGCGTGCGCGGCCGAACTGCGGCCGGCATTCAACAAGCACGATGAGTCTCAGCGCACGGACTTCAGCGGCGCAAAGACGCTTCGATGTGGCGGTGTACTTCGCTATGCGCCGACTTGCGCCGCCCTGATCTCTCACCGGATGGTGCTGGATGTGGCGGATGCCGTTCTCCTGCCGTCCTGCGCTGAATACCAGATCGGCAGCACGACGGGCATCGAGATCCTGCCCGGGGAGAGCGATCAACAATTGCATCGCGACGATACGCCCTACCCGATTCAGGTCGCGGGACTGGAACTGCAGATTGGCGTGATGTGGGCCTTTACCGATTTCACGGCGGAGAATGGCGCGACCCGCGTCGTCGCGGGCAGTCACCGCTTTCTGCGCGCCTGGCACATGCCGGATCTGACGAGATGGGCACAGGCGGTCATGCCGAAAGGTTCGGCGGTGTTCTATCTGGGATCCACGTGGCACGGCGGTGGCGCCAATCGCAGCCCGCTTCCCCGGACTGGCCTGATCAATACCTACTGTCTGGGATGGCTTCGTTCAGAGGAGAACCACACTCTCGAGGTTCCTCCGCAGTTCGCGCGACAATATGATGAGCGAGTACGGCGGCTGCTGGGATATACGACTCATGGGGCCGGTCACGATCAGCTCGGCTACTACGGCGGAGATGACCCGGTCTGGGTGCGCCAGGATGAAGCAGCGGCGGCAGTGCGCGGACAAGTACCGGGACGTGCGGACTCACGCCAGCCATAGGCCGCAAAACCTGCGGCCACAGTGGTGGAACTAGGCCACCCTTCCCGAGGCCTCAGCATGAGCATCCTGTGAAGGTGTGCGATTGACCAAGAGGGTCGCACCTCTTTCCCAGGCGGCATTCGCGTGCAGCGGGATCCCCACCGCGGGCATCATCAGCAACGGGATCGACTATTTCCTGTTCTTCTTCTACAGCCAGGTCGTTGGCCTGTCCGCCGCGCTGACCGGCCTCGCACTTGCGATTGCGCTGACGTTTGAAGCGCTGGCCAACCCGGTGGTGGGATACGTTTCGGACAACTGGCGCTCCCGACTCGGCCGGCGCCTGCCGTTCATGTATGCATCGATACTTCCACTCACTGCCTCGTACGTGCTCGTCTGGCATCCGCCCGGCCATGCGAGTTCCCAATGGGTTCAGTTCGGCTATCTTTTGGGTGTACTGGTTCTCCTGCGACTTTCGATGACAACCTTCGACGTGCCCGTGCGGACGTTGGTGGCGGAATTGACCCCTGACTATGACGAGCGCACGCGCCTGGCGTCCTTGCCCGTCTCGGCAAGCTGGTTCATCGGTTCGGTGATGACGATCGCGATGTATGGCATCTGGCTGAGGGATTCCCCCGAACACATCCACGGCCAGACCGACATCGCCGGATATCAGCAGACCGCGCTCGTCTGGGGAGGCCTGATCCTGGTTTCACTGCTGTTCTCATCCATCGGTCTTCACCCGGAAATCCCTCATCTTCACCTGAAGACACCGGAACAGACCGCGAGCCTGAAGGACATGACCCGCTCCTTCAGTCAGCTCGTCCGGAACCGCTCGCTACGGGCACTGCTCCTGTCCAGTCTGTTCGTGGGAACCGGTCTGGGTGCGACCGCAGCGCTCTGGATTTATCAGTACGGCTTCTTCTACGGAATGGGCAGCAGGCAGATGACGATGCTGACGGCCGTCGAGGCACTCGCCTCATTGGCGGTTGCTCCCGTGATCCGCAAGGTTGTCATCAAAGGCGACAAAAAGATCATGGCAATCCGCTTTCTGGCCGCATCCGTCGCCATCAGCATGATCCTGCCGCCGCTCCTGTCGCTGAATCTGCTTCCGAAGCGCGGCAGCGAAGGTCTGTGGTACCTCCTCACGACCTATGATTTCCTCAGCCAGCTGATCTGGATCGTGACCGCGTCC
>Ga0335070_10008546_pt1 | contig 12007 bp, 8 predicted proteins | sample Lox_Sample_13_FD_206722 | JGI IMG/M metagenome (GOLD analysis project Ga0335070, IMG submission 206722) | Soil microbial communities from Loxahatchee National Wildlife Refuge, Florida, United States - Lox_Sample_1.3 | ecosystem: Environmental > Terrestrial > Soil > Wetlands | place: USA: Florida...
CAAGGCTCCTGCACTTGAAAAAGGACCGCCCGCTCGGGCAGTATAGGTCCATGGTGCGTCGCGTGGCGGCCGTCGTGGCCGCCGGGATCTCCCTGCTCGCTCTTCTTTCCTGCGGCGCCAGGGCGGCCGGGTACGGCGTGGTCCTGTGGGGAGAAACCGGCACCGCGCTCGCCACGGGCAGCGTCGTGCCCGTCATCCGTGACGCCCCCATCAACTCCTCCTGGCTCATCCTCGTCCCCGGGGAGAAGAAGGCGCGGGAGTTCCCGATGGGACGCATCCGCTTTTTCAAGAAGAAGGGAGAGGCGGCAGACTACGCCCGGCAGTTCCGGACGTACGTCCAGTCGTGGGCGGTCTCCATGAAGGAGGACCCGCCGCCTCTTCCCATCCGCGACCAGGGGTCCCCGGAAGGGAAGGTCATCTACAAGCTGAAGCCGGGCCAGCTCGTGAAGGTGGTGTCCCGGTCTCCCGCGCCCGAGACGATCCAGCAGTACTCGGATTACTGGTACGAGGTGGTCACCGACGACGGGTATGGCGGGTTCGTCTTTGGCCACTACCTGCGTCCTTTCACCACGCCCGGAGACCCTGCCGCGGAAGCCCAGCGGGTCATGAGCCAGGATCCCACGCTGGACAGGATCATGAGCAACACGTGGAGGCCGGACTGGTTCCGCGACATGCTTGCCCGCCAGACCATCGACCTGACGATGTTCCGTGAGGACGTGGGCCTGTTCCCCGGCCCGTCGGACAACGTCATGCGGCTCGTGCTTCCCCTCTCGACGCTGGAATTCCACTACACAGGGATCCAGAAGCTCGGGGAAAGCAGCTACGTATTCACCGGCTCCGACCTGCGGATCACCGTCGTGGATGAAGAGCGCATCAGCATCTACTACCGGTACAAGGACCAGGCGGTGAGCGGCCTGTATTCTCTGATCAAGGAGGACATCGGAGAGCTGGTGGCCGCGGAGCAGAAAAGACGACAGGCTCTGTTCGACGGCCTCCTGTCCCGCGGCGCTGTTCTCACCAGCAGCGCCTACGGCACCATCACCCTCGCGCCGGGAATGCACTTCAGCTGGAGCGGGTTCGGAAAGCTCGTCCCGTCGCTGGTGCCGGGGGACGCCGCCGGTCGGGGATCAATCGATTTTCCGCTCCACGCTGCCAAGGAGCTTGCCGCTGACTACGACGGCGTGATCACGTTTGCGTTCGAGAGGCCGGGCGCATCCGGGGGCGCTTCCGCCGGGGCGTCCGCGGCGGCTGCGGCCTCCGGAGTGAGCTTCCTCTACAAGGCCACCGCCGGCGGCCTGCGCTTCACGTCCCTGGACCGGGACAGCGTCTCCAACCTCGTTGTCACGCACCCGGGCATCTCCCCCGTCGTCATCTTCTTCACGCAGGCCGGCCACTAGTACCCCCGCATGCCCCTGGTAAGCCTCAGCGGCGTCTGTGTTTCCTTCGGGGATCGACGCCTCCTCGACTCGGTGAACCTCACCGTCTCCACCGGTTCCCGCATGGCTCTCGTCGGCCCGAACGGCAGCGGCAAGACCACGCTCATGCGGATCATGGCCGGCCTGTCGGCCGCGGACACCGGAGAGGTCGTGCCGGAGAAAGGCACGCGCGTTTCGTACGTCCCGCAGTCCGGCGTGATTCTCAGCGAGTGGACGCTGCGCCAGGAGGCGGAGAAGGCTTTCGAGCGGGGGAGGCTGCTCCAGGAGGAGATCCGCTCCCTGGAGGAGAAGCTGGGCGCTCTCTCGTCGCAATCCTCCTCGGAGACGCTTCTCTGGAAGCACCATGAGCTGCAGGAAAGCCTTGAGAAGAGCGGATTCTACCGGCGGGAGGAAGCCATCGACCGCGTCCTGGGCGGCCTGGGCTTTGCGCGCGACGACCAGCAGCGCCCCTGCCCGTCATTTTCCGCCGGGTGGGGGATGAGGATCGCGCTTGCCCGGGCGATTCTCGAGAGCCCGGATATCCTCCTCCTGGACGAGCCCACGAACTATCTCGACATCGAGGCCCGCGCGTGGCTGAAGGACTTCCTGAAGGACTTCCCCGGCGGGCTTCTCCTCGTGTCGCACGACCGGTGGTTTCTCGACGCCGTCGTGAGCGCGGTGGCGGAAATCTACATGGCGCGCGTCTCCGTTTTCTCGGGCAACTACTCCCGCTACGAGGTGACGCGGAGCAAAGAGCTGGAGTCCATCATGGCGCGGTGGCAGGCGCAGCAGGAGGAGATCGCCCGGATCGAGGCTTTCATTGCCCGGTTCCGCTACAACGCCTCCAAGGCGCGCCTGGTGCAGAGCCGGATCACAGCGCTCTCCAAGATGGAAAGGATCGAGACCCCGCCGGTCGTCAAGTCCATCCACTTCTCTTTCCCCGCGCCGCCCCACTCCGGGCGGCTCGTCCTGTCCTGCGCGGGCCTGGCCCGGTCGTATGGCGAGCATCAGGTGTTCCGGGGGCTGGACGTGGAAGTCTCCCGGGGAGACAAGCTGGTGGTGACCGGGGTCAACGGAGCGGGCAAGTCGACTCTTCTCCGCCTGCTCTCTTCCCGGGAAAAGCCGGATGCCGGGGAGATGCGCTGGGGGACCGGCGTCGTCCCCGCGTTCTACTCCCAGGAGAACGCGGACTCGTGGACGAGCGGAAAGCAGGTCATCGAGGAGCTGGAATCCGGGGCCCCTGCGTCGCTCGTTCCGGAGCTCCGAACTCTCCTGGGCGCTTTCCTCTTCCGCGGAGATGATGTTTTCAAGAGCGTCTCCGTGCTCAGCGGAGGGGAGAAGAGCAGGCTCGCCCTCCTCATGCTCCTCCTGCGGCCCGCGAACCTTCTCATACTGGACGAGCCGACGAACCACCTCGATCTCGCCTCCAAGGACGTCCTGCTGGCAGCCCTCAAGGAGTTCGCCGGCACGGTGATCTTCGTGTCGCATGACAGGCATTTCATCTCGAACCTGGCAACGGCCGTGCTCGAGCTGAAGGACGGCAGGGCCCGCTACTTCCCGGGGGACTACGAGTACTACCTTCGCCGCGTCGACCAGGAAGCCGGCGCTGCCGAGGCTGAAGCCGGGCGGCCCGAGCTCCGGCGGTCCGCGCCGGAGGACAAGGCCCCCTCTTCGGTGCAGGCGCAGCGCCAGGAGGAAAAGAGGCTGAAGAGCAGCCTCCGGTCCCTGGAACGGGAGGAGGAGCAGATCCTTGCCCGGCTGGACGAGCTGGATGCCGAGCGCCGGCGCACGGAGGATCTCATGGCGCGGCCCGAGGTGTACGCGGACGGGGGGCGCATGCGCGAGCTCCGGCGCGCGCATCAGGAGAATGCCCGTCAGCACGAGGAGCAGAACGCCCGGTGGGAAGAGGTGGCGGCGCGCATCGCGGAGCTGAAGGCCGGGCTTTCAGCCGTCAGGAACGATACAGTCTCTCGATGACTCCGGCGTAGAGGTGGCTGATGACCTCCCGCCGCTTGGTGAGCGTCCGCGTCAGCTCGCGCCCCACCTCGAAGCGTCCGGGAAGCAGCGCGATGCGCGCCGCCTTCCCGCCGGGGAAGTGGATCCCGCTGTTCACGAGCCGGGCCTGCACCTCCTCCTGGAAGAACCGGTAGATGGCGGGGTTGCTCACGAGCTCGCGCTCGTCTCCCGCGGGGATCCGTCGAAGCTCGGCCTGGCGCCGCAGGGCGTCCATGTCCGGAACGATGAGCAGGCCCAGCGTGTCACGGCTGTCCCCCACGACGACCGCCTCCTGCACGTACGGGGACTCCTGCACCACCATCTCGATGGGCTCGGGCTCCACACGCTCTCCGGACCGCATGACAATGGTATGTTTCATGCGGCCCGTGACCACGAGGTTTCCGTCAATGGTGAGGATCCCGCTGTCGCCGGTGTCCAGCCAGCCGTCCGGGGACAGGATCTGGCGCGTGGATACGGGGTCCTTGTAGTAGCCCATCATCACCTGCGGTCCCTTGATCTGGACTGCGCCCTTGTGGCCCGGTCCGAGGATCTCTCCGTTCTCCCCGACGATGCGGATCTCGGTATGCGGCAGGGGCTTTCCGACCGTCCCCAGGACCGGGAACCTCTCGGTGCGGACCGCGACGATAGGTGACGCCTCAGTGAGCCCGTACCCTTCCAGCACGTCCACGCCGATGGCGGCGAAGAAGCGGTCCAGCCACCCGGGCAGGGGAGCGCCGCCGCACACCACGGCCGTGAGGTTCCCCCCGAGGAGGCCTCTCACCTTCTTCCGCAGCACGAAGTGCGACACCAACTTCAGCGGGGACAGCAGGACCAGCGGCAGCACCGCGGCAAAGATCTCCAGGAGGCGCTCCTCACGCCGGAACCGCGGGTACCGTCCCATGATGAATCCCGAGAACACGAGGTAGAACTTCTCGAAGTTCAGGAAGAGCCCCGGCAGCACCCCGAGCCGTTTCTCCAGGCTCCTCGCCACCATCTCCAGGAGCGCCGGGACGATCACGAGATAGTTGGGGCGCAGCGCGCGCAGGTCATCGAAAACTTTCCATTCCGAGGGCTGGGAGTAGGCGATGGTGCCCCCGAAGGAGAGGCTGCAGTACTCCACGGTGCGCTCGAAGGAATGCCACACGGGCAGGACCGAGAGCCACACGGCGCCCGGGGCGGGATTGATGCTGGCATGCACGTTGGCCACGTTGTGCATGACGTTGCCGTGGGAGAGCATCACCCCCTTCGGCTTTCCCGTGGTTCCCGAGGTGTACAGCAGCGTCGCGGTGTCCGTGGCTGTTACGCTGGCGGCGCGCAGGTCGAATTGCCGGTCACCCCGCGCGATCCTCCGGCTGCCTTTCTTGAGCACATCCTCCCACGTGTAGATGAGGACCCGCTCCTCCCCGATGCCGGCCTGCGGTTTGGTTCCGGTAAACTGCGTAACGACGATCTTGCGGAGCTTCGGCAGCCGCTTGCGCATCGCGAGCAGGCGGCTGAGCACGGCCGCGTTTTCCACGATGGCGATCTCGCAGTCCGCGTGGGCGAGCACGTATTCGATCTCCCGGTCCGGCGCCCGGGTGCTCACGGGCACGTCCACCCCCGCGCTTCCCAGGATTGCCAGATCCGTGATCAGCCAGTCCTGGTTGTTTTCCGCGAGGATGGCCACGTGAACTCCGGGGGTGAGTCCGATGGAGATGAGACCGGCGCCGAGCTCTTTCACCGCGGAGTACAGTTCTGCGTAGGTGAGGGTCTGAAAGCTGTCATCCGGGTTGCGCGTCTTCAGTACCGCCAGGGAGGCGTACTTGACCACAGACTCTTGAAGCAGTCCGATGAGAGTTTGTCCCATCTCTCCCTTCGTTCGCTGATGTGCTCTAGGATAAGGTCGGAGGCAGGCACAAAGTTACTCCCCGCCATCATGGATGTCAATTGCCGAGCGTTCCGCGATGGCTCTTCTGATGGTTTTGTCGGCGAAACGTCTGCTCTCCGGAGGGGACACTTCACACAGGACCGTCATTTTACTACCATGAGAGTCATGAGCGTATTCAAAACATACGATATAAGAGGACTTTGGGGCAGCGAAGTGGATGAAAACCTGGCCTACAGGATCGGCCGGGGGCTTGCGCGGTACCTCCGGGCAGGCTCATTCCTGCTCGGCCACGATGCCCGGCTGCACTCTCCCGAGCTCTACCAGGCAATCGCCGCAGGGCTCATGGACGAGGGGGCCCAGGTCACCGGCATCGGCCTGGCAAGCACCCCCCAGCTCCACTATTCGCAGATCGACGGGAAGTTTCCGGCAGCGGTGATGGTCACCGCGTCGCACAACCCGAAGGAATACCACGGTTTCAAGGTCTTCGACGCCACCGGCGGCTCCCTGAGCTACGACAAGGGCCTCCGCAAGGTGGAGGCACTGCTCTCCGGTATCCCGGCTCCCCCGGCGCTGCCGCCTCGGAGCTTCCGCACCATCGACGGTCTTTCCCGGTATGTGGATTTCGTCGCCCGGGCCGCCGGCGGCAGGAAGCTCACCACGAAGATCGTCGTGGATGCCTCCAGCGGGTCGTCGGGCCCCGTCTTTCGGAAGCTCACCGAGGCCCTCGGTGTCGAGGCCCTCATCCTGAACGAAAAGCCGGACGGCAACTTTCCCAGCCACGACCCCAATCCGCTGAAGGAGGAGTCGAAGGTCCAGGCCGCGCAGGCGATCCGGGACGGGAAAGCCGCCTTCGGCGTCGTGCTGGATGGCGATGGGGACAGGATCCTCTTCATCGACGAGAAGGGAGAGGGGATCGAGAACTACTTCCTTGCGTGTCTCGTGTCGGAGGAGCTCCTCAGCCACGCCCCGGGTTCCGCCATCGTGTATGACCTCATTTCCTCCCGGGTCCTCCCCGAGCGCATCCGCGAGCTGGGCGGCTCGCCGGTCGTCTCCAAGGTGGGCTACACGTTCCTCTACGACCGCATGGTCGCCTCGGGAGCGGTCTTCGGCGCGGAAACTTCGGGACACGTCTACTTCAAGGTGAGCGACACCTACTACACCGAGAGCGCCGCATACGCGCTCGTCATTCTCCTCGGCCTTCTCGCCTCCCGCGGGAAGCCGTTGTCCGAGCTGGTGGCGCCGCTTCGCACGCGCTACGTCCAGTCCCCCGAGATCAACGTGGAGGTCAAGGACAAGCAGAAGGCCATGCGGGAAATCGAGCGGCGGTTCGCCAAGGGGCGCATCGACCGGCTGGACGGGGTATCCGTCGAGTTCGAGGACTTCTGGTTCAACGTGAGACCGAGCAACACGGAGCCGCTGCTCCGCCTGCGGCTGGAGGCGCGAAGCCGCGAGGTGGTGGAGGCCAGGACCGAGGAGATCAAGGCGATCCTGAGCCGCTGAGCGCCGGCCGGGCCGCGAATGCCACGGCGTACCGCGGTCACGGTACGTGACATTCGTGGCCGCGTTGCACCTCGCAATTGTTTTCGGTACGATTTCCCCATGGACATCGTGTTCAATCCGCGGGACAACGGCGCCTGCCCCTTCTGCACGAAGATCGACACGTGCCTGATCCGTGAGGCGCTGAAGTCCAGCATGGCGGAGTTCAAGAACTCGCGCGGGCAGGGGATGGAGATCGTGATCTACTCGTGCCCGCAGTTCGTGGAAAAGTTCTAGAGCACGGCCGCAGGCCGGAGATGAAAGAGGATTCGACTTTGATCGACAGGCTCGAAAGAAGCATGAAACGCTACGAGGAGCTGGAGGCCCTCATCTCCGATCCGGCCGTCATCCGCGACCAGAAGCGCTACCGGGAGCTGCGCCAGGAGCATGCGTCGCTCGCCGGGCTCGTGGAGGAGTTCCAGAGGTATCGGGTCATCGAGGGGGAGATCGCCACCAACACGGCGCTCGCCCAGAACGCGGAGGACAAGGAGCTCGCCGAGCTGGCAAAGGAGGAGCTTGCCGCGCTGGAGCGGCGGAAGGCCGGGTCCCTGGAAAAGCTGCGCGTGCTCCTCGTTCCCCGTGATCCGCTGGACGACAAGAACGTCATCATGGAGATCCGCGGCGGCACCGGCGGAGACGAGGCGGCCCTCTTCGCGGCCGACCTGTTCCGCATGTACTCGTACTACGCGGAGGCCCAGCGCTGGAAGATCGAGGTGATGTCCTCCAGCCCCACGGAGATCGGCGGCTTCAAGGAGATCATCTGCTCCATCACCGGCAAGGGCGTCTATGCGAAGCTGAAGTACGAGAGCGGCGTGCACCGCGTGCAGCGCGTCCCCGTCACGGAGGCCGGCGGCAGGATCCACACCTCCACGGCCTCCGTGGCGGTGCTCCCCGAAATCGAGGAGACCGAGATCGAGATCAACCCGAACGACCTGCGCATCGACGTCATGCGCGCCGGCGGCCCCGGCGGCCAGAGCGTCAACACCACGGACTCCGCCGTGCGCATCACGCACCTGCCCACGGGCATCGTCGTGCATTGCCAGGACGAGAAGAGCCAGCACAAGAACAAGGCCAAGGCGCTGAGGATCCTGCGCGCGCGCCTCCACGAGGCGGAAGAGGAGCGCAAGCACGCGGTACGCGCGCAGGCGCGAAAGAGCCAGATCGGCTCCGGGGACCGGGCGGAGAAGATCCGCACGTACAATTTCCCGCAGAACCGCGCGACGGACCACCGGATCAACCTCACCCTGTACAAGCTGGACGCGGTCATGAAGGGGGAAATCGAAGAGTTCGTGGACGCGCTGCGCCTCAGCGCGCAGGAGTCGGCGCTGACATCGGAGAGCTCATGACGGTGAGGACCCTGCTGCGGCGGGGCTACGATACGCTGTTTCTCGCGGAGGTGGACACGCCCCTCCTCGATGCTCTGCTCCTCCTTGCCTTTGCGCTGAACACCACCAAGGAAAAAGTTCTTGCGTCCCTCCCGGAGGAGGTATCCGCGGAAGCGGAAGCGGAGTACGGCTTGCTTCTGGACCGCCGCGGCGCCGGGACTCCCGTTTCCTACATCCGCCGGATCAAGGAGTTCTACGGCCTGGAGTTCTACGTGGACGAGCGCGTGCTCGTGCCGCGTCCGGATACCGAGGCGCTCGTGGAGAAGGCCATCGACGTCGTGCGGGCCGACCCCCGCCTGCGCCGCGTGCATGATGCCTGCGCCGGGTCCGGGTGCATCGGGATCGCCCTGCAGACCGCGCTGCCCGCGCTGGAGGTCAGCGCGTCCGATCTTTCGGAGGATGCCCTGGACGTGCTCGGGCTGAACGCGGAAAAGCTCCTGGGGCGGCGGATGCAGTCGTTCCTGTCCGACCTGCTGCAGGAGGTCCCGGGACCCTTCGACGTGATCACGGCCAATCCTCCCTACCTGCGTGACGACGAGGTGGAGGACATGCGCAAGCTGAAGTGGCCCGAGCCCGAGATGGCGCTGCGCGGGGGGCGGGACGGAACCTCGGTCGCGGGCCGGTTGATCCACGACGCGCCGGGGAAGCTCGTCCCCAGCGGATGGCTCATCCTGGAGGCGGCTCCGCACCAGTTCAACAAGCTCTATGCGCTCATGGACCAGGCCGGGTTTCACAGTATCGACGTCGTGAAGGACATGGCGGGCCGGGACCGCGTGCTTGCCGGACGGCTTGACCCGGGCGTCCGCGGAGGCCTTGATGGCTGATCCGCTCCCCGTCACGCCGGCCGCGCCCCTGGGGCTCGCCTCCTCCTCCCCGTCATCGTCCGAGGTGACGGAGCTGCTCACGTACTTCAAGGAGAAGCTCGCCGCGTACGGGCCGGAGGCCACGGAGAGGATCCTGTCCGCCGCTGACTGGGCCCGCCGGCTGCACGGAGAGCAGAAGAGGGCCTCCGGGGACCCGTTCTTCGTTCATCCGTTGAGCGTCGCCTCCATCCTCGTGGACATCCACATGGACGATGAGGCGGTGATCGCGGCGCTTCTCCATGATGTCCTGGAGGATACCGAGACGAGCCGGGCCGAGCTGCGGAAGGAGTTCGGCCGCGGCGTTGAGACCCTCGTCCAGGGCGTCACCAAGATTTCCGTGCTCCGCGGGCGCTCCCGCTCCTCCCAGCACGCGGAGACAATCCGCAAGATGCTCTTCGCCATGGTGAAGGACATCCGCGTCATCCTGATCAAGCTCGCCGACAAGCTGCACAACATGCGCACCCTCGGCTACCTCCCCGAGGAGGACCGCAAGCGGATCGCCATGGAGACACTGGACATCTACGCGCCGCTCGCCGGGAGGCTCGGCATCTCCCGTATCAAGGACGAGCTGGAGGACCTCAGCCTCAAGCACCTGCAGCCGTCCGTCTACGAGCAGATCCGCCAGTACGTTGCGGAGAGGAAGAGCGAGCGCGCGAGCTACCTCGAGCGCCTGAGGGAAGCCATCTCGAAGGAGGCGGAGGCCGCGGGGATCCCCATCGTCATCGAGACCCGGGCCAAGCACTTCTACTCGATCTACCAGAAGATGCGGCGGCGCGCGAAGCCGCTGGAGGAGATCTACGACCTCCTCGGCATCCGTATCCTCTGCGAAACCACCGGCCAGTGCTATGAGATTCTGGGCCTCGTGCACAAGATCTGGATGCCCATCGAGGGCAGGTTCAAGGACTATATCGCGATGCCCAAGTCCAACCGCTACCAGAGCCTGCACACCACGGTGATGGGGTTCGACGGCAAGGTCATCGAGATCCAGATCCGCACGCAGGGCATGCACCAGACGGCGGAGAACGGGATTGCCGCCCACTGGCTGTACAAGAGCGGCGCCCTGAAGGAGTCGGAAAAGACCCAGGAGCTGACCCTCATCAACAAGCTCAAGGAGCTGCAGGGCAGCGGGCCGGTGTCCGCGGATTTCCTGGACGAGATCAAGAAAGAGCTGCTGCGGGACTCCATCTACGTGTTCACTCCCAAGGGGGACGTCGTTGAGCTTCCCTCCGGCTCCACGGCCATCGATTTCGCCTACAGCATCCATACTGACATCGGCGATCATTGCACCACGGCGAAAGCGGACGGGGTGATCATCCCGCTGAAGGAGCCCCTGAAGAACACGCAGGTCGTGGAGGTGATGACCTCCAAGACGGCGCACCCGCACCTGGACTGGCTGCGCTACGTGCGGACTTCCAAGGCGCGCTCCAAGGTGAAGCATTGGCTGGCCCAGAACGAGCCGGGCCTGATCTTCGACCGCAACATCGTGGCGCGGAAGAAGGAAGAGCCATCTGCTCCTCTCGTGTTCCAGAAGCCCAGGGAGGAAGGGGAGCCGGAGACGCAGATCCGCGACCCGTCTCGGGTCTCCATTCGCATCGGGGAAGAGCGAAACATCATGATCCGCCTCGCGCAATGCTGCACGCCCTCCACGGGGGACGCCATCGTGGGCTACATCTCGCGGGGCCGCGGCATCACGGTGCACAAGATCGGCTGCGCCAGCATCGCCTCCATCAAGGATTTCGCGGAGCGGAGCATCGAGGTGGAATGGGAGACCGTTTCTCCCAAATCCACGCGCCGGTTCCAGGTGTCGGCGCGGTTCACGTCCAACCTGTTCTCAGAGATCGAGGGCGCGCTGAAGAAGTTCGGCGGGCACCTCATCGAAGGAAAGCTGGAGAACGAGCAGGACTTGCTGCGGGGGTTCTTCACCGTGGAGCTGGACAACCGCGAGGACTTCGGACGCGTCATCAAGAGCCTGCGCACCATCCCGAGCGTCGTGTCAATCGTGGCCACGGACGGCGAGGTCGGCCGAGGCCAGGGATGGCCGAGAGGCCGACCATAGAGCGGTTCCTTGCAGTCGGCCCGTGCCAGGGACGGCGTATTCGCCGAACGGGTACGGCTCTTGCCGAGCGCGTACTCGCGCACTCCCGTATGGTCGAAAGGCCGATCAAACGGAATCCTGCAGGCGCGGCCTCCACAGGTACTTTTTCAAATTCACCTCGCCGTCGTCCGTCACACGGACCCCCTCTTTGCGAAGGAGCGCGCGCTGCGTCTCGAACCCCAGGCCCCGGGGCAGTGAGATGGTCCCCCGGCTGTTGATCACCCGGTGCCACGGCAGCCGGTGAGCGCGAGACATGGAATTGAGGATGCGCACGACCTGCCGCGCTCCGAGCGGGCTTCCGGCCGCCGCCGCCACCAGGCCGTAGGTAGCCACTTTTCCGCGGGGAATGGCGCGGAGGATGGCAACAGCCCGCACGGTGAACGGCGCATACGTGCGCATGGCGGGATGATGATCAGGCGCGTCTCTGCTGGATCTGCGAGAACACGATGTCCAGCGTCGCTGTGGTGGCCGTCCGGGGGTCTGCCGGTGAGCGGCGGATGGAGCCGAGAGACCTGCTCGCCAGGAGGATCAGGGAAGCTGACACGATCGTGACGCGGGCAATCTTCGAAAACGTGACCCGGGAGAACATCACAGGAAGAGTATACCACGGGCGGAGCGCCCTTCGCACGGCTCGCGTTCGTGGAGGCGGGCCAACGGATACCGTTGATCAAATCTACCGGAGAGCGCCCTTCGGGCGCTCGTTACTTGAGCATCTGCATCAGCTGGACGAAGTTGTAGATCTTCTTGTAGACCCCGGCGATCAGTGTGCGGATGTCCCGGTCCGTGGAGGGCTTGAGCTCCTTCCAGTTGATCAGGAGCGAGGGATTGGGCCGTACGCAGTCGTCATGCGC
>Ga0335070_10008549_pt1 | contig 12006 bp, 11 predicted proteins | sample Lox_Sample_13_FD_206722 | JGI IMG/M metagenome (GOLD analysis project Ga0335070, IMG submission 206722) | Soil microbial communities from Loxahatchee National Wildlife Refuge, Florida, United States - Lox_Sample_1.3 | ecosystem: Environmental > Terrestrial > Soil > Wetlands | place: USA...
CGTGTCGCAGTACATCAAAGGTTTTAACTGCCTGTAGCATTCCATGGCATAATCGTAGAGCGTCCGACGGGCGATGGCCGTGATCACCGCAGCGACGATGACGTGTCGGTGGTCGATCTTGGCCTCCTTCTCGGCGAGCCACACACCGGGCTGGAGCATCTGCATGGTCTCGCGGTCGATCTCGTCGGGGTTGATGAGCATCTCCTGCTTGTGCGTGCTCTCCGAGCACTTCCCGTAGAGAGAGTTGAGCAGGTACTTGAGCACGAGCTTCCGGAAGTCGGTCTTGGCCTCGGCCCGGAGTCCGTAGATCTTTCGAGAATAGTCCGCAAAATCTGTAAACGGCTCAAACACGTAGACCTGGTGGACCTTGTGCAGCTTCGTCCCCTCGCGGAGCGCGAGTCGGATGTCGGTCGACGTGAACCAGCTCCGCCAGCGCCCCACCGGAAAGAAGACCCGGTTATCCTTGCGATACGGCAGCGGTGGCATGTGCATGTCCGGCACTTCCACCGTCGCGTCAGCCAGGTAGATGCACTCGTCCCTGTCATCATCCGGTAGATCGAGCCGGTACTCAACGAGGTTGCCCGGCAGGGGAAACGTCATCGCGAACGGGAAACTCGAGTTGATGTCGTAGATGAAAAAATCATCGGCGTGACGAGACAGCACCTCAACCCTGCTCGCGAAGTAAGCCTCGCCGGCGACCTGGTTGAGCGCCTCCGAGGTGAAGATATCGCGCTTGAGGAAGGAGCGGCGGAAGAGGGTCATCGCGGTGGAGGCGATGGTCTGCTGGAGCTGGCCTCCGAGCCCGACGATCTCGTCCTCGAACTGCGCCACCGCCTTCCACAAGATCTCGCAGTCGAGCCGGTTGTAGAGCACCAAGATCTCGTCGGGCACCTCGGCGTAGAAGATCGTCCGCTCGTGCTTTTTCAGGTCGTCGAAGTCCTTGATGGGGCGCCCGAACCGCTCGCTCATCCAGGCGAGCGCCTTCGGATCATCACCTTTTTTGATCCCGATGGCCTTGCCGATGTTCGCGAGCTTGTCGCGCAGTAGCCAGTACGAGTCGCAGAAGTGCCACGCGTTCTTGCCCGAGATCACGTGCACGATGATCGCCGAGCTGCCGCTGAACGAGGCCTTGATCTTCCAGCTCCTCCCGGCAGCCGTCACCCCGGAGGCCTCCTCCCTCGTCTTCTGACCGTCGGGGGCGTACGCGACGCTCGAGCGGGCTCCGCCGGCTCCCCCCTGCCTGAGCTGATTCTTGATCTCGGTCAGGAGCTCGTCGAGCACGAACTGCATGTCCGCGAGCCCCCCGGCGTGCGCGAAAAACCAGTGGCCGCGGTGGTCGCGCACCAGCATGAAGTCGATGAGCTGGCGGATCGTCCTGAAGTACTGGTACCTCTCCACCATCGAGACCTCGTCGTCCTCCTCCGCCCCCTCCGGAACCTGGTCGTAGTAGCCGGCGATCCTGAGCTGCAGGGGTCCCGTCATCCTGCGACTGACAGGTAACGGCACCCGCAACCTCTGCCTGATGCCCTCGACCTTGACCTCGGTGTTGACCAGCGTCGGCAGGGCGTCGCCCGGCACCCACTCGAGATCTAGCACGCCGAAGCTGCGCAACTTCTGCTCGCTCTTGATCGGGTTGAAGACCGGCATCCGTCAGCTCCGCTTTTTTCTTGTCGTCCGACTTGGATCGCGCTGTTTCACTTCAAACTTATGGATTTCGGTAACTGCTCGACGAGCAATGCGGAGCCACACGTTCTGTGTTGGAACCCCTAATTGCTTGAATTCTTTTCCCGATAATGTCATGGGAACCTCTACGGATTGTTCAAATTCATTCCATAGACCGGCCGCTAGCTGACGAACAAAACTCTCTCGCATTTTTCATCTCCTACAGACTCAATGAAGTACGCCTGACTGCGAACAACGTCGACAAGCTCGAACACGGCTACTTCCCGTCCCAGTCGCCGTTGATCTCTCCTCCTCGACACGTCCACCGGTACGCGCGAGTCGACAGGAAGGCCGGCAGCCACGCGACGATGAGCCTCAGCCTGCCCGAGCTCACGGTCGCCAGGTAGGCGCCCGTCAAGACGTACGCCGTCGCCGCGACGCCTACCCCGGCGCAGATCCCGTCCCGACCAATGCCTAACGTCGCCACGAGCCCGACGAATATCAACCAGGATACTACGAACAGGATGTTTCCGACCGGCATCACTTCTCTCCTCGGTAGTGTCCCGGACGCTTCCCGTCCGGCGTCCAAATGAACCTGACCATGATCACCGACGGCGGCAGCCCACGCTTCTTCATGAGCGAGCTGATCATCGCCTTGAGCCCGGTCGTGTCTGCGGTCAGCGCTATCTGGATCGCCCCGGCCCCCCACGCTGGCGTCGGATACGTCCCGATCTGAAAGAGCCCCCTGTGCCTCTTGTAGAGGTGATACAGCTCCCCGATCTCCGCCTCGTTCTGCGGCCCAAACCTGATCCCGAACGAGCACCAGAAGGCTCCCCCCATCTCGGGTTTAGCTCCGAACGGCACGAACGTCCGGAAGGCCGACGACATCGTCGCGATGAGGTACCCGAACCCAGCCTCGGTTCGCCACTCCTCCGGCAGGTTACGGATCGTTAGCTCGCCGTCCACCGACCCGTCGGCGTTGATGAAGCTCTGCACCGCCATGTCGAGTCCCGACTGCAGCTGAGCTATCGCATCCAGCAAGGCTAGAAGCCGCTGCTGCATCTCCTGCCCCGCCTGCCGAGACCTCTCCGCGACGAGCGGAAGCTCCGGCTTGCGCGGCTTCTTTGTAGGAACTGGAGGTGGTACCGGCCTGCGAGGCCTAGCCGGCCTCTTGCGCCTGGGCGGCTTCTTGACCGGCTCGCGAGGTCGCTTTCGGACGGGCCTGCGTGAAACCGGCTTGACAGGCCTCGCCGGCTTCCGTCGCTTCTTGCGACCGGGCTCCTTCGCCTCCGGCTTGGCCGGCTTCTTTCTCCGCTTCGGAGGTACCTTCGGCGCGGGCTTGACAGTCGGGCGACCAGGCTTCGCCGGCACTGGCTTCGCGACTGGGCGAACGGGCTTTGCAGGCTTGGCGGCCGGGCGAGCAGGCTTCGCCGGCGCTGGCTTGACTGCCGGACGAGCGAACTTCGACGGAGCGGGCTTGGCGACCGGGCGGGCAGGCTTCGCCGGAGCTGGCTTCGCGACCGGGCGAGCAGGCTTCGCCGGCGCTGGCTTGGCTGAACGACTGCTGAACCTGCCGTGATCGTCTCGCGGCTGGCGCGGTAGGAAGCGACCTCGCTCGTCCCGGAACAATCGCCGCTTCTTCACTTTGCGCTCCAGATCTTGCGGGCGGAGGCCAGGAGGTCAGCCCTCGGGCGGCCCAGGACGGCGTCGACCACCACGCCCGACTCCGGCGTCCGAGACGAGTCGTACGTGCGCTTGCGGCGCACCTTGAACCTCCGGAACATCACCGGCTCTCCCCCGCGCAGGAAGTACGACGTCCCCGTCGGCAGGACCGGCAGGAGCCCCAGGCACTGCTCGCGCTGCTCGGGCGTGACGCCTGCCTCGAAGTTCTCGAGCCACCCTCGCACCGCCTTGATGTCGTTCGGCTCGACCATCCGGAGCAGGTACAGAGCGTCGACCTGCGAGAGCACGTTCTTGGAGAGCACCGCGGGCCGCAGCGTGATGAGCGTCGCCCCGATGCCCCGGGACCTGCCGCGCATCACGAGCCGCTCCACGCAAGCGAGCGACCTCTTCTGGTTGCCCGAGAGATCTTTTAAGCGCTGAGGCGCGAACTCGTCGGCCTCGTCGAACACCACGTGGATCGGAAAGTGAGGCGCCGCCATGAGCCGCTCGCAGAAGTCCGCCACGAACCCGTGCTGCTCTGCCGGCGACACCTGCGACAGGTCAACCACCACACGCGCCGGATGCCTCTCGGCGCAGAGCTCGGCCACCCTCGCGCCGTCGCCGGGCGAAAGAGGAAGGTGCCCCCTCGACCCACCAAGGAGCAATAACTCGTAGGACGAGGGAGCACCAGCCTCAGTTGCGCATAGACCCCACCAGACGCCGGTCGGATCGAATACTACCACGCTCAGCGGCTGCTCAACCTCCAAAAGCTCTTCGACGAGCACCATCCCGAGATACGTCTTGCCCGCTCCCCGCTTGGCCAGTATCGCCCCCACCAGGCTGCCAAGATGCGAGAGGGGCAAGGTCAGGTGGTCAGGCGGCTCTGAGAGCACGAGCCCTACCGACTCGACGTCGCCTGGCTCGACCGCGAAATCATGCCGCTCGGAGCTCGCAACGCCTCCTACCTCCCCCGCCGCCTCGCGCTCGCTCCGCTCCGGCTTCGCGACCACCTCCGAGAAGTCGAGACCGTCCACCACGGTCGACAGATCCTGGGACATCTCGACCTTCTGCCGCATCCGGATCCGCAAGCTACGGCCGCTTCGGTCGAAGGCGTACCCGCGAGCCAGCAACACCATGACCGCCGACAAGATCTCCGCCGGCGCCATCGAGCTCGCCAGGTCCACATCGCTGTGGAATCGACGATCTTTCAGCAACTTGACCAGACGATCAGCGACCGTCTCTGGACGATCTGCTGGACCCTCCTCGTGCGCGAAGGGTCCTTCCGGGTACATCGGCGTGCGGGGAAGCACGCGCGAGGGTCGCGGCGCCAGATCTTCCGCCGGCGTCGACGCTGCCACTGGCTTCCTGCCGAGCGGTCTTCCCCGAAAAAGCACGACGGTCGCCTCCCCGTGCTAACCAGTCTTCTCGCCCCCCGCACCCCCGACAACCGCGACCTCGGCCTTCTCGAGATCGGTGATGTTACACTGAGCATTCGCATCGAACTTCACCCGCTTGTGCGGGAACTGTCTCGCCATCCCCGTCAGCACCGACATGAAATCCGCGTCGCGCGACATCCCCTGGTGGACGTAGGCGTCGATCGACTTCTCGAGCTGGGGAGTGTCGAAAAAATAGTCGGCACCGTCGTTCCGCTTGTAGTGGTACAGGTCGAGACACGGGCAGTACGCGATCTCGGTGACGATTGACTGCGGATCTACTGGTTGTCCTGCTGGCTGTGCTTCATTACCATCCGACATGGGCAAGCTCCTACCGTGTGAACGTGACCGTTAGAAAACAAACAAGACGGGAAGGAGGTCGAGCGGAGGCACCACCCCGACCTCCTCCCCGTCCCCGGAACCTAGACCGCCTCGGCGGCCTCGCCGCCCCGTCGCTGAGCCTTTCGCCTGGCCTTGTCGGCGGCCTCGAGGTTCTCCCTCTCAGCCAGGAGCAGCAGCTCCTGCAGTCTCTGGATGATCCCGCAGGTCTCTCGCTGCCACTGCGGTGTCCGGCGAGTGTCCTTCTCCACGGCCGCCCTGAACCTGATCAGGAAGGCCGCGTCGTTCGAGTAACTCGCTCGCATTGCGACGGGACGGGCCACTTCGCATCTCCTCGGCCGTGTGGCCTGCTGCTAGGACTGCGCTTCGTCGGAAGATCCCTCGAAGTCCACGTCGGCCTCGACCTCGGCGCTCGGGGCCTGGATCATCTTCTGGTAGACGTCGAAGTTGTGCATGGTCTTGCCGCCGTTCAGCTTGACCTTGCCACCGATGATGCATCCCAGGACCTCGTACTTGGCGCCACGCTTGATGTCGGAGATGAGGGTCTCCCAGGGCTTCGTCTTGGGGCCGTAGTTCACGTTCACCACGTCGCCCGCCTTCGCCTCGACGATCTTCGCCTCCTCGCCGCGGTCGGCGCGGACCTGACACGGCTCGCTGATCAGCACCTGGAAGAAGTCCGAGACGCCCTCCTGGCGAAGCTGATCCTTGCGGCGGAACATGCCGATCAGCTCTCCATGGATCTTGTTTCCCACGGTGGTCATGTCAAACCAACCAACCGCGTTCGCCGAGCCGGACCGCTGGAACCCTTCGGGTGCCTGAAAATCGACCGGGGCAGACGACTGCTGACTCTGATTTCTTGCCATTACCGTTCTCCTCTGATGGGTGGGTCAAATGCGGAGACTCGCTCTCCGCGCGCGAAGAGGGACAGTAGTGGAACGACACTTTACCGTCAACAAAATTCATCGCGAATATTTTACTCCCCCTTGTACCCTTAACCAGGCCCATGGTATCGTCCCCGAGTACCCCATGGTCCAGCCGCGAACCACGTCACCCATCGTGCGCACGTACCTGACGAGAACCACCTCACCGTCGGGAAAGACGCGGATCCACGCCCGCCTGTACGCTCCCTCGTACGACCTGGACCGGCGCGGGACCGGAACCACCATCGCGGCCGCCGTTCGCAGCGCAGTCGCTAGCGTACCACGACCCAGGTAGCGGATCACGATCGATGAACCAAACATCGTCCGCAGGAATTCCGGCACACTGTCAATTGAGGACAATTACCGACACTGTCCCACCTTCACTTCCACCTGACGATAGACCAGACCACTGTCAAGCTGGATGTCTGACATGATCGTGACCTTCTGGAAGGGAGTCTTCGTCGCCGACCACCAGCCGGTCGACGTGCCCCTGCTGAAAAAAGCAGGCTTCAGGCTGCACGAGCCGACCCTGTGCGACCCGAAAGACGGGTGCCGCGGCTGCCGGGCCAGCATCGGCAGGAGATACTTCTCTCCGCGCATCGAGCACGCCACGAGACTGCGCAAGTTCTGCAATCCTCGCGCGCTCGCCGTGATGAAGGAGCACCTCGAGAAGCTATCCAGGTCGAGGGCCACCGACTCCGCGATCAAGATCCCCGCGCCTCCCGGCTGCGCCTACAAGCCCTACCAGAAGGCGGGCGTCGCCTACGCCGTCGCCCGCAAGGACACCCTGTTCGGCGACGACATGGGACTCGGAAAAGACCAGCCTCTCGACGCCAAGATCCTCACGCCCACGGGCTGGACGACCATGGGCGAGCTCATGGTGGGCAGCATCGTGCTCGGAAGCGACCGTCGCCCGACCACAGTGACAGGCGTCTATCCACAAGGCAACCAGCTCGTCTTCCAGATCGTCTTGCGAAACGGAGCCGTTACCGAGTGTGGTCTCCATCACCTCTGGCTGGTCCTCACCCATTATTCGAAACCTCCTGTAGTCAAGACAACAGCCGAAATCATGAAGGAAGGCGTCGACCATCACTACGTTCCAGTTCTCGACGATCTTCCCCAGCAGATCGTGTCGATACGATATCGCAGCCGGATGCCCACCCAGTGCATCGCCGTCGACGCTCCCGACCACCTCTATGTCACGAACGACTACATCCTCACCCACAACACGGTCGAAGCGCTCGGGGTCGTCAACTACCTGCACCCGAAAAAGCTCCTCATCGTGGCGCCGGCGACCCTGCAGCTCAACTGGCTAGCCGAGGTCAAGAAGTGGCTAGTCGACAGCTACAGGTTCCATCTTCCGAAAACCGGCGAAGATGCAGTACCAGAAACCGGACCCGACCAAAAAATAGCAGTCATCACCAACTACGAGAAGGTGGTGGGACTCTCCCGAGGAGGCAACCACGTCGAGACTCCGCTGTCGCGCAGCCTCTACCGCCAGTGGGACGTCGGCATCTTCGACGAGGCCCAGGCGCTTAAAAACCCAGAGGCGATGCGCACCCAGGTCGTGCTCGGCGAGAACGGACTCTACGAGCACACGAGGCGAGCGCTGTTCCTGACCGGCACCCCGATGGAGAACCGCCCCATTGAAATTTGGCCCATCGCAGCCTCGCTGTGTCCCGCCCGCTTCGGAGACTGGTGGGACTTCGCGAGGCGGTACTGCGGCCTGCACCAGGAGGAGCGAGGACGCAAGGTCGAGCGCATAGAACAGCCAGACGGCACCTTCAAGCTCGAGGGACACACTCGAAAGGTATGGGTAGCAGACGGCGCAACCAACCACTCCGAGCTGCAGCAGCGACTGCGCACGAGCTTCATGATCCGCCGACTCAAGACCGACGTGCTCAAGGAGCTCCCGCCCAAGCGCCGCCAGCTGATCGTCCTCGACGACAGTCAGATCGACTGGCAGATGTACCCGGAGTTCTTGCGCTGGAAGCAGACCTACCAGGCCGACTTCGACGCCGCGATGGCGCGCCTCGAGGCGGCCCGGACGATGGTCGAGTACAAGAAGGCCGTCAAGGAGCTCACCACCATCACGGTGCCCTTCACCGAGACGAGCGACGTCCGTCACAAGTCCGCGCTGCTCAAGCTGCCCGCGTGCCTGAAACTCTCCGACGAAATTCGCGCCTCGGGACTCGACGCTCTCGTCATCTTCGCGCACCATCGCGACGTCCTCGAGCAGATCCACCAGCACTACGGTGAAAAATCATGCGTTATATACGGAGACACGCCCCAGAAGGACAGGATCCCCCTGGTGAACGCCTTCCAGGCGGGCCAGTGGGACATCCTGATCGGGGGACTCAAGGCGGCAGGGACGGGTCTCACCATGACCCGCGCCAACACCGTGATCTTCTTCGAGAGCGACTGGAATCCCGCCACGATGAGACAGGCAGAAGACCGACTCTGCAGGATCGGACAGAAGAAGATGGTCCACGCGATCTACCCTGTCCTGAACAACTCCCTGGACGCGAACATGCTGAGGATGACGGTGACCAAGCAGAACGTGATCGACCGGATGCTGGACGAGGTGCCGGAGGAGATCAGGACGAGGGAGGGATTCTCGAGCAAGATCTACGAGGAGGTTGGCGAGCTCGAATAGACGGCCCCGCCTCCCATCCCCAGCCTCGCACCACCGAAAACCTCGTCAGGGCCGCCAGGGCTAGGCTCTCCAAGCTGCACTCGGCGCACCTGCGCGAGGTCAGCAACTTCAACGGCGAGATCTCCTCCAACACCCTCACCCAGAACCGGGCGCTGGTGAGGCTCGACCAGATTCGCGCAGATCCAGACTTCGACAACCTCCGCCTGCCTCCCTCCCCCTCCGAGCTCGAGAAGCTCGCGGCCAGCATGAAGGCCGAGGGACTGCACGTACCCATCATCCTCATCGAGTCGCCCGAGGGCGACGGATACTTCTTACGCGCCGGATTCCGCCGGACCGCTGCAGCCCGATTGCTCAAGTGGGAGGAGATCCCCGCGATTATCCTGCCACTCGACACTCCCGTCGTCGCGGAGTACTGGACCAACCTCATCGAGAACTCGGCCCGCGACAAGCTCACGAGCTACGAGATCGCCCACGCCGCCCAGACCATGCGCGACAAGTTCGGTGTGAAGGCCTCCGAGTTCGCGACCAAAGCCGGCTACTCCGAGTCGTACGTGGTCGAGCTATTGCGATGCATTGACCGCCTGCCTCCCAAGATCGTGGAGATCTGGAAGGACAAGGCCCCGATACCGGTGGCGCTCTACTACAAGTGGACCAACCTCGACCCGGAGTCGGCCATCAAGCAGATGCTCGTCTACTGCGGCCGACACCCCAAGATCGTGGAAGGGTGGACGCCTCCCCAGGGACTGCGCAAGTCCCTGCCGATCAAGATGGCCTCCGAGGCGGGCCTGCGCCGGATGCAGCGCCTCCGCTTCGCCGTCGAGGTGGCCCGCGCGCTCGACGAGCCCACCCGCAAGCTCTGCCTCCAGGTCATCGACTTCTGCACCGGCGCCCGCGACAGCGTTCCCGGCGTCTACGACAACTCCGTCAAGCAGCGCGTTTACAAGTCGCGCCGACGCGAAGATCTCGAGCCGGCCGAGCCCGACCCCGAGCTCCTGGCCGACGTGGCCTCGTCCGACCTCGACCTGCCGTCCTCGCTCCAGATCTTGTATCCTGACGCCAAATCAAAGACCGGCCTATAATGCCAGCACGAAAAATCAGAAAGACCGAATGCCTACCAAGATCTACTCGTACTGCACTCCCTCCCACGAGACCCTGCTCTGCAGGCACCTCGCACCGTCCGTACCGGCAGGCTTCGAGATCGTCGTCCGGCGTGGTCCACAAGCGTGCGAGGCGGGATGCCTGTTGCGACCCGGGTGGGGGACGACGATGCGGGCGAAGATAATGATGATCCGCCGCGCCCTGGAGACCGAGACGTCCCCCTTCGTGGTGAGCGACGCCGACGTCAGGATCTACAACCTGACTCCCGACGACGTGCTGGACATGCTCGGCGACGGCGACGTCGCCTTCCAGACCACAGATCTGTCCCTGCCTCCGAGAGCCTGCGCCGGCTTCGCCTTCCTGCGACCTGTCAGCCGCGTGGTCGAGCTCTACGACGAGGTGCTCGAGTCGCTGGACATGCTGGGAGGGAGCGAGCAGCGGAGCCTGTGCGACCGCGCCCTGCCGGCCTGCAGCCCAGAACTCCGCGTCCGCTACCTGCCGCCCTCCTTGGTATGGTGCAAAGCACACGAGCCTGGATTAGCAGTAGGTTCTGAACTCAAGGCCCACCACGCGTGCGGAACCTGGGGAGTCAACGCCAAGATCGACGAGCTCGACGCCGTCGCGAAAGCGAGAGCGTCCGCATGACCTTCAAGCCGACCGCCTTCGTCTGGAACACCAGGTGCGGCTCGACGTCGATCGGAAAATTCCTGGGAGCACACGGAGCCCTGACGTCCGTCCCGAAAGAACCCTTCTACTTCGAGTGCGGCGACGAGTTTGACCAGAAGATCGACTACTACCAGCAGAAATACTTCGCCTCGTGGAGGGGCCAGGACGTGATCGTCGACTGTCGTCCCCAGCTCGTCATGCTCCCGTGGGCCGTCCCGCGGGTCATGTCGGAGTGTCCCGACGCCCGAGTGGTCGCGACGCTGAGAGATCCAGTCGAGCGGTGCTGGAGCCAGTACCAGCTCCGGTACCTCTACGGGCTGGAGAAGCGCAGCTTCGACGAAGTCGTCAGCGTCGGCGTCCACAGAGCGTCGCAGTATCCAGACGGCTCCTACCTCGACGACCCGGACGCCGAGACGTCGTGGTGCGCGTCCCTCACCGACGAGGTGATCCGTTTCACGTGGACCGACTACTACCTCGAGATGGGGATGTACGCGGTCAACCTGCGACGGTGGCTCGACGCCGGCATGGCGAGGGAGCAGTTCTGCATCATCGACTTCGCGGAGCTGAGCCTGCCCGAGACTGCCGCCCGAATACTGGACCACGTCGGTCTCCCCGCAGATCCAGACGCGATCCTCCCGCACCACAATTCGTGGAGACAACTGCTGCCGCCCGGTCAGGACGTGCCCTCGATGTCTTCAGAGGCTCGCTCGGCACTGAATGACTTCTACGCTCCCCACGACGCCCTGCTGACCTCGCTGCTGGGATGGGACAAGTGTCCGTGGCAGCCGTGAAGAGCCAGGTCGTCTTCGACGAGGGCTGGTTCCGAACCAGGCAGGACGTCCTGCTGTGGCTGCTCAACAACCGAGTCACGAGGCGATGGTTCAGGAGGCGACTAGGGATCACCTCGCGCGAGATCTTGACGGGGATCCACCCCAACCGGATCACGTGGGGAAACGAGATCGTCGCCGAGTCTTGCTCCGAGTACCGAGTTCACCTGTCGGGCTCCGACCTGCGAGAGTACGATCGTCGCCACTCCGAGAGCAGGTGCGCCGGTCATCACCCCGCCGTCCGGCACACCACCGAATTCTACACCGAACCCGTCATCGCTCGGTCCATGTACGAGGCGTTTCTGCCGCTGTGGAGGGGACTGCACGCCTGGGACTCCGTCTTCGCTGAGAGGTGGCTCCCGGCCCTGGACGCGGGATTCAACACCCTCACTGTCTACCCAGATCCCGGCAATCCCGGCACCACGTCGTGCAACGGCGGCGCCTACTGGGCAGCTGGACCAAACACGTGGAGCGTGGCCCACAATACGCCCTACGGGTCATACACCGGCCCCTTCAGTAGTCTAGGCGCTGGACTGCAGTGCATCGTGGATGGTAGTCCGTACGGCGGATTCACACAACTGTACCGAATCAGCTGCCTCTACGACACCTCCTCCCTGGGCGGCAGCGCCACGATATCAGATCCGTGCGTCCACTCCCTCTGGGCAAAGTCAATCTTGTACGACTCGGTCTTTGCTTGGACCTTCAACACGTTCTCAGTCACTCCCGCCAGCAACACAGTGGTC
>Ga0335070_10008550_pt1 | contig 12005 bp, 11 predicted proteins | sample Lox_Sample_13_FD_206722 | JGI IMG/M metagenome (GOLD analysis project Ga0335070, IMG submission 206722) | Soil microbial communities from Loxahatchee National Wildlife Refuge, Florida, United States - Lox_Sample_1.3 | ecosystem: Environmental > Terrestrial > Soil > Wetlands | place: USA...
CGCGGATCTTCCGCTTCCGGAGCTCGGTCTCCAGGATCAGCATGAACTCATAGGCCGGGCCGAAGCAGGAGGCGCCCTGCACTGCGCCGACCACGATCGGTCCCGGATTGGCGGCGAGCCGGTCGAACGCCGTCTTGGCGGCGACCGCGTGATCGACGTGGCAGATCGATTGCGTGTGGCCGTTCGGGCCGAGGCCGGGAATCTCGTCGAAGGCGAGGTCCGGTCCGGTCGCGATGATCAGGTAGTCGTAGGCGACCGAAGCGCCGTCGTTGAGCTCGACCCGGTTCTCCTTCGGGTGCACGCGCTTCGCGCCCATGTTGAGATAGCGGATCTTGCGCTTCGCCATCACCTCGGGCAGCGAGACTTCGATCGACTCGCGCTCGCGCCAGCCGACCGCGACCCAGGGATTGGACGGGACGAAGTGATAGGTGTCGCCCTGGCCGATCACCGTCAGCCGATCTTCCTTGCGGAGCTTTGCCGATACTTCGAAGGCCATCAGCGTTCCGCTGAGCCCTGCTCCGAGCACCACGATCTCTGCCATCGTTCCCTCCAGAACTTGAGCCGTTCGAGCCGGCCGGTGCGGGTTGTCATCCGCGCGAAAATCGCGCACCCCGCTTTCGGTTGTTGACTGTATATACGAATTATCGTAGATACGCAAATATGAAAGTAGATGTCGAAACGATGCGAAATGCCGCAGGGGAAGCCAGCGATCTGCTGAAGGCCCTGGCCAATCCGCACCGGCTGATGATCGTCTGCCAGCTGATCGAGGGGCCGCGCTCGGTCGGCCAGCTCGCGGGGTTCCTGGGGATCCGCGATTCGACGGTGTCCCAGCACCTGGCATTGCTGCGGCGCGACGGCCTGCTCTCGGCCACCCGCGACGGGCAAACCATCTGGTACGCGATCAGCAGCCCGCAGGCGAAGGCGCTGCTGCAGACGCTCTATGCCCTCTATTGTGCCCCGGCGCCGCTCTGCGCGCCGGAGGGCACGGTCGCGGCCAAAGCGACATCCAGGACCAGCAAGACCAGGAGGAGCCGGAAATGAGCAAGATCCAGGAGCTGACGCCGCAGGAAGTGGCGGCCCGCATGAAGATCGGCGGCGTCGAGCTGATCGACGTCCGCGAGCCGGCGGAATATGGAGCGGAGCGCATCCATGGCGCCATGCTGTTCCCGCTCTCGACCTTCGATCCCCACGCCCTGCCGAAGAACGTCGACATCATTTTCCAATGCGGCACCGGCAAGCGCTCGGGCATGGCGATCGCCCGTTGCCAGGCGGCAGGCCTCAAGCACATGGCGCACCTCACCGGCGGCCTGCAGGCCTGGAAGGCGGCGGGGCTCCCGACCGTGACGCTCGACCCCGCGACCGGCAAGCCGCGGGAATAGCACCGCACGAGACGAGACCGACATGCGCCCGCTTCACACTATCGCCCTCACCGCATTCGCCCTGGCGCTCAGCCTGACCGGCCGGGCTGTCGCCGACGGTTTCACGGTCCAGCCGGTGACCGTGACCGACGAGAAAGCGGTGTTCGCGACGGTCGAGAGCGCCAACGTGGTGCCCGCCCGGGCACGGATCGGCGGCACCATCGCCGAGCTCGGCGTCCACCAGGGCGACCGGGTCGAGCGCGGCCAGGTGATCGGCACCGTCGGCGACGAGAAGCTGGTGCTGGAGCTCCGCTCCCTCGACGCGCAGATCGCCGGCCTCAAGGCCCAGCTCGCCCAGGCGAACATCGACCTCGACCGGGCGCAGCGCATCTACAAGACCGGTGCGATTCCAAAGCAACAGCTCGACCAGGCCCAGACCAACGTCGATGTCGCCAGCAACAGCCTGAAAGCCCAGACCGGCCAGCGCGCCGTCGTCGAGCAGCAGCTGGCCGAAGGCCAGGTGCTGGCGCCGACCGCCGGGCGCGTGCTGACCGTTCCGGTGATCGCCGGAACCGTGGTGATGTCCGGCGAGCCGCTGGCGACCATCGCCGAGCAGGACTTCGTGCTGCGCATCCGCGTGCCGGAGCGCCATGCACGGTTCCTCAAAGCCGGCGATCCGATCCGGCTCGACGGAAAGGATCTCGGCCTCGACGGTGCCAAGACCGGCACGATCAGCCTGGTCTATCCCGAGATCGAGGACGGCCGAGTGGTCGCCGACGCCAAGGTCGAAGGCCTGACCGACTATTTTGTCGGCGAGCGGATTCGCGTCTGGGTCTCGGGTGGCGATCGCCAGGCCTTCATCGTTCCCGCGAACCTGATCGCGACGCGCTTCGGCATCGACTACGTCAGGCTGCAACCCAAGGACGGCACCGCGATCGAAGTTCCGGTGCAGCGTGGCCGCGAGACGCCGGACGGCGTCGAGATTCTCTCCGGCATCGGCGCGGGCGACGTCCTGGTGCAGCCGTGAAACTCGGCCTCTCCGGCCTGCTGACGCGGGCGGCGATCCGCTCGCCGCTGACGCCGCTGTTCCTGCTGGCCGCGCTTGCGGCCGGCCTGGTCGCGCTGCTGGTGATCCCGCGCGAGGAGGAGCCGCAGATCAGGGTCCCGATGGTGGACATCCTGGTCCAGGCCGACGGGCTCAAGGGCCCGGACGCGGTCGAGCTCGTCACCAAGCCTCTCGAAGAGATCGTCAAGAGCATCAACGGCGTCGAGCACGTCTACAGCCAGACCCAGGACGACCGGGTCATGGTCACCGCGCGCTTCCTGGTCGGCACCAATGAGGACGACGCGATCCTCAGGGTTCATGAGAAGATCCGCGCCAATTTCGACAAGATCCCGATCGGCATCCCGGAGCCGCTGATCGTCGGCCGCGGCATCAACGACGTCGCCATCGTCGTGCTGACCCTGTCGCCGAAGCCGGAAGCGGCGGCGCGCTGGACCGGCAAGGATCTCTACGAGGTCGCCGACAAGCTTCGCGCCGAGCTGGTCAAAGCCGACAATGTCGGCCTCACCTACATCGCCGGTGGCGACGCGCAGCAGATCCGGGTCGAGCCCGATCCGGAGAAATTGGCGCTCTACGGCGTCACCCTGCAGCAGCTGATCGCCAAGGTGCAGGGCGCCAACCGTTCCTTCCTCGCTGGCAACGTGCGGGAAGCGGGCAGCACGTTCTCCGTCGCCGCCGGGCAGACCTTGGGCGGCGTGCCGGATATCGGCCTCCTGCTGGTCACGACCCGCGACGGCCGGCCGGTCTACGTCCGCGACCTCGCCGATGTGGTGATCGGTCCGAGCCCCGAGGAGCACCGGGTCTGGAGCATGGCCGGCGATGGGAAGTCCGCAGCCGGCGCCTGGACACCGGTCCCCGCGGTCAGCCTGGCGATCGCCAAGCGCGCCGGCGCCAATGCGGTCGTGGTCGCGCAGGACGTGCTGGCGCGCGCCACGACCCTGAAGGGCCGGTTGATCCCGGCCGATCTCAACCTCGAAGTCACGCGTGATTACGGCAAGACCGCCGACGACAAGGCCAACGAGCTGCTGCTCCATCTCGGCATCGCCACGGTCTCGATCGTCGTGCTGATCGCGCTCGCGATCGGCTGGCGCGAAGCGGTGGTGACGCTGGTGGTGATCCCGACCACCATTCTTCTCACGCTGTTCGCCGCCAACCTGATGGGCTACACGATCAACCGGGTCAGCCTGTTCGCCCTCATCTTCTCGATCGGCATCCTGGTCGATGACGCGATCGTCGTGGTGGAGAACATCGCGCGCCACTGGGCGATGCGGGATGGAAGGCCGCGCCTGCAGGCGGCGGTGGAGGCGGTCTCCGAGGTCGGAAATCCGACCATCGTCGCGACCCTGACCGTGATCGCCGCGCTGCTCCCGATGCTGTTCGTCTCCGGCCTGATGGGCCCCTACATGGCGCCGATCCCGGCCAACGCCTCGGCCGCGATGCTGTTCTCCTTCGTGGTTGCCATGGTGGTGGCGCCCTGGCTGATGCTGAAACTGGCGCCGCGCGGCGACGGTGCTGCCGCGGCGGAAGCGCATCATGCGACCATCGGCCGGCTTGGCCGGCTCTATCTCAAGGTCGCGCGCCCGATCGTCGGCTCGCGCCGCGCCGCCTGGACCTTCCTGCTCTCGGTCGGCGGCGCCACCATCGCGGCCTGCATCCTCTTCGCGACCAAGGACGTGACGGTGAAGCTGCTGCCCTTCGACAACAAGTCGGAGCTCTCCGTCGTCGTCGATCTCCCCGAAGGCGCCAGCCTGGAGGACACCGAGCGCGTGCTGCTGGAGGCGGCGGCCATAGTCGAGAAGACTCCGGAGGTGCGCTCGATCCAGGCCTACGCCGGGACCGCGGCGCCGTTCAACTTCAACGGCCTCGTCCGGCACAGCTATTTCAGGAGCCAGCCGGAGCAGGGCGAGCTGCAGGTCAATCTCGCCGACAAGGCGGAGCGCAACCGCACCAGCCACGCGGTCGCGCTCGACATCCGCAACCGGCTGAAGGCGCTGGCGCTGCCCGCCGGCACGGCGCTGAAGGTGGTCGAGGTCCCGCCGGGACCGCCGGTGCTGGCGACGTTGCTCGCCGAGGTCTACGGCCCGGACCCCGCCACCCGCCGCGCGGTCATGGCGAAGTTGAAATCGATCTTCGCCTCGGTGCCTTTCATCGTCGATATCGACGATTCGGTGGGCCAGCCGCGGCCGCGCCTGCGGGTCTCGATCGACCAGGACCAGCTCGAGTTCTACGGCGTCGAGCAGAGCGACGTCTATGACACGATCCGCGCGCTGATGGGCGGCGTCGCGGTCGGCTACTCCCATCGCGGCGAGGGCCGCAATCCGATCGAGATCGCGATCCGCCTGCCGAAGCGCGACCTGACCTGGGACGAGATGCTGGCCTCGACCCCGGTCCCTGCCAACGCGCAGCCCGGCAACAAGGCGGTGGTCGAGCTCGGCGACGTGGTGCGCGCCACCGAGGAGCAGGGCTCGCCCAACATCTTCCGTCGCGACGGCCACTTCGCCGACATGGTCGAGGCGGAGCTCGCCGGCCAGTTCGAGGCCCCGATCTACGGCATGCTGGCGGTGAACAAGCTGGTGGACGAGACCGACTGGGGCAACCTCCCGAAGCCGACGATCGCCTTCCACGGCCAGCCGCTGGACGAGGCGCAGCCCACCATGCTCTGGGACGGCGAATGGGAGATCACTTATGTCACGTTCCGCGACATGGGCGCCGCCTTCGGCGTCGCCATCCTCGGCATCTACATCCTGGTCGTGGCGCAGTTCGGCAGCTTCCGCCTGCCGCTGGTGATCCTGACCCCGATCCCTTTGACCCTGATCGGCATCGTGCTCGGCCACTGGCTGCTGGGGGCAGCGTTCACCGCCACCTCGATGATCGGCTTCATCGCCTTGGCCGGCATCATCGTCCGCAACTCGATCCTGCTGGTGGACTTCATCCGCCACGGCGATGGGGGAGGGAAGACGCTGCGCGATGTGATCCTCGAGGCCGGCGCCGTGCGCTTCAAGCCGATCCTGCTGACGGCGCTCGCCGCCATGATCGGCGCCGCGACGATCCTGCTCGATCCGATCTTCCAGGGCCTGGCGATCTCGCTGCTGTTCGGCCTCGCCTCATCGACCCTGCTGACGGTGCTGGTGATCCCGGCGATCTACGTCGTGCTCCGCGACGCCGACAAGCCGATGCCGCCTCCGCATGCCTGATCGGTACGCGGCCGGCTAGCAGCCGAGCAGCACGCCCAGGCCGGACATCCCGCAGTACCAATTGGCGTTCGGCTTCGCGATCGCCATGAACTGGCTGATCGTCGTGAAATCGTTCACGACGCCCGTCTTTGCATCCGCGCTGAGCCGCGTGCCGATCGCCTGATCGAGCTTGGAGGCCAAAGCGGGGATCTGTTTCATCTCGGGACCATTCTCGGCAATGGCGCGCTGGCTGGGGTCGCCGGCCTGGGCGATGGCGCCCGGATCCTGAAGCAGTGTCCGGATCTCCGCGGCCTTCGCCTTGTCCTGATCCGGCGAGGGTGACGGCGGGGCGATGTTGTTGGTGGTGGACACCAGCTCGTTGAAGTCCGCGACCAGCTCGGCTCCGGGATCGGCCTTGCGGAGCACCCGGTCCAGGGACGGCAAACTCGCCGCCAGAACGCCGTTCACGCACAGGACCACGGCGCCGATGGCCGCGGCGCCGGTGAGCATTTGCCGCTTCGACATGCCATTCTCCCTCGGTTGCGGCCGGCCGGTATCGCCGGCGTCAGTGTGTAGAACACGCAAGAAGCCCGGGAGATGCAAGGACCGGATGATGACGTCTTCCTCAACCGCTGACCCGCACCAAGATCGCCGAGGCATCGTCGCTGCGCTTGTAGCGCGGGAACTGCAAGCCGTTGGGATCGACGTCGCGTTCGACGCGGCGGATCTCCCGCAGCAGCGGTGCTAGGCCATCGCCCTCGGCACGCGCCATCATCTCCGCCGCCGTGCAGCGGGCGTAGTTGTCGACCAGGTCGGCGAAGCCATCGGTGCAGAGCAACCCGGTCGCCGGAAGGGACGGCGCCGGCGTCTCGATGCGAACGTGCTCCGCCGCCTCCGGGTGGATGCCGAGCGTCCAGGCGCCGCCTTCCGTGTTCAGCCGGGCGCGCGAGGCCCTGAGCTCCGCCAGCGTCTCGGCATCGCGATGACTCTCCCCGTCCGGCCCGAGGCCGCCCAGCCGGGTGACGGCCCGGCGGGCGCCGCGTTGCTCGGCGGAGCGCCCGCCGCGCAGCCCGCTGTGGCGGGAGAGGAGGTCGTCGGCGTCTCTCCAGAACAGCGTGCAATCGGCGAGACCGGCGATCTCGATTCCGTCATCGACGATGCGCAGGGACTGGAAGCCGGCATTGGGATGGCGATAGCGTTCGACGTCGGCACCGGCCGCCGCCAGGAAGCGTTCGCGCGCCCGTTCGCAGAGTCCGCGCACCACGTCGCGGATCGAGCGCTCGGGCCGGAGCTCCGCCTCGAAGCAGCGCCGCGCCAGCTCGGCGATCCAGGCGGCGTCGCTGGCCGGGGGTGCCATCACCGGTTCGCCGAGGCTGGTAGCGCCGTCGATCACAAAGGCAGCGGTCGCGTTCCAGCCGACACGATCCTCGTTCTCACCGCCGGGCTTGGCGGGATCGCTGAGCGAATCGAGGATCTCGAGGCGCACTACCGCTTCAGCTTCCCCGCCGCCTTCCGGTTCCGCATCAGGCAGATCATGTCGACCGCGAGGTGCGCGGCGGCGAGGGCCGTGATTCCGGCATGGTCGAAGGGCGGCGAGACTTCGACCACGTCCATGCCGCAGATGTCGAGGTCGCCGAAGCCGCGGACGATCGCCAGCGCTTGCGCGCTGCTGAGGCCGCCGGCGACCGGCGTTCCGGTCCCGGGGGCGAAGGCCGGGTCGAGGCAATCGATGTCGAAGGTGAGGTAGGTCGCATGCTCGCCCACCACACGCTTCACCTCCTCGACCACCGCCCTGGTGCCGTGGTCGTGCACCCATTGGGCGTCGAGGATGCGGATCCCCATGAAGTCGTCGTTCCAGGTGCGGATGCCGATCTGCACCGAGCGCTTGGGATCGATCAGGCCTTCCTTCACCGCCTTGTAGAACATCGAGCCGTGGTTCAGCGACTTCATCTCGTCGTCGGGCCAGGTGTCGCAATGGGCGTCGAAATGGATCAGCGACAGCGGCTTGCCGAACCTCTCCACATGCGCCTTCAAGAGCGGATAGGTGATGTAGTGGTCGCCGCCGAGCGTCAGCATGCGGGCGCCGGAGGCCAGGATCTTGCGCGCATGGTTGGTGATCGCATCCGGCACGGTCAGCGGATTGTGCACGTCGAGGAAGCAGTCGCCATAGTCGCTGACCGCGAAATCCCGGAAGGGATCGATGCCCCAGGGATAGGGGAGGAGCGAGGCGACTTCCGCCGAGGCTTCTCGGATGCCGTTGGGCCCGAGCCGCGCGCCGGGCCGGTTGGTGGTCGCGAGGTCGAAGGGCACGCCGCTCACCACCAGATCCGCGCCGGCGAGGTCCTTGGTGAAGCTCCGGCGCATGAAGGAGAGCACGCCGCCGAAGGTCATCTCGTAGTTGGAGCCGAGCAGCCCCTTGCGCTGAATCGCGCCGTCACCGTTGAAATCTTCACTCATGATCCCGTCCCACTGCAGAGCCCGGGTTTCCCCGGGACGATCGCGGCCGGATGCTATAGTTTCCCCGGCCGATTTGCCATTGGACCCCCCGCGGCCTACAGCCGCTTCAGGCGCCGCGCCGGCTCCGCCTGTGCGGCGCCACCGCGGCCTCCACATGATAGATGTAGATCATCCCAATCGACTGTGGAATTGGGATCGGGGTCACAGGTTCTTAACGTTCTTGGCCCAGACTCCGGTCGGGACCGCAGGAATCCGCTGCACCGCGTAAGTACATGACCGACCACCCATTTCAGGACTTCGCCCACGCCGAACAGGCGAAAAGCAACAAGGTCCGCCAGCTCTACGCGTATTGGATTCGCCTGCAGCGCCACGGAAAGCCCGGCTCCCGCACCGACTTCGACCCGACCGAGGTGCCGAGCCTGCTCTCCTCGCTGCTGCTCGGCGACATCGAGCGGGACCCGTTCCGGGTGTTCTTCCGGCTGGTCGGGACAAGGGTGGCCGCCTTCTCGCGTCTCGACTTCTCCGGCTTCTATCTCGACGCCCTCGACTATCGCGGCCGCGACTCGATCGAATGGGAAGACTGCTATCGCCGGATCCAGACGACCGGGAACGGGGTCGTCGGCGTCAATCGCGTCTCCTGGCCGGATACCGGCCGGGTGGAATACGAGTTCGCGATCCTGCCGCTGGAGCGCAACGGCGATCCCACCGGCAGCTTCGTCGCGATCGAGAATTACGACGGCATCGATCCGCACCTGATCCCGGATCTGCCGATCGTCCGCAGCTTCCCGAAGGGCTGATTATTCCGGCGTCTCCCGGCCGCGGCCGGCGACGCGCTCCAGGAGATCGCGGGCGAAGGCATCGCAGCCGCGCTCGAACTCGCGCAGCGCCGGCAGGCCGACGATGTCGTGGAAGGCGGCGAAGCTCGACATGTCTTTTTGCAGCGACGTGGTTTCGCCGGTCGACTTCAAGACCGCGTAGAACCGCGCCAGGGCATGGGCGATGACATAAGTGGCGGCCACCGGGAAGGCGACGGCGGCATAGCCGATCTGCTGCAGCGCCTCCGCCGAGAGCAGCGGGGTCTTGCCGCCCTCGACGCTGTTCGCCATGCACGGCGCCGGGATCTCCGAGCAGATTCGGGACATCTCGTCGATCGTCAGCGGCGCCTCGACGAAGATCACGTCGGCGCCGGCCTCGCGGTAGATCTGCGCCCGCTCGATCGCCGCCTCCAGCCCCTCGGTCGCGCGGGCGTCGGTGCGGGCCATGATGACGAGGTCGCCGTCGCGCCGGGCGTCCAGCGCCGCCTTCAGCTTCGCCACCATGTCGGCGACCGGGATCACGCGCTTCCCTTCCATGTGGCCGCAGCGCTTCGGGGCCACTTGGTCCTCGATGAACAAGGCCGCCACGCCGGCGCGCTCGAACGCCTTGACCGTCCGCACCACGTTGACCGCGTTGCCATAGCCGGTATCGGCGTCGGCCAGGATCGGCAGCGTGGTCGCCTCGGAGAGCCGGGCGTAGAGGTCGGCCATCTCGGTCATGGAGAGTTGGGCGGTGTCCGGCGCGCCCAGGAGACTCGCGGTCGCCGCGTAGCCGCCGCAGGCGAGGGCCGAGAAGCCCGCCGCCTCGGCCAGCCGCGCCGAGAGCGCATCCTGGACGCCGGGCAGCATCAGGATCTCATCCGCCTCGATCAGCTGGCGGAACTGGGTGGTGCGCCGCATCCTAAGCCTCGCGCATTGCCGTTTTTCGACGCTCGGCGCCCGGAGAGACCGGGAATGCCGCCGACGGGAAGGAACCATTCCCGAACCTCGAGCTTTAATCTATCGGGCGGGAGCCGGCGGGACGACGCCTTAGTTGCTTTGCAGCGCAAAATCCGGTTGAATTGGCCGATTCTTGCTGCGGCGACCCCACCCGGCACGACGTCACAAGGGGCAAAATCCAGACAGAGGGCATAACAATGTTGAAATCGAGCTTTGTCGCGTTGTCCGCGGCCGTGCTGCTGGCCGGTGCGGCTACTGGCTTGTCCACCGCCGCCAAGGCGCAGGACGATATGACGGCCGCCTGGACCAAGTACCAGGAAGCCGTGCGGGTCGCCGAGCTCTGCCGGTACATGAAGCATGACGCCGCGCAGTGGGCGAAGATGGGCCCGTACATCGACAGCAAGGTGAACCACGAGATCAGCGGCGCCGAGCGCCTGACGCTGATCGAAGAGGCGAAGACCGACGCTCGCAAGGTCGCCAAGCTGAAGGGCTGCGGCAGCGACGATGCGAAGACGTTGCTCTCGCTCTACGACCAGGAACTCGCGCCGCTCGTGAAGTAACGCGCCGCGTTCCTGTATTTGTTTCAACGCCGGCTCCGGCAACGGGGCCGGCGTTGTCTTTTTGATGCCCGCTGCTCCATTTGGGAATCTATGAAGCGAAGATCACTCGGCTTCCTGCTGGCCGCCTTGATGACGCTGGCTGGGAGCGCCAGGGCGCAGATGACCAACGACATGGACCTGGTCTACGCCCGCTATCACATGGCGATCCGCGCCGCCGAGGCCTGCCGCGGCGTCCACCCGACTGACGCCGTCTGGCGCAAGTGGTCGGCCTACATCGACGCAAAGACCCATTATGAGCTCGGCGCCGGCGAACGCCTTGCGGTGATCGAGGGCGCCAAGACCGACACGCGAATCATCGTCCGCCGCCAGGGCTGCGACAGCGACGATGCGAAGGACCTGCTTAAGCTCTACGACGCCGAGCTGGCGGCGATGGCGAAGTAGCTACCGCCCCTCGCGCTTCCAGGCCAGGAGCACGGCGCCGAGGGAGAGCAGCAGCGCCGCCCAGGCGGGGATCAGCGGCGACTGGTCGATGCCGGTCACCACGTAGTCCTGGTTCTGCTTCAGCCCGAACCAGCCGCGGCCGGCGCGCTCCGACTTGGCGGAGACCCGGCGCAAAGTCGGCCATCCGGACTCCTCATAGACCTGCATGCCGCCGCCGGTCGCCGAGACGAGCTGCGCCATCGGCTCGGTGCTGGCGCGGGGATCCCGGTATTCGAGGGAGTTCAAGGCGCCCGAGGCGGCGAAGGCTTCCCGGGCGCCGTCGCTCACCCGGTAGAGGCCCTGGTCCGGCGCCGGCATCTGCGCCGTCGCCTTGCCGTGGCCGATATCGGTCAGCGGCAGCTTCTCGACCTTGCCGTCCGGCGTCGTGGCGTCCACGGTCTTCGGCTGGTTGCCGAGGCTGCGGCGCTCGACCTCCAGGCGGCCGTCGATCACGGTCGCGCGCAGGTCCTCTTCCTCCAGGTCCGGCTCCTGCATCAGCCAGTGTCCGACCCGGCGGATGAGCTCGGCCTGCGGGCCGCCGCCCTCGAAGCCCTTCGACCAGAGCCAGAGCTGGTCGGAGAAGAGCTCGGCGACGCGGCCCTTGCCGACCCGATCCAGCACCAGCAGCGGCAGGCCGTCGGCGCCGGTCATCAGCGTGTTGCCGCCCCGGGTGGTGGCGACGATCTGCCGGAACCAGCGGCCCCATTTTGCGGAATCGGCATCGCTCTTGGCGAGGTCGGCCGTCACCGGATGCCGCTTTCCGACATCGGTGAGTGCCGGCCGGAAGCCTTTCGTCACGACGTCGCCGGTGGGCGCGGCGGAGAAGATCTCGCTCAACGGCGTGCGGTAGAGACTGAACTGCCCCGCCGAGCTCGGGCCCGCGGATTCCAGCACCGCGCCGCCGTTCTTCACGTAATCGACGATGTGATAGAAATACTCCTCCGGCAGGATCCCCAGGTGCTGGAACCGGTCGAAGATGATCAGGTCGAACTGCTTCAGCTTGGTGTCGAACAGCTCGTCGATCGGGAAGGAGATCAGCGCCAATTCGTTGATCGGCGTCGCATCCTGCTTGTTCGGCGGCCGCAAGATCGTGAAGTGGATGAGGTCCACCGAAGGGTCGGACTTCAAGAGGTTGCGCCAGACCCGCTCGCCGGGATAGG
>Ga0335070_10008551_pt1 | contig 12004 bp, 17 predicted proteins | sample Lox_Sample_13_FD_206722 | JGI IMG/M metagenome (GOLD analysis project Ga0335070, IMG submission 206722) | Soil microbial communities from Loxahatchee National Wildlife Refuge, Florida, United States - Lox_Sample_1.3 | ecosystem: Environmental > Terrestrial > Soil > Wetlands | place: USA...
GTGATCACCGTGCCGCCCCGGCACCGCGAACACCAAACCCCGGCATGACCAGCCAACAAGCTGCTCACGGTCAGTGCCGGATCTCTACCCTTTGGTGCTCAACCTGAGTGCCCCCCAACACTCGACACGCTGCTGACCGTGCTGCCCGAGTTCGGAGTCCATCCGTTCGAGACGCGCAAGGAGTCCACCGGGTTCATCTTCAATCGCATCTGGGCGGCCATCAAGCGCGAGTCACTGGCCGTGGTTGCTGAGGGCGTGGCCCGTCCGGAGGACGTCGACGGGATGTTCAAGGTCAACTGGGGCGTGCCTGCCGGGCCCTTCCAGATGATGGACCTGGTGGGCCTCGACGTCGCGCTCGACATCGAGAACCACTACGCGGAAGAGTTGCCGCACCTACCGAAGCACGTGCGGGACCTGTTGCAGTCCTATGTTGATGCCGGGAAGCTCGGCGTCAAGACCGGCGAGGGCTTCTACACGTACAGTTCTGGTGCGTGAGCGTAACGCCCCGGCGAAATGCGGTGCGCGGTTTTTCGCCGTGGCGTTACTCTCGGCGAGTCAGGTGGCGAAGATCAGGGATTCGTGTGGCGAACGAACGACGTCAGTTGCTTAAAACCTGGCGCCAATTGCCGGCAGCGGTACGATCCGGGACACACCAGAAGTTGTTCCAGTTGCCCGGCGTCGCAGCCTTCACGCCTGGGCCGGCGTCCTGACAGGCTTCCCGACTCGGATAGCTGCCCTCGGTCTGAATCGTGTCGGCGTTGCTGATGCCCACGCCGGCGGTGATTAAGCCCGCCAAAGCCAGTACACCAGCAGCTACCGTCCTCCTGGAGTTCCTTCGGTTGATCGATCGCTTCGTTTGGATCCAATCCTCCTGCGGTTCTTTGCGACGGTCGGTCATGGATACGAACCAGCGTTAGCGGGAAGCGTGTCAGATCACTGCATCGCACACAATGCGCACTCGCAATTTGGTGTACCGCCGGGCGCCTACTTGGTAACCGGGAGCGGGCCGTGCTTCTTGGACGAGCGAGAAGCGGACCTATCCCAGCAACGCGCGCGCCATCACCACGCGCTGAGTCTGGTTGGTCCCCTCATAGATCTGAGTGATCTTGGCATCGCGCATCATGCGTTCGACCGGGAAGTCGCGGGTGTAGCCGGCCCCCCGAACAGTTGCACCGCGTTGGTGGTGACTTCCATGGCGACGTCCGAGGCGAAGCATTTGGCCGCCGACGAAATGAATCCTAACCCCTTCTCGCCGCGTTCCGCCCGCGCGGCGGCCGTGTAGACCATCAGCCGCGCGGCCTCCACCCGCATGGCCATGTCGGCGAGCATGAACTGCACACCCTGGAAGTCGCTGACCGCTCGGCGAAACTGCTTACGCTCCTTCGTGTACGCGATGGCGGCATCTAGGGCGCCCTGGGCGACCGTTGGTGATCCAGTACTTGGCGCCGTTGAGCACCCAGTCGTCGCCGGCGGCGCGCGCACGGGTGCGCATCGACGCCGCGTCGCTTCCGGCCTCGCGCTCGGAAAGCGCGTACGACGCCATAGCGTCGCCCGATGCCAGCGTCGGCAACACCTGCTTCTTCAAATCCTCCGAGCCATTCAGGATGAGGCCGATGGTGCCGAGCTTGTTGACACCAGGAATCAGCGACGACGACACGCACACGCGTGCAACTTCTTCTATCACGATGCATGTCGCGATAGAGTCCGCGCCCTGCCCGCCATACGCTTCGGGGACGTGCACCGCCGAGAAGGCGGTGTCATTGAGCACTTTCAGCGCCTCCTCCGGGAACCGCGCCTGCTCGTCGACGTCGGCCGCGTAAGGGGCGATCTCCGTCTCGCAGATGTCCCGCAAGACGGCGCGCAGCTCGTCGTGCTCGTCGGGAAGCTTGAACAGGTCGAAATCCGGGTTGCCGAGCGGTGCTATAGGAAGGGTCCCTTCTTTGGGAGGAGCGAAATGTCTTATTTACGTTAAGGTCTCGGCAAGTTGATTCCATCGTCGCGAGTCGACGAAGAATGCCGCCGCGTTTGTCTACCGGCGATAGCCGTCTAAAGCAGCGAGGCGACGAATCCCCCATCGATCGTCAGGTCGGAGCCCGTGCAGAAGCCGGACTGGTCGGAGGCGAAAAACACTGCGGCCGCTGCCACCTCGTCCGGTGTGACGTAGCGGCCCTGCTTCTGCGTGATCATCTCGGCGAATCCGCCGGCGGGAAGCCCCAGCGCGGCTTCGAAAGTCGGCACGGCGTTCTCGACCAGTGCGGTGTCACTGAAGCCGGGCACCAAAGCGTTGACCCGGATGCCGTAGGGGCGCAACTCCACGGCGGCGGTCCGGGTCAGGTTGCACACGGTCGCTTTGGCCGAGGCGTATGCCGCCATCAGTGGAGAGCCGCTCGTCGAGGTTATGGAGGAGACGGTGATGATCGACCCCCCGCCGGAAGCGATCATCGCCGGTGCGGCGTACCGGATCGACAAGAAGACGCCATCGAGATTGACCGACGTGGTGCGGCGCCAGTCGGCAAGCGACGTTTGCAGAATCGGTTGCGCCGTACAGACTCCGGCGTTGGCGACCATGATGTGCAGGCCGCCGAGTTGGGCGACCGTGCGGTCGACCAAGTCCTGGGCCTGTCGCTCGTCGGTGACGTCGGCCGGAATGGCCATGGCTTCGTCGATCGTGGCAGCGGTGGCGCCCGCGGCTTCGGCGTTGATGTCGGAGATCACGGTCCGTGCGCCGTCGGCAGCGAACCTGCGCGCGATAGCGGCACCGAGGCCGGTTGCCGAGCCGGTGATGATGGCGACCTTGCCATCGAGTAGAAGTGCCATCTCCTCTCCTTCCCATGGTTCTGCGCAAAGCGGTGACGTAAGCGGCCACGCCCGACGGAGCAGCGATCAGCCGACGGTGCGGAGGTAGCCGAGGGCTTGCCCGGCGGTGTTGGCTCCGCACATGCCGTGAGCTCCGGGGCCCCGGCGGGGTGGCGGCCGAGCAGATGTACATTCCCGGCACCCCAAAGGTATAAGGAGACAATGTGATTCGCGGCCCGAATGTCAACTGACGGAGGTCCTTGGCGCCGGTCATGATGTCGCCACCGACGTGGTTGGCGTTGTAGGTGTCCATCTGTGTCGTCGGGCGAGCCGTCTGTCCGACGATGCGTTCACGGAAGCCTGGGGCGAACCGCTCGATTTGGGCGATGATCGCCTCGGTCGCGTCGCCGGCGTAGCCGTCCGGCACGTGTGCGTAGCTCCACACCGGGTGGATGCTGCGCACCGAGCGCTGCGGATCGGCCAGGTACTGCTGGCCGACGAGCACAAAGGGTCGTTCGGGCAAGCGTCCGGCATGGATGTCGCGCTCCGCGGCAGCGAGTTCTGCGAAGGTCCCGGCCAGATGCACCGTGCCAGCCCGGTGGGCGTCCGGGTTGGTCCAGGGCACGCCGCCCTCGACGGCGAAGTCGACCTTGAACGCTCCGGCGCCACGCCGGAACTTGCTGAACGCGCGATGGATTCGGGGCGACAGGCGGTCTTCCAGGATTCGAGCGATCGCATCTGGCGCGAGATCGAACATCGTGACGTCGGCCGGTGGCAGTTGCGACGCCGTCGTGACCCGGACGCCCGTTTCGATCTTGCCGCCCAAATCGCCGAGCAGCGCCACCATCGCGTTGGTGATCGACTGTGATCCGCCTTCGGCCACCGCCCAGCCGTGCCGGTGGCCGGCCGCGATGATGCCCATCCCGATGGCCGAGGTCATCGGGTAGTGCAACGGCCGAAACGCATGGGCCGCAACCCCTCCGAACAAGGCTCGGCCCTGTTCGGTGCGAAACAGTCGGGCGAATGCGGACGCCGGAAGCACCGTGGGCGCTCCGAACCGGGCCAGCATCAGCGGGTGGTGCGGCGGCCGCAACAACGGCCCCATGATGTCCTCGCTCAGCGCGTCGAACCGCGCGGCGGGATATCCGAAGGCGAGCCGCCAGCGGCGTCCGTCTCCGCCGAGACGAGCGGCTGTCCCTTCCACCGAGCGATACAGCACGCCGGCGCTGCCATCGTCGAGGGGGTGCACACAGTCGATCTCCGGCCAGCGCCACGACAGGCCATAGCGCTGCAGCTCAAACCTGCTGTGGAACTGTGATATCAAATGCCGACGTCGGCATTTCATGTCGGCCACCCACAACCGATTCGGCGCACACGCGTAGAAACGTCGGTCGACCAGATCGGGGTAACGCACATGACTGTCGTCGGCGACGGTCGTCTTGTGCTTTGACCCGTACCGCGCTCCCTCCCAACCGTTCTCGCGCATGATCCGCTCCACCGTGCAACGAGCGACGTCGTGGCCCTGGCCGTGTAGCCAGATCCACAACTTGCGTGACCCCAGCGTCTGGACGAACCGGCCTTTCTTCTTGTCTTCCCGTGCCGCAGTGATGATCTCGACCATCTCGGCGTCACGGACCTGGCGGCGCGTCGGGGTCTTGGCGACCCACTCGTAATAGGTCGACGGACTGATCGGCACGCCGTGCTCAGAGAGCACGGCGCACATGGGCTCGACACCCCAGCGCAGCCCGGCCCCACCGTCGGGGCCGGCCACCTGATGGTCCTTGTGTTCGGCGATGAACCGAATCACCGTCTCCCGGGCCGGTCGAGCTCGGCCCCGAAGAAAATCGCCGCTGCTTTCAAGATCTCATTGGCCCGACGCAACTCGGCGATCTCCTTACGCAGCGCCTTGTTCTCCTCGGCCATCTGGGACGTCACCCCCGGCCGCTGGCCGGTATCGACTTCCGAGCGGCGGACCCAGGTCCGCAACGTCTCCGGCGTCCCGATCCCCAACATGCCCGCGACCGCGGTGATCGCCGCCCACTGCGACGGGTACTGCGGGCGCACTTCAGCGACCATGCGCACCGCACGCTCACGAAGCTCATCGAGATACTTGCTGACACGTCCCATAACTCAGATCCTCCCAAGATCGGGAGCCTCCGGAAACGCCGGGACGAGTCAGAGCGGATAAAACCGCAGTTTGGAAACTTCGGAAACTTGCAAACCAAAGTAGCCATGCAGCCCATATATGGGGAGGTTTGGTTTACAAGCTTCCGAAGCTTCCGGGCAAACATCACGCGCTCCCGTTGGGCAATGGAAAACAGCAACTGACGGAAGCGAAGTCCGTGATCCCCAATGGCGGCCCTGTGCCATGATTTGTGCATTTGTCCCGTTGTGCCAGATTGTCGTCCATATCGGTACGCACCCATGACCGTTTCGGGACCACCCAGTTGCCACCCGATCAGCCACGCATCCTGCCCGCTCGATCCCGTATTGGTGACCGAGGACCCTGTACGGCGATCCGCTGGGAGGGCACAGTGAAGCACCGTGCTCGGTGCGCTACTCGACGTTTTTCGCCTCCGTCAGTACTTCGACGCGATAACCCGCACCCGGGAGTTGGTGCAGGGATTGCGCCAGGACGCCGGACTTCTCACCGACGCCGCTCGGGCGGCGCTGCGCCTGCCGTCTGGTGCGGCACGTGCCCAGGACCGGCGGCCGTTTCCCCGGGCCGAGCCGTATGCCACCGGCGTCGATGGTCAGCGCATCGCGTTGGCGGCAACGGGCGGAAGCGGCGCGATGGCTTCGCTGGTCGGCGCCGCCCGTGCGCTGGAAGAAGCCGGGTTGCGTCCGTCAGTCCTTTCGCTGTGCTCGGGCTCGGCATTGTTCGGGTTTCCCCTGGCGGCAGGCCTCAGCGCCGAAAAAGTGGCGGCTTTCACCCTGGGACTGCTTCCAGAGGACTACGTCGACTTGGATTGGAGCCGGCTGCTTCGGCTGGCGCTGGCGGCCGGGCGCGGCTTTGCGGGCATCATCTGCGGCGACGCGATCGAATCCACGTACCGGCGTCTGGTCGGCGACATGACGCTGGGCGACATGCCCATTCCGGCCTACGCACCGATATGGAACGTCGAGCAGAACCGGATTGAATTCATCGGTCCCCGAACATACCCGCAGCTTCCGGTGGCACGCGCCGTCCACATGGCCATCGCGTTGCCGTTGTTCATCCAGCCCGTCGAGTTCGGCGGGTTCCACTGGTGCGACGGCGGGATCGTAGACATTTTTCCGGTCCACCCGCTCCTGGACATCGAAGCGCCCTGCGACGTCACGCTGGCCATCAACGGGTTCTATCCCCCGGGATTTGCGGGCGAGGACGCCACCGGCTGGGAGTATCGCCGGGCCAGCATTCTGTATGTCGCGAGCCAGGTACGCACTTGCCAGCAAGTCGAGCTTGCCCGCGAAAACCTGGCCCGGCTGCGCGCCGCGTCGAAAGTGATGTTGATCGAGCCGGTTTCGTACGAGACCGTGCAAGGTGTCGGCTTCTACCGCCAGTTCCTCAGCACCCGCGGCTGGGCCGAATTCATGCGGGCGGGACGGATCGAGGCACGCCGGGTGCTGGCGGCAACCGGGCCCGGCGAGCTCGCCTCAGCGACGGCCGAATCAGCCGGCGAGCGCTAATACTTCGTCGAAGCCGGCGACGCTGTCCGTACGAACCCGGCGGTCGCTTCGACCCGAACGCTGAGGGACTTTGGCCGAACCATCAAGACGGCTGTCCGCTCACCACAGAGCAGACCGACACCGCCCGACCATGACACGATTGGACCTATGAGTAAGCCCATCAGTAAGTCGGCTCCGGGCGTGCCCTACGCCGACCGGCTGGACAATTCACGGCGCTGCACGGCCCATCGCCAGCGGGACGGGAAACCCTGCGGCGCATGGGCGATACGCGGCGGGTTCGTGTGCCGGGTGCACTCCGGCGCTGCCCCGCAAGTGCTCAGGGCAGCCAAGCGCCAGTTGGACGCTGCCGCCGACTTGATGGCGCGCCAACTGCTGAACATGGCTCTGGACCCCGACGTCAGCGACGCAACCAAACTGGCCGCGATCACCAACGCCCTGGACCGAAGTATCGGCAAGGCACCGACCACCGTGGAGATCGGCCCGGCCAAGCCCTTCGAGGTTGTGTTCGACGATCTGGCGGACTACACCAGGGCCGAATCCCGCCAGCGCCGTGGCGTCGCCGATGAGCCTACCCATCTCCAACTTGACGCCGTGAATTCGCAAAGTGCTTATGGCAGTGCTGATCTGGGTTCACCGTACATCGACGTGGAGCCGGAGGTCATTGCGCCCGAACCGCGCCCGGACCCTCCGCCCCGGCGCTATGACATGCCGCACGTGCAGCACGTCACCGGCATGGCCGCGCTTGAGGCCAGCGCGGCGGTCCGGCGGCAACTGGAAGCGGCTTACCCGAAACGGCGACGTCCAGTCAACATCTATACGGGAACCGTTGAGCCGTAACGGGTTTCGCTCACAGCGAACACGCGCTAACGACACGCCAACGCAACGCCAGGCCGCATTGCTTGCGTTTGCGCAGGTAGAGCGTTTGCGTCCGCTTCCTGTCAGGAAGCGGCCGACAACCGCGCCGGGCTGACTTTCAAGCCACCAGCGCGGTTAGCACTCCCACAACGGTTGCCAGGATGCCCATTGCTGGCCTCTGGCGGCTTCTCTGGCTGATCAGCAGCGCCGGGCTGCGGTCGCCCCCCCTACCGGGCCGATCCGCCTAAAAATTTCTCTAGACGCGTTCTAAAAATCAAAAGCCCAGGTCGGCACCCCGGGTGCGGTATCTTGGCTCCCGTTCGCCACGTTCTAGAACGCGAAGGGGTTCTGTGATCTTCACACTTGAGCATCACCACTGGCTACGCGCCAGGGCAGCCGACGCGCACCCGTTTGAGGTCTGCGGCTTCGTGATGACTGACGGCGACATCATCGAGATAGCCAACGTGGCCAGCGACCCGCTCAACACCTTCCGCATGGACCTACGCCAGATCCGGCGCAGGGTGAACCTCAACAGGATCGCCGCGATATGGCACACCCACCCCGCAGGCGACATCAGGCCCAGCGAGGCCGACCTCAACGCGATCCGGCTGTGTGAGTGGGGCTATCTGATCGTCACGTCAGACGAGGTCGCTTTGTATGAAGCCCAAGAGAATTCGTTCTCGGAATGCTTTCGTTCAAGGTGAAAGTTCTAAGGTCCGCGACGGTTCGGTGACCGTCAACCCAGATCGGATGATCCAGGTCCTCGGCCCAAACGTCTGACATCAGAACATTGCAAATGAAATTGGGGAAGACTCGTGATGTCGATTACATTCGACGGACAAATAGTGATCGTGACCGGAGCGGGTCGAAGACTCGGACGCGCCTACGCGCTTGAGCTCGGGCGGCGCGGGGCCAAGATCGTCGTGAACGATGTCGGCGGGTTGGACAGCCCCGAGGGTTCGTCAGCCGAACTGGTGGTGCGCGAGATCGAGTCCGCCGGCGGCACAGCCATTGCCTCCTTGGTCGTCGCCCCAGTGATCTCGTTCCAGACCGCGAAGCGGTCGGCCATCACCTGTCGGTAGTCGGCCGCCGACAGCAGGTGCCGACGGGGCCGAAAGTGCGGCGAGATGCCGCTGAACCCGGACAGGAACCGTTGCGCGTGCCGGATCGACTTGAAGCGTTTCATCGCCCGCTCGCGTTGCCGGGTCGGCTGGTGAGAGTTCTCGGCGCGGTTGTTCAGGTACTTCGACCGGCGATGCTGCACCGACGGCATGAGCTCGCGGTGCGCCACCTGGTAGCTGGCCAGCTTGTCGGTGACGATCACCCTGGGCACGTACCGCAGGCCCTGGAGCAGTCGGCGGAAGAACTTCTTTGCGGCCACCGCGTTTCGGCGCGACTGGACCAGAATGTCGGGCACGTTGCCGTGCTGGTCGACCGCGCGCCACAGGTACCGCTGTGCGCCGTCGATCTGAACGAACACCTCATCGAGGTGCCATTTGTCGCCCGGCCGCGGACCACGACTGCGCAGCTGGTTCGCGTACTCCTGCCCGAACCGGTCGCACCAGGCCCGGATCGTCTCATAGGACACCTCGACACCACGTTCGAGCATCAGCTCCTGCACGTCGCGAAAGCTCAACGGGAACCGGTGGTACAGCCAGACGCCACGGCTGATGATCTCGGGCGGAAACCGCAACCCTTTATATGACGAGCCTGCAGCGGTCACGATCGTCGATCCTGCCCCACCTCACCTTCCCGGCTCACCAACCTGACAGTGCCATTCGGACGATAGCGAGCTGGGTACGCCTTCCTGACCGTCAGCGGAATCGCCGGCCAATTGCCCTGCCTAACAAATATTTTCACCAACGGTGAATGTGCAAGACATCGTCGAGTGGTACATGCGGACCCGGGTGAAAGTCGGTTCCGATCGTGTAAGCGGTGGGGATCAACGGCCCCTGACGAATATCGTCGGGAAGTCCAAGGATCTCGGCCACCTGCCGCTCGTAGCGCAGGTGAACATCGGTCCACACCGTCCCGAGTCCTCTGTTTCCCACGGTCTGGAGTTACATGCTGGCCGCCCGTGCCCGCCGTCGACGTCCCGGCCGGCCACGGCCACGAGTACATCGCCGAATACGTCGACCGGTGGAACGCTGTCCTGCAGCCGTCCGGCATCACCGCCGGGGACCTGGCCAGCCTCAGGAACATAATCGCGGACGTGGGATAAGCGCGAGCGGGCGGTGGCCAGCCGGCCCGGACCCAGCCCATGGGTCGTCAAGGGCGCGGCACCGTCCTTGACGTGATCCTTTGTCAAGGCTTTTGCCGCGGCCACCACCGGAGCGTCAGCATCCCTACCCCCACGCCGAGCGCCCATCCCCCGACAATGTCGGACGGATAATGCACGCCGTTCACGACCCGGGCCACGCCGACGGCCACCGCGAGCGCCCCGATCGGCGCCGCCAGGGCCGGCATTTCCAGCCCGACGCCGGTGGCGAACGCCGCTGCGGCGGCGGCGTGCCCGGATGGAAACGAACTGGTAACCGGCGTCCGGCCCGGGCGGCGGTCCGGCGGTACCTCGCCGGCCGGGCGCGGCCTGCGTACCAGGCCCTTGGCGAGCACGTTGCTGGCCGTGCTCGCGACCAGCATGCCGGCTAGACCCCGCACGGCCGCCCGGTGGGCCCGTTCGTCCTTGCTGGCCGCCAGCGCCGCGGCGATGCCGATCCACAACGCGAAGAAATCGGCGGACCGGCTCAGCGCGGGCAGGAAGCGGTCCAGCAGCGGGGAGCTTTCGGCGGAAACGCGGGCCATAATGGCCTGATCGGCAGCGTCGATCCTGTCGCGCACGGTATTGCTCACGGTGCTGGGCATTCGCGGCCTCCCGCCTCGGTAAGGACGCTGAGCATAGGGTATGACGGCAAGAACGGCCACCGTCGGCGCTTCACCATCGGCCGAAGCCACCACTCCCGAACACCGCCAGGCGACGGTCAGCCGGTGATCTGGAGTTCGTCGCGTCGATGACCCCGCGGGCCATCCAGGCCGCGTCGGCCACCGCGTCGTGCTCGGCCCAGGTGCGGACGTGGCCGGTCAGCGTGATGATGCCGTCCTTGGTCTCCGCCGTCCGTCGCTGCCGTCGGGGACCAGCGCCGAGCGGTCCAGTGCCTGCTGGACGTGCAGGTCCACGTTGACCGGGTCCATGATGTAGCTGATATCGATGTCGTTGATGACGTTGCGCATGAAAGTACGGCTGCTTACGCGAACCAAGCCCTATTGGGAGGACCCGTACTCGTGGTCCGAGGGTCGAGCAAGCCAGCATGGAAGACCACGTGAATGGCCCCGTTGCGTCATGGGTTTGCGCACACACCCTGACGAAAATCTATTGGTGCGAGGGCAAATGAGGGATCTTGTTAGAAACTCGCGGCTGGGGGGCAGACGAGCTGCCGGCTAAAAGCGCTCGACTAGCGCACGAGGCTGGTCGTACTCCCCGAGCGCGCTTTGCCTTGCGAAGCCTACGCGCGTGGCGCGCACCTGCCTGCCTTAGCTGTCGCAAGAACCATTGCGCGCCCAACCTCGAAGCGATACGGCTGCTGAGCAAACCCGTCTACCGAACCGTTGGGCACGTAGACGACCCTACGTGCCCGCACACCATCGGCATCGTGGTTGGAGCCTATGGGGGCGGCGTCGCGGGCTGAACCCGGGAATGTAGCCTTGCCACTCGCCAGGATGACACGTTGAATGCCCAAGCCAGCGGGCAAGGTCACCCACGTCCACAACACCCAATACCAAGGTCCGAAGGACGTTTCCTTATGCACAGCCCTCGGCGGCACCAATCCCGCCGGTGGACCGAAGATTAGCTAGGAGATTGTGTCGCAATGGATTTCGCAACGTTACCACCGGAAATCAATTCAGCGCGGATGTATGCCGGCCCCGGATCGGGGCCGATGCTGACCGCCGCGGCGGCATGGGACGGGCTGGCCGCTGAGTTACAAGCGGCTGGGGCCCTCTACGAATCGGTGATCGCGGGGCTGACGGCTGGGCCCTGGCTGGGCCCGGCGTCGGCGTCGATGGCGGCCGCGGCCGGTCCCTTTGCAGCGTGGATGAAAACCACCGCCACTCAGGCCGAGCAGGCGGCCACCCAGGCCAAAGCGGCGGCGGCCGCCTATGAGGTGGCGTTCGCGGCGACGGTGCCCCCGGCAGTTATCGCTGCCAACCGCGCCCAGTTGGCGGCGCTGGTGGCGACCAACCTTTTCGGACAAAACACCCCCGCGATCGCGGCCACCGAGATGTACTACGCCGAGATGTGGGCACAAGATGCCGCTGTGATGTATGGCTACGCAGGCGTGTCGGCATCGGCGACGACGCTGACACCGTTCGCCCCACCACCGCAGAGCGTCAACCCCAGCGGACTGGGCGGCCAAGCGGCCGCGCTCGTCCACACCGCGACATCTGCTGCCACTAACACCCAGACGATGCTGGCGCAGTTGACCTCGACCGTGCCCACGGCGCTACAGGGGCTCGCCTTGCCCTCGGCCTCCACGCCGGCGGCCGGATTCCCCGCAGGCCTGCTGGCCAGCCTCGGCGCGATTTCCCCTGAGACCGTATGGTCGAGCGCATTAGAGTCCGCAGACATAGGTCTTGGATCATCGGGGTTATTGACGTCCACAGGGGCGTGGGCAGACGCGGCCCAAGACAA
>Ga0335070_10008553_pt1 | contig 12004 bp, 10 predicted proteins | sample Lox_Sample_13_FD_206722 | JGI IMG/M metagenome (GOLD analysis project Ga0335070, IMG submission 206722) | Soil microbial communities from Loxahatchee National Wildlife Refuge, Florida, United States - Lox_Sample_1.3 | ecosystem: Environmental > Terrestrial > Soil > Wetlands | place: USA...
GGCAAGCGACGCAAGGTCTACACGCTCAAGGAGCCGCTGCTCGGCGTGATCACGGCGATCACGCCGTTCAACCATCCGCTCAACCAGGTGATCCACAAGCTCGCGCCGGCCATCGCCACCAACAACCGGGTGGTCCTCAAGCCGAGCGAGAAGACGCCGCTGACGGCGTTCGCGCTCGCGGACGTGCTGTACGCGGCCGGCTTGCCGCCCGAGATGCTGTCGGTGCTGACCGGCGACCCCGCCGAGATCGCCGACGAGCTGCTCACCAGCGCAGACGTCGACCTCGTGACCTTCACCGGCGGCGTGCCGATCGGCAAGTACATCGCCGCCAAGGCCGTCTACAAGCGCCAGGTCCTGGAGCTCGGCGGCAACGACCCGATCATCGTGCTCGAGGACGCCGACATCGAGGAGGCCGCGACGCTGGCGGCCAGCGGCTCGTACAAGAACTCCGGGCAGCGCTGCACGGCGGTCAAGCGCATGCTGGTCCAGGAGAGCGTCGCCGACCGCTTCGTCGAGCTGCTGGTAGAGAAGACCCGGCTCGTCAAGTACGGCGACCCGTTTGACCCGGCGATGGACATGGGGACCGTGATCGACGAGCCCTCGGCGGCGCGCTTCGAGGCGGTCGTCAACGAGGCCGTGGCCGGCGGCGCCAGGCTGCTCGCGGGAAACGTGCGGCGCGGCGCGCTGTACTCGCCGACGGTCCTCGACCGCGTGACTCCCGACATGACGGTCGTCCGGCACGAGACCTTCGGTCCGGTGTCGCCGGTGATCCGCTTCAAGACGGTCGACGAGGCGATCCGCATCTCCAACGGCACGGCCTATGGGCTGTCGTCTTCGCTGTGCACCAACCGCCTGGACCTGATCACGAAGTTCGTCCAGGAGCTCAATGTCGGCAGCGTCAACGTGCGCGAGGTTCCGGGGTACCGGCTGGAGATGACGCCCTTCGGCGGCATCAAGGACTCCGGCCTCGGCTACAAGGAAGGCGTGCTGGAGGCGATGAAGAGCTTCTGCAATACCAAGACCTATTCCCTGCCCTGGTAGCCGGCGACGGGTCGCCGCGCTGCCTGCTCAGGGAGCCGGCCGCATGGCCGGTCCCACGGCCCGGCGCAGCGCGTACGCCACCAGCAGTACCAGCACGCTGGCGATGCCGAAGATCAGCGGGGCGCGCTGCTCCGGAATGAATGCCATCGCGGCGACGATCGATAGCATCCCGGCGATGGCCACGCGGGTCAGGTGCGGGTAGCCCCACATTCGCATTCGCAGCCGGTCCGGCGTGTCGCGCTCGAGGCGCCGCCGCAGCCTGAGCTGCGACACCGCGATCAGGACGTAGACGAAGATGGCGACCGTGCCGTACGAGTTGACGAGGAACGCGAAGACCTTGTCGGGCGAGACGTAGCTCATCACGACCGCGGCATACGTGAACGCCGTGCCCGCAAAGATCGCTGGCGCCGGCACGCCGCGGGCGTCGAGCCGCGCGAACAGCCGCGGCGCATCACCCCGCCGCGCGAGCGCCATCAGCATGCGTGACGAGGCGAACAGGCCGGAATTGAGCGCCGACAGCACCGCGGTCAGGATTACCGCGCTCATCAGCGCTCCCGCGGCGGGCACCTGCAGCACCTCGAGCACGCTGACGTACGGGCGCTCCATGCGCGCGGCGTCGTTCCACGGCAGGATCGCGACTACCAGGAAGATCGAGCCGATGTAGAACGTCAGCACGCGCCAGATGACCGACTGCATCGCCTGGGCGACGGCGCGTTCGGGTTCTGCGGATTCCGCCGCCGCGACGGTCACGATCTCGGTTCCGAAATAGAACCCTGTCGCCGCCACCGCGCCGGTCAGCACCGGCACGATGCCCTTCGGCATGAAGCCGCCGTGCGCGGTCAGATGCGATACGCCGCCCGCCGCGCCGGGCCACAGGCCGAATACGAACACGACCCCGGCGCACAGGAACAGCACGATCGCGGCGACCTTGATCGACGCGAACCAGAACTCGGCCTCGCCGTAGGAACGCACCGACAGCAGGTTGACGGCGGTGAAGAGCGCGATCAGCCCGAGAGTCAGCTGCCAGGGAGGGACCTGCGGCCACAGCTGGCCGAGGATCTTCGCTCCGGCGACCGCCTCGAGCGCGACGACGATGACCCAGAAGTACCAGTACATCCAGCCCGTGAGGAACGCCGCGAGTTCGCCGAGCGCGAGGTGGCTGTACTCGTAGAAGCCGCCGATGGCGGGGTAGGCGACCGCCATCTCGCCGAGCATCCGCATCACCAGCACGACCAGGGTGCCGGTGAGCGCGAACGAGATCACCGCAGCCGGCCCCGCCGAGGCGACGACCACGCCGCTGCCGACGAACAGACCGGCGCCGATCACGCCGCCGAGCGCGATCATCTGCATGTGCCGGATCTTGAGAGTCCGGCGCAGCCCGCTCGCGGCCGCCATCAGTGTCGGCCGGCGCCGCCGGGCGCCGCTCGTCGATCACGCCGCACGCCGCAATTCATCGCGTCATCTCCCAGGGGGCCGGCGACCGGACGGCGCCATACTATCCGCAATCGCCCGGCGCGTCGGCGCAACCCGGGCTCAGACGAAGGCCTTGTACTTGTCGAGCAGGCGCACCGGCTTCGACAGGGCGTCGCGCCGGAAGGGGTCGCCGAGTTCCTTGGTCACCATCATCTCCAGCACCGTGGTCCGGCCGTCGGCCTGCGCCTTGGCGGCGGCACGCAGCGCGGGCCCGACGTCGGCGAGGCGCCCGACGGTCACTCCGTCGCAGCCGAAGGCGCGCGCGACACCGGCCCAGCTCGGGTTGTCGAGGTTCACGCCCTGATAGCGCCGGGAATAGAAGTCGACGTGGTTCTTCTTCTCCGCGCCCCACTGACCGTTGTTGAACACGACGACGGTGACCCCGATCCTCTCGCGGGCACAGGTCAGCAGCTCGTTGAAGCTGATGCCCCAAGCGCCATCGCCGACGTAGGCGAAGGCCGGCCGGTCGGGCGCCGCGATCTTGGCACCGCAGATGACGGGGAAGGCATAGCCGCAGTTGCCGAAACTCATTGCCGCGAACATCGAGCGCGGCCGCTCGAAGCGCAGGTAGGAGTTCGCGACCGAGCAGATGTTGCCGATGTCGGTCGAAACCATGCTGTTGGCCGGCAGCGCCTTTTCGAGTTCGCGCAGCATCTCGCGCGGGTGCATGTGCTCGGAGTTCCGTGCAACCTCGAGCGAATACGGGTCCCGCTCGTGCGTCCAGCCGTTGAGCTCGTCCCCCCAGGCAGCCTTCTCGGCGGCGATGCGCGCGGCGCGCTCCGCCCGGCTCGCGGCGGCGGCGATGGTGCGCCCCCGCAGCCGAGCCAGCAGGGCCGCGGCCGCGGCCCGGGCGTCACCGTGTATGCCGACCGATATCGGCTTGACGAGCCCGAGCATCCGCGGATCGGTATCCACCTGGATGATCTTCGCGTTCTTCGGCCAGTAGTCGAGCCCGTGCTGCGGCAGGGTTCCGAACGGACCGAGGCGCGTGCCGAGAGCCAGGACGACGTCCGCCTGCGCGATCAGCTTCATCGCGGCCTTGGAGCCCTGGTAGCCGAGCGGTCCGACGGCCAGCGCGTGCGAGGCCGGGAAGGAATCGTTGTGCAGATAGCTGTTGCAGACCGGGGCGCCGAGCAGCTCGGCAAGCGCGATCGCCTCGGCAGTGCCGCCCGAGAGGATGACGCCACCGCCCGCGAGGATCACGGGGAAGGTGGCCGCAGCGAGCGTGTCGGCGGCCGCATCGAGCGCCGCCGAGTCGCCGGGTCCGTGACCGATGCGCATCGGCGCGGCGATCGTCGCGTCGATCTCGCCGTAGAAGAAGTCGCGCGGGATGTTGAGCTGGGTCGGCCCCATCTCGAGCATCGCGCGGTCGAAGCAGCGGGCTGCGATCTCGGCCATGCGCTTCGGATTGTTGACGTGCCCCTGGTACTTGGTGATCTTCGAGAAGATCGGCAGCTGCTCGGTCTCCTGGAAGCCGCCCAGCCCGAGCGACATCGAGCCCGTCTCCGGCGTTATGAACACCACCGGCGAGTGCGCCCAGTACGCGGCGGCGACGCCGGTGACGAAGTTGGTGACGCCGGGGCCGTTCTGTGCGATGCAGACCCCATGACGACCGGAGGCACGTGCGTAGCCGTCGGCCATGTGGATGGCGCCCTGCTCGTGCGCAACCGGAACGAACTGGATGCCGGCCGCAGGGAAGATGTCGAGCGCGTCCATGAACGCGGAACCGACGATACCGAACACGTGGGTGACGCCGTTGGCGGCGAGGGTTTCGACCAGGGCCTCTGATGGCCCCATGCGCTGCGACTGACTCACGGCGTCCAGGCTCCCCTAAGAGTGATTCCGTTAAACGAGACATCCAGTACGATTCTTGCGCTACAATAGTCCCCTTCTGGCGCTGTGGCAAATTGCCATTTTTCCAATTGCATCGTTTCATACCGTTTAACGGAAGAGGAACCGAAGGCATGAACAGCCAGGTGCTGTCGCTCGCCACCGAGCCCGGGGAGATCGCGGGCGAGACTTCATCCACCCTGAAGGCATTCGGCGTTCTCGAAGTGCTGGTCCGCGCCGGCCGCGCCGTGACGCTGTCGGAACTGATGCAGGCCACCGAGCTGCCGAAGCCGACACTGCACCGGACGCTCGCGCTGTTCGAGGAGGCGGGGTTCCTCGCGCGCGAACCCGGCGGCCGCGCCTACATCATCGGCGAGCGGCTGTCGCGGTTCGGGCTCGATGTGCTGCGCAACGACCGGGCGGCGACCGAACGGCGCACCGTGCTGCGCGCGGTGGTCAGCGACATCGGCGAGAGCTGCAACTTCGCGGTGATGCACCGCGGGGCGCTCATCTATCTCGACCGCGTGGAGGCCGACTGGCCGCTACGGCTGCAACTGCCGGTCGGCGGAGTCGCCATTCCGCCGCACTGCTGCGCGAGCGGCAAACTGCTGCTCGCCCACCGCCCCGCGCCCGAACGCCAGCGCCTGCTGGAGCTGATGGCGCTGCAGCGCTTCACCGAGCGCACGATCACCGACCGGCAGGTGCTGGCCTCGGAACTCGACCGCATCGTGACCGCGGGCTACGCGGTCGACAACGAGGAATACGTCGTCGGGGTCGCCTGCGTTGCCGTACCGGTGCGAAACCGCCACGGCGAGGTCATCGCCTCGCTCGCCGTGCAGGGCGCGACGGCGCGCCTGCCGCTGATGCGCGCAATCGAGTTCGTGCCGAGGCTGCAGTCCGCGGCCATCGACATCGGCGCTACCCTTGGCTAGCCAGATCGCGACAACATCACGCCCGCCGACGCCGCGACGGCCCCGGGCGCCACGGAGATCGACATGGACCTGACCCACGAAGCGCTCGAGCACCACTGGCTGCCGTTCACGCCGAACCGCGAGTTCAAGCGCGAACCGCGGTTGTTCGTGCGTGCGAGTGGCATGCACTACTGGAGCCAGACTGGCCAGAAGATCCTCGACGGCAGCTCGGGCCTGTTCACGAGTGCCGCCGGTCACTGCCGCCCCGAGATCGCGGCCGCGGTCGCCGAGCAGCTGCAGACGCTCGACTTCACGCCGTCGTTCATGCGCGGCCACCCGGGCGCATTCGCGCTCGCGGACGGCGTCGCCGCGCTGACGCCGAAGGACCTCAATCACATCTTCTTCTGCAACTCGGGCTCCGAGGCGGTCGACACCGCCATCAAGATCGCCTTCGCCTACCATCTCGCCCGGAAGGAAGCGCAACGAACGTACTTCGTGTCGCGGGAGCGCGCCTACCACGGCGTCAACATCGGCGGCACGGCGCTGAGCGGAATGGTGAAGAACCGCGAGGCTTTCGGCGCACTGATGCCGGGTGTCCTGCACCTGCGCCACACGCTGCTGCCAGAGAACCGGATGACGCGCGGCCAAGGCGCGACCGGGGCGGAGCTTGCCGACGATCTGCTGCGCTTCGTCCAGCTCGTCGGCGAGCAGCGCATCGCGGCCGTGTTCGTCGAGCCGATCGCAGGCTCCACCGGCGTGCTCGTGCCGCCGCGCGGCTACCTCGAGAGGATCCGCGCGATCTGCGATCGCTACGGCATCCTGCTGGTATTCGACGAGGTGATCTGCGGCTTCGGGCGCACCGGCGAGCCCTTCGCCGCGACCTCGTTCGGCGTGACGCCGGACATCATCACCATGGCGAAGGCCCTCACCAACGGCGCACAACCGATGGGGGCAGTCGCGGTCCGCGACGACATCTACCGCACGATCGTCGATGCGGCTCCCGACGGCGCGCCGGAGTTCTTTCACGGCTACACCTACTCGGCCCACCCGGCGGCGTGCGCGGCGGGGCTCGCGACCCTCAAGATCTATCAGAGCGAGCATCTGTTTGCGGCAGCACAGAAGCTGTCCGGCTACTTCCTCGACGCGATGTTCGCGCTGCAGGATCTCGCGGTCGTCAACGACGTGCGCGGCTACGGCCTGCTGGCGGGCGTCGAAGTCAAGCCCGGCAAGGCACCGGGCGTGCGCGGTGGCGAACTGCAGGCGCGGCTGTTCGACCGCGGCCTGCACGTCAAGACCACCGGCGACGTCGCGATCATCGCGCCCGCATTCATCGCCAGCCGGTCCGACGTCGATCAGATCGCCGCCAGCTTGAGGGACGCGCTCGCCGCGTACTAGCCACCCGCCGGAGCGGGTCGACGGCGTCCCCCCGGCACGGCCGACAGCGTGATCGCGGCGGCGGAGGCCGGGTTACGTGACGCGAAAATCCGGGTCGACGCTCGCGGCCCAGGCCAGCAGGCCGCCCTCGAGATGCGCCGGCCCGTGCAGTCCGCGCTGCGCCGCGATCGCGCCAGCGCGGACGCTGCGCGCGCCACTGCGGCACAGGAACACCGTCAGCTGCTGGTCTGCGGAGCTCCAGTCGCGACGTCCGATCTCGGCGAGCGGCACCGAGGTCGCGCCCGGCAGGTGACCGGCGGCGAATTCTGCCGGCTCGCGCACGTCGACCAGCCGGATTGCGGCGCCACCGCGTGCGGCGCTGTCGAGCAGTGCCGCGAGTTCGCGCGGCGCGAGGCGGCGCAGCGACGCCGGGCCCTCCTCGGCCGTGCCGGCGGGATCGCTCGGCACCGAGATGGTGGGCGCGTCGCCGCACACCGGGCAGTCAGTCCGGCGCGTGACCGGGAACTCCTGAAACCGCATCTCCAGCGCATCGTAGGTCAGCAACCGCCCGATCAGCGGCTCACCCTGACCGAGAATCAGCTTGATCGCCTCGGTGGCCTGGATCGCTCCCAGCACGCCAGGCAGCACGCCGAGTACGCCGGCCTCGGCGCAGCTCGCCACAGAGGCCATCGCAGCGTCCGGAAACAGGCATCGGTAGCACGGCCCACGTCCGGGCACGTAGGTCATCGCCTGCCCCTCGAAGCGGTGGATCGCCGCGGACACGAGCGGCTTGCCCAGAATCACGCAGGCATCATTGATGAGGTAGCGGCTGCCGAGCCTATCGGTGCCATCAACCACCAGATCGTAACCGGCGAGCACTTCGGCGACGTTCGCCGCTCGCAGTTCCAGCGGGTGCGCAACGACGGCGACCTGCGGGTTGAGCGCCTGCAGGCGCTCACGCGCGACCTGCGCCTTGGGCCGCGCCAGGTCGGCGCTGCTGAACAGGATCTGCCGCTGCAGATTCGACAGCTCCACCGCGTCGCCGTCCGCGATGCCGATCGTGCCGACGCCTGAGGCCGCGAGGTACAGCGCCGCCGGCGAACCGAGCCCGCCCGCCCCGGCCACGAGCACGCGGGCCGCGCGCAGCCGCTCCTGACCAGCACGCCCTACTTCGCGCAGCAGCAGATGCCGGCTGTAGCGCTCCAGCTCGGAGTCGCTGAATTCCACGGTTCAGCCGCCGCTCAGCGCGCAGATGATGTGCAGTGTCGTTTCCGGCTCCATGCCTTCGTCGAGCCGGCGGACCTCGTGCGTGCCGGCATAGAGGCGGATGTGGGGCCGGATCCCGTCCTGCTCGTCGATCATCCGAAAGCGCATGCCCGGGAAGCGGCGCTCAAGATCCGCCAGCAGCTCGGCGACGGTCGCACCGCAGGCCGTCACCGTCGGCGCGCCACCGGTGTAAGAACGCAGCGGACTCGCGACTCTGACGCTGACGCCCTTGCCCACACAGGCCTCCCGGCTAGGTCGCGTAAGTGACCGAGTAGATCTCCGGCAGGTGCAGCGCGATGCGCCGCCATGATTCGCCGCCGTTGGCGCTCGCCCATACCTCGCCGGCGGTGGTTCCGAAATACAGCCCAGGCGTCGCGTGCGCGTCGACGCACATCGCCTGCCGCAGGACCGTGAACCACGCATTGCGGTCCGGCAGCCCGCGCGCCTGGCGTCGCCACGAGCGCCCCGCATTGTCCGTCCGGTAGACCGCTGGTCTGCCGTCCACCGACGTGCGTGGCCAGACCGTCGTGCCATCCATGGGCAGCACCCAGGCGACGTCCGGATCCTTCGGATGGAGCACGATCGGGAAACCGATGTCGCCGACAGACCTTGGCATCGCCGCGCCGACCCGCGTCCAGGTATCGCCGGGCCGGTCCAGGCGATAGATGCCGCAATGATTCTGCTGGTACAGGCGGTCCGGCCGCAGCGGGTGCAGCAGGACGCAATGGGGGTCGTGACCGAACTCCACGGTCGGGTCTGGCAGGAAATCCGCGGCGACGCCCTTGTTGAGCGGCACCCAATCCCGGCCCCCGTCGGTGGACTCGAATATGCCGCCTACCGAGATTGCCAGATAGAGGTGGCGCGCATTGCGAGGGTCCACGAGGATCGAGTGCAGGAACTCGCCGTCGGGCGTGGCGAGCCCCGCGGCCCACTTCGCGTTCATCGGATGGTCGTTGAAGCCGGCGACCGGTTCCCAGTGATCGCCGCCGTCTGCCGACCGGAACAGGCCGGCGGGTGCCGTGCCCGCGTACCAGACTCCGGGTTCGCTCGCGTGCCCGGGCGTCAGCCAGAATACGCGCGCCACCGCGCGGGACTTCTCGTCGCCCACTGACTTCCTGAAGGCGGGCGGCTGCGCGGCCTCCTTCCAGCTGCGGCCACGATCGAGGGAGCGGAACACCGTCGGCCCGAGGTGGCCGGTCTTCGCCGCCATCAGCAGTACCTTCGGGCTGCGCGGGTCCTGCACCACGTGATGGATGGTATGGCCGAGAAACTGTGGGCCACTCAGCCGATACGAGCGCCGGCGCGCATCCGGCCGAAGCGCGAACGCTCCCTTGCGCGTGCCGATCCAGATGGTTTCCGCCATCTGCGTAGCATCCCTTCGCGGTGACACCGACGTCAAACGCGCGCGTGATGCGCCGCACAAGCCAGCGCGTTACCCTGCGGTCGCGGTCCTCTGCCAGTTGCGGTGCGAGCGCGCCGGCAGCGGCCCGCGACCCGGTCAGTCAACAAGACCGCGGCACCTCGACCCTGGCCCGGAGTTGCTACAGTCCGTCCGGGCGAGCGGGCCCGCCGGAGCGATTTCGACGATCGCTCGCGACGCCGCGTCGAAGGGACGGTCGGTCGGAGAACCCAGGTAAGACATGCAGCGGAATGAGACTCGGAAGTGCCGGCCGGGCGCGGCCCTCGCATGCGCGGTGCTGACGCTGGCGCTCGGCACGGGCGGCGAGCCCGCACGGGGTGTTGAATCAACAGAGGGCGAGCGCCGGGCCTTTGACCCGGCGCGGCCCGCGATCGCCGAATTCATTGCCGCCGAGGTCGCGCGCGACGGGTTTTCGCGAGCGGAACTCACCGCACTGCTCGCCTCCGCGAGGCCACGCCCGGAACTCACGGGCGCGATGGCGCATCCGATCGAGAAGACGTTGGCCTGGTGGCAATACCGTGCGCGCTTTGTGACCGCCGGGCGCATCGCAGCGGGTATCCGCTTCTGGCAAACGCACCGCGCCCTGCTCGATCAGACGACGCGCGAGCCCGGAATTCAGCCGGAATACCTAGTCGCCATCCTCGGCATGGAGACGAACTACGGCGAAGCGACCGGCTCGTACCGCGAGCTCGACACGCTCATGACTCTCGCCTTCGACTATCCGCCGCGCGCCAGGCAGTACCGCAGTGAGCTGCGCGATTTCCTGCTGCTGACGCGCGACGCCGGGCTGGATCCCGACACCACGCACGGCTCGTACGCCGGCGCGCTGGGCGCGCCGCAATTCATGCCATCGAGCTATCGCCGCTACGCGGTCGGCGCAGGCGCGACCGCGCGGGTCGACCTGTGGAACGATTGGGCCAGCATCTTTGCGAGCACCGCCCGGTTCCTGGGGGCCCACGGCTGGCAAAAGGACGGACCGGTGCTTGCGGACGCGGAAATTGCGCGCGGGTCGCATCCGGCGGTGTCGGGCCGGCTCGTGCCGAACGATACAGTCGCCGGCCTCTCTGCCAAAGGCGTGCGGGTTGCCGGCAACCTGCCGGCAACGACGCCCGCCGTGCTAGTCGCGGCCGTGCTCCAGGACCGCATCAGCTATCGGGCCGGCTTTCGGAACCTGCACGTGATCGGGAGCTACAACCCGAGCATCAACTATGCGCTCGCGGTCTGCGATCTGGCGCACGAACTGCGGCAGGGGATCGATCGCGAACCGGCGGAGGCGCCGCCGGACGGGCGTCCCTGAACCCGGTGCGGCAAGGCGTCGAGAATCGTGCCGCTACGGTTCACAGGTCCGGGCCGGCTCACCGTTGTCGACCTGACGGCCCGCCGCACGTCGTAGTGATAGGACACCGGCCCGCAGCGCGCAGCCACAATCCCGGCCGCGGCCGCGGACCCAACCACGGGAGCTCCCCTCGATGCGCAATCGTCTTCCGCCTCGCTTCGCCAGCCCCGACGACCTGGCGAGCGGTCCGCGCCGCACCCACCGCCGGATGCCGCTGCTCGTGTCGACGGTCGCATTCGCCTGCGCGGCGTCCGCAGGTCCCGTGACCTACGAAATCGATCCGAGTCACACCTATCCGAGCTTCGAGGCGGACCATCTCGGCATTTCAGTCTGGCGCGGCAAGCTCGATCACACGACTGGACACGTGACGATCGACAAGGCGGCCGGTTCCGGCAGCGTCGATCTGGTCGTCGACCTGGCGAGCATCGACTTCGGGCAGGCTGAGCTCAACGTGTGGGCAACGGGGCCGCAGTTCTTCGACGTCAAGCAGTACCCGACCGCAACTTACAAGGGGGCACTGGCGGACTTCGTGGCCGGCGTCCCGACGCGTGTCGCCGGTGAGCTCAGCCTGCACGGCGTTACCCGGCCGGTCGTGCTGAAGATCAATTCCTTCCGCTGCATCCCGCACCCGTTGCTCAAGCGGGAGCTGTGCGGAGCGGACGCGGTCGCCACGTTTCGGCGTGACGAGTTCGGCCTCACGGCCGGGAAGGACTATGGCTTCAACATGGACGTGCTGCTGCGCATCCAGGTGGAAGCGCTCGCCGCCCCATGACGGTCGGCGGCGGTACCGGCGGAGGCGGGAGATCCTCCCCGCCCGACGTCGATCCTGCCCGAGCTGGCTCGTCGTAGGGACAGAGCAGGGGTGCTTGGCCCGCGATTGCGGCGCTGTGAAGACAACCCACAGGAGTAATTACGATGCGCGTCATGGTGATGGTGAAGGCGACGGACGACAGCGAGGCCGGCGCGCTGCCGAGCGCGGAACTCCTGAGCGCGATGGGCAAGTACAACGAGGAACTCGTGAAGGCCGGCATACTGCTGGCCGGCGAGGGGCTGAAGCCGAGCGCCAAGGGCAAGCGAGTGCGGTTCGCCGGCGAGCGGCGGAGCGTGATCGACGGGCCGTTCGCCGAAACCAAGGAGCTCGTCGCCGGCTTCTGGCTCTGGCAGGTCAAGTCGATGGACGAGGCGGTCGAGTGGCTGAAGCGGTGTCCGAACCCGATGCCGGGCGACTCGGAGGTCGAGATCCGCCCCGTGCTCGAGCTGGAGGATTTCGGCCCGGCTCTGACGCCGGAGGTTCGCCCGAACGGGCAACGCGCGCCAGAGCGCGCGCCGCGCCCGGGCAATGCCAAGCCCTGA
>Ga0335070_10008554_pt1 | contig 12003 bp, 10 predicted proteins | sample Lox_Sample_13_FD_206722 | JGI IMG/M metagenome (GOLD analysis project Ga0335070, IMG submission 206722) | Soil microbial communities from Loxahatchee National Wildlife Refuge, Florida, United States - Lox_Sample_1.3 | ecosystem: Environmental > Terrestrial > Soil > Wetlands | place: USA...
GGGGGGGGGGGGTGGGGGCGGGGGGGGGGGGGGCGGGGGCGCCCCCCCACCACCCCCTGCTGGGGGGGGGGGTGGGGGGGCCCACCCCCCCCCCCCCCCCCGGGAGCGAGTCGACGGCGAGCGACGCTCACGCCGCCGCCGCCTCGTGCGGGCGCCGCAGCTCGTCGCGGACGGAGGCCAGCGCCACGATCGCCTCGTCCCTCATCTCCGGCCCGGGCTCATGCTGGCTGAACTTAGCCCACTCGAAGAGCGCGGTCAGCCTCGACACCGAAGCGCCGCTCGTATCGAGGCTGCGCAGCGCCCGCTCGAGGTACTCGAAGGGCGCCTCCGACGGCCTGCGCGCAACGCCCGCCATCGCGAGGGCTCGCTCCATGCGCGCGTAGGCGGCGATGATCGCCCGGCGCAGGTCGGGCTCGTTGCGCAGGTCGTCGAGCGAGAAGTCGAGCGCAGCCGAGACCGCCTCGCGCGAGCGGAGGCGCCACGGCGTCGGGGGGCGCCGCGTTCGTCGTGAGGCGAGCAGGAGCGCGGCCACGCCGCCGAGCAGGGCGGCGGCGATCGCCACCTCGTCCCAGCGCAGGCGCGCGTTGCGGGCGCGCGTCGCCTGCTTGGGCTTCACCGCCGCCGCCTGCCCGCTCTTCTTCAGCCCCTCCCCGAGCTGCCGCAACCGCTGCTCGAACTTGCTGTGGAGGATCAGGACGGCGACGGCCGCGGAGAGCGCGAGCATGATCAGGGAGCTGAAGAGGTGCCACCGCCCGCGCCGCGGCACGCCGGCTCCGCGCCTGACCGAGGCGAGGGAGTAGGCGAGGACGGCGAGCATGACGACCGCAAAGAGGACGATGGTGGTGAACACGTAGTCGAAGAAGGTCGCGGTCGGTCCGCTGCCGCGCGAGCCGGACAGCGGCCGCCCGTGGCTCGCGATTCCGGCCAGGACGAGCAGGGCGGTGACGCCGAGGGCAAGGGGCAGCAGCCGGCGGGCGGGCATGTGTGGAGTGTCGCATCGTGGGGGTCCGTAGATCGCCGCAGCGCGGCTCGGCAGGCCCGCGGATGTCGCCCGAAGCGCACTCCTCGACCATTGGAGCCGAGGAGGATCAATGGTTCTTCGGCCGCGTCGTACGGTGCCGCCGCCACGCTCGGAGAAACACCGGGAGTCGCTCACGCTGCTGCTGCGCGGCGGGCACCTGCAGCGCGTGCTCCGGGCCGACGAGGAGCGTGAGCTCGCCCGACTCGTCTCCGAGGGCGACGAGTCGGCTCGCGACGCGCTGATCGAGGCGAACCTTCGCCTCGTCGTCGCGATGGCGCGCCGCTACCAAGGCCTCGGCCTGCCGTTTCCGGATCTCGTGCAGGAGGGAACGGTCGGGCTGATCCAGGCGGTCGACCGCTTCGACTGGCGCCGCGGCCGGCGTTTCTCGACATACGCGGCCTGGTGGATCCGGCAGGCGATCCGGCGCGCGCTGACGAACGACTCGCGCACGATCCGACTGCCCAGCCGGCTGGTCGCGAAGCAGCTGGCGACGCGGCGGGCGGCCGCAGCGCTGGAGGCGGGCCTCGGACGCACCGCGACCGCAGAGGAGATCTCCCTCGCCACCGGCTTCGACGCGGACGCCATCGCCGTGGCCGAACGGGCACCGCTGGCGGCTGCCTCGCTCAACGAGCCCGTGGGCAGCGACGAGAGCAGCGCGCAGCTCGTCGACCTGCTCCCCGACGCGACCGCGCCGGACCCGGTCGACGAAGCCGAGGAGGCGGCACGCGCCGCTGCGGTCCGCGCGGCTGTCGCCGAGCTACGGGTGCGCGAGCGGGAGATCGTCGTGAGTCATTTCGGGCTCGACTGCGAGCCGCACACGCTCGACCAGATCGCGCACGAGCTGCACCTCGCGCCGGAGCGTGTCCGCCAGATCGAGCAGCACGCGCTCGCGACGCTCGCGCGGCAGCTCGGCGGCGAGGAGGAAGGGGCTCCTGCGACGAAGCGGTCGCGAGAGCCGCTCCTTCGGCACCACCGCGACCGTCGCTCCCCGCCGGGAGGCGCGCCGTCAGGCGAACGCCGCGTGTAGGAGGCGGAGGGCGCCCCAGAAGGCGAGCGCGACGATCGGCAGGTAGGCGCAGAGCAGCGCAGTGGCCGACCTGACGGCGCGCTGCGGCCGCTCCGGCGGCAGCTCCGGCCACGAATAGACGGAGGTACGCGTAGGCAGCCAGTCCGTATGCACGGCTTCGTCTTCGCCGAAGTCCCGCTCGGCGCAGGCGGGACAGACGACCGTGACGGACGTCTCCTCGTCGGCCCCGATGTATGCACGCCAGCCGCGCTCGAAGCGAGCCGTCGCTGCGTCGCAGCGGTCGCAGAAGACGAGCGCGGTGGTCCGAAGCATGATCGAACGTTTGGCCATGACGGCAGCGCCGGCGCGCTTCCTCCGTTCAGGTCCACCCGGACGATGGGCGAGTCGAAGCACTGACGGGCCCTACGAAGATTGGGGACGGCTCTGGCCAGACGTCCGGAGTCGACAACGGGCAATGCGGAGCAGAGTGTGGGTTATGTCCGACCTTGTGTCATTTCGCAGGATGATCACATCGGTGTCCATCCTCGGCTCCAGCGCAGCGATGGGCACCGGCGTCGCCCTCCTCGTTCTCGGGATCAAGCACAAACCGAAGTGCTACTCGGAGTTCGAGTGTTCGCACTGGAACCGCTGGTCACGCTGGTTGGGATAGGTCCAACGCAGCGGCCCGCGCGGCCTGCCTGAACTAGGGACTTTCGAGCTGCGGGGCAGGGACTCGAACCCCAACTTCCTGATCCAGAGTCAGGCGTCCTACCATTAGACGACCCCGCAACGGGTCGAGCCGCAGTGTAGCGGCCTGCCTCAGCTAGATCTCGAGCCGGTACATCGGCACGAGGCGCTGCTCGGTCTCCGTGTCGATGTGGGCGACCACCTCGACGTACGGCTCGAGGCCGGAGCCGCGGAGCTTCGCCTTCAACAGGCCGTCGACCTGGAAGATGCCCGACGAGTTGTTCATGCGGATCTCGATCAGGATCGGCCGCTCCTCGCCGTCGCCGATCGTCACGTCCTCGATCGCCGCGGCCGAGAGCGAGTGCATCGAGACGCTGCCACGCTGGAACGGGATGCGGGAGCGGCCCTTGGCCATGTCGAGCGCGTCGGCGACGCGGATGATGCCCGCCTCGACCGTGAGCGGCTGGCCGTCGGCGCGGTGGCTGATGATCGCCTGCAGCACCTCGGACGCGACGACCGTGCGGTCCGGTTCGTCGTAGAGGCCGTCGAGCAGCGGGTAGAGCTTCCGCTCGGCGAGGAAGAGGCTGAAGTCCTCGTGGTTCTGGCGGTGGATCGACATGCCGGTGTCGTGCAGGAGCGCGGCGAGGGTGACGACGATCTCCGAGTCCTCCGGGGTCATGCCGTAGTCCTGGACCATGGCCGTCTCGACGTGGTGCTTCGTGAGCTGGCGGAGGAGCTTCAGCGCGATGTTGGTGACGATCTGGATGTGCACCCACGAGTGATCGTTGATCTGCATCCGCGCGACCGCGTTCACGTTGGCGACGTGCCACCAGGCCTTCAGCTGCTTGTCGTCGTTGACGCGCTCGATCAACGTGCGCAGCTTGCGGTTGCCGCGGACCGGCACGTTGATGCGCATCCGGGCGATCGCCTCGGTCGGCGTGAGGCGCGCCTCCTGCTCGGCCGCGCCGGCGGCAGGCTCCTCGATCGGCTCGGCGGACTCGGTGTCGAGCGCCATGCGGAGCAGTCTAGGCCGATCCGCGCATCCACGGGGTCCGGCGCCTCCGCGAGCCTCGGTTTTCGCGCGGCCGCGCTGGGGTGTTTCGCGGATTCGCCGCCCGGGGATCGCGCGCATGCTTGACGGGTGAGCGTTGCGCTGGGAACGGCACTGCGCCGACGCCCGGATCGATTGCACGGGCCGTCGGTGGGGCCGGGTTACCGCTGGGTCGTGCTCTCGAACACGACCGTGGCGATGCTCATGGCGACGCTGAACATGTCGAGCGTGATGATCGCGTTGCCGGCGATCTTCCGCGGGATTCGTCTCGACCCGCTCGGCCCGGGCAACTTCAACTACCTGCTCTGGATGCTGATGGGCTACATGGTGGTGACGGCCGTGCTCGTGGTGAACCTCGGTCGGCTCGGCGACATGTTCGGGCGGGTGCGGATGTACAACCTCGGCTTCCTCGTCTTCACGGTCGCCTCGATCTTGCTCTCGCTCGTCTGGAGCACAGGCCCGACCGGTGCGCTCGAGCTGATCGGACTGCGGATGCTGCAGGCGCTCGGCGGCGCGATGCTGATGGCGAACACGGCGGCGTTACTCACAGACGCGTTCCCCGAGGAGCAGCGTGGGCTCGCACTCGGGCTGAACCAGGTCGTCGGACTGGCCGGAACCTTCGTCGGGCTGATCGCCGGCGGCCTGCTGGCCCGCTACGACTGGCGGCTCGTGTTCGTGATCAACGTACCGGTTGGCCTGTTCGGAACGGTCTGGTCGTACTGGAAGCTGCGCGAGCTCGGGCAGCGGACCGTCGCACGGATCGACTGGCGCGGCAACCTCGCCTTCGCCGCGGGGCTGACGCTGGCGCTCATCGGCATCACGTACGGCATCCGGCCGTACGGCGGCCACGCGATGGGCTGGCAAAACCCCTTCGTCCTCACGACGCTCGCGGTCGGCGTCGCCCTGCTGGTGGCGTTCGTCGCCATCGAGCGCCGGGTGGAAGAGCCGATGTTCCAGCTTGCGCTGTTCCGGATCCGCCCGTTCGCGGCCGGCAACGCCGCCGGCCTCCTCGGCTCGATCGGCCGGGGCGGCCTCATGTTCATGCTCGTGATCTGGTTGCAGGGGATCTGGCTGCCCGAGCACGGCTACAGCTTCGCCCGCACCCCGCTCTGGGCGGGGATCTACATGATCCCGCTCAACGTCGGCTTCCTCGCGGCGGGCCCTGTCTCGGGCCTGCTCACCGACAGGTTCGGGGCGCGCCCGTTCGCGACCGGCGGCATGGTGCTCGCCGCCGTCACGTTCGGGGCGCTGATGCCGTTGCCGGTCAACTTCGCCTACCTCACGTTCGCGCTCGTGATCTTCGCCAACGGAGTCGCCTTCGGACTGTTCGCAGCGCCGAACACCACCTCGATCATGAACAGCGTCCCCGCACGCTACCGCGGCGTCGCCTCAGGCATGCGCGCCACCTTCCAGAACGCAGGCATGCCGATCTCGATCGCGATCTTCTTCTCGTTGATGATCATCGGGCTCACGAGCCGCGTCCCGCACGCGATGTTCACGGGCCTGACCGCCAACGGCGTCCCCCCGGCCACGGCGACCCGCCTCGCTCACCTGCCGCCGGTCGGCTACCTGTTCGCGGCGTTCCTCGGCTCGAATCCGCTCCACTCGCTCCTCGGGCCGAAGGTGCTCGCCTCGCTCACCCCGGCACAGCAGGCGCACCTGACAGGACGGGCCTTCTTCCCTGCGCTCATCTCGAGCCCGTTCAAGCACGGGCTCACGATCATCCTCACCTTCTCGATCGCAATGTGCCTGCTCGCGGCCTGGGCCTCCTGGCTCCGCGGCACGAAGTACATCCACCGCGAGCCGGGGACCATGCCGAGTGCCACGCGTTCGTAGCGGCATCGTTGTCAACGTCCGCCCGACCTGTCATCACTCGATGTGATGGACGTCCACCCCGTCCAGCTCGTCGTCCAAGACGATCTCGCGAGAAGCAGGCCCACCGTCTTCTTCCGGCTCCTGCTCGCGATCCCGCACATCGTCTGGCTGTTCCTGTGGACCCTGCTCACGGTGCTCTTCGCTGTCGTCACGTGGCTTGCGACGCTCGTCAGCGGCCAGCCGCCCGCGTGGCTGCACCGCTACATGTGCGCGTACGTTCGCTACCAGGTGCACCTGACCTCGTACCTCGTCCTGGCGGCGAACCCCTATCCGCCGTTCGACGGCCGCAAGGGCGAATACCCGATCGACGTGACGCTGCCCGAGCCGGAGGTCCAGTCCCGCTGGACGACGCTCTTCCGCATCTTCCTCGCGATCCCCGCGCTGCTGATCTCCTCGGCGTTCAGCGGCTCGGGAGGCCTCCGGTTCAGCTCCGGAAGCCACCGCTCCGCTGGCACCTACAGCGGCGGCGGCGCGCTCTTCACGGCGTGCGCGTTCCTCGGCTGGTTCGCGTGTCTCGTCCGGGGGCGCATGCCGAAAGGACTGCGCGATGCCGGTGCGTACGGCGTCGGCTACGGCGCGCAGGTGCTGGCGTATCTCCTGTTCGTGACGGGCCGCTACCCGAACGCCGACCCGACGGCGATGCTCGCCGGCGTCGAGCGTCCGCCGGAGCACCCGGTCCGGCTCGTGGGGGAGGCGCACGACCTGCGTCGCTCGCGGGTCACCGTCTTCTTTCGCCTCCTGCTCGCGCTGCCGCACGTCGTCTGGCTCGCGCTCTGGGCCGTCGCGGCCATACTCGCTGCGGTCGCGAACTGGTTCGTGACGCTCGTGCGCGGGACGCCGGCCGCCGCGTTGCACGGCTTCCTGTCGCGCTTCGTGCGCTACCGGCTGCACGTGTACGCATTCCTCTCCCTCGCCGCCAACCCGTTTCCGGCCTTCGGAGGCCGCGCCGGCAGCTACCCGCTCGACCTCGAGCTTCCCGAGCCGGGGCGCCAGAACCGCTGGAAGACCGGCTTCCGGATCGTGCTCGTGATCCCTGCTGCGATCGTCAACGGGGCGCTTGAGTGGGGCCTCTTCGTCGCCGCCGTGCTCACCTGGTTCGCGGCACTCGTCAAGGGCACGGCGCCGTGGGGGCTGCGGAACCTGATGGCGTACGCGCTGCGCTACGACGCGCAGGTGAATGCCTACGGGCTCCTGCTGACGGACGTGTACCCGAATGCGAGTCCGCTCGAGGGGGCGGCCGCGCAGCCGGATGCGTTCGACGACACGCTGTGAGCGCGAGAACGGCGGGGCGTGCGGCCCTGCTTGCCGTGCTCGCGACGGTCTGGTCCGTCGCCGCGTACCTCCTCTGGCGGTCGCAAGTGCCCTCGTCGCTCCACCTTCCGCACGTCGCGGTGCGCCAGATGTTCTCGGCGGCGCAGCTGCGCGCCGCTTCCTCGTTCGGCCGCTTCACGACGATCGACTGGGTGCTCGCCGAGGTCACGCAGCTCGTCGTCTTCGGCCTCTACGCGTGGCGGGGCGCCCGGTTTGCGCGCGAGTCGGCTGCCGGGCCGATCGGGACGGGGATGCTGCTCGGGATGATCGGCTTCGCGCTCGTCTGGATCTCCCAGCTGCCGTTCGGCTTCGCGAGCCTCTGGTGGGAGCGGCGGCATCACCTGACGCACATCGGCTACGTCACGTACGCATTCGGCAACTGGCTCGCGCTCGGAAGCCAGTTCGTGTTCCTCTGCCTCACGCTCCTGATCGTGATGGGGCTCGGCCGTCTCACCGGCGGCTGGTGGTGGCTGCCCGCCGCGCCGGTGTTCGTCGGGCTCGTCACGCTGTCCGCGTTCGTGACGCCGTACCTGCTGACCACGCACCGGCTTCACGACGCGCGCCTGCAGGCGCAGGCACGCGTCCTCGAGCGCATCGAGCACGTGCAGCACACGCCGATCGTCGTCGAGTCCGTCCACGACGTGACGGCGCTGCCGAACGCGGAGGCCACGGGTCTGGGCCCGAGCCGGCGCGTCGTGCTCTGGGACACGCTGCTCGACGGACGGTTCACCAACGCCGAGCTGCGCGTCGTCATCGCGCACGAGCTCGGCCATCTCAAACGGCAGCATCTCTGGAAGGACGTCGGCTGGTACGCACTGCTCGCGTTTCCCGGTGCGTTCATCGTGGCGCGGGTGACTCGCCGCCGCGGCGGCATGGGAGCGCCGGAGGCGGTGCCGCTCGCCCTGCTCGCGATCGTCGTGCTCGACCTGCTCGCGCTGCCGCTGCAGAACGCGATCTCGCGGCACATGGAGGCCGAAGCCGACTGGGAGGCGCTCCAGGCAACGCGTGACCCGGCCGCCGCGACGGCGCTGTTCAAGCGCTTCGTCTCGACGACGCTCGACGAGCCGAGCGCCTCGACGCTCGAGTATCTCGTGCTCGAGAACCACCCGACCATCGAGCAGCGGATCGCGATGGCCGAGGCGTGGCGCGGTTACGAGAGGTCGAACGCGCCGTAGGCGCGGCTCAGCGGTCCCACTGCTTGTTGCGCTCGTCGAACTTCCGCTCGTACTCGGCGAGGATCGAGGCCTCCGATGACGGCGGTGCCTGCGGCAGCTGCACCTGCTCCTCCGCGGCGTCCTGCTCATCCCAGACCGACTGCCAGCGGTGGCCCGGCTCGAGCAGGAGCGGGCGCTCCGGCTCGACGAGGTCGTAGTACACGACGGTGAGCGCGTGGGCGGCGTACGGCGCCGTGAGCATCGACGCGAGCGTTGAGCCGACCCACCAGCCGAGGAGGCCGGAGTGCGCCGAGGCGAGCGAGAACGGGATCGCGAAGAGGCTCGTGAGGAAGCCGATCACGAAGAGGATCTTGAAGACGTTCCAGCCGTTGCCCCTGACGAGCGCGCGCGAACGGTTCAGCGCGTCGAGCGGGCTGCCGTCCTCGAGCATCGCGGCCGGAACGGCGAGCGCCCACCGTGTGCCGACGACGAGCACCAGGACGATGACGACCGGGATCACGAGTATCACGGGCAGCTTGACGACGACCGCGGCGGCGACCGGCAGGACGACGAGGGCGGCGAGCGCGAGACCGCTCGCCAGCGACACGCCCATGAGCTTGAGGAGCTTGCCGCCGGCCCGCTTAATCGCGTCGAGCGCGGAGGCGTCGTCGTCGCCGTCGGCGTGCAGCGCGCGCACGATCTCCACGAGGCCGCCCTGGAGGAGCAACATGCCGACGAAGCCGAACGTGAACGTCAGCAGGGTGACGACCGGGCCGCTCCGGCCGCCGCGCGCGACCGCCTCGAGCAGGTGCAGGACGCCGAAGACGATCGCGCCCATGACGAGCGAGCGGGAGAGCAGGCGCTTGTAGACGCTCCAGGCCTGCTTGAGGACGCCGTTCGGGTCGAGGCCGACGGTGGCGACCTTCCCACTGACGGTGAGACCGCTCATACGTGTCCCATCGGCAGGAACGCCGGCGAGCTTGACTTCAGGCGACGTCGACGGCCCAGTCGCCGTAGAGCGACGTGTAGAGGCCGCGGCGGGCGAGCAGCTCCTCGTGCGAGCCCTGCTCGACGATCCGGCCGTGCTCGAGCACGACGATCAGGTCGGCGTCGCGGATGGTCGAGAGGCGGTGCGCGATGATGAACGCGGTGCGGTCGGCGAGGAGGACACGCAGCGCCTCCTCGATCTTCCGCTCGGTGCCGATGTCGACGGAGGACGTGGCCTCGTCGAGGATGAGGATGCGCGGATCGGCGAGCAGCGCCCGAGCGAACGCGACGAGCTGGCGCTGGCCGAGCGAGAGCCGAGAGCCGCGCTCGCCGAGCTCCGTCTCGTAGCCGTTCTCGAGCCGCAGCACGAACTCGTGCGCGCCGACGGTCTGCGCGGCGTGGACGATCTCGTCCGCCGTCGCGTCCTCCTTCCCGAAGGCGATGTTCTGGGCGACCGTGCCGGCGAAGAGGAAGCCCTCCTGCGGCACGACACCGAGCTGCGCGCGCAGCGACCGCTGCGTGACCTCGCTCAGATCGAAGCCGTCGATCGTGATCCGCCCGGCCGTCGGGTCGTAGAAGCGCGCGAGCAGCTTCGCGATCGTCGACTTGCCTGCGCCGGTGTGACCGACGAGCGCGACGGTCGTGCCGTCGGCGACGTCGAGGTCGATGCCGTGCAGCACCTCGCTGCCGCGCCCGTACGCGAAGTGGACGCCCTCGAACCGCACGTGCCCCGAGATCGGCGGCAAATCGTGGGCCGCGTCTCGGTCGACGACCTCGGGCTCCTCGTCGAGCAGAGCCATGATCTTGTCGAGCGCTGCAGTCGCCGAGAGGAACGTGTTGTAGAGCTGCGAGAGCTGCTGCACCGGGTCGAAGAAGTTCTGCACGTAGAGCATGAAGGCGAAGAGCGTCCCGAGGGTCAGCGACCCGTTGAAGTAGAGGTGGCCGCCGTAGCCGAGCACGACGGCGAGCGCCGCCGACGAGAGCAGGTCGACGACCGGGAAGTAGATCCCGTTCAGGACGACCGTCTGCATGTTCGACTCGCGGTAGCGCTGGGCGACCTGCCGGAAGTTCGCGTAGGCGGCGCGCTCGCGGGTGAACGCCTGCACGACGCGCATGCCGGCGATGTCCTCGGCGAGCGTCGCGGTGACGAGCCCGAGCCGCTCGCGCACGGCCGCATAGGCGCGCGCCGAGCGTGACCGGAACAGCGCCGTCGCGATGCTCATCAGCGGGATGACCGCGCACGTCGCAAGGGCGAGCCGCCAGTCGAGCACGAACAGGATCGCCCCGGTGCCGATCAGCGTGAGCGTGCTCTGCACGAGCGTCGTCACGCCGTCGGTGACGAGCTGGTCGATCGCCTCGACGTCGTTCGTGAGCCGACTGATGATCACGCCCGCGCGGTTGCGCTCGTAGAAGCCGAGCGAGAGCCGCTGCAGGTGCCCGAACAGCCGCGTGCGCAGGTCGGCGAGGATCCGCTCGCCGACCCAGCCCGTGAAGTACGTCTCGACGTACGTCATGCCCCAGTTCGCGAGCCCGGCCGCGACGAAGATGCCGACGACGAGGTAGAGCCGGCCGCCGTCGTGGCCGTGGACGGCGTCGTCGAGCGCGTACTTCGCGAGGTAGGGCGGAGCAAGCGCAGTCACGGTCGCCGTGAGCAGGGAGACGACCGAGAACGCGGTGCGGGCACGATACGGCCTCGTCAGTCGCCAGAGCAGGCCGAGCCGCCTCCGGGTCTTGCCCCACGACCAGTCGCCGACCCGCGCGCCGCGCTCCTGCGTCAAGGAGCCGCCGGGCTGGTGCACCCTCATGCGACGTCCTTGACGGCGGCCCGCGCCTCGACCGCGTCCGCGAACCGCCGCTCGAGCAGCCCGTGCTGGTAGATCTCGCGGTAGACCGGGCTCGACTCGATAAGCGCGGCATGAGTTCCGCGCGCGGCGATCCGGCCGTCGTCCAGGACGACGATCTCGTCCGCAAGCGCGATCGTAGAAAGACGGTGCGCGATGATGAACGTCGTCCGTCCTCGCATCGCCTCGCGCAGGCCGGCGCGGATGTGCGCCTCCGTCGTGGCGTCGACCGACGCCGTTGCGTCGTCGAGGATGAGGACGCGCGGGTCGACGGCGAGCGCTCGGGCGATCGCTATGCGCTGGCGCTGGCCGCCCGAGAGCGTGATGCCACGCTCGCCGATCACCGTGTCGTAGCCCTGCGGCAGCCGCTCGACGAACTCGTGCGCCTGCGCTGCTCGTGCGACGCGCTCCACCTCGTCCTGGGACAGGTCGCCTCGTCCGAAGGCGATGTTCTCGCGTACGGTCGCGGAGAAGAGGAAGGGGTCCTGCGAGATGACCCCGATCGCACTACGGAGCGAGGCGAGCGACACGTCGCGCACGTCCGTGCCGTCGACCGTCACGCGGCCGGCGGTCACGTCGTAGAAGCGTGGCACGAGGGCCGTCAGCGTCGTCTTGCCGGAGCCGGTGTGGCCGATCAGCGCGAGCGTCCGTCCGGCGGGAACGTCGAGATCGATGTCACGGAGCACCGGTCGTCCCTCGAGGTACTCGAACGTGACGCCCTCGAAGCGGATCGCGCCGTCGCCGTCGGGGAGCTCGACCGCGCTCTGCCGGTCGGACACCTCCTCCGGCTCGTCGAGCACCTGGAAGATGCGCTCGCCGGCCGCCGTCGCGCGCTGCGCCTGGCCGATCCACATCCCGAGCGAGCGCAAGGGCATCACGAGCATCGCGAGGTAGAGGTTGAAGGCGACGAAGCCGCCCGGCGTGAGCGAGTGGCTGGCGACCATGCGCGCGCCCGCGAGCAGCACGGCGGCCTGGGCGAGGAGCGGCACGAACGAGATCAGCGGCACATAGGTCGCGCGCTGGCGGTTCGCCTTCAGCGTTTGCTCGAACACGAGCTCCGAGCGGCGGTG
>Ga0335070_10008555_pt1 | contig 12003 bp, 11 predicted proteins | sample Lox_Sample_13_FD_206722 | JGI IMG/M metagenome (GOLD analysis project Ga0335070, IMG submission 206722) | Soil microbial communities from Loxahatchee National Wildlife Refuge, Florida, United States - Lox_Sample_1.3 | ecosystem: Environmental > Terrestrial > Soil > Wetlands | place: USA...
GTCTTGTTCGATCGAGTGATCCCGCCCAGGTAGCTCAGATGGTAGAGCAGGGGACTGAAAATCCCCGTGTCGGTGGTTCGATTCCGCCCCTGGGCACCATCGCCCACCTAGGGCATTGAAATATCAAGTTTTTTTCTCGGTGGGACTGTCAGCCTCAAAAAGTGGGACTATTTCAGCGTCGCGCTTCGCGATCAGGTGCATCGCGCGGCCGGCGAGCTTCTTCTTGCGGGCCTTCTTGACGTAGAGCGCGGCCTGCTTGGGGTCCTCCCAGCCATACATGGCCATGAGCTCGTACTCGGTCGCGCCGTTCTCGGCAGCGATTGTAGCGCCGGCTTTGCGGAGGCCATGTGCGGAGCAGAGCGGTAACCCTGCCTCAACGCACCGATCCTTAAACCAGTTGCCGAAGCCTTCAGCTGAGAAGGGCTTGCCGAACTCGGTCACGAAGAAGGTCAAGTTCCCAAGGTCGGTGGCGTCCATCACCGCCTGCAGCTCCGGCAAGATTGGAATCTCGCGATCCTTGCGGATCTTGCTTCGACCCTTCACCTCGGTGAAACGCAGCCACCCACGGCTCACCATCTGCTTGCCGAGCGCCACGAAGTCGCTTCGGCGCACGCCTAGATACAGCAGCATCGCGAGAGCAAGCCGCTCCTTCGTGCCGAACTTCCAGCGGGCCTCATATTGCTCGATCTCTTCGATGGTCCAGGTGTGAAAGCCGTTCGGGTTGTTCGGCTTCCGATATGACACCTCGGCAGCCGGATTGCTCGTCATGAGCGGCTGCTTTCCCTTGCCAGGCCTCTTCGCCCATTTGAAAACTTGGCGGAGCGCCTTTACGACGGCGTTTCCAGCCTCGGGGTGAAGCGGATCCCCGTCCCGCAACTCTTCGATATGATGCGGCTGGGCCTGAGCGAACCGCTTGGTGCCGTTGCAACGCCCCTTCGCATCGACCGATTCGCACAACCTTTCGAGGACGAGCTTCCTGACATGGCGCGTTCTGAGCTGACATGACTGATATTCAGAGCACTCAGCCATGTACCTGCGGCAGAGCCACAGCAGCGTCCCAGGTTCACCAGCTTTCTGGGCGCCGGTCTCTTCTTTCACAACTGCCGATGCTGAGGCCGCGGAATAAGCCTGCAGAAATTCCTCGGTTCCGGGGGTGCCGCGGATGCGGACTTTCGAGTGCCCGGGCTTCCTATAATAGTAGCGGACGTTGCCGTGACGGTCCTTGTCGCTGATGAGATACGGAAGGTCGATCTTCGTCACGGACATCAATCCCAGTCGCTTGCTTCCTGGCCAGATGGGCCGCCCCCAGGAAGGGCGCTAAACGCCGCGTCGATCGCAAGCCTGTCCCAGACCTTACGACTGTCGATCGTCTTGGCGCCAGGCATTCTGCCATCCTCGACCATTTCGTCAAACTTGGTCGGACTGATGCCGATGTAATCGGCCGCCGCGACGCGGCTCAGGCCACGCGGAGGCAGCGAAACCGGAAGCGAGCTGTATCGTGTGCTTGGCATAGACATAGGTTCGAATCCATCTAGGGGCGCGTCCTGCGCCACTCGACAGAATATAGTGCCGTTTCTTGGAGAGGGGCACCTGGCCGCCGGTGGCGCTAGCAGGGGCATCAAATCCTGTACGCTTTACCTAAGAATTGCGCGATTCCACTTAAGCTTTGCACGATCGCAAGAGTTCATCGGGATTCCACGCAGATTACGTTACAAACTCTGCACAGCCTTGAGGGGCTTGAACTGCGCTGAGTAAGAGGGCCCACCACCGCCGGGTTCCTAATTCAAGACGAGAAATTCTATCTAGCTCCTAACCTGAGTGCTGCCGCAACCGGCGAAGATCGTCGCCTGGATGTGCGATAGGCCGGGATGCGCTTCGAGGGACAGTGCTGGCCGGATGGACGGGCTCAGGGCCGACTTCCAGGGCATATGCCGGAAGGTCTCCACGCCTCAAAAAAACAGCTCTGCATTGGATCAATTGACGAGGCTGGTGCCAGGGACGATCAGCACGGGAAAACTCACCCCAGCGGCTTTTTCGCCGGCTGCCTGTCGGCTCTAATAGCCTCCAGGCTGCGGGCATATCAAAAAACAGAGCCGCACTCGCTACATTTAACTTCCAAGAGCTCACGAATCGCCGGCGCGCCGAAGAGAACGCTTCCGGGTGTGCGGATGGCATCCAGAATGCCGCGATCGACGAGACGGCCGATGATGGCATCTCTTCCCGGAAGAGCGCTCCAGGCGCGGAGGCTCGGGACCAGAACGCCGCCCGACAGATCCTCGGCATAATGAAGCGCAACCTCTCGGGAAAGCCCTTCCTCCTCCAACGCCGTGGCCAGCGCCGAGCAGATCCCAGCGATGCTTTCCGTGAGCCGGTCGCCAAGCCGAACGGCGAGGGAGCAGACCTCGATGAGTGCCTTGGCGAACGGCAGGGGGCTGTCCTCGAGCAACGATTCTCGTAAGGCCTGCCGGTAGCTGCTGTAAAGCCGCGCCACGGCCCATTCCCAGGGGAGAGCCGGCAATCCTCGCCGCTGGAGAAGGACCTGCACCAGGAGTCGCGCCGTACGGCCGTTGGCCCGGGCGAAGGGATGAATACGTGCGAGCTCCAGATGAACAATGGCCGCATGGACCAGGGGGTGAATGCCGAGCCAACGCTCGGGAGCGGCGCCCCTGAGCAATCTATGCACGGCGCCTGGGATGGCCGCCACCGGTACCCGATCGCTTGCAACCGGTGCACTGCCATCGCCGAACGGTTGATCCGGGTAGGCTCGCCACTGCGGGAGCTGCCCTTGCGACGACGTGGCACCAAGAATGTGGGCATTCATCAAGGCGAGAGCGCCCACTCCGACGGCAGGCTTATAGTAGGGTCCATGAGGGTCGAAACGATCGAGCGCACATTCTGCCGCCTCGACGGCCGCAAACGCGCTGGCGAGCGTGTTCTGGAAATTCCCCCATCGGCTGGTACTGCGAACCAGGCTGGCAACGGGATATTGTCGCCCACCACGGGAGCGCAGCCGGAGATGAGCGGCGAGCTCGGCGTGGGATGAGAGCGGCACCATCATGCTCTCGGCGTTGGTCGCCTCGAGCCTGGCACGGTAACCGGCAAGCTCGTGGTCGATCGTCCCCAGCTCGGTTTCGAGGTGGCGGCAGACGATGAGACCCTCGCGGCGCAGCCAGCGCTGTTGCGGTGTGCGAGCTGGGAGAGGCGATATCGGCCTCCACCCGATCGCCGGAGCTTCCTTGGCTTCCGTGAGAGCCGCGGCGAGAGCCATCTTGTCATGGCCGGATGCCTCCTCGCACTCGGCGAACGCCGCCTCCACGGCCTCGAGCAGCCGCAACGTGGTCTCATCAGGAAGAGGCCGGGGCCAAAGGCGTGGCACCGTGCCTTCCGGCACCAGAGCCAGCGCCAATGCCCATTCGCGGGTGAGCCCACGCGGCCTGATGGCGTAAGTCTCGCAATGTGCTGTCAGATACAGGCTCGGGTCGCGCTCATGTCCCCGCTGGAGATTGGGGCCGAAGTGCACGGGACTCCATAGCAGTGCGGTCTCGTCGCGGCGCTGCTTCAGCAGCCTCAGAACGATCGGGGGAAGGGCAATGATCTGGCGTGCCATGATCGGGCATCCTTGGAGGGAAGGCATAGGCATGATGGCGACATCAAGCTTCCGGGTAGCGGGATGAGGCGTCGCTGGGGTAGGGCAGGATGGCAAGCGCAGCGACAGACGCCGCGCTTGCCATCCTGAGAGAGCCTAGGCCGCGAGATGCCAGTCGCAGCTGCGAATGTCGTGCCGTGCCAAGACCAGCAGGAGAACCTGCTGGTTGCCCTCGGCAATCGGGAGGCTTGCCGAACCGGCGAGCAGATCCTGGTTCCACTTGATCCGCAGGCGAGCGCGCTGGTCGACGATCTGTCGCCGGAGCTGCTCGCGTTTCTGGCCAGCATCGGCGGCCGCGTGGATACAGGATAGTGCTCGCAGCGCATCCAGCAGCAGGCTGGCCGCTGCCGGGATCGCCCGGGTCGACAAGGCCGAGCTCCGGAGTTCAATGCGGTCGGCAGCGTCGGCAAGCTTGATGAGCGTTTCATTGTCGACGGGGGCGCAGACGACCGGAGCACTGGTGTTATGCAGCGATTCGGGATCCCTGTAGGTGCGGTGGTTCGAGGAGAGGAGACGTGGCGGGTGGCGCCACCCGACCGCCGATGAAGGCGTGCTGGCGAGAGAGTATTTCGACATAGCCGTCTATTCCTTGTTCAGAAGGTCGATCAACGAGGAATCGACAGCGGGTCCAATCGAACTTGCTGCCGGATCCTGTTTCAGGCTTTGCGCTATCCCGGCGGCTGTCGCCGTCGCGCGGGCCACCCGGCGACGACGACAGCCGCGGGCCTTGCGATGGGTCGAGCGGCTATGGCCCTCGGAATGGCGAAACCGCCTTGCGTTGAGATCGGGATCCTGGCGTCAGGCACTCGCCTCAGGTCCCTGCATCGGCGCTGTTGATCAGAAACAAGACAAGCCAGCGGGTCAGCGATGGCTGCACCTGCGCACGCGGTCGGGCAGCGGCTGATTCATGAGGAACAGGAGCGATGGCAGTGCGTAGCCGAGCCGGCCATCGATGTGGAGCTTGAGCAGGCCATCCATGGCCACAAGCTCATCGAAGGCGTCCACGACTTCTTGGTGAGAAAGCCAGATGCCGAAGTTCGGAGCGACCAGAGTCGAAAGGAGCATATCGGTGATCCGGATGCTGTCTCTCGTGCCATGGCCGAGTGCCCCGAGCACCTTCAGCAGCCGCCAACGTTCCGCCCTCAAGAGGTTGAGCATGCGATGGCCCAGCGTGATTGCCTCGTCCACGGCCTTCAGGAGGAAATGGAGGAGCGGCAAGTCATCATCGGCTGCGGCAGCCCGGCTGACGGCATCCAGGTAGGCCCGGCGGCGCCAGTGGAGAACGATGTTGACCGGCAGCAAGGGCCAGCCGGATTCGGCCAGCATGCAGGAGAGCGCCATGCGCCCCACGCGCCCATTGCCATCGCGGAACGGGTGCGCCTTCTGGAACCGCATATGGAACATTCCCGCCCGAACCAGCGGATCGACATCGGTCCAAAGGCCAAGATCGAACGCCGCCAGGAGCTCGGCCATATGGCATTCCAGCAAGGCGCCAGGAGCGCCGCGCGCAGTTGCGTGGCCACGTAGCGGAGAGCGGATTGTGATGTCGCCTGAGCGCCAGCGGCCAAGGGCTTTGTCAGGGAGCAGGCCGCGCATCAATGAAATATGGAGCGATTGCAATTCGTCCACCCCGATGGGGATGCGGGCTCCGAGGAGGTTGGGCTCTGCCATGAGCGTCGCCTGGACAGATGCCAGGAGCTGATTCTGCGTGGCGCAGATCAGGGCCGGCAACTCACCGCGCCGCGTCCGGTACGATAGCGTCGCGACAAGCGAACCGCCGGCGCCGCTCGAAATGGCCAAGGCAGCGCCGATTTCGGCCTGTGCGTCGAGCCTGGCCATCGCGGTCTCCACGCCCGATGCGTGCAGCCGTCGCCGGAAACGATCCAGCCGGCGTTCAAGGCTTGGTCGCGCTGGAGCCAGCATCTGCCGATAGTGCCGGCCTCGAATCACCAGATCGGCCTCGAACGGATTGCTCGGCGTGCGTGCGGGTATCGCTATGCCTGGTGTGTTGGCGGCACCGGCGGCGTTGCCCAAAGCCGCCGAGATGGCAACCCGCTCGTGTCCGCTCAAGCCGTCAAGATCCGGCAGGCATGTCTCCAGCTCTCGGAGCAGGTAGAGCGTGAGATCGCGGGGCAGGGGTCGCGGAAGCGTGCTCGCGTCCCTGCGGGATGCGAGCACCAGGGTAAGCAGGTGGTCCTGGAAGGCGGGACGACGCGCCGGGCACAGGAGCAGCGGGTCGAGCACCATGCCGATCACTGGTTCGCCATCGCTTTCAACGACGGACAGACGCCACGGGGACGACGGAACGGCGGGTCCACGGCTGTTGAGCGCATCGGCGAGCGCACGGAGGATGTGAGGCGGGAGGAGAACGAGTTGAGAGGGCATGGAGTGCCCTTTGACGCCGACTGGCACGGTCGGTAGCCCCTCGAGATCTGGTTGGGCGGGGTCAAGTGCTTCCGGGCGCTGGGCGGTCAGTGGATGGCTGACAGGGCAGGCGGCCAGAACAAGGCGACCGGAATGGCAACGGTGACGGCCACGGCGTCAGGCGGCGCGCAGTAGACGAGCAGGGCACGGACCGCTATGCCGTTGAAACGAATGGTGCCAGTACCGGCAAAGACCTCGAGGCCCGTGGCGGCCGCGATCGTTCGCCGCCTGACGACGAGCGCGGCGACTTGCTGAGCGCTCGGACAGTCACCGGCCACTGCTTCTGCCGAGCGGTTGATACCGGTCAGGCTTTCTCGCAAGGCATGCTGCGCCGGGTGGGAAAACTGACCGGCGTGTGACATGTAAAGAGCGATGTCGGCGCGGCTCGCGTCTTCGGCAAGCCGGTGATCGGTAATGGGGCGGCAAACGATCTGGAGCTCACCTTGGCCGTTTTCAGGGCTGGTCGAATCCAAGAGCGAGCGATCCGCGACAATCGGTTGAGGAGATGTACGCCGCGACATAGCCATGTCCTTTCGAGAGTGACGGGAGGGGTGCGTGCAGCGAGCCGGCCTTGGGCCATCCGCTCTTGCGGTCTGGCAAGCCGGCGACCGTCGCGCCTTGGGCGGGCGACGGACGCCGGCTCTCCGTATCCTCGAAGGGGCTCCCTGCCGTGCAGCACCTATGGGCGTGGCGCGGCAGCCGAGCCTTTCATGTCAGTGGCCTGGATTGTGGGCTGCGATGTGGCTGCGCAGATGGAGATGCCGGTACCGTTGAGGAAAGATCAATCCGCCTCAGCCGGCTGGCTCGTTCCATGAGGCGTGGGCGCTCTAACGGTGGAAGCGAAGTGCCGGTCGGCCCCGCTCTTTCCGCGCCTGAACTTCCAGATCTTGTCTACGACGCTGTGCGATAAGCGAGCGGGCTAGCGCTATGTAGGTGTCCTTCGATCGCGGTGCCCGCTGACCCAGGAGCGCTCCCACGTCGTCGATGCGCTCGGGACGCTCCGTCGCAATCATCGTCGCCAGGCAGTCCCGGAAGAGATGCGGCGGAACGCTCTTGCCTAGCAGTTCCTTGGTGCGGCGAGAGACGATTTGCTGCAGCCCGCAGACACTGAGAGGGTTACCGTACCGCCCGATCCAGAGGTGCGTCGAGGCCGAACCGACTAGCAGAGGACGGTACACGTTCCAGTACTCCGAGATCAGCGCGACCAGCGCCGGGTTTAGTGGCAATGACAGTGGAAGACGGTTCTTGGTTTGCTCCGCCGTCCACGACAGGTGCCCCTGCGGCACTGCCAGATCCAGCTCGACTCCATGGCGGATCATTGACACATTGCCGATACGGGCCGGGCGGAATGCAAGAAGTATGAGCAAGAGGCCGTCTCTGAAATCGAGCGCAGCCTTTCGCGTTCTAAGCGCACGTCTTGCCCTTTCCAGCAGTTCCTCGCCGGCGCGGACAAGGTCGCCCGGATGCACAAGCCGTGGCAACTTCGACGGCGAAGCTTGCCGTCGTCCCGCGAGACGTCTCGCCTGGCGATCGAAGCTGGCGACGTCCTGGCCAGGGTTGAAGGCGACAAGAACCCGACGTGCGCGGCGCAGGATCTGGGCCGCGCTGGCCGGTTTGACCCGACCTTCCAGCTCGGCTGCGAAAGCGGCGACGGCGTCGCATGTCGGGCCCACGCCCGGATCGGTGCGGTCGAGGAAGCCCAGCCAAAGCGCGTAGGCCCGCCGCAATGCTTTAAGCGTGCTGGGGCGATAGCCGCCCAGTGGCCCGCAACTCGCATATTTCCCGCCGCGCTGCGTGGCCGTTTCCCACCGCTCTCTCTCATTTTGCGGCCAGTCTGCATGAGGCAGACCAAAGCCCTTGGGTCGGGGTTTCCGGTTGCCTTGGCGAGACGGTCTTCCACGCCGCCGAGCTGCATGATGTTGCCGCCAGGCATTGAGTGCGCGCTGGAGACCGGCAACACCGCTGTCCGGGCAGACAACGAGCAGAGCGAAAGCCAAGAGCCGCAGCCGCTCCAGCCAATAGCGCTCTTCGCTGCGCTGCTTCAGCCAGTGGGTATAGTCGAGAAGATCGCTCTCCGTGAGCGGGATCGGCGGTCGTGCTGTCGCTTCCAGCCAGGCCAGGAGCCGGCCATACTCACGTCGGATCTGCGCGGCATATTCCGGCGTCCATGAGGGAGGAGCGCGCAGCTCCCACGCCTGTCGATCGCCGTCTGGCCAGGCCGAAGCCGGTATGATGGGAGCGATCGCCGCACGGCCCATGTCTCACCGTCCTTGCCGGAACTGCGGGCGAGCGCCGTGGCCGTTGCGCAGGCGAGCTTGGCGAACGAGTTCATCGGAGGTGCGCACCGCTTCGTCGACGTCGACCATCGCGTAATACTTGCGCGCAGTGCTCGTGCCGCGCTGTCCGAGAGTATCTGCAACCAACTCCCAGTTGCGGTCGCTGTCGCGGAGCACGCGCATCGCCTTGAGGTGACGCATCAGTTGGCCATTGACCGTCTTGCCGAGGTGCTCGCGCACGACCCGGCTGATGCGGTTTGTAACTGTGTCGACGTCGATGTGTTCGCAACCCCTCGTGCCTGGAAAGAGGTAGCCGGTGGGTTTTCCCAGCTTGGCCAAGTAGTGCCGGCGATAGGCCTCGATAAGGTGAACAGTATCGGCGTCGACCTCGAATGAAATGGGGGCTCCCGTCTTGGTATCCTCGGGATCGATGTGCACGAAAGCCGCCCCGCCTTTGCGAGCGGGCCACTGGAAGTTTCTCTCCAGATGAAGCGCGGCCATGTTGCTGGGCCGGATCGGGCAAATGTCGAACAGGCGCAACTTGATCGCCGTCGCAACGGTTCTTGCCTCCGTCTGGGTGGGGTTGCCGCCGCGGCTCTTGCGCGCCTTTTCGGCAGCCATGAAGAGGTGGTAGGGAAGATCCTGCAGATCGTAATGGGCGGTATCGTCCCGAAACGGTGCGGTACGGCGCTGGTTCTTCTTGGTCATCTGGCCGTAACCGGCAGGCGTGGCACAACGACGCCACTGCTTGAACTTCGCGATTTCGGCTGCGGACAGCGGGCGACGCGCGGTCAGGACCATCCGGAAGTACGCGACACAGGTCATCTCGTGCGCCGTTTCCGCTCCCTGGCGCTCATCGGGAATTGCGGCTTGAGACTTCCGGATACGTTCACGCTCGGCACGACGAGCGGCGGCCTCGAGCACGAGCTCGATCGTCTCCAGGTTGAGAACGTCTTCGATCGTGCGCAGGTCCTCGATCTGTCGGTGCCCTTCCGTGACGAGGATGCGTGCGGCGTAGAGCAGCTTGCCGACCATCTCGCTCACGGTTCGCGGCTTGTAGGTCTTGGGGGCCTCGCTTCCATCCTGTCTTGCGCGCCCGGCGCTGTCCTCGAGCGCCCACTTCTCGAATGCGGCGATGTCGTCCTGGAGGGATTGGGGGAAGTCGGCGGGCGCCAGGGGGCGGGGGCCCTTCGCGGGAACCGTCAGCAGCGCCTGCGGCCATCCCGGTACCTCACGGACGGCGCGGTTCCACTCTTGCAGCGTCCGGCGAATGGCCTGCTCGGGATCGGCTTGCCAGAGCTGGCCTTGCCGCCGTTCGATGTAGAGCGCCGCGAGCATGTCGTCCATTTCGGCTGGCTCACACAGCCCGGCGGCGAATCTGAGGAGCGGCGAAATTCGATCCAGCCGTCCTTCGTTCCACCCGGCCGTGTGAAGCGCTGCCCAGAGCGTCGCCCAGGCCGGGGGGAGCATCTCGATGCGGTGAAGGGGTGGCCGAGAGAAGGCGACCTCGGCAAGCGCGCCGTTGAGCAAGCTGCGCAGGTTCGAGATCGTCTTGCCGGCGAGCTGGGGCTTCGACCGGGTCAACGCCTTGAGCTGAGCTCGCACGATCGCGGGGTCGGCTGGAACCTGCGCAGCCACGCGGCCGAGATGACCGCAGAAGCGAGCAATGGCCCGGCTCAGCTCGTCGCGGCGGGCTTGGGGCAAGGTGCAGGTCGCATCGGCGAGGGCATCCAGGACGTCCTGGAAGGTGGCATGGGTCTTGAGCAGGTCCTGGCGGCTGGACATAGGGTGTCTCCTAGAGGTCGTTCGCGCCGGATCGGCCCGGCGCCTGCCCGGCGGGACCGAGCCGGTGCACGTCGTGGGAAGTCCCTGACCCTGCGAGCCGCTGCCAGGGGATGCAGCGGGCCGAAAACTCGGCCGTCGTGGGAAACCGTCGCTCGGACATGTCGCCCGTATGTCCGAGCGCCGATTGCCCGCGACTCTGCAACTTCCTGAAAAGAGGCGCATTTTCGTGCATGTCTCGAACTCCAGAATTTCAGCCGCGATTACAGCGCCGGCTGCGCGACGAGGGCTTGGATTGACGCGAAGGGAACGAGGGTCCGGCGGCCGAGCTTGATCGCCTTGAGCTTCCCGATCCGAAGCAGGTTGAAGACCGTGCGCTCGGAGATGCGCAGGTAGCGTGCAGTTTCGGGGATGGTGAAGTAGGGACTGGGGTTCGGCTGGCTCATGGGAGATTCCTTTCTTCGGTGGTGGGTTCTGATGGCGCAGCCCGGAGGCGGGATGGCCGCTCATCCCATATAGTTTCGTTATCGACGGCTGGTACCTGCTTTTCGATCGCCGGCGCGGCCGACGCTGATTCAAACTCGGACTGTCACCAAGTCCGAAGGATGCTCGGGTAAGCTGCCGTCGCCGTCGGGTGGGTTGCATTAACCATGTGAGATCAGGAACACGCCGGCGCATCGGTGGGCTGCTGAGGCTTTCGATGCGGGCGTCGTCACTGTGGGAGGTTCCTGATTGCGGGCGCTGGCCACCCCCATGCGTCTCGCCGCCGGCCGGAGGAGCTCAGGGCTGGCGTCGATGGTGCGCTATCGGGCAGGTTGCAAAGGGTCAGCGCGGTCCTTCTTCTCGATCCTCGCCCTGATCTTCTCCACCTTCCCAACGAGCTGGGCCATGCGAACGTTCTTCATCAGATCATGATGACACGCAACGTCAACGCCACACGGTTGCAGGAATCGAAATTCGAACAAGCCTGACCTAAGTATGCTGGCGGCCATCTATCTTGAGGCGGCCGTGGTCCTTCGAGCAGCGCCTGGGCGCTCGTCGCGGGACGGCGGCGAAGGCTGCGCCTTCGCCTCTGGTTACCGCGGCCGACCATTCCCGGGGCTTCCCCCGCCAAGCCAGATGAGGGCTGACGCGGAGCAAATCGCGGCCCGCATCCTCCGGGTCTGCTTGCTTCGCGATAAACCCAATCTTGATCAGCTCCCGAACAGCGGTGGACATATTCGACGGCGCGATGCCGAGCTCCTCGGCAAGCGACTTCTGGCTGATACGAACGAAGTTTGCGAACCCCATTTTCGAGATCAGCGTGTCAATCGGCTTGCAACTTTGACCCCCGATTGGAGTGCGCCCCTCGGGCGGCGCGTTTTGGCGGTAGCGTCCGCCCCGTCAGGGGTTGCCTTGACGGCCCCGGGGCCGCAGGCCCCAAATCAGGCGGGTGTCTGCCCGCCAAAGACTCAGGCCGCAGGCCCCCAAAAAAAAGAAGTCAGCGTCCGCCCGGCGCTGTCCGAACCGCGCGGCCACGGGCCGCGCCAATAGGAAGAAACGAAGCCTGCAAGGAGCCGCATTTGGGGCGGCGGGAAGCGGCGTTCGGCGGAGCGGGGTCCCCGGCGACCCCGAAGGAGCGGATGCGAGGGACGAGCGTAGCGGGACCGAGGACGCCCTCGCGTAGCCGTCAACTGAAGCGGCACCGCGCGCCGGGACCGCTTTAGGCGGCGTCAAGCCGCGGTTATGCGCGAGGGATGGAAGCCGGATGGCCGAAATCCTGCACAGCCTTCAGGCGAAGCAGGAGTTCGGTTCACGACAGCCCGGCCCGGCGAAGCCGGGCGCGCCCAAAAGCCCATGGCGCAATTCAATTTTGCTTGGGAAGGGCAGCGTTGA
>Ga0335070_10008556_pt1 | contig 12003 bp, 11 predicted proteins | sample Lox_Sample_13_FD_206722 | JGI IMG/M metagenome (GOLD analysis project Ga0335070, IMG submission 206722) | Soil microbial communities from Loxahatchee National Wildlife Refuge, Florida, United States - Lox_Sample_1.3 | ecosystem: Environmental > Terrestrial > Soil > Wetlands | place: USA...
AAATGCGCCACGCCGAACATCTCATCGAACGTATCCTCTTCCTCGACGGCACACCTGACGTCTCCGTGCCCTTGACGCCCAGAATTGGCGCCGATGTCCCCAAGCAACTGGAGATTGATCTCGACGACGAGACCAACGCCATCAAGATGTACAACGCCGCCGTGAAGATTTGCAGCGAGGCCGGCGATGCCGGATCAAAAGATCTGTTTGAGGCCCTGCTGCACGACGAAGAGCGGCACGCCGACTTCCTCGAAGCCCAACTCCACTCCATCAAGGAAATCGGCCTCGGCGCCTACCTGTCGCAGCAATTGCTGGCGGGGAAGTAGGCCTTGGGTCAAATGTAGTGTCATCCTGAGCGCGGACGCCCGCAGCAGCGGGCGTCCGAGTCGAAGGACCCCTCTTCTGCGGGGCCCCCATCCAACACCAGATATTGGCGACCCTGGACATGGTCTGTTCTGCGCCGCTGAGGAAGATCTGCTCTAACTCGAATCTGGAAACTCAAATTTCCCTGCCTATTTCTTTTGTGCCTGCTTCTTCTTGCTCACCGGCGTGACGGGTGCCGGCGGCTGGCACTTTTCGTCGATCATCGTCATCTCCGTCGCTTTGAACCTCCGGGTGGCGTCGCTTTGCTTCTTCCCTTCGGCGCCGGGCAGCGTCTCCCAGGCTCCGGTCAGCTTCACCTTGCCGCCTGCGCCCTTCTTCAACTCGTCACCGCCCACCACCTCCACGCCCATGCGGTGCTGCATGCTGCTCAGCGTGTAGTGATTGTCCGCATCCGGCCCGCTCAGGCACCCGATCAGCGTATTGCCTCCGGCGGTCGGGGCGGGCGGTACCGCCTCCTGCGCAAAGCCGCTCCATACCAGCGCGAGCACCCCCAAGATTGCGATCAGAATCCGTCTCAAGCTCGCCGCCACCTCAACTACTTCACGATACGGCATCGCTGCCGCGGCCCTCAACTCATGTCCGCGGCAGCGCACGCCGTGCTCATATCGTCTGGCATCGCCTGCTACCACGGATAGGCCACATGCACCAGCGCCGAGTGCCGCGAGTACTTGACAGGCGTCGACCCGTCATACTGCCGCAGCACGTAATCCTGGATGCGCGATAGCCGCGGCAGCACGATGGTCTGGCTCGTGTACCGTCCCACCAGGTTGCCGTCGTCGCTCGGTCCCCATCCCCCATCCGACCTCCGCACCTCAAAGCCGCCCCCCGTCGGCGGCGCTGTACCCGTGTCCACTGTGATCTCCGTCGCGATCACCTCCGTCACTTGTACGCCGGTCAGTGCCGGAAGAAACAGCGACGACGACGGCCCGGTCGTCGTGAAAGCCGTCGGCAATGGGTCCGGCAGCGTCGTCTTTGCGAATTCGTGCGCCAGCGGCGCCGCTGCGTCGTTGGCAAACCGGATCGCGTACTCCAGGCGGTCATAGGCCGCTGACGTCACGCCCACGTCCACCTCGCGTACAATGGCCGAAAAGTTCGCCTGCCGCGAAGCGGCTGCCACCTGCACGGCATCGCCCGGCAGCACGTCATCCGCGGGAAGACAGTCGCTTGCGATGCGATACTCTCCTCTCCAGGCAGGCAGCGTCGCGTCATCCAGGATCGCTAGTGCGGCGTTTTCGCAGTCGATCGAGGTGGACGCCACCGGCACACTCATCCGTTTTACGAAGCTTCGCCGCCCCTTATCGGCTCCTACATTGTGGGATGCGATGCTCGCGGCGTCCTGTACCCGTGCAATGGCCCGCGCGCTGGCCCGGTACGACACCACGATCTGCTCGTCCGGCTGCGGCGGGTACGGCGGATAGAAGTGCAACTCCCCGGCCGACGAGATGTAACACTCGCCTCCGTCCGCCAGTGCGCCCGCCAGTCGCGTGCGGAACGCCTGTTGCGGGATCATGCTGCGCACCTCGGCATTCACCACCTGCTGTAGCCGGGCGTATGCCAGCTGCGCATGCAGGTTCGCCCCGTCGGCAAGTGCGTAACTTGCGTACGAGGGCGAGGAACCCAGCACTCCGTCGAACAGCACCGTCGCCGGCAGTGCCAGCGTGCCCGGACTGTTGGGGTCCACATCGTGCACTGACAGCACCACGCGGACCGCAGCGGCGGTCGAGTCTCCCCCGCGACCGCTTCCGCCGCCGTGCACTGACGAGCAATAGGTTCCGCGTATGCGCTGCGCCTCGTTCGCGAACAATTGGGTCGTCAAGGCGTACTGATGTCCCGGTTGCGTGATCAGCGGCGCACCGTTGCCGTAGCCGTAAATCAGCGCCTGGATGGCGCAGTTGCCGCCGCTCGGCGTAATGCGAAATCCCGCAAAACAATTGCTGTCTGCGACACTACCGTTATACACCCCGCCCAGCGTGCCGCTCGACGCCGCGCTGAACGTTACTTGCCCGTGCTGAATTCGCAACCCGCCCGCCAGTTCCAGCTTCTCCACCAGCCCTACGGTCACCGGCCCGCCATTTATGTTGAGCTGTCCTCCCGCGACCGATACTGCGCTGCTCGTACCGCTGATATACCACAATGTGGGATCGAGCCCGGGCCCGGCGTATTCTTCTTCAAAGACCGTCACGGTCGTTCTGGCAAATGGCGATCGCGACAGGTAGAACCCCAGCGTCGTGCCGTCACCGATGAAGTAGTCCCGCACATAAGTGGTCGGCTCCATCTCGCCCACCACGGTTGCGTCATTGCCTAGACAGTCCGGCTGCGCGACCGCCAGGCCGGTGGGAGCAAACTTCGCGTCGTGTTCGTCGATGGTGAACCCTTGCTGCCCCACCGGCTGAAACGTCAGCTTGCCGTCATGCGCGCGGTAGCACGCCCGCTCCCTGGTCGCCAGCTCCCGCGCATGTTCACTCCACGAGCGCTGCGAGCTCGCCACATACTGGTTAACCTGCCCCAGGTCTTGCACCCCCGAGACGTCCAGCCCGCCTGGCAGCACGTCATTGGTGATTGTCCGCAGGGCGTCGCCTGCCGTGCGACACACGAACGGAGTCCGCGCGGTTGGCGCATTATGATCAAGCAGCCAGCTATCGTCCGTCGCAAAGAGCCCGTAGCGCCACAGTGTGCCATTTTGTGCCGCACCCAGATATTGCAGCTCCGGCGCCGCCGTCAGGTATCCCGTAAACAGCTTGTGGCCGTCGTCCCGCTCCAGGATGACCCGCGCGCCGCTGGCCGGCACGCGGAACCCCTCGTCGCCGGAGGCCAGCCACGTTTGCATCTCCGCGGCCCGGTTCAGCCGCCGCTTCAACTGGGGCAGATGTTCTGCATCCAGGTACGCGCTGTAGTCCTGCAGCCCCAGCCCGTCGTGATTGTCGATCAATAGTTTCATAGTTTCGCACTATCTCAACTGTGATGAATTGCGTGGTTGTCATCCTGACTCGATTGCCCCATCCTTAGCGCGCTTGTTTGGCGATAGGGCGGGGTCCGGGTGGGTCGAGGCGCCTCCAGATTCGCCGGGTGCCTCAAGGTCGCACCCCGCTTTTGGCTGCTAACCCGGGTTGACTCAGACCCGTGCTGTCTTCGCCGGGAAGTAACTCCGGTAGCACAGCACTGTCTCACCGTCATTCGGATCGATGCTCGGCATGGCCCGCAGCTTGGCGTGCAGCATATTGCTGAACAGCGGCTTCTCGATCTCCCGCTGCACTTCACTCGTGCTCGCCGCCGCCTGCAGTCGTGGATAATAGAAGCACGTCCGCCCCCCCGTGCCGCCCACCACCACAAACAGCGCCGCCCACTCCTGGAAGTAGCTCCCGCCCTCGCGGTCCAGCAGTGCCGCGATTTTCTGCACACCCATGCCCGTGTGTGCGCCGCCAATCAGGCGCTCTCCCAGCACCAGCGAGTCCGAAGTCATGTTCGACACCCGCGACACATTGAACGTCACCCGCCGTACTAGGTCCACGTGCGACACCGCATCTAACCCGGCCCCCAGGTAAGTCCCCGGAGCGCCCGAGCCCAGGTATCCTGCCTGCCCCTGGTAGTCCCAGTCCACTGCCACCATGTCGCCGATGCGGAAGTTTGTCAGCGCATCCGGCGTCAGCGGCAACTCATACATCGTGGCCCCGTCTTGCACATATACCGCCGGAATCGGCGTTCCGCCCGAACTCTGCACCGGACTCGACACGGGCGTCGCCAGCACGTTGATTTGCTGCCCACCGCCCGCCAGCGCCATTTGCAGTTTGCCCCAGTTCGGCATGTCGAACTCCACGCCTGCATCGAATTGTGTGCGGAACTGCGTCGTCAGTGTGCTCTGCGGGCCAACCCGCAGTGTCTCGTACTTCGTCGCCGAGCTTCGCTGGAAGTTCTCCACCCACCCCAGGTCCAGAAACGGCACCGGCGGCAGGTCCAGATCAAACTCCCCCTGCGCCGAAGGATCGAAAGGCACACTGGCGCCCGTGCTGCGGTCGATTGGCGCAACATAGGCGCGTGCCGCCTCTGCCACTGGCCACATTTGCGACTGTTTCGCATACGGATTGCTGCTCATGCCTGGTTCACCTCGGGATAGAAATAAACCGTGATGCTCGCTTCACGCGCCACGCATCCCGGCTCCGCTTTCGCCGGACGAAACACCGGTTGGCTCCAGAACAGATTGGAGCCGAGGTCTACCGGGTTAACGCCTGTGTAGTCGTTCTTCCGCGTCACCGCCGGCGAGCACATGCCCAGCAGGTCCGACTCCAGCGCCCCCAGCGTGCGCCCTCGGTCGAGGCCTCCGTTCTGCTCCGTCCCCGCGCTGGCATACGACAACGTGCACGTAATCGCCATCAGCGTGCTAATCGCCGGCCGCACCGCCCGCGCCTCGCCCCACTCCAGGTAGAACGCGTCATGCTGCCGCGCCGTCACGCTTGGCTTGTCGTTCTCCACCACCACAATCGCCGGCCGCGTGATGCCGTCCACCGTGATCGTACGTCCCGGGTCCAGCTGTGCCAGCCTGTCGCGCATTGTCAGATAGAAGCTGTCTTTGGTTGCTTGCATATCTCCGTCACTCCGACGCCAGAATGTGGTACAGGTACTCCGACCCTGCGAAGTGGTCCACCACCACGCTGTCGATGTGCAGCAGCTTGCTGCGGTACAACAGTCCGTGTGCCTCCAGCAGCCAGGTGGCCACGTCCACGATGCCCCGCGCGGTGGCCGCCGCCAGCGCTGCCGTGGCGCTCACCAGCACTTCCACCCTGACCGTCTCGTTGGCGGCGATCGCTGTGCTCCGTATCACAACCGGAGACAGGCAAACGTCTTCGAACCCGCTGCACGACTGCCCCAACTGGTTGCTTGTGCTGTCGATCGGCGGCAGCGCCGTCCGGATCGTGATCTGCGTCGCTCCCAGCGAGCGCAACATTGCCTCGGCCGCTCGCTGCGCCACCTGCTCGCGCCCCGCGATCGGTCCCACAGGAGAACCTACCGTAACCATGTCAGCCAACTTTCTGCGCCACATAGGGCGCCAGCATCGCTTGCACGCTCTGGTCCAGCAGCGTGTCCGCGAAATACTCCAGGTGCATCGAACTCAGTGTGGTCGCCCGCACGTTCAGCGCTGGTGTTGCCTCCGCGTTGCGCACAATTTGTGCACACGCGAATTTAATAGGGTCGGGAATCGTATCGAAGCCCGCCGTGTAGCAGATCTCGATCTCCTGGAACTGCAGTCCCAGCGGATTGGCCAGCCACGACACCTCGCCCGTCTCGGCAAAGCAATCCATGCGGCTGACGTCAATGTCGACCCACGTTCCTGGTAGCCCGAATGCCGCCGCCACCTCCTGCGCCATGTCCCACGTTGTCAGATCATCGCCCCGGCGCGGTGTCGCATATCGTCCTCGCGCCGACGCCAGCGGCGACGTTTGCCCTTGCGGCGTTGCCAGCGGCAGGTAGATCAGTTGGACGGTGTTGCGCCCCGGCGTCAACCGCAACCTCTCCGTGTACGGCGCCACCGCCAGCGTCGGTCGCCGGCAGTGCGCGTCGATCAGCGAGGACGCAGCCGCCACCCACGACGCCGGCGTGCTTGCCTCGATCCCGTAGTTCTCGTATTCCTCTGCAGCCAAATAGTTCATGGTTCTTCCATTCGCGACGACTAGCGCCGCAATCTCGAGATGCAAAACCGCGAATCCGTTTTGAAAGGGCACGGCTTCACAGCTTCCGGAGAAACTCGAAATGCATCCTGTTTTGAAGGGGCGCAGCTTTAGCCGCGCCGTACAGCCCCGTATTTGTGTCGTCCCGAGCGGGCTTCAGCCCGTGAGGGATCTGCTTCCCCGACTTTTTCCGCCGCCTGTTTAGCCCCTGAAGGACTCACTCGTCTCTTCCCGAGAAGGCTCTTCAATTTGACTTCGATTTAGGGAGAATAAGGGGACGGCCCCTCCCGTCCCCTCGCACACCAGTGGCGTGCGGGCTCCGAGCCGCCGGATACAGGGATCGGTCGCAACCTGGCCGGCCGTGCTCTCGCCCGCTGGGTGCCCCGTTCTACCGCTTTCTTTTGTCGGTAGGTCGGGGTCCCAGACGCTACCGGTTCACCACCACCTTGTAGTGTGCGTAACTCGCGCCTTTCACCACCACGCCGCCGAACTTCACCACTACCATCTGCGAAGCCAGCGAACTCGGCGTCCCTAACTGGAAGACACGCGGTGTCGGGCTGGTCAGCCAGTGGTACTCGATCATGTCCTCCGACACGATGTAGCACGGCAACACTGCGTTTCCGCTGCCCACCACGCCCGTGTAGGGCAGCGACCACTCGGGTATCAGTGGCAACTCCCCCGCCTGCGTCGACAGTGACTTCACCGTCAGCCCTGCTGCCACTTGGGTGCTCGACAGCACGACGTTGAACTCCTGCTTCATCTCGCGATCGACCAGGTCTAGCAGCACCGGGTTGGCATAAATCGCCGTCGGCCTTACCTCGAAGCTCGAGTTCGACACCATCTGTGCCACCGTGGACTTCAATCCGTCCACGATGCTGTCCGTAGTGTGAATCGTCAGGACGTTTCCTCCGTCGTTGATCTGTGCTCCTGCACCGTAGTACTGCGTTGTGGTAGGCGAGCTCAGCGACGTGTCGTTCCCGTTCCACAGCGCTACGTCGTGAGTGCGCATCAGACCCTCGACCGCGTCCGCCAGGTCCTTGGCCTGCAAATATGCGAACTGGCTCTGTTGCGCCCCCACCTCCAGGTCGAACAGGTTGTAGTTGATTTGGCTCACCAGGCACTTCAGCGGCACGCTGCGCTCCACGCGTGTCGGCGCCACCAGCGTGGGCACGATCGCCCGCGGATCGACGAATGCATTCCCCGCAGTCGGTGACGGAATGGCTGTCTCCTCGAAGAAGCGCGACGGATGGCCCGTCGCTGGCACGTTCTTGATGCGCTGTCCGAACACTCCGCGCCGTTGCACGATGTCGGTGATTTCCGTCTGGTAGCGGTCGATTTCCACCGCTCCCGGCCCCATGAAGTCGGCGGCCGCCTGCAAGTTTACGAATTGTGCTTTCATGTTGTCCTTTCGAAAGGAATGGCGGCCTCCCAGCCGCCATGTGGTTAGAATTGTTTGTCTTACAATGTCAGACCGCCCTGCCGCCGACATCGCCGTACCTTGATCTGATTCTTGAATTGTCATCCTGACCCATGACGCGCCCCGGGCCCCCGCGAAGGGCCGGTGTTGCGCTTCGCGGGGTAGCGTGGCGAATCCCAGTCGAACCACCTGCATTTAGGACTTCTTGTCACTCTGAGTGCAGCGACTGAAGGAACGCAGTCGAAAAACCGTTAGCCCCCTTGCCGCTTCCTAATTACCAGCTGCCAGCGAGCGGTCACCTGCCTGGAGTAGCTAGTTGCTAGTCGCTAATTGCTGGTCGCTAAACTAGGATCCCGGCCCGCGCCAACTCTGCCTTAACGGCAATTCGCTGTTCGATGCTCAACCCGCACAGCGCTTTCTCCAGCACCGGCGTTTCGATCAGGGCATCCCCCTCCACCCCCTGCTTCGCCAGCAGAGTTGTGGCCAGCGGCGACAGCGTCTTCCGCCGCGTCTGCTCGGCTTGTGCCTTAAGGTCGTGGTTGGTCTTCTCCACGCTCGCCAGTTTCTGGCGCAGCGATTCGTCCTCCCCTCCGGCCTGGATCCCGTCCTCCTCCACTGCCGCCACAATGCGGTCGACCTTGGCGTGCAGCGCATCGAACTGCGCATTGATGTTGTGCAGCGCATCGGCCATCGCCTGCGTGGCGTCCGCCAGCTTTCCCGCGATATCCGCTGTCGCTGCCTGGTTCGTTTCGTTTGCCTGCTCCATGCATCTCCTCTCTTTCCCTTTGGCCGTTTCGCAGCCGTTGCTCTGTGGGCCTTTTACAACCCTGTTCTTGCCTTGCTCCCGTGCTATGAATGCCCAGGTGCTAGCCGCTAATCGCTAATTGCTATTCCCTGATGAGCAATCACCACTGACCTGTCACCCCACCTCAATCCACGTCTCCGGATACGCAGCACTTTCTTTCCGCAACACCGCCGCACCGGTAAAGGTGAATGACGTCACGGTCCAGATCGGTGACGATGTACTCACCACCGTTACGTCAGTGATCTCATACGACATACCCAGCGTCCCGCTCCCGGCGTGCAGCGCTTGCATCACGTCCGGAAAGTCGTGCGCATACAGGTATCCGCTTACTGTGACTTGCGCCGCCGGGTCTGCGCTCGCGGCCTTTAGCGGTACGATCTCCGCCTCGGTGATCACCCCGATCTTGCGCCGCGCGTCGTGCCCGTCCAGCGCCGGAGCGTAATCCAGCGCCATTCCCAGCAACGACGGCAACGCTGCTTCCGTAGCCTTCCGCGTCAGCATCACCCGATGCCGGCCCGCCCCGCTAGGCGCGCGCCGCGACGCAATCGCCACCAGCGTCAGCACGCCCTGAAACCGCAGCCGGTTCGGATGCCCCTTCACCTCCGGCATCGCCAGCGCCATCGCTTCCATTTCCAGGTTCATGATTCTTCTCACCTCTTCCACCCTCTTATCGTTTGTCACCACAAGCGAAGCGGGGGATGTGCTTTTTTCATTTGTGATCCTGAACAAGGACGACGTGATCATTCGCCGTCCGCGCCGAAGTTGAGCCGGATTGCTGGCGTGAGCGCAGCGAGAGCCGGCAGGCCAAATCCTGAGCGAGCCCGAAGGGCGAGTCGAAGGAGACTCCCCAGAGCATGCTGAAGGGTCCTGCTGTTCCGGTCACCAGCCACTCGCTCACTGCATCCCCGGCGCATCCGCCACACCGCCCGTCTTCTCCGGCAGCGGCGGCAGCCCCCTCATCCTTCGCACTTCATTCACCGTCAGCACCCCGCATCCCACCAGGATCTGCTGGATTTGCGCCTGTTCCAGCTCATTCGGCGCCTCTACGTCGGTGAACACAAATTGCAGATCGTTCCATCCCAGCCGCTTGCTGATCACGTCCCGCGTCAGGTGCTCCGCCAGCAGCCTTGCCACCGGAACCACCGCCGTGCGAAACGCGTCGTCGCTCTGCGTCGTCGCCGTATTGCGGTTCACGTCGCGCTCCAGCCCCAACACCATCGGAGGCAAGTCAAACGCATCCGCAATCATGCGGATCAGAAACTCCTGCCACTGCAATCGCAGATCTGCATCCGTGCCCGCCCCGAATCGCAGCACCTCCGGCTTCGACTCCACCGACAGAATCGGGACCTTCCCGGTCCCCTCAATCTCGTCCTGCCACCACCGAATCAGCCGTTCGTGGTGCTGCGGACTCAGGTTCTGCAGCCACAGCGCGTACTGCACCACTGTGTTGCTCGCCAGCCGAGCCGCGTACCGGTGCGCGCCCAGGAACTCATGGATCGTTTCAAATGCCACCTCGAGCTTCCCCAGTCCAAACGGCGTGTGCGTCCGCGGATTCAGCCGGATGTACGACAGCTCCTCATCCGCTAGCGTGATCTCCGCATTCGGTACGAACTGCCCCGTCCCCTGCACGTACCGCGGCGACGCCGGGTTCCCATCCCAATCGCTCTTGATGCGGATGCTCGCCCCATCCACCGGCCACAGTACCAACGGACGCCGCTCGTCCCCGGTCAGGTCCAGTTCGATCGCCCCGAACCCGCCCACCAGCACGTCTTCCAGCACCTGCTCGATCATCGACCGGAACGAGTCGTCGGGATTCGGCTGCTCGAAGTTCTCCGTCAGCAACGCGATCCGCTCATCGATGTTCGGCAGATCATTGAACGGTCGCCCTCGCCGCGGCTCAATCCGCCACTGCATCCCCGCCACCCGGTCTTTGATCGCGTTGATCGCCCGTCGCGCGATCGGCATCTCCGCAAATCGCCGCAGGTTCGCCGGCGTCGGTTTGGGCATGACTCCGGCACGCATCAGCGTGGGTGCCCCCGAAGTCAGTATGGATGGCAGGGGCACCGTCCGACGTGCAGTCTCGCCCGCTGCTTCGATGTGTTTGTCCGAATTGTCATCGCGAGCCGAGCGAGGGATCTGCTTTTCCGCACCGGCCTGCAGCGCTGTCGCCGTGGATACAGCACTGCCGCTGCCTTGTTCTCTGTTGTCATCCTGAGCGAGCGGAGCGAGTCGAAGGACCTGCTGTCTTCGCCCGTTCAAGCCCTCAGACACTTCCGCCACCCGGCGCATCGCGCCGCGCCAACCATTTCGTATGTCCATGAGTTCTCGCTTCCAATAGAAAAGCGCCCCTCTCGGAGCGCCGTTGGACTTCCAAACCTGTTTTTTTCAGTGCTATCTGACAATGTCAGACATACTATCTCATCGTGTCATCCTGAGCGAGGTCGCCAGCGCGACCGGGTCGAAGGATCTCTTTCCCACGAAAATTCGCCTGGGTGACTCACTAACCGCCACTCCCGTGTCACCAGTGACCAGCCGCCAGTCACGCCCTACAGCCTCATCTCCACCCTCGCCCGCTCCGCATACGCCGGCATCTCGCTCACCGCCGCCACTCGAATCTCGCTCCCCGCCAGCGTCGCCAGCGCAAACCCGATGGCATCGTCGCCACGATTCAACCCGTCCTCCACCACCGCCGTTAACTCACTGCCCGCATTCTCCGCCCGCCGCAATCCCTCTCGCAAAGCCGGATAGCTGAATGCCAGCACCTTCGCCGCATCCACATCCGTTTCCAGCGACACCGCCTGGAACATCTTGATCACGCCATTCGGCCGGTACCCAAAATCAATCTTCAGCGGATCGCCCTTCGCTCCATAGTTCGCCAGCGCGATGTCCCGCCGCCCCACACCCCACACGCCAGCACCCTCAAACGCCTCCCGCATCGCGGCATAAATCACCCGCCTCCCGCTCTGCGCCCGCCGCGCATGCGCCTCCGACTCCAGATACGTCCGCGCCAGCTCGCCCAGCTCCTTCTCCGGAGACTCCGTCAGCACCGCCTTCGCCGGCGTAATCTGCAGCGTGTTCGACAGCCCTTCTTCCAGCAGCCTTAGCAGCCACTCCCGCCGCGACATTGGCCCGCGATAATTAATGACCTCTGCCGACCGCGACTGCAGCATGCGCCGCATCTCGCCCTCGAACGACTCCAGCAACTCCACATCAACATCCGGGTCCAGGCACCGCACCCGCCGCCAGTCGCGCGTGAACCGCACGTCAGTGAACCCGCCCTCGCCCGTCTCCAGCAGCACCACGCCCAGGTTGACGAACTCGTCCTTTACCGCGTCCGGCACATACCGCAGCAGGTAAAACTCGCACTGTCTGTACTCAGCCATAAGCGCGATCAATAAGTAGACGCCGTCTTATCATCCAGCCGAAAGAACACGACTTCACCACTAGAGGCGGGCGCAAAAGCTCCGGTTCGCGATTGTCTGTGTCAGGGCACGCCTTCAGTCGTGCCGTAAAGCTTCAAAGTGTCATGGGCTTTAGCCCCTGGGGTGACTCGGTTCTCGCATCATTGCAGAGCATTGCTCATCACCTTTATTTGTCCACGTTCCCTCCTAGCCCGTGCGTCTTCTATCTTGTGCATCAACGCGGTCAGCATAGTCTCCACTTGTTGCGTCTGTGCATTCAGCCTTTGATAGCCATCTTGAAGTATCCCCAGGTCTCTTGCCAACAGTAGGTAATAC
>Ga0335070_10008557_pt1 | contig 12002 bp, 8 predicted proteins | sample Lox_Sample_13_FD_206722 | JGI IMG/M metagenome (GOLD analysis project Ga0335070, IMG submission 206722) | Soil microbial communities from Loxahatchee National Wildlife Refuge, Florida, United States - Lox_Sample_1.3 | ecosystem: Environmental > Terrestrial > Soil > Wetlands | place: USA: Florida...
CACGACCTCGCTGACAACTCGACCTTCGAAGAAGTCTGCTACCTCCTCTGGAATGGACACCTACCGAAGCCGGACGAACTGAAAGCTCTCAAGCAGCGCTTGGCGGAAGAGCGCAAGCTCGATGCATCGATTCTTTACCGGCTCGAACTGCTTCCCAAACACGTTCTCCCGATGGACGTTCTGCGAACGCTCACTTCGATGCTGTCGTATTACGATCCCGAATTCGATCGCAACGATCGGGACGCCAATTTCAATAAAGCAATCCGCCTCACTGCCCAGATTGCGATGCTCGTCGCCCACTATGACCGCATACGCAAAGGGAAGCCGGTGGTTGAGCCGAACCGTTCGCTTTCGCACGCTGCGAACTTCCTGCTTATGCTCAACGGAACGGCGCCATCGCCGACCGCGGAACGCGCGCTCGATATGGCTCTCATTCTGCATGCTGACCACGAACTGAACGCCTCGACCTTCGCGGCTCGCGTCACGGCCGCCACGCTGTCCGACATGCACTCCGCCGTGACCTCAGCCATTGGCGCCCTCAAGGGCCCCTTGCACGGCGGCGCAAACGAAGCCGTATTCAAGATTCTGATGGAAATTGACGCTAACGGCGCCGATCCGGTCGAGTACGTCAAAGGCATGCTGGCGCAGAAAAAGAAGATTCCTGGTTTTGGCCACCGCGTCTATCACACGGAAGATCCGCGCGCGACCCACCTGCGGAAGATGTCGCGCGACTTGGGGACCTCTAGCGGCAATCCGAAGTGGTTTGAATACTCGCGCAAGATCGAGGAATTCGTGAAAGCCGACAAGCGCCTGAATGCGAACGTCGACTTCTATTCCGCGTCTACGTATCACACGCTCGGCATCGATGTGGACCTCTTCACACCGATCTTCGCCGTGTCCCGTGTCAGCGGTTGGACCGCCCATGTGATTGAGCAACTGAGCGACAATCGCCTGATCCGCCCGCGGGCCGACTACGTCGGGCCGCCGTACCCGCAGAAATATGTCGCAATTGACCGACGGTAGGCTTCTACACATAACAATTGCGGAAGCTGAAGAGGCATCCAGAGACAATTATTTGACAATTCGGTCCCCTGAACGGGGGTAGAATCCGCTCATTACCGGATGCTGGGGGCCTGCCGTGAAACGTCTTTTCCTCTGCGCCTTCCTGATCTCGTTTTCTTTCCTGCCAAGTACATCTCAAACGAAGCGCCGAACCACTTCTGCGCCGCGCCAGCCGACCGCGCCTCCAGACATGGGCGCTACGGGCGTGGTGTTCATCTCAGGCAAAGTGGTTTCTGAAGACGGTCTGGAACTTACGGAGGCTGCCTCAATTCAGTCGATCTGTCATGGCCAGAAGCGCACGGAAACCCACACCGATGCGCGTGGGTATTTTTCATTCCAGCTCGGCGGCCGCTTCAGTTCGTCTACCATGGATCCCGATTTCGACGCGGACTCCGATTCACACTCCAATCGCATCGGTCGGCCCGACAATCGCGATCTGCGCGATTGCGATCTGCAAGCCTCACTCGCGGGATATACCTCCGACGTTATCGCCATTGGAGGCCGTTTTACGGGTGGCGAGAATGCAGATATCGGTCGCATCGTTCTGCACCGGATCGGCGGCGTTGAGGGATTTACCGTGAGCGCCACCACCGCTCAGGCCCCTGGCTCTGCCAAGAAAGCACTGCAGCACGGCCAGCAGAAGGCCAAAGAAGGGAAATTGGACGACGCGCAGAAATACTTTGAAAAGGCGGTGAACATCTATCCCAAGTTCGCTGTAGCGTGGTTCGAACTCGGACTCGTCCAGATGCAAAAGCATGATGCCTCGGGAGCGAAGAAATCTTTCCTGCAATCCATCGCGGCGGACGCCCGCTACGTGAACCCATATAGCGGATTGACCCAGATCGCGTTACGTGAGCAGCACTGGCAAGATGCGCTCGAAGCCAGCGAGAAGTTGCTCGCTCTCAACCCAATAAGTTTTCCGGATATGTGGTTTTCGAACGGGGTCGCCAACTACTGCCTTGAGCACTTGGCGGCCGCCGAGAAGAGCGCGCGCCGCGGTCTGGAAGTCGATACCGACCATCACGTGCCGCGTCTGGAGTATTTGTTGGGTATGGTGCTCCTGAAAAAGCCCAACTATGAAGAAGCAGAGCGCCACCTTCGCACCTTCCTGCAAATGAGCACGCAGCCCGGTGATATCGCCGAGGCGCAGAAGCAATTGGCGGAACTCGCCCGCCTGACCGCCGCGAAGAAAGCGGATACCGGTCCTACCCCGGAATAATCGCACAGGCCATGCTCGCCGGAGACTGTTCCGTTGATTCGAACCGGCCCGCCTGCCGCTCACAACAAATGAGCCCGTGGATTTGCGCCCGCATCAGTACAATAGAAGTAGTACGTATGCATCGGGCCTATCTCGACAATAACGCCACCACGCCAGTGCTGCCGGAGATCCTGGAGGCCATGCGGCCTTACTTCAGTGAGCACTTCGGCAACGCCTCGTCCATTCATCACTACGGGCAGCAGACGAGGGCTGCCGTGGAGCGTTCGCGCGAGACGGTGGCTGACCTGCTAGGAGCACGGCCCTCGGAAATTGTCTTCACCAGCGGCGGCACCGAATCCGACAACTTGGCTATCCTCGGCTTGCTCAAGCCGGGCGATCACGTGATCACGTCCACCATCGAGCACCATGCGGTCATGAACACGTGCAAGCATGCGGAGGAAGACGGAGCGGAGGTCACTTCGGTTCCAGTCGATGGGCGTGGCCTGATCGATCCTGCCGACGTGAAGCGTGCTCTACGGCCGAACACCAGGCTCATTACGATCATGCTCGCCAATAACGAGACCGGTGTTATTCAGCCGGTCGAAGAGATCGGAAAAATCGCCACCGAGGCGGATGTCTATTTTCACACCGATGCTGTTCAGGCCGCGGCCAAGATTCCAGTCGATGTGAACAAAATCGGCTGCGACCTGCTGACTATCTCTGGCCACAAAATTCATGCTCCACAAGGAATCGGCGCACTTTATGTCCGCAAGGCAACGATGCTTGAGCCTCTCTTGCATGGAGGACGTCACGAGCGCAGTCGGCGCGCCGGAACCGAGAACGTCGCCGGCATTGTCGGTTTGGGCAAGGCGGCAGAATTGGCCATGGCGGCTTTCGAATGTGGCCTGGATGTGGCCTTGCTGCGCGACCGGTTAGAGACTGGACTGCTCGCGGCCATCGAAGCAGCCGGAGTTAATGGCGAGGGCGCTTCGCGCGTTCCCAATACATCGAACATCTATTTCGATTACATCGAAGGGGAAGCCATGGTGATCGCGCTTGATCTGAAGGGACTCGCAGTCTCCACCGGGGCGGCGTGCTCGTCGGGCGCCATTGAGCCCTCGCACGTCCTGACCGCCATGGGCCTGCGTCCTGAGCGGGCGCGCGCCAGCATACGCTTCAGCCTGGGAAAGCAAAACACGGCCGCGGACATCGATTTCGCTCTGAGTCTTGTACCTGAAACAGTAGCCCGCTTGCGCGAACTCTCGCCCTTATGGAAGCCGGTTCGCACGTTGTAGTGAGGCTGCGTGGGCCTGAATCACATAGGGACAGCCGCCCTCGGCTGTCCAGCTGAGCGAAGCTCGGCAGTTGAGACTAGTTGCTGGCTGCTAAATGCCGAATTCCACCATCGCCGTCGCCATGTCTGGAGGAGTTGACTCCTCCACGGTTGCGGCCATGCTCCGCGCCGACGGGCAAAACGTCATTGGACTGACGATGCAGCTCTGGAACCAGCGCCGCCTCGCCGGCCGCGAAGGAATGCCTGAGTCCGTTCAAGGGCGCTGCTGTTCGCTCGACGATGTCTACGACGCCCGCCGCGTCGCCGAAACCATCGGCATTCCTTATTACGTGGTCAATCAGGAGGACCGCTTCGAGCGAGACGTCGTCCGCCCATTCGTCGAGGAGTACCGCTCTGGCCGCACTCCCATACCCTGCAGTCTCTGCAACAATCACTTGAAGTTTGACCAGCTACTTATTGTTGCCAGGCAGATTGGTGCAGAGCGGGTGGCGACCGGACACTATGCCCAAGTGGATTTTGACCCTCAGACCGGTCGCTGGCTGCTGAAGCGTCCTGCCGACAAGTCGAAGGATCAGACCTATTTCCTGTTTGGTCTCACCCAGGAACAACTCAGCCGCACTCTGTTTCCACTCGGGCGTATGACTAAGCCTGAGGTCCGCGAACTCGCCCGGAAGCACGGCCTGGTGATCGCCGAAAAGCCGGACTCCCAGGAGATCTGTTTTGTCCCCGGCGGAGACTACAAGCGTTTTCTGGATGCTTACCTCGCGGAACAGGGTGAACCTCCACTCGAGACGGCTGGTGAGATGGTGACCACGTCTGGCGAGGTTATCGGCGAGCATCCTGGCATTCACAACTTCACGGTCGGACAGCGAAAGGGGCTGGGCTTCGCGACCGGCTCGCCACTCTACGTGATTCAGATCAAGGGCGATACCAGGCAGGTCGTCGTCGGAAACGATGAAGAGCTTTACTCGCGCACCTTGCTCGCCCACCGGGTCAATCTGATTTCCGTCCAGCAACTGGACAAACCCATGCGCGTGACGGTCAAGATTCGCCACAGGCACGAGCCCGCTCCCGCCCTGGTCGAGTCCGCTGGAGCCGACGTGTTCCGGGTGACCTTCGATGAACCCCAGCGCGCCATCACCCCCGGGCAGGCCGCCGTCTTATACGAGGGCGATGTCGTCGTTGGCGGCGGCTGGATCACTTCCCGTCGCTAGCTGCCAAGCCATCCACATCCAGAGCCTGGATCCAAACCCAGAGCCTGGGTTACTCCCGGTGACCCTTCGGCTGTCTTCTGGCACTTTCGTGGGCTGGACCCGTCGATGAAGCAGGGGTACGTTGTTCACACGACGGGATCACTCGAATCATCTCCCCAAGTCGAGATCCGGCGTGGGGTGAGAGCTATGAAGATCATGAATTTCTGTTACGTGGCGCTGGGCATTGCGGTGGCGCGCTGGATTTTCAAGCGTCAGCCGGTGCGCGTGACAGATCCGGTGCCTCGTCTCCGAACCTCTGGGCTGTTGTAAGGCTGTACTCTCTCTGGCCAAGCCATGGGCGCGCCCCGTTGCGCGCTGCTACGTTCAGCGCGCCCATGTCTCTTCCTGCTATGTCTCAACCGCCGATGTGTCTAAAGTAACTTTCTTCCAATTACATCTGGTCTGAAAATTCCCTTGTGGGGCAGCATCGCTGCGCCCGGCCCCGCCGCCCCGTATTTTCATGAAGTTCAGGTTCCCAGTTGTCTCCGTACTGTTACTGCTCGCGCTGGCCGGACCCTCTCATCTCACCGCGCAGGATGACGAAGTGTCTCTCGGCGACGTTGCTCGAAATGCCCGTAAAAACAAAGCGCAACAGCAGCAGGAAAGGCCTGTGATCGACAACGAGAATCTCGCGCAGGCGATGGAAGACGTCAAGAAACTCAAGCCTGCCGACAAGCTGGTGCTGTCGGTCGATCCTTCGGGAAAAAGCATCAAAGTAGCTTCGCCTGACGTGACGTGCAGCCTTTCGTTCAATGCGCGCGCTGCGGCGCTCCTCATCAAGCCGGTCTTCGTTGAAGATTTGCCGATTGCAGACTTGCTGAGACTCGACGGGCCCGCTTCCATCCAGGATGACAACCTACAGCTCGATGTCTTCAACGGTACCGATTGGGAGCTGCGGGAAATTACAGTGGGAATCACGGTGGAGCGTAAGCCGGGCGGAAGCGCTGAAACAGCCGCGCGTGCTCGTGTGATCCCGGCCGCCGAGGGCTTGGGACAGCCCACCGTGGAGAAGCATTCTGATGTGACGGTGCTCTACCACCTCAAGGGAATCGCGAGACCATTCAGCACAACCACGTTCCGCGAAAACATTCCCGGCGTGCTGGCGCCCGATCAGGATTGGCATTGGTCGATCGTGGAAGCGAAGGGCATTCGGCCGCCCGACCAGCCGCAGATCCCCTCGGACTTGATGCCAGTATCGCCGAATGTTGCTTTGCCCGAGCCCGAAGGGCCCGCAGCGCCCGCGCCATCGAGCAATGTGCCGACCGCTCCAGATAGATCCGGCGCTCAAACCGCAATGCCGAAAAATTAGTTCGACCAGTGTCGCCTTGCCTGCGCTCCCCTGTGTTGCCAGGTGAATGTTCTTACTCAGTTCGCAGAGCATTCATAGGATCGAGCGTCGCGGCGCGGCGCGCCGGAACCAGTGTCGCGATCAGCGCCGCAAAGCTCAATACCACCATGGTGACCAATAGCACGCCCGGCGCGTACGGCTTCACTCCAAACAGTTTCGCGGTCATTGCATAGCCTGCCAGGATCGTCGCCGGAATGCCGATCGCCAGCCCAAGGCCGATTTGCACGAAGGCTCCGCGCAGCACCAGCCGCAGAACATTCGTTCGATCGGCCCCCAACGCCATGCGGATTCCGATCTCGCTCGTTCTGTGTTCCACGGAGTAGGCAGTCACGCCGTAAAGCCCGACCGATGCCAGTATCAATGCCAGTACTCCGAACAGGGAAGTGAGTTTTGTCAGCATCGCCTGCTGCATGAAATTGCCGTCCACCTGCTCGGCAAAACTCCGGAATTGAATCACCGCAAGATCGGGATTGATCTCTGAAAGCACGCGTCGCACTTGCGATTCGAGGTTCGGCACGTTGCCCTGCGTCATTAGCACAACGCTATTGACGAAGTGGGAATTGTCTTCGAATGCTTTGAAGCGCTTGTCTTCATAATGGGCCCACTGCGCCAATGGAAGGAAGAACATCGGCCGCATTCTACTGGTGGGTTGCCAGTAGTCCGTATCTTCCGTCACGCCGACAATCTCGAAATTGCCGGCGTATTTTGGTTCGAGATCGCCAAAGTGTTTCCCGATCGGATCCTGGCCTTGGAAGAACTTTTTGGCAAATGTCCGATTGACGACCGCCACATTCAGCGAGGTCGTCGTGTCCTGTTCACTGAATGCTCGCCCCTCGACCATTCGCGTGCCGATGCTCTCAAAGTACCCGTCGCTGGCTCGAACCCACGACGCTTGGTTCTCACTGCTTCCCGGCGCCGGCGGGGCTTGCCCTTCAAGGTATACAGTCTCGCCCCAGTTATTTCCCTCCATTGGAGTGTAGAGCGTAAAGCTGACCTTGCTCATGCCCGGGATCGCCGCCAGTTGGTCGTGAAGCGAGCGGTAAAAAGACTGCAGCCCTTCGACCTTGATTCCCGCCATCTGCGGGTCGATCGACACAATGTAGCGGTTCGCCACCTCAAATCCGAAATGCTGGTCGCGCATGTTACGCAAGCTCTGCGTCAGTAGCCCGGCTGCACACAGCAACACCAGCGAGAGGGCTGCTTGAGCAACGACCAGCGATTTTTGCGTCCACCCACCGGAGTGTGCGATTGATCGATGCGCGCCCCGTAGAGCATCCGCCGGATCGGTATGAGCGGTCATCCAGGCCGGCGCCACTCCAAACAAAATCCCGGTGAGCAGGGAAGACCCAAACGTAAAGGCCAGCACCGGCAGTGAAGGCGTCGGATTGATATTCACGGGCGCGTTTTGAAATGCGAGATGGAGGATCAATCGGGTGCCGAGAAATGCCAGCCCCACGCCCAGCAGGCCGCCGCCAATCGCAAGCACGGTGCTCTCTGTCAGAACCTGCGAGATCTGGCGTGAGCGGGGTGCTCCAAGCGCAGTCCGCACGGAAGTTTGTTGCCGCCGGCTCGCTGCCCGCACCAGCATCAGGTTGGCCACATTCGCGCACGCAATCAAGAGGACAAAGCCTGAAACCCACATCAGCAGGTGGATTCCCGATTCATATTCGTCCTTCAGCATTCGGATGCCCGCGCCCCCGGGCGTCAAATGCAGTGTCTGTTTCGGAACCAGTTGCAGGTCGGTGGCCTCCGTCTGGCTTGCCGGACTCAGCAGCCACTGCCTCAACTCCACCTGCATGTGCGCTTCAATGCTCCTCTGATCGGCTCCTGGCGCCAGTCGTCCGATCAGATCCAGCCAGTCCTGCTGAGGAAATTGCAAGAGGTTCCCGGGGCCATCAAGGAGCGGCTCCACGTTCAAAGGCAGCCAGAACGCGGGAGTACTCTCCAGACGGTCGCCAAAGAAACCAGCAGGCGTCACGCCGACCACGGTGATGGGAACCCCGTTGAAGGTGAAGCTCCCGCCGATCACCGAAGGGTCTGCTCCAAACTTCTGCTGCCAGGTTGCATAGCTCATGACCGCGACCGGTTCTGCTCCCTTGCGGTCATCGTCGTGCGTGAACACGCGTCCTGCGTAGGCTCCAATGCCGAAGGTCGAAAAGTAATTTCCGGAGACGTAGCGGGCCATCTGCGACTGCGCCGGCTGGTTGCTGCCGCTTCGCCGCACTCCCATCAGGGTCGATCCCGACTGGATCGCCGCCAATTCAGTGAAGCCCGGCGTGTTATCGCGAAAGGTCTTGTATTTATCGTAGGAGAACAGGGACCAGTCATCCTGCATCCCGCCGTTCACACAGCAGTTCTCGTTGTTGCCCACGCGCACCAGTTCGTCCGGCTTTGTAACCGGGAGCGACTGCAGCAACACCGCATGCACCAGCGTAAAGATGGCGGTGGTCGCACCGATTCCAAGCGCCAGAGTCAACACCGCGGTCGCGGTAAATCCCGGAGCCTGTACAAACTGCCGGATTGCGTAGCGCACATCTTCCAGAATCTGCATGAGCATCCTCACCCCGTCTATACGGCTTGGATTTTCAAATAGTTCAACGAAATCGAAGCGGGTGATCTTTCCCGGAGCGACGCACCTCCAACATCAATTACAGACTCGATAGAGAGTGTTTTGTGAGCAGGCTGGATTACGTGTGGGAGGTGAGGGGGCCGCGACCGCCCCCTCGGACAACAATGCGTTACTTCTTGTCTGGCTTCGCGGTTGCTCCAGGCGCATCCGGCGTTTTGTCGGGCGGTTTGATCGAAAGGAGTTCAACGTCGAAGATCAGCGTTGCGTTCGGCCCGATGTCCGCTCGGTTACCGCGCTCGCCGTATGCGAGGTCCGACGGAATGAACAGTTGCCACTTTGACCCGACCGGCATGAGCTGCAAAGCCTCGGTCCATCCTTTGATTACGCCGTTGACCGGAAACGTGACCGGCTCATTGCGCTTGTACGAACTGTCAAACTCGGTGCCATTAATCAGCGTGCCGCGGTAATTACAGACTACGGAATCGGTCGCCGCCGGTTTCGACCCGGTACCAGCGGTCAGAATCTTGTACTGCAATCCGCTAGGAAGAGTGACCACGCCCGGTTTCGTCTTGTTCTCAGCCAGAAACGTCTCGCCTTCTTTCTTGTTGGCGGCGCCCTGAAGAGCCAGCTTCTCCTGATGTTTCTTGCCAATCTCGGTTTGCACCTGTACCAGGATCGCCTGCGCCTCCTGCTCGGTCAGGCGCGTTTTCCCGGCGCTCAGCGCGTCTTTGAATCCTTGGACTGCCAATGCGACATCGAAGTCCACCGACTCCTGGCGGAGTTTCGCGCCCAGCCCCCCGCCGAAATTCATTCCAACGGCGTAGCTGAATTTTTCCTTGTCCGTTGTCAGCGGGACCTGCGTTGTGGCCGCTTTTGCCGCAGGCTTCGCTGGAGTCTTTGCGGCCGGAGCTTTGGGCTTGGTTGCCGCCGCAGGTTGAGAGGGGTTTGCTGCCGGTGTCTGCTGAGCCTGGATAGTTCCAGCCAGCATAGTTCCGGCGGCCAATAGGGCTGCTGCCGTCAGAAATTTAAGCATGCAGCTATTGTCCCATCCGCCATGAAATACGCCAAATCCAACTGTGCTGCTGTCGTTTTCAAGGTTCCTGCTTCCGGTGAGAGTCAACTTCCTGCGGAATGCTGGCCAGAAACCGCGGCTTCTGCCGCGCCTTCGTGATCTGCTCGAAGCTATACGCGATTTTCAGCAGCTTCGGTTCACTCCACGCCCGTCCGAAGAAGGAGATTCCCACTGGAAGCTGCGATATGAATCCTGCCGTCACATTTATGTTCGGATACCCGGCCACCGCCGCGGCATTCGAACTTCCTCCGCTGGCACGATCACCATTCACCAGATCGGTCAGCCACGCGGGGCCTCCGGTGGGCGCAACCAGCGCGTCGAGCCGGTACTTATTCATCACGAAATCGATTCCTTCCGCTCGCGTGAAGCGGTGATTCCTGGCCAGCGCCTCGACGTACTCCTTGCTGGTCAGCGGACCTTTCTCCTGCGCCTTCACGAACAGATCCTGAGCAAAGTAGGGCATCTCGACGTCCCGGTGCTGCTCGTTGAATTCGATCACGTCCTTGAGCGTCTTCATACTCGAGCTGTCGCCGAGGCGCGCTAAATAAGCGGCCAGATCAGCCTTCAATTCATAGAGCAGGACGGTAAGTTCGCTATCGTCGAATTTTCCGAGCGTCGGAATAACCGTAGGATCGAGAATCACAGCGCCAGCGCGCTTCATGTCTTCGATCCGATCGTTCATGAGTTGATCGACCGCATCGTTGAACCCGAAATACTTTCGTACCACTCCCAGCCGCGCGTCCTTGAGACCGTTCGGGTCGAGGAACTTCGTGTAGTCGGGCTGAATGCGGCCATGACTGGCAGCAGTGGCGCCGTCTTCTGAATCGGCACCCACCAACGCGCTCAGCAGGATCGCAACGTCGCGGACAGTACGCGCCATTGGGCCGGGCGTGTCCTGGCTGTGCGAGATCGGAATGATGCCCGAGCGACTGCATAACCCGACCGTCGGCTTCAATCCAGCGAGCCCGTTCGCATTCGACGGACATACGACCGACCCATCGGTTTCCGTGCCCACGCCAGCCGCGCACAAGTTTGCCGAAACTGCCGCTCCTGTGCCCGAACTCGATCCGCACGGATTGCGATCGAGCGCATACGGATTCCGCGTCAGCCCGCCGCGCCCACTCCATCCACTCGTCGAATGGCTCGACCGGATGTTGGCCCACTCACTGAGATTTGTTTTTCCGAGTATGACCGCTCCGGCTTTGCGCAGTTGCGCAGCAATAAAGGCATCCTTCGGTGGACGCGAATTCAGCAGAGCCAGCGATCCCGCCGTCGTATTCATCCGGTCTGCGGTATCGATGTTGTCCTTGATCATCACGGGAATGCCATGCAACGGCCCGCGCGCCCCCTTGTCTTTGCGCTCTTTGTCGAGCGCATCGGCAATCTCAAGCGCCTCGGGATTCACTTCGATCACGCTATTGACCGCCGGCCCTGCTTTATCAATCTCCTGAATCCGCGCCAGGTACTTCTCGCACAGCGAGCGTGAACTCTGTTGCCCCGACTGCATGGCCTTCTGCAGATCGTCGATCGTCATTTCATCAAGTTCGAACTCCCGCACCAGCGGGCTTCCAGAACTTTCCTCCCGTGCCCGAGCTGCGCCTAGGGCGGGAAAGGAGGCGGCACTGATCGTCATCGCAAGCGTGTTGCGTAGAAATCGGCGGCGGGAGCCGGGCACGAGCGGACGTTGGACCATACGATCTCCTGAAAAAATTGCTCTGAAAGGGGCATACTACGGTAGGGAAGAGGGGCTGGCAAATCGGAATAGACAATGGCCGAATCCGAGGCATTCCTTGGTAAGCGGCCTGAACCCACGATTTGCGAACGGCAGAATCGGAGTGATAGTCTAACGCCGTTGAGCGGGAGTAGTTCAGCGGTAGAACGCCAGCTTCCCAAGCTGGATGTCACGGGTTCGATCCCCGTCTCCCGCTCCAGATCTTTCAGGAATTTCTTCCGAATCTCCACCCCGTCAGCGGGCCACCCGCGAAAAAAATGACGGAGGGGGTCAAAGGCACTGCGTCGGAGGGAATCCCTGCCCTCCCTCGTTTGCTTGGGTACATTCGTTACGCAAAGAAACGATAGAGCGGCGGCGCGCCGAGAGTCGATCAGGACAACACTGTAGATTCCCCCACAGCTTCCATCAAACGAACACTCAGGAGAACGATATCGCGACTATGACGGCGGAGAATCGCCCTGACATGAGAGGAAA
>Ga0335070_10008558_pt1 | contig 12002 bp, 10 predicted proteins | sample Lox_Sample_13_FD_206722 | JGI IMG/M metagenome (GOLD analysis project Ga0335070, IMG submission 206722) | Soil microbial communities from Loxahatchee National Wildlife Refuge, Florida, United States - Lox_Sample_1.3 | ecosystem: Environmental > Terrestrial > Soil > Wetlands | place: USA...
CGCGTCCCGTAACATTACCTGTAATGCGGTAGCCCCTGGGTTCATTGAGACCAGCATGACGGCAGTGTTGGGAGAGGATTTCAAGCAGAACGCGCTCAAGATGATTCCACTGGGACGGGTCGGCATGCCGGATGACATCGCGAATGCCGTGTGCTTCCTAGCTTCCGAGGAGGCGTCCTACATTACCGGCCACGTGCTCAACGTGAATGGTGGGATGCTGATGGGCTGAAGAAACTGTGAATCCCTCTTACTGCGCGCTGCGCACGATGAGGACCATGCCCGGACGAAGAACATCCACATTCTGGTTGTCACGCTGCAGAGCGGCGACCGTGGTCTTGTAGGAGTTCGCAATCGAATAGAGCGTTTCTCCGCTCTTCACCGTGTGGTGAACGACCGTGCCCTTTCCCGCCGTTTGCGTTGTGGTGTGGTGTGCACGCGATTTGCTGGAACGCTTCGTTGCAACCTGCGCTCCTTCGGCGCTCGGAGTTACAGGCAGGTGCAGGAATAGAACCCTTCTTCCCGCCAGGCTGTCGCCTTTCAGCCGGTTCCACATGCGTACCATCTTGGCGGGAACGCCGAAGTTCTCGGCCACGGATTCAACAGTGTCTCCCCTATGCACCCTGTAGCGCGTGATGCGGCGCGCATAGGTCCCGCCATCGTTGTACTTGCCAGGAGCGATGGGGATGATCAACCGAGCGTCTGGGCTGGGTGCCTCGCCCTCTAGACTGTTCGCTTGGGAGATCGCTTTCGCGGTCGAGTGATAGGTCTTGGCGATGGAAGCCAGTGTCTCTCCGGGCTCCACTTTGTGGTATCGCCACCACAGCCGCTTGTCGGCCGGAATGGCGGCAACCGACGTCATGAATTTCTCTTTGCTTCCGGCGGGAAGGTGCAGCTCAAATTTCCGGTCCTTCGGAGTGGTCAACCGAAGCAAACTGGGATTCAGATCCTGCAGGTCCGCAGTCGTCGCGTCTATACACTGTGCCGCCAGGCGCAGGTCGATGGGATAGTCGATCAAGACGGCGTCGTAGGACAGCGGCCTCTCTTTAACTACCGTTTCCAGTCCGTACTGCTCGGGATTCTTGGCCATGATGGTCACGGCCACAATAATGGGCACGTAGTTGCGTGTTTCTCGGGGCAACACGTTGCGCCGGTACAGTTCCCAGAAATCGGCGTAGCCGGTACGCTTCACTGCGCTCTGCACCGTGCCCGGACCGGAATTGTAGGCAGCAATGGCTAGGTACCAGTCCCCAAACTGCTCGTACAGATCTCTCAGGTGACGGGCAGCGGCACGGGTAGCCTTCTCGGGATCCTGGCGCTCGTCGACCCAGAAATTACGCTGGAGCCCGTAACCCCTGGCGCGGCTGCCCATGAACTGCCACATGCCGCGGGCGCCAGCGCGGGAAAGCGCCAGCGGATGAAATCCTGACTCCGCCTGGGCCAGGTAAATCAGGTCTGTGGGCACTCCGACTTCCTGCAGGGTGCCCCGAATCATCTCTTCGTAGCGGCCGGAGCGGGCCCAGGCGTGCTCCAACGTCTCACGACCGCGGGTCGAGAAGTAGTTGATGTAGCCGGCGACCGGGTCGGTCAGCATCAACGGCAAGTCAGAGTGGATGGCCTTGATTTCGGCCTCGGCTTTCGCCTTGACCTGAGGATCGACTTGCGGCGTGACCTCATTGGCTTCATCGATCGGCGCCGGCTCGGACTTTTGTTCGGCAGAATCTCCCTGCTGCAAAGCCGCGAGTTCCGGACGGTTGCTGGCCTCAAGAATCCGGTTGAGTTCGTCTTCCAGCCGCTTGTCGTAGTGCATGTCGAGGCCACTGTCCAGAAGCAGATTGAGGGCCTCGTCAAAGTTGTGTTTCGCGGATTCGAAGTGACCGGCGCGGTAGTCCTCTTCACCGGCTTGATATTCGTGCTCGACATGAGCAATCAAATCGGCTACCGGATCGACTTCAGGCGCCGCGGGAGCCGGCGGCTTGTTCTGAGGTTCTGGTTCGGATGACTTCTGCGGGGGCGGATCAGGCTGGTTGCTGTTAGCGGTAAGAGCAGGAGCCTGGGCCTGGGGGGCCGGCAGGAACGTCTGTTTTTGCGCGGTCTGACAGGAGATGGTCGCCGCCAACCCGGCGGTCCAGACAATCGCCAGCGACCGGTGCATTCGAAACCTCATAGAATTCAGAGACTTACGACCACACTGCCGGGCACGTCCAGCTTGCCTGACTGTGAGATGGTACTATCGCAAATTTCGTTGGGTCAATGCCACGAGAGAACCTCGAGGGCAGGTTACTTTCGGCACCGCGGCATGAGGTTACCTTCGCATGAGGGGCGCATGTAAGGGGATGAAAACGTCGTCGGTTATTCGCGATCCCCAGATGGTCGTTTGGTCTCTGCGTTGTTCTCTCCAGTTGGTGCCAGGGCTTGTCTTGCCCACCGAGAAAGCTCACCGCTAGGGACGGATGGCGGCCTGCTTATGGACGCATCTTCTCGCTATGGCTAGAATGACGAGTTTGCGAAGCGAGTCTTTTGCCATTCGATTTCATCGAAGGATCTATGAAAGCCATCCAGATTAAACAAACCGGTGGTCCGGAAGTGATGGAGTACGTGGACCTGCCCACGCCTCAACCCAAGCCCAACGAAGCCGTGTTGAAGATCCAGGCGGTTGGCGTCAATTTTATCGACGTCTACTACCGCGAAGGCCGTTACAAAGCGCCTCTGCCGTTCATTTTGGGGCAAGAAGGGACCGGAGTCATCTCGGCTATCGGCTCTGAGGTGCGCGCTGTCTCCGTCGGGGATCGCGTTGCTTACACTATGACTCTCGGAAGCTACGCCGAGTACGCGGCGGTGCCCGCCGACCGCTTGGTGAAAATCCCCGCCGGTGTCACGGAGCGCGAAGCAGCCGCCGCCATGCTGCAGGGAATGACCGCGCATTATCTGGCGCATGACACATACCCGCTGAAGAAGGGCGAAACCGCGCTGATTCATGCCGCCGCGGGCGGAGTCGGACTGTTGCTGGTGCAGATGGCACACCAGATCGGCGCCCGCGTCCTGGCGACGGTGTCCACCGAAGAGAAGGCCAAACTGGCGCGGGAAGCCGGGGCGGACGAGACCATTCTCTATACGCAATCGGATTTCGAAGCCGAGACGAAACGCCTCACTGGCGGTAAGGGCGTTGATGTGATCTACGACTCGGTCGGCAAAACGACCTTTGAGAAGGGTTTGAACCTGCTGCGCCCGCGCGGCATGATGGTGCTTTACGGGGCTTCAAGTGGAGCCGTGCCGCCCTTTGATCCAATCATCCTCACGCAAAAGGGATCGCTGTTCCTGACCCGGCCGTCGCTCGGCCATTACATCATCACGTCTCAAGAGCTTCAGCAGCGCGCTGCGGCCGTTTTTGGCATGATCCGCGAAGGCAGGCTCAAGCTGCGCATCGAGCACATTTATCCGCTGGCTCAGGCGCAGCAGGCCCATCGCGATCTAGAGGGCCGCAAGACTACAGGAAAGCTGCTGTTGATACCGAACTGAGCCGGCCCGCTCGTTGAGCATTGTCCTAAAGCCGACTTCAGCCGGCGAAGGATCTATGCATTTCGTCTGCGCGAATAGTCGCGCAGGTAAGCGGGCACTTCGCGCTGCCAGTTGCCCTCCGCCATCGGTGCGCCCGCCTTCATTTCCAGCGGAATCACGCCTGCCCAGGTCGGGAACGAAACATCGTCTTCATCGTCCTTGGGCGGGCCGGTGCGCACTTTCCCAGAGAACTCTTCAATCGGAATGCGCAGCACCGACGTCACCTTCAATTCTCTTTCGTTGGGCTGGCGCGCATCATCCCAGCGGTGCGGCACAATATGTTCACTCAAGACCCGCAGGGCGGCGACTTTTTCCTGCGGATCGCCCACCAGCTTCGCGGCGCCGAGAATCACCACCGAACGGTAGTTCATCGAGTGATTGAATACCGAACGGGCGAGCACCAGCCCATCGACCAAGGTCACGGTAACGCAGACGGGCACACCCCGTTCCAGGGTACGCAGCATGCGGCTCGCCACTGAGCCGTGAACGTAGAGGACGTTGCCGTCGCGCCCATATAGCATCGGGATAACGTAGGGCTGTCCGTCGAGGACAAAGCCGACATGGCAGACAAGGCCTTCGTCGAGGATCTGGTTGACGGTTTCGCGGTCATAGACCCCGCGTTGCGGCTCGCGCACCACACGCGTGCGCGGCGTGGGCATAGGGTCGTTAGACATGGACTATGTTCCTAGGCAGGCGCCAAGAGTGATGAGGTAGTTTAGCAGTTCGGAATGGCAAGATGGCAGATCATTACCGTATCGCCTGTTCGGCACTAGGCGCGGGAACGGCTCGCGTGCGCTCGTCCATCTTCTCCCGAAGCATGCTGATCAGGACCGGGATGGCGGCAGCGACTGCGGGCTGCATGTCTGCGCCAACGGTGTAACAATCCGACATCTCTACCGCCAGGATGAGCACGTCTTCTGCGGCGTGGAGGCGAAGGAATCTCGCCACCGCGAGAGCTTCGAACAGTCCAACGTAATGCGGCGATGCCCCAGGAAACGACTCCAGATCGCTGTCGCGGATTTGGAAGATTGTTCCCGGCGGGGCCGAGCCCGCCAGCACTGTGTCCACCACGACAACGCGGCTGACGTTCAGGAGATAGTCAAGCAGATCAAACCCTGTCTCTGGAGTATAGACAACCTCTACGTCTGCGGGCGCAAACTCGCGGAGTTGTGCTGCAACGACGCTGCCCAGGGAATCGTCGCCCAGCAAGTCGTTTCCCAGGCAGAGGATTCGCAGGTGGCTTTTCTTCGTCGCTGGTTCCCGCTGATCTATTTGGGAAGTGCTACTCACGATGCACATTCCCGTTGAAGTCGCGCCGTAGCATGGCCAGAGCCTTCCCGTTCTGATCACGGACGCGAATCAATAACGGCATACTCCCCGGCAACGAGTGCGTCGCACAACCATGGCAGGGGTCGTAGGCGCGGAACGCCATCTCTACGCGGTTGAGAACACCCTCCGGAACGTCAGCGCCCTTGATCAGTCCCTTGGCGGCTTTCTCCACGCTCATCGCCATGCGCGCTGAGTTGTTTTGTGTAGCGACGATCAGGTTGGCTTTTTGAATGAGGCCCTTTTCATCCGTTTGATAGTGATGGACCAGCGTTCCCCTCGGCGCTTCGACCACCCCAACGCCTTCCCGAGGCGTCTCCGTCGGCAGAACACGCACGGTCGGATCCGTGAGTTGGGGGTCAGCCGCCAGTTCCTTCACTCGTTCCGCTGCATAGAGGAGTTCCACCAGACGCGCCCAATGGTTTGCCAGCGTGTGATGCACCGGCTTGCCCCCCAGAGTCGAAAAGAATTTCTCGTAAGCCTGCTGCGCTAGCGGGGTGGCCATGCCGTCGCTGACATTCAGACGTGCCAAAGGAGCCACGCTATAAATGCCACTATCGGGCCCCTCTCTGAAGCCCTTCCACCCCACCGGTTTGAGGTAACAAAACTTCACATAACTCCACGGCTCGACGTGCTCGGCGACGTTCTCCAAGTATTGCTCTGGCGGGAACTTCTTCCATTCCTTTCCCTCAGGCGTGCTGACGCGAAGGGCACCGTCGTAGAAATTGACGCGGTTGCCCTTGTCCACCATGCCCATGTAGTAGGTGCGGTGCGTGTAGGTGTCAGAAAGGATTAGGTTGACGTAGTCGGTATTGGCGAGGACCACTTTTTCGAAGAGCTGCAACGTGAACTTGGCGAATTCGATACCCTCATCGGCGATTTCCTGAAACTGCTTCTGCGTTTCGGGAGTAACACGCTTCGCTACGCCGCCGGGCAAGCCGAAGACGGGGTGCGCCGCCTTTCCTGCAACCAGCGCGATCAGTTCGCGCCACCGCCGGCGCATGGCGATCACCTTCTTGCCCGTCTCGACGCCGACCTTTCCAATCACGCCCAATACATTTCTTTCGGCGGCAGGGGCATCCGGGCCGAGCACAAAGTCGGGCCCGCCAAGAAAGTAAAAATGCAGCGAATGGTCTTCCGCCATGAACGTGCTGTAGACGAGTTCCCGGATCTTCTTGGCCACTAGCGGAGGTTCCACGCGATACAGGTTATCGAGAGCTTTGGTGGCAGCCATGTGGTGTGCCGTCGGACACACGCCGCAGATGCGCGAGGTGATTTGCGGCATATCCTCGGCGGGACGGCCTTGCACGAACTTTTCGAATCCACGCAACTCCGGGACTTGAAAGTAGGCGCGCTCGACTTGTCCGGCCTCATCGAGAAAGATGTCAATCTTGCCGTGGCCTTCCAGCCGGGTGATCGGGTCGATGGTGATCCGTCGCCGCAGGTATGCCGCGTTTGCTTCGGCAGCGCCTTCTTGCCACGCCGGGTGCGGATTTGTGTCCTTCTCCTCGGGCATAGCCACCTCACTTGGGAGCTTGCACGCCGTTCAACCGTTTTCGCCGCAAGAACGATCCCGGCAGACCATAACGGTAGAAAGTCCCCACGGGATCAGGAATCGTGTCCAGGACGTGGTCAATCTCAGCATCTTCCTTGCCCGCCACCAATGACGCTAAGCAGGAAAGAATCTTGGCGCCCTGGTCCTGAACGCGACCTGTAGAGCCGCAACAACCCGTGCAAGGCATATTGCCCTGGACGCACACTGCCTCGCAGCCAGCCCGCGTCGCCGGGCCCATACAAACCAGGCCCTGGGCGAGCAAGCATGTCTGCTCATCAATGAGCAACTCCTGCGGCCGCTTGAATTCCGCAATGGAGAGCTCGCCCGGTTTCGTGTCTTTCCGCGGGCATTCTTCGCACAGCGCGTAGTCCGGGGCAAGCACCGCGCCCTTCGGAGGCAGATCGCCACTCAGGAGAGTCTTCAGGGCCGCACCGAGTATCCGGGGCATCGGAGGGCAGCCGGGAACGTAGTAGTCCACATCCACGACCTGATCCAGAGTCCTCACCGTATTGTGAAAGTCGGGCAGCGTGACCTTGTGCCCGTTGTCGCGGTAACGCGTAAGCGGAAGAACATTTTCTGGATTCACCGTACTGGGTGACTCGAAATAAACCGTCTTCAGAATACTTTCCCGGTCAAATAGATTGGCCAGACCGGGAATCCCGCCCAAATGCGAGCACGCTCCGAAAGCCAGCAACAGGGCAGACTTCTTTCTCAGCAGTCGCGCCATCTCCTCCTGCTCATTCGTGCGGATAGCTCCGTTCAGGAAGGTTGCCGTGATCGAGCCATCAGGCATCGCCTCGATATCTTTTCGTTTGAAGTCCAGCGCCACGGGCCAGAAGACAATCTCTACCGCCGCAGCGACGTCGAGAATGGCCTCGGCCAGATCGACGACGGTCTCCTCGCAGCCCCCGCAGGATGAGCACCAGTAGAAGGCGACTTTGGGTTTTCCAGACATTAGACTGTCACCTCCTCCTGGATTTCTTCCGCTTTCGGGGTGAGATCTAGCGGTCCTAACGCTCTCACCTTCTCCACCATGTCGTTGACTGCGATCCGCAGCCGGTCGGCTTCGGCCGCCGAGATCCACTCCAGGCGGAAGCGATCTTCTTCGATTCCCATCTCGCGCAGCACACGCTTCAGCAGGTGATAGCGCCGAAGCGTCTTGTAGTTTCCCTCCTGGTAGTGACAGTCACCCGGATGACACCCACCAATGAGAACTCCGTCCGCGCCTTGGGCAAAGGCATCAAGCACGAATTGCGGGTCCACGCGGCCGGAGCACATCAGGCGGACCACGCGCACATTGGGTGCGTACTTCATGCGTGAGGTACCAGCCAGGTCCGCGGCGAGATACGTGCACCAGTTACAGAAGAACGCCACGATTCGCGGCTCAAATGCGCCTCGTGGCACTGGCGGAGGACTAAGTTGGCGGTTACGCATAGGCCAGCACTCCCTCGATCTCCTCGAAGATCTCCTCATCTTCAAAGAAGTTCTGGTGGATTGATCCCGATGGACAAGCGGCCACGCAGGTCCCACAGCCCTTGCAGAGCACTTCGTTAATCGCCGCCCTTTTCTTTTCCTCGGCGAACGAGATGGCCTGATACGGACACAGCGGAATGCAGCTCTTGCAGCCGGAGCATTCCTCTTCCGTGATGAAGGCCGTGTAGGGTTCCAGTTCCACGAATTGGCTGTCAATCAGAGCCATCGCTTCCGCTGCGGCCGCGCCGGCCTGGGCCACTGAATCTGGAATGTCCTTGGGGCCCTGGCACGCTCCCGCGATGTACACGCCTTCGGTGAACGTGCTCACCGGCGCCAACTTGGGATGGCGTTCCAGAAACCAGCCCTCGCTCGAGCAGCTGATGTTGAACATGCGGCGGACGGCCTGCGCGTCCGCCTGCGGCTCCAATCCCACCGAGAGCACAACCATGTCGACAGGAATTCGGCGGACGAACGCTGCTAGCGTGTCCTCCACGCGGATGATCAGCTTGCCTTCCTCGGAAGAACGGGCCGCCCAGTCGCTGACTTCTGCCACGCGACCGCGCACGAAATGCACGCCTTCGTCGAGCAGCCGGTCATAGAACTCTTCGTATCCCTTGCCCGGCGTCCTCATGTCGATGTAGAAGTTGTAGACTTCCGCGCCCGTCCGCTCCTTGATCAGGTGCGCCAGCTTGAGCGAGTACATGCAGCACACCTTGGAGCACCAGCGGTTCGTGTTCGCATCCCGGGACCCGACACAATGGACGATGCCCACGGCCTGAGGTCGCTTGCCGTCCCGCAGCACGATCTCTCCCCCGGTCGGCCCGGCCGCATTGATCAGGCGTTCCACCTCGAGCGAGGTGTAAACGTTGCGGTAGCGGCCGTATCCGTAGTAGGCATTGCGAGCGGCATCGAAACTCCTGAAGCCGGTGGCCAACACGACTGCGCCAACGTCGATCTCTTCCAGCGTTTCCTTCTGCGTGAAGTCAATCGCCTGGCGTTCCCCGCATGCTTCCACGCAGGTCTTCTTGCACTTTCTTGACTTGAACTCGATGCAGGTCTCGGGATCAATTACGACTTTCTGCGGCACTGCCTGCGGAAATGGGAGGTAGACTGGCTTCCTCTTGCTCAGGCCCAGGTTGAACTCGTCAGGAGTCTTGCCCTCCTTGTAGACGCAGGCCGTGATGCATTCCTGGCATCCGAGGCAAAGATCTTCGATGATGTAGCGCGGTTTGCGCTTCACCTGGACACGGTAGTTCCCCACGTAGCCGCTGACTTTCATCACCTCGGAATAAGTCCAGAGCGTGATGCGGGGATGCGAGCCCACGGTCGTCATCTTGGGCGTGAGAATGCAGGCAGCACAATCCAAGGTGGGGAAGGTCTTGTCGAACTTGGCCATGTGTCCGCCAATGGTGGGCTCGCGTTCGACGAGATATACGTGTTTGCCAGCCTCGGCAAGCGTCAGGGCAGCATGAATTCCGGCGATTCCTCCACCCACCACCAGCACGTTGGGATTAATCGGAACCCGCCGCTTCTGCAACGGCTTGTGTAAGGCAACGCGCCGTACTGCGGCTCGAATCAGGTCTTTCGCTTTTGCCGTAGCCGCTTGCTTGTCCAGGTGAACCCAGGAATCGTGCTCGCGAATGTTCACCATCTGCAGCAAGAACGGATTCAATCCGGCGCGGTCGATGGCGCGGCGGAACGTCGGTTCGTGCAGGAGAGGTGAGCAGGAAGCAACCACAACGCGATTCAGATCGTATTCCCGAACATCCTGCTGGATGAGCGCCTGCCCAGGGTCCGAGCACATGTACTTGTAATCACGCGAGACCACTACGCCCGGCACCCCGGCCGCATATTCGGAGACCGCTTTGACATCGATCGTTCCCGCGATATTCGTGCCGCAATGGCAGACGTACACTCCAACGCGGATGCCGTTGCCGTTCGATCCGTTTCCCGAGTTGCGCGTCTCAGGCATACGCGATCTCCTTCGCCGCGAGCACCGGCTCGATCGGCACCAGGCTTCGCTCCATGCCGATCGTCACCCCGGGCGCACCCAGCGCGAGCGCCATCAGTTGCGTAAAATAAAGAACCGGAATCGACAGGGGATCGCGCCGGAACTGGGCGTCGCGAAGTTGCCCGCTTGCCTCTTTCTGAAAGCACTCCAGATTGAACTGGCAGAGAGGACAGACGGTCGCAATCACATCGGCGCCGTTCTTCTGCGCCTCGGTAATCAAGTAGCGGATCAGATCCAGTCCGACCTCGGGCAGTGTCCCCTTCTGGCTACCTCCACAACACCGGGTCTTGAGAGTGTAGGGGATCACCGTCGCCCCGCAAGCTTCCAGGAGACGGTCCATTGTGGTCGGATTGCGCTGGTCATCGAAGGTTGCGTACGGCCTGACGATTTGGCAACCATAGTAGGGCGCGACTTTCAATCCTTTGAGCGGCTTCACGACCTTAGCCGCAATCGCTTTCACCCCGATGTCGTTCAGGAACACATCGAGAGGATGGCGTACACGGACACGATCGCGATACTCCAGCCCGATCGCGGTCAGCGCTCGACTAACCACGGTCTTGATATCGGGGTAGTCTCGGATGTAGCGCTGGGTCTTGTTGAGGACCAGGTAACAGGCAGCGCATGGGGCGATGATGTCCATCCGCTCGCGCTCCGCCAGAGCCAGGTTGCGCGCCGCCAGCGCATACGAAGTCAGTTCGTCGACGGAAAGATAGGTCGTCGCGCCACAGCAGTTCCAGTCGTCGAGTTCCTGCGCCTCGATCTCCAGCGATCGAAATACCGCCAGCAACGACTCTTCGTAAGCCCTGCCGGTCCCCCTCAGCGAGCAGCCTGGATAATAGGCGTATTTCATAGCGCCAACTCCTTCCTGGTCTCGGCGACGGAATCCAACAAGGTCACGATCTCGTGCTGGCGCTGGATCTTCTCTCTCTTCATGGTCATCCGTCCGGCACGGAATAGCCGCCAGCCCAGGTTGCTCATGCCCAGGAGCCGCCAGATTGCTGAACGCAGGAACACCTGCAAAATCAGCCAACTCTCTGTGATTCGTCCCGAGCTCCGAACCATGCGGCAGAACTGCCGCGCCATAACCGGGATGGGGAAGCGCTTGGGATAGAAGCCCTCCAGGATCGCGCGCTCCTTAAGCGCATACATCAGGTGAGTGATGTTGATCTTCTTGGGACACTCCACCATGCATGCGTAGCACGCGGTGCACAGCCAGATGGAGGCACTGCTGAGGACTTCCTCTTTGAACCCCTCGCGCGAAAGGTGCATCAAGCGGCGCGGGGTGTAGTCCATGTAGAGGGAGAGCGGGCAACTGGCGCTGCACAAACCGCATTGCAGGCAGTGACGGATCCTCTCGCCGCCCACGGTATGGCTGATCCAACGCGCGAATTCACGGTCTCGATCAGCCTCGAACTTGATCGTCCACTTCAGTTCCATCGGACGACCTCATCAGATGCTGCACGCCGCGCTGGCCGTTCCTTTTTCTCGATCGACAACTGCTCTGCTTGTCTTCCCGGCGCTAGCGGGCGCAATCGCGGCGATCAACTCCGCCTCAAAGGCAAGAGTCACTCGCCGTCGTTTGGTCACGATGCCGCTGGTAAAAACAGCTTCGGGCCATCAGGCTCCGCAGCAGGCATCTCTCACGGAAGTAGATTCCGCACTGCAGGCAAATCTCTTCCGGTCTTGCCGTGTGGTTCACGATCTCCGCTGAAACTCGGTCCAGAAGGTCCGCCACGTTGCGCAGTTCCTTGTCCGAGAAACCGGCGAAGACTCTTGCCAGTTTTTCGTTCCGTCTGGATTCGTACCCGGTCAGTAATCGCCGGCCCGATTCGGTCAGCGAAAGCCGGACCGTTCTTCGATCTGTCTTGTCAACAGTGCGCCGTAACCATCTCCGACGCACAAGTTTCTCAACCGTCTGGCTGGCTGCGGCCTTGCTGACACCCAGGAAGGCCGCAACATCTCCAATCGTATGAGTGTCCGTTTGCGCTACCAGGACTAGCGACTTCAACTGCGCAAAACTGACCTGCTTACCGGCAACTTCACGCAGCAGCCTCTCTTCCATCACGTCGTGCACGGCGGCTG
>Ga0335070_10008560_pt1 | contig 12000 bp, 15 predicted proteins | sample Lox_Sample_13_FD_206722 | JGI IMG/M metagenome (GOLD analysis project Ga0335070, IMG submission 206722) | Soil microbial communities from Loxahatchee National Wildlife Refuge, Florida, United States - Lox_Sample_1.3 | ecosystem: Environmental > Terrestrial > Soil > Wetlands | place: USA...
CCACCAAGGACATGATCGAATCCAAGTTTTGGGAGGTATACCCTCGGTGCCGGGCCAAAGTGCTGCAAGAGGTGAAGGAAGGCATGATCGTGGTGTTTCACGATCTGGGCGAGTATCCAGCCGGTGGTTACCAGGACCTGGTCGACAATCCCGAAGAGTTTCTGGCGAACACCTACGGCAAAAAGAAGATCAAGGTGAATTTCTACGACGGCGAGAATTTCGTCTGCACGATCAATTTCAAAGTTGCAGGCTGGACGGAACACGAACATACGTGAAGGGTTAGGGGTGAAGCGTAAGGGGATGGCGCGCTTCACGATTTACGAGGTGGTAATGATGAAACGTCCGAAGATCACCGTGGTGGGGGCGGGCAATGTCGGAGGCACGACGGCGCAGCGCTTGGCCGAAAAAGATGCCTACGACGTCGTGTTGGTCGATATCGTGGAGGGTGTGCCGCAAGGCAAGGCCCTCGATATTTCGCAAGCGGGGCCGGTGTGCGGGTATAGTACCCGTGTGATCGGCACCAATGGTTATGTCGAGACCGCCGGCTCGTCGGTCGCCGTCATCACATCCGGCATTCCGCGCAAGCCCGGCATGAGCCGCGACGAGTTACTGGTTACCAATGCGAAGATCGTCAAGTCCGTCGTCTCCGAATTAGTCTCCCGCTCGCCAGACATCATCTTGATTCTAGTGACAAACCCTCTGGATGCCATGGTCCATGTGGCGCGCCGCGTCAGTGGGCTGCCCAAGTCCCGGGTCATCGGTATGGGAGGCATCCTGGATTCCGCCAGGATGCGATCGTTCATCGCGGCCGAATTACACGTGCCGGGGCCGGAAGTGGAAGCCATGGTGCTGGGCGGACATGGCGACACGATGGTGCCGCTTCCTCGCTACACCACGGTCAAAGGCAAGCCGATCTCATCCCTGATGTCGAAAGACAAGCTGGACGCGATCATCAAGCGGACGCGTGACGGCGGCGCCGAGATCGTCGGCCTGCTGAAAACCGGCAGCGCATTTTATGCACCGTCGGCTTCGGCGCTGGATATGGTCGAAGCGATTCTCAAAGATCAAAAGCGAGTGCTGCCCTGCTCGGTGCTCTGCGAGGGCGAGTACGGACTGAAGGACGTCATCGTAGGTGTCCCGGTGAGGATCGGACGGGGCGGCATGGAACAGGTCGTGGAGTACGAGTTAACGGCGGAGGAACAGGGAGCGCTGGAAGCGTCGGCCAACGCCGTACGCGAGCTCTGCACCGCGGTCGATCGGCTCATGGCATAAGCGTGATCCGCCGCCATTCATTGAACGGACCGGCCTCGATGCGGGGTCCAGTCTTTGGCACGCTTGACAAGAGAGCCGAGGCTCACGTACACAAGTCGGCTTACCGGGGTATTGAACAGGAGGCCGTATGAAATTTCTCGAAGATCCGATGCAGACGATGGGGGTGGGATTTGGCCTCACCGTCGTGTTGATCATGATGTATATGGGACTGACGGGTATTGGTGCGGGTGAGGCCGACTGGGGCCAGGTGATCCTTCGCTGGGTGCATTTTCTGGCCGGCATTACGTGGATCGGCCTCTTGTATTTCTTCAACCTGATCAATGCCGCCTTTTTGAAGAGCCTGGATGGGCCGACCAAGAATATTGTAATCCCCAAACTGATGCCGGCTGCGCTCAACTGGTTCCGGCACGGAGCCACCGTGACCGTGCTGGCCGGCGTGTTGTTGTATGGTCACATGTACCACAAGGGTGGCACAGGCGCTGTGGCCCTGGCCATCGGCGGGTTACTCGGCATCATCATGATGGGTAATGTCCACGGCATCATCTGGCCGAATCAGAAGAAGATCATTGCAGCAGTCACGGCGGCTGCCCAGGGGACTCCGGCGCCGCCCGAGATGGCGCAATGGGGTCGGACCGCCTTGCTGGCCTCGCGAGTGAATTTCATGCTCTCGATTCCCATGTTGTTTTTCATGGGAGCCGGCAGCCATTTCCGGTAAATTTCCACGGCTCGCCGGTGGGGTCATCCTACCGGCAGATGCCTGTGGCGTATCCGCCGACCATCTGGCCCTCTCTACCTATTTTCGCTAGGCCCCTAGCCCTAACTGCTTGAGATTCAGGCCCATTCCTGTGCCGTTGCCTTGACGGACGGAGAGACAGAGCCGTATAGTACAGTCTTCATATTTTTGACCATTCACGCGAGACAGACCATGCCGACTGTTGCCGAACCACGACTTGTCCAGCAACTCGAGGGTGCCCCTTGGGAGATTGATGGGTACCTCAAGGTCGGGGGATATGAAGCCTGGAAACGGTGTGTCACGGAGTGGAAGGCAACCCAGGTCGTCGATGAACTGAAGAAGTCAGGCCTTCGAGGACGAGGCGGAGCAGGATTTCCGACCGGGATCAAATGGGATAAGGTACTCAACCACCGGGTGCAAGAACGATATTTTGTGTGCAATGCGGGCGAACACGAACCAGGAACATTTAAAGACCGCCATCTGCTGAAGACCTTGCCGCATCAATTGATCGAAGGCTGCCTGATTGCCTCTCATACGGTGCAAGCCAAGGCCTCGTTCATCTACGTCAACCACGAATATCATGAAGAGCGGGAGAATCTCAAAAAGGCGATTGCGCAGGCGCGGGATCGAGGCTTGCTCGGCAAGAACGTGCTGGGCAGCGGGTTCGATATCGAGTTGCAAGTCTTCGAAGGCCATGGCAGCTATGTCGCCGGTGAAGAAACCGCCATGCTGGAATCTATGCAAGGCCGTCCCGCCATGCCGAGGCAGAAACCGCCGTTTTACCCGACGGACTTCGGCCTCTATGGTAAGCCGACATTAGTGAACAATGTCGAAACGCTGTGCAACATTCCGCGCATCCTCCACAAGGGGGCTGCCTGGTTCACGCAAGCGGGAACGGAAAAATGTCCCGGCACGATGATGTTTTCGTTGAGCGGGGCGGTCAACCGTCCCGGTGTCTATGAAATGCCCATGGGGGTGACAATCCGGAACCTGATCGAGCAATGCGGAGGGGGAGTGCCGGGAGGCCGGAAGATCAAAGCGGTGTTCCCAGGCGGCCCCGCCTTTTCTATGGTCACAGCCGATCAGCTCGATCTGCCGATGGACTTTGATTCATTGAAGAAGGCCGGAACAGGGTTGGGCTCGGCCGGAGTCATCGTCGTGGATGATGCCACGTGCATGGTGGCGAAGACGTTGCACTTCTCGAATTTTTTCAAGCACGAAAGCTGCGGTCAATGTCCTCCATGCCGGATGGGCACGATCAATCTGGCGGCGCTGATGACCAAGATCGAAGTAGGCCAGGGAACCCAAAAAGATCTCGACAGCCTGCTCCAGCTCTGTGGATTCGTCAAAGGCACGGGCTATTGCACACTGGTGACGGGCGCGTCGGTCCTTGTACAGAGCAGTCTGAAGCTGTTCCGCCACGAGTATGAGGACCATATTCGCTTGCAGCGCTGTCCCTATACATCTGCGCCAGCCGGCGTGGGAGCCCAGTGTTAAGGAGAGGACCATGCCGCGGGTGACCTTTCTGCATTACGGGGAAACGAGCGGAGACGTGGACCTGAACATGTCATTGCTCGAGGCGGCCAAAGCGCTTGGGCTTCCCCTGAATCACGATTGTGGGGGGAATGCCTCCTGCACCACCTGCCGGGTTGAAGTCCAGTCTGGCCTGGACCAGCTCTCGGAGATCGATTTTGACGAGCAGGATCTCCTGGATCGGGAAGCCTTGAGCGAGTCCAGGCATCGGTTGGCCTGTCAGGCACGCGTGCTGGGAGATGTTGTCGTGCGAGTACCGGGGAGCAAATGGGAGACCCCGAGGCCGGAAACGGTAGAAACACGGGGAGTTGATATTCGCTAGAGAGGTGTTACACTAAGCCATTCCAGAACGTGGGTTGCGGATCTGGAAACATAGGAGGATAACGATGGTTACGATTACAGCAGTGGCGGAACAGAAGATCAAGGAACTGATGGCGGAAGAGCAGGATGTCGTCGGCTTGCGGGTGTATGTCCGGGGCGGTGGCTGTCATGGCTATCAATACGGCATGGCGTTCGAATCGAAAATGGCCGAGGACGACACGGTCATCGAATTCGGCAACGTGAAGGTCATCATGGATTCTCAGAGCGCGCCGTTGCTGCAAGGTGCGGAAGTCGACTATGTGGACAGCGTGCAGGGATCGGGATTCTCCATCAAGAATCCCCAAGCCAAAACGACCTGCGGCTGCGGGAGTTCGTTCAGCTCATAAACAGCGCCCATAGGGCATGACCACGAAGCCAGGGTTGCTCGGTGAAGGAGTGACCCTGGCTTTCGTCCTTTATAAGAGTACGAGAGTCCCATGTCCCAAGTCACCGTGACGAGGCGCTACCGGTTTTGCGCGGCCCATCGGCTTCACACCGCCCATCTGACGCCCGAGGAGAACCGGACGGTCTTCGGGAAGTGCAACAATGCAAACGGCCACGGCCACAACTATGTGGTGCTGGTCACGGTCAAGAACGGCGGGAACGGCGATGGGGTCGACCTGGAACAGCTCGACCGTCTGGTGCACGACACGGTCGTCCGGCGGTTTGACCATCATGATCTCAATGGCGATCCGGAGTTTGCCGGATGCACGACCACCGGGGAAAATCTCGTGAAACTGATCTGGGAGTTGCTGGAGCCGCAGCTGCCGAATGAGCGGCTCGTCAAGGTCGGCGTGATCGAGACGCGGGACAACTACTTCGAATATGCGGGCTCGGCGCAGCCGATAGGAGGATCACGTGGCTAAGCAGGGGAGAACGGGAAGAAGGGGTCCGGTCGAAGACGTCGCCGGGAGCGCGCAGCCGGCTGACGTGCACGCCTTGCAAGCACTCGTCACGCAGATGCTCCTGGCCCTCGGCGAAAAGCCGAGCCGAAACGGATTGCTGAAGACGCCCGAACGGGTCGCCAAGGCCCTCGCCTTCATGACTCAGGGCTATCAGCGCAACATCGATCATCTCCTGAACGGGGCCCTGTTTCCGATCGAGTACGACGAGATGGTCATCGTGAAAGACATCGACTTCTTCAGCATGTGCGAACACCATCTGCTGCCGTTCTTCGGCAAGGTGCACGTCGGCTACCTGCCCAACAAGAAGGTCGTCGGGTTGAGCAAGATCCCCCGGATCGTCGACACCTTTGCGCGCCGGCTGCAGGTCCAGGAGCGATTGACGGTTCAAATCGCCGAAACCCTGAGCCAGAAGTTGAACGCGAATGGCGTCGGCGTGGTCGTGGAAGCGCGGCATCTCTGCATGATGATGCGCGGCGTGGAGAAGCAGAACACCGTGGCCGTCACCAGCTCGATGCTGGGGGCATTTCGGAGTCAATTGCAAACCCGCCAGGAATTTTTGAAGTTGATTCGCCATGGCAGCGTGGGCGATTCGGACTGATCGGAACGGCCGGTGCGTCAGCTGAGTCTTGTACCCTCCACCTCGTCGGCGAACGATCGAACAATCTGTGTGAAGCGGTCTGGCTGCTCCAGGTTTGCAAGATGCGCGGCGCCGGGAATGATGGACAAGCGGGCGCCGGGAATCTGATCGGCCATGAGCGTGGCGTCTGACGGCGGGGTGGCATGATCCAACTCGCCGACGATGATTTGGGTGGGACAGACAATCTGTTTCAAGAGCGGGATCGAATCGGGCCGCTCGGCCATTGCCATTAAGTCTCCGGCGATCCCGCTGATCTGATTGCCCTCGATCATGGCCCGAACCGTTCGGACCAGATCCGGCTTCGAGTTGATCGATGCCGGACTGAGCAGTTTCGGAATCATGAGGTCGGCGATCGCGGTCGGCCCTTTTTGATAGGCAACCTGCGCCATCTGGAATCGGCCGTCCTTGCCTTCCGCGGTATCCGCCTGCGCCTTCGTGTCGGCCAGCACCAGTCCCTTCACCCGGTCGGCATATTTTCGATAGAACGCGAAAAGAATATAGCCGCCCATCGAGAGCCCGACGAGCACGGCCTGTCTGACCGACAGGTAATCCAGCAGACCCCGCACATCGTCCGCGGCTTGGTCGAGCGTGTAGCGCCAGAGCGGGGCGTCCGACTCCCCGTGTCCCCGAAGGTCGATGGTGATGACTCGGAACTGCGACGAGAGCGCCCGTTCCTGCTCGGCCCACATAGTGCGATTCAACGGAAAGGCATGGAGAAACACGAGAGGCAGACCGGCTCCTCGGTCACTATAAGCCAACGTCACGCCATTCACCTGAACCTTCACGAGTCCTCCATTGTGGCGCCCTTCGTACCATCGGCTTCCGGCAGCGTCAAGATCCAGCCGGGGTCGTTTGCGCCGGTGAGGATCAGGCGTATAGAATCTCGCACGATCGCGAGGATCCGCATGACCAGCCACCATGACGCCGTGCCTGACCTGTTCGCTGCTCCTCTTGAAGAGAAATCCGGTGACGCGCCGTTGGCCGAGCGGATGAGGCCTGCCAGGTTCGAGGACTTCGTCGGGCAAGAGGAGATCACGGCGCCGGACCGGCCGCTGCGCCGGGCGATCGAGACCGACCGGCTTTCCTCCGTCATCTTTTGGGGACCGCCCGGCTCCGGCAAGACGACATTGGCGCATTTGATCGCCGGGCACACGAAGGCGCACTTTGTTTCATTCTCGGCGGTGACAAGCGGGGTGCCGGAACTACGCGCGATCATCAAGGCGGCTGAGCAGCGACGGACTCTCCACGACCAACGGACCATCTTATTCGTCGATGAAATTCACCGCTTCAACAAGGCGCAGCAGGACGCATTTCTCCCCCACGTTGAACGGGGGACCGTCATTCTGGTGGGGGCGACCACGGAGAATCCCTCCTTCGAAGTCATCAGTCCGCTGCTCTCCCGCTCCCTGGTCGTCGTACTCAAACCGCTTTCAGACCAGGCGCTGGGACAGGTGCTCGACCGTGCGCTCATGGACTCTGAACGAGGCCTTGGAAAATGGAACGTGCAGTTCACACAGGAAGCCAGGCAACGGCTGATCGGCTTCGGAAACGGCGACGCGCGAGCGCTGCTCACTTCGTTGGAATTCGTCGTGACACAAACGCCGGGAGGGCCGGACGGCGCCAGGCTGATCGACAGGCCGGCCTTGGAATTGGCATTGGGCAAGCAGGCGCTCCGATACGACAAGTCGGGCGAAGAGCATTACAACGTCATCTCAGCCTTCATCAAGAGCCTGCGCGATTCCGATCCGGACGGGGCCCTCTACTGGTTGGCCCGCATGCTGGAGGCGGGGGAGGATCCGAAATTCATCGCCCGGCGGATGGTGATTTTCGCGTCGGAAGACATCGGCAATGCCGATCCCCTGGCCATTGTCGTGGCCATGTCCGTGGCCCAGGCCGTGCAATTCGTGGGGTTACCGGAAGCTCAAATCACCCTCGCGCAGGGCACCACCTACCTCGCCTCAAGGCCCAAGGACAACGCCTCCTACGTCGGACTGTTAGAGGCGCTTCAGGATGCGAAAACCCATGGAAATCTTGGGGTCCCGCTCCATCTCCGGAACGCGGTGACGGCACTCATGAAGGGGTTGGGGTACGGCCAAGGGTACCGCTATGTCCATGACGACCCTCAATCTCAGGCCGAGCAAACCCATTTCCCCGCCCCGTTGAACGGGCGGCGCTATTACCGCCCCAAAAATCAGCCATAGGGACGATTTTGATGGTTTACAATCTCGTCTAATCGGTTATACTTAGTTCGTATGAAACGAGGGGAAGCCAAACCATCGATCGGTGCGTTGGCGGCAGGTGAACGGCGGAAATTTGTCCGCGCCACGCTGGTGGGGTCCGCGTTGGTGTCTCCCAAGAACGGAGGCCGTGCGAGTACGGCGGTGCTCGACAATGTCAACAAGATTGGCGCCGGGCTTCATATGAAAGAGCGCCTTGCGCCCAATGAACGGGTGACGGTGTCGCTCGCGTTCCTGGACTCCGATCGAGTCGAACAACAAGAAAAACTGGAAGGGACGGTCGCCTGGATCAAGCCGTGGGAGAAGAAAGGATTTTTGATCGGCGTCGTGTGGGACGAACTCGTGACGAAAGAGCAGAACCGCTGGCTCTATTACTATCTCGAAGAAACCCTCAAAGCCTCCGTTTAACGCAACGCTCCGAGCTTCTGTTTCACCTCTTCTAATTCCGCCGACAGGGATTCCCAGCGGGCCGTCATCCGCTCCAGGTCGCGTTTCCAGCCGTCATGTTCCTGGTGGAGAGCCGTCCACTTCCCGAATTCATTGTAGAGGGCCGGGTCTGCCAATTCGATCTCCCTCGCTTTGACTTTGCATTCGAGCTCGGCGATGTCCGATTCAGCCCGCACGACTTGCTTTTCCAGGCGGGCCTGCGTCTTCGTCAGGTCACGCCGGTCGCCTCCGGATTCTTTGGGCGGGGCCGTAATCTGTTGGACCATGGCCTTCGTCGGACCCGACGCCTTGCCCTGCGGTTTCCCGTCCAACTCCTCTTTGGTCTCCTTGATCGATTCGAACTCCTGCGCCTTCTTCCAGAGGTAGTATTCGTAATCGCCGATGAAGTTCCGGGCGCGGCCGTCTTCGATTTCTACCACGCGCGTGGCGATTCTCGACAGGAAGGTCGGGTCGTGGGAAATGAAGACGATCGTGCCGGGAAACGCGACCAGCGCATCGGTGAGCACGTCGACTGACGCCGGATCCAAGTGGTTTGTCGGCTCGTCCAGCAGCAGCGTATTGGCCGGCTCGACCAGCATGCGGGCCAACGCGACCCGGTTCCGCTCTCCGCCGCTGAGCGCCTTGATCGGCTTCTTCTGTTCCTGGCCGGTAAAGAGGAACGCGCCGGCAATCCCGCGCAAGAAATTCATCTCCGCATGCTTCGTCACCTCTTCGAGCGATTCGAGGATCGTGTGTTCGGGGTTCAACGTTTCCGCCTGATGCTGAGCGAAGTAGTGCAAGGTCACGCCGTGCCCCACGGTCCGCCTGCCCGTGTCCGGCTGGAGCACGCCGGCGAGCATCTTCAAGAGCGTGCTCTTGCCCGCGCCGTTTTCCCCGACCAGGGCGATGCGCTGGCCGCGTTCCACAGCAAAATCGAGCGACTCGTACACCACCTTTTCGCCGTAGCGCTTGGCCGCGCCGGTGAGATCCAGCACCTCGCGGCCGCTCGTAGACGGGAGTGGGAACCGAAATTTGACCCGCTTGGAGACGCGACTGGACCTGGCTGGCCTTGTTGGCTTGATACCGGAACCGATCGACAAATTTCTGCACCCGCGCGATCTCTTTGGATTGCCGGGCCGCGGACGCGTGGAGCTGCGCATCCTTTTCCGCTTTCAGTTTTTGGAAGAGGGAATAGTTGCCCCGGTACTCTTCGATCTTGTGATGCCGCAGCTCCCAGATATGCGTGACGACACGGTCGAGAAAGGCCGTGTCGTGGCTGATGATCAGCAGCGTCATGTCCGAGTCGAGCAGAAACTGTTCAAACCAGCGCTGCGTGGGTTTGTCGAGATGGTTGGTCGGCTCGTCGAGCATCAGTACGTCGGGGTTCGAGAGCAGTAAGTGCGCCAGCGCGACCCGCATTCGGTAGCCGCCGGACAGGTTTTCCACAGGGCGTCCGAAATCGACCTCGGTAAATCCCAGCCCCATCAGAATGCGTTTGGCTTCGTGTTCGGGAAACTCGTCGCGATGCGCGGCGTCGAGTACCGTTTTGCCAGTGATGGTTTCGAGTTCCTGGGGAAGATACCCGATCCGGAGGCGGGGCCGTTTCCGGATTGAGCCCTCGTCCGGCGATTCTTCCCCGAGGATCATGCGGAAGAGTGTGGTCTTACCCGCGCCGTTCGGTCCAACCAGGCCGACCCGAGAATTCGGGCGGAGATGAGCGGACGCTTCGGCGAGCAGCACCTTCGTAGAGTATTGTTTGCTGACGGATTCAATTTGGAGCATGGGCACACACCTTCCCGGTGAAAGTAAGTCGGTAAACCGGAGTCAACGACAATCCGTCAGGAGCTAGCAGGTTGGAAGGCGGGGCAGCCGAAGGAAATTGAATCTGATCGATAGGTGAAGAGCAAACATGAGTAAATCCCAAATCCTATAGGTATTGATCCGTCAGCATCATTACGAAAAAGCTCAAAAGAGCCGACGGCTCGCACACGAAAGAATCTAAGCTCACTGGTGGCAAAGTACTTATCCGCCGCGAGTTAATCGAACGCGGCGGCACGAGCAAGCTTGGTTTGGTGGAGCTGGCCGGGATTGAACCGGCGACCTCGTGAATGCCATTCACGCGCGCTCCCAACTGCGCTACAGCCCCACTCTGAGTCGTGGGCCGGCTCACTCCGCGGGGATCGGGGCATGCTAACACGCAGGTATAGGCCAGTCAAGGAAACCCGGGTGCCATCGGGGCTGAGCGCCTGTTGGACCAGCACCCATTGACAAAGACGAAGGTGGAATCCTACCATGACCCCCCTCGGCTCTGATCTCCCAGTCTGGTCAGAGCCATTTTTTCGTGTCGGCGAGGAATGGTCTAACATGGGTAATCTCGTCATAATCGGCGTCCAATGGGGCGATGAAGGCAAGGGCAAGATCGTCGATATCTTGGCCAAAGATGCCGATATCGTCGTCCGCTACCAAGGCGGGTCCAACGCCGGGCATACGGTTATCAATGAACGGGGGACCTACATCTTTCATCTCATCCCGTCCGGCATTTTGTACCGTGGGACGACCTGTGTCATTGGCAACGGCGTCGTGGTGGACCCAGGCGCATTGATCGAAGAAATGGACCAGCTTCAGACCAAGGGGGTCACGGTCGGGAAAAACTTCGTCGTCAGCCGGCGCGCGCACTTAATTTTGCCCTATCATAAGGCGATCGACCGGGCGTCAGAACAGTCGAAGGGCTCTCGGAAGATCGGCACCACCGGCAGAGGCATCGGGCCGTCGTATGCCGACAAGATGGCGCGGGTCGGCATTCGCGTGGGGGATCTGCTGAATCCCCCCCTGTTCAGGAAAAAGCTGGAGGAAAATCTGGTCGAAATGAATTGGTTTCTGGAGCAGTTCCACAAAGTCGACACGTATCAAGTCGACAAGGTGTTCGACCAATATATGGGCTACGCCGACCGTCTCAAGAGCCATGTCGTGGATGCGCCCACGCTGCTCAACCGCGCGATCGAGAAGAACAAGACGGTGTTGTTCGAAGGGGCCCAGGGCACGCACCTGGACGTGGATTTCGGGACCTATCCATATGTGACCTCGTCCAGCGCCTCGGCAGGCGGCGCCTGCACCGGAACCGGCGTGGGGCCCACGATGATCGATGCCGTCCTGGGCATCGCGAAGGCCTATACCACGAGGGTGGGCAGCGGGCCGTTTCCCACTGAACTGACCGACGAGGTCGGCCAGGGGTTGCAGGAACGTGGGAATGAGTTTGGATCGACCACCGGGCGTGCACGACGCTGCGGGTGGTTCGATGCCGTGGTCGTCCGCCATGCTACGCTGGTCAATGGGTTGACCTCGCTCGCGTTGACCAAGCTCGACGTGCTCGACGGTTGCAAGGAATTGAAACTCTGCACCGGCTACCGGCATGGAGGCACGCTCTATAAAGACATGCCGTCGGATTTGGACGTCTTGACCAACTGCGAGCCGGTCTACCAGCGGATGAAGGGGTGGACGGCCTCGACAACCGGGGCCACGACGTACAAGCAGCTGCCGGCGGAGGCGAAACGCTATCTGGCCCGCATCGAAGAGTTGGCGCAGTGCCCGATCGACATGATCTCGACCGGGTCCAAGCGGGCGGAGACGATCGTGCTCCGCAATCCCTTGGACTGTTCCCGCCGCCGCCCGAAACGCCGGTGACACGCGTCAATGGTCATTCGTCATTCGATGATGCTAGGATGGGACCTTGTTTTCCCAGCTTGTCCGGTATGTCGATTGACGAGTGACGCTTCACGAACCACGTCTTCAAATGTGAGCCGGTAGCTCAGTCGGTAGAGCATCGCCCTTTTAAGGCGAGGGCCCTGGGTTCGAGTCCCAGCCGGCTCACCAGTTAATTGAAGGGGTTGCCTCAGTTGG
>Ga0335070_10008561_pt1 | contig 12000 bp, 11 predicted proteins | sample Lox_Sample_13_FD_206722 | JGI IMG/M metagenome (GOLD analysis project Ga0335070, IMG submission 206722) | Soil microbial communities from Loxahatchee National Wildlife Refuge, Florida, United States - Lox_Sample_1.3 | ecosystem: Environmental > Terrestrial > Soil > Wetlands | place: USA...
CGGGCAGCAGGCCACCGTCGTGATCCGGGTGTCGTCGGCCAGCTTCGCCGCGCTGGCGGGAGGCGTGTACCACACCTGCGCCCTCACGGCGTCGGGCGCGGCGTATTGCTGGGGCGACAACGGCGCCGGCGAACTCGGCGACGGGGCTGGCGTGGCGAGCAACTCCCCTGTTCCGGTGGTCGGGGGCCACACCTGGGCCGCGCTGTCGGCGGGCTACTCCTTCACCTGCGGCATCGCGACCGGAGGGGCGGCGTACTGCTGGGGCGTGAACGGCGGCGGCCGCCTCGGCACCGGGGATTCCGTGGGAAGCGCTTCGCCGCGGCCGGTGGTGGGCAGCCACGTCTTCACCGGGATCGCCGTGGGTGCGTGGCACGCCTGCGGCCTCACGGCCACCGGCACGGTGTGGTGCTGGGGCTGGAACGATCGCGGCCAGCTCGGCAACGGGTCGCACGCCAACAGCGCGACTCCGGTTCAGGTGAGCGGCGGTCTCGCTTTCCAGGCCATCGGCGCCGGCTGGTACCACACGTGCGGCATTACGACATCCGGCGCCGCCTGGTGCTGGGGCGAGAACGGCGGCAAGCTCGGCAACGGCGACACTGCCAGCAGCGCGGTCCCGGTCCCGGTCTCCGGTTCGCTCACGTTCTCGTCGCTCGGCGGCGGCAGGTTGCACACCTGCGCCCTCGCCACGGGCGGCGCCGTCTACTGCTGGGGCGGCGGCGTCTACGGCCAGCTCGGGAACGGCGCGCGCGGCACCGTGCTCGGGCCGAGCCTCGTGTCGGGAGGCCACGGCTTCACGGCGCTGAGCGCCGGCGGGGAGCACAACACGGCGCTCGATGCCGCGGGCCGCGCCTGGGGATGGGGCAGCAACGGCACGGGCGAGTCGGGGGACACCAGCAGGACGGAGTGGGACCTGCCGGCGGCCGTGTCCGGGGGGCTGACGTTCGCGTCCGTCGTGGCCGGCGGCATGCACAGCTGCGGTATCACGACGGACGGAGTGGCCTACTGCTGGGGGTACAACCATGCCGGAGCGATCGGCGACGGGACGCGGACCGACCGGCGCGCGCCCGTCAGGGTCCTCGGCCAGCCCTAACCCCTGTTTCTCGCCTCCGCCTCCGCCAGCCAGCCGCGCCTGAGCTCCGCCTCCGGCACGTTCGACAGATAGGGCTTGATGTCGAGGATGGGCGTGCCGTCCAGCATGTCGAGCCCGCGCACCCGCAGCCGGCGTCCGTCGCGACCGAGCAGCCGCACCACCGTGAGGCCGATGGGGTTCGGCCGGTGCGGCCCCCGGGTCGCGAACACGCCGTGCGGGCGGTCGTCGGTCGGCGGCGTGCCGATCAGCTCGAAGCCCTCCGATTTGTGAAAGACCCAGACGACGTAGAGGTGGCTGAACCCTTCGATGTCGGCGAGCCCCGTCTCGAGATCGGGCCGCAGCTCCAGCGTGCCCTCGGCCTCGTGCCTGGCCCCGGGGCCCATCGGGATCTGGGCCCGGTCGGTGAAGGGGGAGTGCACCGTGCCGATCGGGTGCATCGTGAACGCGACCTCGGCTCGCTTCGTCATCGTGCCGCCTTCTCTTTGCGCGTGAGCTTGAACGGCGCCGCCTTGTCACCTCGCGCCGAGGCGGAGATCAGCGTGGCGAGCCGGCGCGCCCTCGTCTCCTCGCGCTTGGCGCTCATCACCCACCACGCTGCGGTCCGGCGGTACCAGGGCGCCTGCTTCTCGAACCACGCCCAGGCGCGGCGATCCGCCTTGAAGACCTTCAGCGAGGCGGCGTCCAGCGGGCGCGGCCGGTTCTCGAACGAGTATCGCTCGGCCTTCTTCGGATCGCGCGCTTCGAACACCCGGATGCCAGCGGGCCGCATCCTGCCTTCCGCCGTCAGCTCGCGAATGCGGCCGAGGTTCACCCTGCTCCAGAGACTGCCGGGTTTGCGCGGCGTGAAGCGCACGGTGTAGCTCCGGGCGTCGTGGTTCCGCCGTACCCCGTCGATCCACCCGAAGCAGAGCGCCTCGTCCCGCGCCTCCGGGTAAGTGATGCTGGGCTTGCCGGAGGAGCGGTGGTACAGGCCGACGACCAGCTCCGTGGCTTTCGCGTGATGGCGCTCGAGCCACGCACGGAACGTGGCCTGGGTCTCGAAGAAGGTCGGGCTCACGGCCGGATAAGATCGGGGGCCGGAGCGCGCAACGCCACGCCCCGGCCCCCGGTAGTACCGTGAGCGCCTTGGGCTACATGCCCCGGCGCGCCGTCGGCGGCACCATGTTGTTCAGCCGGAGGTAGTTCGCCAGCTGGCTGTAATGGTCCGCCCAGTCCCCGACCGTGATGAGGACCATGTTGGCCCGCGCGACCTTGCGGGGGCCGAACCCGGGGACGGAGTCCGCCATCTGCGCGTCCGTCAGCGACGCCAGCGACGACTTGCAGAAGTCGAAGCTCGCCCGGAGCGCCGCCATCAGCGCCTCCTTCGACGAGCTCGCGTCCACCTTCGCGTGCGCCGGCTCCGCCTGTCCGCTGACACGGGAGCAGAGCATGTAGTTGCCCTCGTTGACCAGGTGCGCCGCGATCGCGCCCACCGTCATCTGCGGCTCCGTCGGCTTGTAGCCGTACTTGTCCGCGGGAAACGCGTCGAGCGCCTCGGTGATGTTCGTTGCGTACCGCATCGTCGAGGCGCGCAGCGCGTTGGCGACCGGGCTCGCCGCATCGCTCGCCATGTTCGCCATCTGCGCCGTGGCCAGCGCCGGGACCGCGCACAGGGCGGCCGCCAGCGCGTAAGCGGAGGCTTTCATCGGGTACTGCTCCAGGTTTGGGAGGCCTGCATTCTGACAGGGTCACTCCCGATTGTCCAGCCTGCGCGAATGGCCCAGGCCGCGCGCCGGAAATCACGCGCCCGCCTTCCGGTCCTTCCACCACCACCAGTTGAGCCGCTCCGGCGCCGGCCGCGCCGCGCTGGCGAAGTAGACCGCGCACCGGAACGTGTAGAGCACGCACGGATCCTGTCGCACACCGCGGATGCGGCAGAGACGATCGTACAGAGCGTCGGGGCTCTTCCCCTTGAGGTCCGTCACGCGGCGCACGCCGAGCTGACGCAGGTCGCGCGCGATGGACGGCCCCACGCCGGGGATGACCTGAAGGGGATCGGATGACGAGCGGCGCTTCGCAGGCACGGGATACCTCCGGCGGGCCAATGCAGTGAGGAGAGCCGCACCCGAAGATAACCCGAAGGGTGGACGCGGACAAGGCGCCCGTTCATCGTTCCCGAGTCCAGGTGCGGAGTAACCGCCATGGCCTCGACCGTGAGTGACGACCGTGAGTATGGAAGGGCGGGGCGCTACCTGCTGGGCCTCGGGATCCTCTTCCTCACCGTGCTTCTCTCCAACACGTTCTGGCTGATCGAGCATCCCGAGCGTTACTTCGGCGCCTTCCGTCCGAGCGCGTCGCTCTTGAGGCTCGAGCTGGCGGGGTTCGTGCTGCAGATGGCCATCGGGATGTGGCTGGGGATCAGCCTGGTGCTCGAGGTGCCGCGGTGGCGCCGCGTTGCGGTCGTGCTCTGGCCCCTGGCCCTGGCCCTGTACTTCGCGCCGCTCCCAGCGGCGCAGCAGGTGCTCACGCTCGCGGCGGCCTTGCTGGTCGCCGGGTTTTTCTTCTGGGAGTTGTATCGCACTCTCGACGAGGCGACGCGCGAAGCCGATTGACGTCGGCCGGCCGTCGCCACCCCAATCAGGAGTCTCGATGCGTCTTCGCTCGCTGCAGGCGCTGACGATCCTCAGCGTGTCCGCCGCGGCGCCGGCCCTCGCCGTCGCCCAGGCCGCGTCTCACAGCGCGTATCCGGAGCGGGCCGTCCGGCGCGACATCCCGATGACCGACATGATCCGGCGCGCCTTCGCGGCGGGCACCCGCGACTCCAGCGGGCGGCCGGGACCGCACTACTGGCAGCTCTGGACCGACTACACGATCAGTGCGCGGCTCGATGCCGCGGCCGGCGTGGTGACCGGCCACGAGCGCGTGGTCGTGCAGAACAACAGCGACAGCGCGATGCGGGTGATCGTCCTCAGGCTCGACCAGAACCTGTTCGGCCCCAGCGGCGCGCGCGCCTCGGACGCGCCCGACGCCATCCATCTGACGGACGGGATCCAGGTGACCGGCCTCACCGTGGACGGCCAGGCGGTGAACCTCACTCCGCCGCCGCGGTTCCGGTTCGGCCAGCCGCCGGCGGCGCCCGCGCTCGCGGCCTACAACGTGAAGACGACGTCGGCCACGATCACGCTGCCGACCCCCGTGCCGGCGCACGGCAGCTTCACCCTCGAAGCGGACTGGCACTTCACCGTGCCCAAGGTGGAGGGCGGGCGCGGCGTCCGGATGGGTGCCTGGGGCGACACCCTCTACCAGGTGGCGCAGTGGTACCCGCGGGTCGCCGTGTTCGACGACCTGCGCGAGGGCGGCTGGGACTCCGAGGAGTATCTGGGCTCCGCCGAGTTCTACAACAACTTCGGCCACTTCGACGTGCGGCTGGACGTGCCGGCGGGTTGGCTCGTGGGCGCGACGGGCATCCTGCAGAACCCGGCGGAGGTCCTGGCGCCTGCGGTGCGCGAGCGGCTCTCGCACCAGCTCGAGTCCGACTCGGTGCTCCACATCGTGACGCCCGACGACTTCGGGCCGGGCAAAGCGACGCCGGCCGGCGACCGGCTGGTGTGGCATTTCGTGGCCGACACCGCGGGCGACTTCGCGTGGGCGACCTCGGACCGGTACGTGCTGGACGCCACGCGCGCCACCATCCCGGGCCGCGGCCCCGTGCCCGTGGACATGTTGTACCTGCCGGGGCACGCACCGCAGTACGCCCAGGCCGGCCCGTTGGCGCGGCACGCGCTCGAGTTCTACTCCGGTCTCTGGATGCCGTACGCGTTCCCGCGTCTGACGCTGGTGGACGGGCCCGACACCGGGATGGAATACCCGATGATCATCTTCTCGGCGGCGGGCGCGTCCGACCACGAGGCTGGGCACGAGTGGTGGCCCATGACGCTCGGCACCAACGAGACGTGGTACGGCTGGATGGACGAGGGATTCAACCAGTACATGAACATCCTCTCGTACGCGGACCGGCAGCACCAGAGCCCGCCGCTCGACGGGGTGGGGCAGGCGTACGGGCGCATCAGCGGCGATGAACAGGAGGCGCCGATGATGTGGGACGCGAACTACGCCGGCCCGTTGTACGGCTTCCAGGCCTACAGCAAGGCGCCGATGATGCTCTCGTCGCTGGGCGGCGTGGTGGGCGATTCGGCGGTGCAGCGGGCGATGAGCGAGTACGCGCACGCCTGGCGGTTCAAGCACCCCTCGCCCTGGGACTACATGTTCTTCATGGACAACGCGCTGCACCGGGACCTGGGGTGGTTCTGGTACTCCTGGCTGTTCGCGACGGACGCGGTGAACGGCTCCATCCAGGACGTGCGCACCGCGGGCGGCACGACCACCGTGACGGTGCGCGAGGACGGGCAGATGCCGTCGCCCGTCGTGCTGGCGGTCCACTTCGCGCCCACGGGACCGCGCATCCGTCCGATGGCGAACGCCACAATGGTGGACGACTCGACCGCGCTGGTCACCTGGCCGGTGGACGTCTGGTTCGGCGGGAGCCGCACCTTCGACGCGAAACTGCAGTTCGGGCGGCGGAAGATCGAGCGGATCGTCTTCGACCCGCACTGCCGCTTTCCCGACCGCAACGTGGACGACAACACCTGGCCGCGGCCGGCGGCTCAGGCCGCCGCGCAGCCTCAGCAGCAGGGCCGCTTCGGCATGCCGGTGTGTAAGGGGTAGGAAAAGCGTGAGGGGGCCCCTGCCTCTCACATCCCCAGCAGCTTCGCCGCGTTGCCGCCGAGGATCGCCGCCCGGTCGGTCTCGCTGACGTCGAGCGCCCGGATGCTCTCCAGCATCGCGGGGATGCTGCCGATCTGGTGCGGGTAGTCGCTCCCGGCCAGGAGTTGCCCCGCGCCTGCGAAGGCGATGGCCAGCCGGAGCGCGCCGGCGTCGAAGTTCACCGTGTCGTAGTAGAACCCCTTCAGGTACTCGCTCGGCCTGCGCGCGATGTGGGCGCGGCATTCCCGGAAGGCGCGATGCCCGCGGTCGAGCCGCTCGGCGATGTAGGGGATCGCGCCGCCCAGGTGGCTCAGCACCCACCGGATCCTCGGGAACCGCTCCACCACGCCGCTGAAGACCAGCTTCGCCGCCGCCAGCGTGGTGTCGAGCGGGAAGCCGACCAGCGGCATCAGCCAGTAGTCCGTCATCGCCTCGACGCCGACGGGGTTGGTCGGGTGGATGTGGAGCACGGCGTCCAGCTCGTTCGCCGTCCGGTACAGCTCGTCGAAACGCGGATCGGCGAGCGCGACGCCGTTCACGTTGCTGAAGACCATCGCGCCGCGGAACCCCAGCTCCCGCACGGCGCGCCCGAGCTCCCGCGCCGACGCCGCCGGATCATTCAACGGCAGCGTGGCGAGCGCGGCGAAGCGGCCGCCCCGTTCCCGGACGATCGCCGCGAACGCGTCGTTGACCAGGCGGGCCAGCTCCACGGCGCGCGCCGGCGTCTCCACGTGCGTCCCGGGCGTCGTGAGCGTGAGCACCTGCAGGTCCACGCCTTCCTTCTCCAGGACCGTCTGTCGGTAGGCGATGTCGCGGTGGCCCTGGACGGCGACGTTGTAGTCACCGGGATAGTGCAGCTCCGGGTTCCCGTCCTTGTCCACCGCGACGCGGACGTTGCTCTTCCCGGACCTCAGCGCGTCGATGTAGGTCGGCGGATAGAAGTGGTTGTGGACGTCAATCACGGCCATAGTGTCTCCGGACGATGTAAGCGGGAACCCCGAGACCGACCAGGAACAGCCCGATGAGGCCGCGCGCGCTGGCGCCGGCGATCTGGTATCCCGCCACCAGCAGCGCCGCAACGACGAACAGCGCGGGGAGGAGCGGCCCGCCGCGCAGCGCGAACCGCGGCGCGTAGGAGGGCCGCGTGCGCAGGAGCAGCAGCCCGGCCGCCATCAGCGCGAAGAAGATCCACTCCGTGTAGACCACCTGCACGAACAGCGTCTCGTACGTCCCGGTGGCGACGAGGACCGACGCCCACACCGCCTGGCAGACGATCGCGCGATGCGGCGTGCCGAACCGCGGATGGATCTCGCCGAGCCAGCGGAACAGCAGCCCGTCCCGCGCCATCGCGTGGTAGACCCGCGGCCCGGTGAGGACGATGCCGTTCAGCGCGCCGAGGGCGGAGAGGCAGACGACGCCCGCCAGCACGGCGGCCCCCCCGGAGCCGAGGACGGCGTCCGCCGCGTCCGCGGCGACCCGGCTCGACGACCGCACCACGTCGAGGGGGAGCACGTGGAAGTAGGCGGCGTTGAGGGCGATGTAGCAGGCGGTCACGAGCAGCGTGCCGGCGATCAGGGCGCGCGGGAGCGTGCGCTCCGGCGCGACCGTCTCGCCGGCGGTGTAGGTGACCATGTGCCAGCCGCCGAAGGCGAACAGCCCGGCGGCGAGCGCGAGCACGAAGCCGGCGGCGTCCGTGGCTCCCACGCCGGCGGCGGCCGCCGCCGTGGCCGGGGCCGCGCCGCGCGGACCCAGCGCGAACGCGGCGGCCGTGATCGCGACCACGGCGCCGACCTTGGCCAGCGTGAGCACGGTCTGCACGGCGCTGCCCTGCCGGATCCCGCGGTAGTTGACCGCCGACAGCACGAGGACCGCCGCGATCGCCACGCCCCGGGTCCCGGCGGGGCCCAGGGGGACGAAGGCGGCGGCGTAGCGGCCGACGACGACCGCGATGGCGGCGACGATCCCGGAGTGCATGCTCCAGAACATCGCCCAGCCCCAGAGGAAGCCGAGGGCCGGCGAGTACGCTTCGCGGAGGAAGACGTACACGCCGCCGCTCTGCGGGAACGCGGAGGCCAGCTCGGCGCAGACCAGCGCGCCGACCAGCGTGAGCGCGCCCGCGAGCGTCCAGACGGCGTAGGCGCCGGCGACCGACGACACGTGGCGGGTGACGAGGGACGGCTGAACGAAGATGGAGGCGCCGATGATGGTGCCCGCGACCATGGCGGTCGCGCGTACGATGCCGAGCGAGCGGCGGAGCTCGCCTGGAGCGGTCAGCTCGCCCCGAGGACCGTCAGGTAGTCGGCGCCCTGCGTCATGTGCTCGTAGAGCGCGGAGAGCGTCTCCGGCGCTCCGACGAGCCAGCGGCAGCGCGCGTCACCCTTGGAGCGGCACTCCACTTCCATCACCGCGAGCGGGGCTTCGGCCAGCCGGCCGAGGAAATCGGCCAGCAGCCCCGCGGTGAAGAAGCACGATGGGTACTGCAGCTGCGCCTCCGGGGAGGCCTCGGCCCAGGCGGACGCGTCGACCGCGACGGCCGCCTGCCCGATCGCCGTGATCTGCACGGCGCCCCAGCCGAGCGACATGAAGAACTGCGAGAGGATCTCGGCCAGGCGCGGTGCCGCCAGGTCGGAGGGCTGCTCCACGCCGGCGGTGTGCGGCAGCCAGGTGGAGAAGGCGCGGAAGGTGGCCTCTCCGGCGGCGTAGCCGGCCTCCTGCAGCGGCTGGGCGCCGGCCCGGTCGCGGAGCGCGTGCAGCGCGCGGGGCGAGAGCGCGACCAGCGACGCGGCGGTCAGGGAGACGTCGGTCATCGCGGGCGAATCTAGGCCGGAGCGGCGAGCCGCCGCAAGAGTTGACGCGTCAATCGCCGACCCGCCCGAGCCGCTTGAGCAGCTCCGTCTCGTCCCAGACCGGGATTCCGAGCTGCCTCGCCTTCTCGAGTTTGCTCCCCGGCTCCTCGCCGGCCACGATCGCCGTGGTCTTCTTCGACACGCTCCCGGTCACGGCGCCCCCCGCCTGCTCGATCAGCCGGGTCGCTTCCGTGCGCGAGAGCTTGGGGAGCGTGCCGGTAAGGACGAACGTCTGGCCGTCGAACACGCCGCCGGCGGTGACCTTGACCGGCTCGTCCATGCGCACGCGTCTCTCGACGAGGCGGTCTACCAGCCCGGCGTTGTGTTCGTCCTTGAAGAACGTCGCGACGGCGGCCGCGATCGTCGGTCCGATCCCGCGCACCTCGGCGATCCGCTCCGCGCTGGCCTGGCGCAACTCCTCCATGTTGCCGAACCGCCGGGCCAGCAGCTCCGCGGCGCCGTCGCCGACGTGGCGGATCCCGAGCGCGAACAGCAGGCGCGAGAGGGGCTGCTCCCGGGAGGCGGCGATCGCCTTGACGAGCTGCGCCGCCGATTTCTCCGCGAAGCCCTCCAGCTTGATGAGCTGCTCCTCCCGCAGGTCGTACAGATCGGCGACATCCCGGATCAGGCCTGCGTCCAGCAGCTGCCGGACGCGCTCGTAGCCGAGGCCGCGGATGTCCATCGCCCCGCGGGCGGCGAAGTGGAAGATCCCTTCGTGCACGCGGCCGGGGCACGAGACGTTGGGGCAGTAGGTCATCACCTCGTCGGCAGGCGCCTCGACCGCGGAGCCGCAGTCGGGGCAGTGCGTCGGCATGGTGAACGGTCGCGGCGGCGTCCCGGCGCGCTCCAGCTCCGCGCGCCGCTCGCGCACCGGCCCCAGCACCTGCGGGATCACCTCCCCGGCGCGCGTGACCTCCACCCAGTCGCCGATGCGGATGTCCTTCGCCGCGACCAGCTCGGCGTTGTGGAGCGTCGCCGTGGAAACGGTGACGCCGCCGATCTCGACCGGCTCCAGCTCGGCGTACGGATTGAGCGCGCCGGTGCGCCCCACGTTCACCTTGATGTCGAGCAGCCGCGTCACCGCGACCTCGGGGGCGAACTTCCGCGCGATCGCCCAGCGCGGTTCCCGATCGCCGACGTTCCCCAGCTCCTCGTGCAGCGCCAGACGGTCCACTTTCACCACCACGCCGTCGGCGCCGAACGACAGGTCGTCGAGGAGCTTCTCCAGCTTCGCGATCTCCGCCTGCGCCGCCGCCAGGTCCGCCACCCGCGTGCGGTGCGGCTCGATGCGGAACCCCCACGAGGCCAGGGCGTCGAGCTGCTCGTGCTGGGTCCGGAAGGGGAGCTTCGCCTCCGGCGCGAACGCGGCGAAGGCGAAGAACCTGAGCCCGCGTTGCCGGGTCGCCTTCGGGTCGAGCTGACGCAGGCCGCCGGCGGCCGCGTTGCGCGGGTTGGCGAACGGCGGCTCGCCCGCCGCCTCGCGCTTCCGGTTGAGCGCCTCGAACGCCTCGCGCGGCATGTACGTCTCGCCACGCACCTCGAGCAGCGCCGGCCACCCGCTCCCCAGCAGCTGGAGCGGGATGTCGGGCACCGTGCGGAGGTTGGCGGTGACCACCTCGCCCGTCACGCCGTTGCCCCGGGTCGCCCCGATCGCCAGCACGCCGTCCCGGTAGGTCAGGCTCACGGCTGCGCCGTCGATCTTGACCTCCAGCGTGTACCCGGCCGCGACGACGTCCGGCGCGATGCGCGCGTTCCGCGCCTCCCACTCCCGCAGGTCGTCGTCGCTGAACGCGTTCGCGAGCGAGAGCATCGCGTTGAGGTGGGTGTGCTTGACCAGGCTCGTGGCCGGCTCCGCCCCGACCCGCTGGGTGGGGGAGTCGGGCGTCCGCAGCTCGGGGTGCGCGGCCTCCAGCGCCTGCAGCTCCTGGAACAGCCGGTCGTACTCGGCGTCGGACAGCTCCGGCGCGTCGAGCACGTAGTAGGCGTGAATGGCGCGGTTGAGGATCCTGCGGAGTTCAGCGGCCCGTGCGGGGGGGGCGCTCGCGGGCATCTAGCCTTTGGCTTCCTCGGCGAGGACGGTCATCGTGACGCCGACCAGCCGCTGCAGCTCCGCCGCGGACGCGTCCGGGAGCAGCTGCTCGAGGCCCGCCTGGTCCCGCTCGGCGAACGCGGCGAGCAGCCGCTGCAGATACGAGATCAGCGCCGCCCGCTGCAGCTCGGCGCCGGGAGCGGCGGCCGGGCCGGCGGGCATGCTCTTGGTCCGCCGGAGCAGGGTCTCGTAGCGGTGCGCGTTGCGCAGCGCCTTGGCGGTCAGATCGGCCACGATCTGCGTGAACTTGATGTCGGCTTCGCTCAGCGCTTCGCCGTCCTTGAAGGTGCGGAGGAAGATGCAGCCGATCGCGGCGCCCCGGTACTTGATCGGCACCACCGTGATGGACTTCGCCTTGCGCCGCGCCAGCGCGCCCTTCACGTGCTTGAGGCTCGGGTCCATCGTCGCGTCGGCGATGAACACCGTCTCGCCGGACTTCATCGCCCGCTGGATCTCCGGGTAGCGGGTCATGTCCACCACGAGGTTGCGGATGCTCGGGTCCTCGTAGGACGCCACCAGCCGCACCGTGCGGCTCCCGCCCTCCGCCAGGAAGATGCTCGAGCGATCCAGCCCGAACGTCTCGCCGAGCCGCCGCGCGATCGTCTGCAGGATGTCCACGAAGTGCAGGGTCCCGGCCAGCTCCTGCAGGATGCTGATGATCGTGACTAGGCGCTCCCGCTCCCGCTCCAGCTCGAGGATGCGAGTGGCGAGGAGGGAGGCGGCGTCGGGGCCGGTCGGCTGCGGGCTCGTCATGGGGCCAATACTGCCGACGGCGCGCTGCGGACGTCAAGCGCGGCGCCGATCCTTCGCGTCGCCGGGGCACGTCCGGATCGCAATCCCAACAAGGGCACTCGCAGAGCGCCGGCGTAGGGTCCTCGCTGGCTCTGGCCCGGTCATCGGCGGCGCCATACTGTTGCACCACTGCAGTGCGGCGGGAGGCCGTTCGGATGCCCGAACTCCTTGATCGGTTGCAGCAGGCACTCGCCGAGCGCTACCTGATCGAACGCGTTCTTGGCCGGGGCGGGATGGGCACTGTGTATCTTGCCCAGGACCTGCGGAACCGTCGCCCGGTCGCCATCAAGATCCTCAACCCCGATCTTGCCCAGTCGCTGGGGGCCGAGCGGTTCCTGCGCGAGATCGAAGTCACGGCGAACCTCAATCACCCTCACATCCTCCCGCTGCACGACTCGGGCGAGGCGGACGGGTTCCTCTACTACGTGATGCCCTTCGTC
>Ga0335070_10008562_pt1 | contig 11999 bp, 17 predicted proteins | sample Lox_Sample_13_FD_206722 | JGI IMG/M metagenome (GOLD analysis project Ga0335070, IMG submission 206722) | Soil microbial communities from Loxahatchee National Wildlife Refuge, Florida, United States - Lox_Sample_1.3 | ecosystem: Environmental > Terrestrial > Soil > Wetlands | place: USA...
TTTTTTGTCATTACCGCGCGACTGAAAATCCTGCCGGATTGAGTTCAGCGATCAAAGCTCCCCTACGAATAGGTCTCCAAAAGGCAACACCCATTTAGTGGGAAACGGCGAAAGGAAACAAAAAAACCGAGCGGAAGCGGCTCCAGAGAGCTTCATCTACACGGTGGAGGTCTTGGAGGGGTTTTAGGCTTCCCGCTCGTTCCGGCGGGCCTGCTCACCGCCCCTGCGCTCGACCTCGATATCCCTGAGTGTTCCTCTCACCGAAGCCTCCGCTCAGTTATTGGATAACGATGATTCCTGCAGGGTCAACAGTCCTCTGCTTGCTTTAGGCTTTCTTGTCTTCGCCCACGGTGCGATTCCGCAGGCGGTTGACCAACTCCTCGTATGAGGAAGATCTGATGATCGCCGTGAATTGGCTCCGGTAATTCTTGACGAGACTGACCCCGTCAACAACGATGTCATAGGCATACCACCGCCCAGCTTTGTTGATGAGTCGGTAGTCCATGGGGATTTCTACCTTGGTCGAGTGTAGCTTCGTTCTCACTTCGGCATACTGCCCATCAAGGCGTTCGCCCAGATACTCAACCTGTTCACCGGAGTAGTCCTCGATCTTGGACGCATATCGGTCCGAGAGGAACGACTTGAAGAGGTCCACGAATTCGTCACGTTGCTCGTTCGTCAGGGGAATCCAGTTGGCGGCGAGGGCCCGTTTAGACATCTCGGCGTAGTCGAAGCGCTGGGCGACCACCTCTTCGAGCATATGGCGCCGAAACTTGTGCTTGGCTGGTGGTTTGAGGGCCTCATCGTTGAGAATGCGGATGACTTCGTTGATCGTCGTTCGGACCACGTCGGTAGGTGATTCGGTGGCGAAGATTGGGGGTCCAGCGGAGATGACAAGCCCGACGACGATGAGCTGGACGATCCTTCGAATGGGATGAAGGTCGGTGGTTGCGCTATCAACGAGCAGGCGTGGGAACTGCATGATGAGTTGATACTGAGGAAGGACGGATGAGATGGTGCAGCCATATCTCATGCAACAAACTCACAGTTTATCGGATGACCAGTACAGAACAGGGAGCGCGATGTACAATCGCATGGGAGACGCTGCCTAAGAGGAACCGGTCTAATCCCTTTCTCCCATGAGAGCCGGCGACCACAAGATCGTATGATTTTGCCTGTTCTGCAATCAACACTCCCGGTTCTCCTTTCTGAACCGCGCTGGATGCCATAAAATTTGGAGGTCGAAGCGACGCCGCACAGGACTGGGTGGTCGCCTCGGCTTGTTTCAACAATCCTTCTGACCACGCTTCAAATCCCGACATACGCTCTGGTTCGGCCATTCGAATCGATGGGACGACGGTGAGCACGGTGACTTCCACGGGATGCCTGAACGGATGCGCAGAGAGCCACTCGCCGATTCGTCGGCCGTCCTCACGGCCTTCGACCGCTACAAGCACGCGACCAACCGGCCTCGCTTTCCCCTTAACAATCAAGGTCGGTTGCGTGGCGTGGAGGAGAATGCGGTGCGAGACACTGCTCAGAACCAGTTCCGCCATCCTGCTATGCCCATGGGTGCCGACGACAATTAGGTCGGCGTGGATCGAGGTGGCGGCTTCGAGCACAAACTGGGCCGGCTTGCGGAATTCACAGAGTTTGCGGGCTGGAGGAATATCTGAGGGTAACAGCGTGGCGGCGCGGTCCAAGGCCTGACAGCCTGCATCGAACATGGCCTTGCGGAAGATGTCATAGCCTTGCAAGTTGGCGGCTTCTGCGACGATGGGGTACTCGAAGAACCCGATATCGACTCCATGGGCCAGCGTCACCTCGTCCGGTCGATAGAGCAACGCGAGTTGTTCGACCGCCGCAAACGCGTCGTCCGACCACTCCACTCCTGCGATGACTTTCATGACAAGGTATCTCTCACGATCATGAGTAGGCGGACTGCTGGAAAAGCGTATCTTGAGCTGCCTTTAGCAGCGCGACGACCTGTGCGTCTTCGACTTGTGTGAAATCCTGATATGCTGCGCCAACGGCGATGAACGGATCGGGCACCTCGAGCACGACCAGCTCGTCCACGAGCGATTTCACCCGTGTGAGCGTCTCACGTGGTCCGACAGGGATCGCCGCGATCAGGCGGCGCGGCGAGAGTTCTGTCACGGCTTCGATGGTGGCGAAGAAAGTCGATCCTGTGGCGATGCCGTCGTCCACCAGAATCACCCTGCGATCGGTGAGAGCCGGTACCGGGCGCCCCTGTCGATACAGCGTCTGCCGGCGCGCAATTTCACGGCGTTGCGCCTGGATCAAGCCTTCCAGATCATCGTGCGACAATTGAAACGCATCCACCGCCTCGGGATTGAGGTAGATGGCCCCGGTTTCACTGACGGCTCCAATAGCGTATTCGGGGTTCTCCGGTGTGCTCAGCTTGCGCGTAATGAACACGTCGAGAGGGAGGTGCAGCGTCCGGCTGATCTCATAGCCGACTGCCACTCCTCCGCGTGGCAGAGCGAGAATCACCGTGTTCGGATCAGCGCGATAGGCGTTCAACTGTTTGGCCAAGGAAAAACCTGCGTGACCCCGATCGCGAAACATGATCCCTCTCCCTCATCGAAAGGATCACGGGACCCTGCACGGAGAACCACACGGTCCCGCTCCTCTGGTGATGATTACGATGGCCTCAGAGCCCGCTCGCTCGGCCTGACGCTGTAATGACCACGTCCCTCAAATTTCAATGTCACAATCCCATCCCGGCCCAATCGGTCCACCTCGAGGAAGACTTGATTCCAGGTCAGGTCAGGGCATTCATTCATGACCTCCTCCAAGTCACAGCCAGGTGAACGGATCACAACTTCCATCACACGTCGACTCACCTCCGCCATTTTGGCCATACACACCCCTCTCAGAGGTGCACTGCTGGCTCAAGGGAACTGCATCGACAGTGCCAGACCAGGAACGATGAAGAGAAAAGCCGACCACACGACAATTCAATCAGTTGCAGCAAGTGGCGGATTTCAAAAAACCGGATTTTGAGCAGGGGCCTGTAGCGTTACGGGGCAACAGGAGATCTTCGTCTGATGCCTCTTTCGACACTAGACACTAATGGAAATGAGGGGAGGGGGGAGTGCAAACGGGTTACGCAAGGACGGCTTGGCTCCTTCCCTATGCTCGACCCCCCCGCCGGCGCACAGACCAAATCCGTTGGGCCCATAACATAACGGTGCTCGGCCTGGTCAGTGGCGTGGTTCGGCCCGCCGTGAAGAGGCTGGAGGAGGAGGATGCACACATACAGGGCGGATGAGGCCATTCATCATGATGTGAAAGGAACAGCAAAGTGTCCGCTCAGTTATGGTACAGTGACGACCCCATGCGGGTCTTTATTCTGGGAATCGGTGCGACTGGGTCGCTGCTGGCCAAGTTGCTTGTTCGTCAGGGGCATCAGGTGGCCTGTGGGGATCGCGACCCTGGTCGTGCGCGCGCCTTTCTCGGGGACCGTTCGTCCCTTTCGATTCAGCGGGTGAACGCGCGGAACCTCCACGGCATTGTGAAGGCGGCGAGGGGTTGTCACCTGCTCGTCAACGCCTGTCCGGCCGTTCTCAACAAAGTCCTCCTCCGTGCGGCGTTACGGCTGCATGCCCACTATGTGGACACAGCGTCGCACTTAAGGCAGAGTCCGTTCCGACCCGAACAACTGCATTTTGACCAGCAGTTTCGGAAGAAACACCGAACGGCGTTGATTCACGCTGGTGCCGCGCCGGGATTGACGAATGTCTTGGCCATGCGTGCCGCGGCCGGCCTCGAGACAGTCGAGAAGGTTCAGGTGCGACTCTTTGAAGGGACGGCAAGTGATAATCCTGTCTCACAATGGTCCCCGGACTCCTCATTCGACGAGGCAGTCTCGCGACCACGCCTGTATCGGGATGGACACTTCCGGTTTGGGACGAGATTTGGAGAACGAGAAGTGTTCCGCTTCCCGCCACCGATCGGGCGGGTCGGAGTCGTGTTAGCCGCCCAGGACGAAGTCGTCACCCTCCCACACATCCTGCGCCTGCACGAGATGGATGCCAAGATTGGCGGACCTGACATGGAGCAACTCCGTCGATGGCACCGGCAGGGGAAGCTGAGTCGATCGCGTGGGCTGGTGGCAACACGGTTCCCCGCCACTCCGACGCCACGTGTCATCACACGTCTCGTTCGCCGGGGCATTCTGCGCAACGCCCGCTTCGCGGCGGCTGTCTTGGTCTACGGACGAACGCATGGCCGGCCGGTGTTGATTCGTTGGGATGCCACGTTCCCGTCGCTCGTGGAACTGCGTCGCCGCGGATTGTCCTGTTCCCCGATCGCCTGGGCAACCGCACATCTCACTGCCATCTTTCTAAAACACTTCCCGCGACATCTGCCCGGCGTCCACCTGCCGGAGGCCTTACCGGCAACCCTCCATCGCAGAATTCTGAACGATGTGCGCTCGCGCGGGATCCGTCTGACCAAGAGGGTAACGCGCCTCAAGAGATCTGATGAGGCAGACGGCGCTTAGCACTCTAGGCTTCTATTTCGCGAAACTACATTCTCCCCTGTTTCGAATCCGCCTAAAGTATCCGGAGGAATTGGTGTGGGTAACGGGGCGAAGCTGTTTGGGGTGTGGATTGACGCGAGAGCGCCTCTCTGTTGGCGGCCGAATTCATCTTCTTGGCCTCAACCTTGCGTGTAGATAAGCGGAACGGGACGATTTGTTAGATGCCGACGAGGACCCGATGCACACTGACGGCTTTCATCGTTCGCACAACATCCTCGTATGAAATACCCGGGATCTTTCCCCCTTTGGCTTCCCCGGCAAGGAGGACGAAATCGTTCATGGCGACCATGCCCTGAAGCACTCCGTCTTCATCAACGACAGGCAGTCGTCGCACTCGTTCCCGTTTCATGATATCCATGGCTGTGTGGACGTCATCGTCCCTCTGGCAGGTGAAAGCCTTGCCGGACACGGTTTCCCAGACGGTGATGTCCGAGGGTGGTTTATTCTTGGTGGCAGCGGCGATGCAGATATCGCGATCCGTGATCATGCCCACCACTTGGCCATGGATGTTGAGGACGGGCAGGGCTCCGCAGTCGCTATCCCACATCATTTTCGCGGCGGCCGCAAGGTTGGTGTCGGGGCTGCAACATTGCACATCGCTGGTCATGATCTCCTGGACTTTCATGGTCGTCCTCCCTGGTTTAATCAGTTCGGTCTTGTTACGGCCCTGTCAGCCGCAACGATGTATTTTCAACCTTCGTGTCTTGGACTAGTTTGTTGAAATTGTCAGCGAGCACGTCATTGAGGACAGCCGCCACGTCCTCCGGGTCGAACCAGAAGACGTCTTCCGACCCTGTCCCATCCAGCGTCATGCGTACGACGCTCCCGTCCGAGGAATTGGTCGCCCGGATGGCCAGCTTGGTTTTTGTCGTAATCTGCGTGAAACCGACCCGACTCTTCGCGTGGACGAAGAGTTCCAGAATCTTTCCCGCGATCACGACATCCGTTCCTCCGCCGCTTCCTTGCTTGACGACCTGCCAGCCTTTAGCCGTCAGGTAGTCGGCCAGCGCTCGCGCCACGGCGTCGCCCGGTTTGCCTCCTGGCACATCGAAATAGCTGACTCCTCCCCACAGGTGAGTCCGGACTCCAAGGCCTGTGTGGTAGCTCCTTCCATCCTCGAAGTCGCCAATGGCGACCCGCAAGGGTTCGGTTGGTTTCACCACTTTCTCAATTCCAGCAGGGACCGCACGGAGTTGAAGAGGAATCACCTCGCCGGTCCCCGCGCATCCGGTCACGGCAAGCAGTCCAATCGAGCCCATGATCACCACGATGCTTCGCGTCACGTCATCCTCCTTCGATTCACTTGCGTACCAAGCGGTAAGGCCTGTCTCCTCTTTTCGCGCTGGAATCTAGGGACGCCGAAAGTGGGCTCGACGGTTTGATTGCCAGCAATCTTCGCTATGTTCTGTGCAAAAGGGACGCTCTTTCCCATAGCTGGTGATCTGGATTTGGGATGGCGCGACCCCCAGGTCCTGCAAGTACCGTTGGGCAGCCTGCGCGCGCCGCTCGCCAAGGACCAGGTTGTAGGCACTCGTTCCCCGCTCGTCGCAATGGCCTTCGATCACAAACTTTTGATTGGACTGTGACTTCAGAATTCTTGCATTGGCTTCGAGTCCCGGTCGAGCGTCAGCGCGAAGAACATACTGGTCAAAATCGAAGTAAACGTCCGACAGCTCCGCCGCCGGTTGGGCCGGTGGAACCGCTGGTTTCGGTGGGGGTGCCGGCGCGACGGGCTGTTCGGTCACACGCACCTCTCCGGCCGGGGGTGTGGGCGGAGGAGCCTCCATCGGTGGTGTCGGCTCGGCTCTGGGTGGTTCAGGAGGCGCAGCGGATGGGGGCTCGACTTTCGCGGCTTCGACAACAGGGGCAGCAGTGGGACCGGGCTGGAAGGTCTGATCTTCGACTCCGGTGCTGATTCTGCGACCGGTACAAGCCGGCACCATGGTGAGGACGATCAGCCCCAGGATGAGGATTCTGTGGTCATGGCGAATCTGGGTCGACATCATGCCTCCTTGCATTAGCGAACGTGGATGACTCGGGCAATCAAGCCATCGGATCCCTTGAGGTATGTGACCTCTGCCGGCTCACCTGCCTTGATATCGGCCAAACGAGCATCATGTGTCCCCCGCGTAATCCTTGTGTTCGTCGGCACGCGAACTCCGACAATCAGCTCTTCTTTATTTGGGAGCTGCACTTTCACCACGATTGTCTGCGGGTCAGCGGTGAGATTTGTGGCAATCACAGTCCCCCGCACCATTTTCTCTGCGGTTCCTGCTGAGGCGTTGACGAGTAGAGCCGTCAACATCACGACCCCGACGGCGAGAACGAGACCTGCGTGGCGCGCCTTGGTTTTCATCGAGGCAGATCCTCCTTTGCTACGTGCTTTCATCCGACTACAATTCACGGAAGAAAGTAACTCAACTATATGGGCAAGAAGAAGGCCACCAGATGTCAAGACGCGGGGCAGCGCAACTTGTTGAAAAATGCGAGACTTGGATTGCAAGGATGAGGTGAAGAACGAATCCTTCTGAGGAAATCCGCTACAAGAGGTGCCCGGGAGATGTAGCGAAAGGTCGCAGTGGTTTACAGATCATCTGGCCAATGCGGTACCCCCCGATACGGTTCTCCGTCCTTTGGGGAATCCGATCTCATCGAGTTCTCTCTGGAAAAGTGGTTTCGGTCGCATTCGAGGGAGGGCTGGGCCTCACTCGGCATCCCAATTGCTCATTCAAGTCAAAAACGACGGTGTAATCCCCGATAGGGTGGCATGGGCTGCGTGAGCCGACGTGGTCAGAACTGTTTATGGCGAAACCGATTGACCGACCGATCTTTACTGTGCAAAAGCATCAGGCGTCCCATCTCCACTTTGATTTCCGGTTGGAAATCGGGGGGGTGTTGAAATCCTGGGCGATCCCCAAAAGGCCGTCGCTCGATCCGCGCATAAAGCGGTTGGCGGTCGAGGTTGAGGATCACGACTTGGCCTATGCGGATTTCGAAGGGGTGATCGAGGAAGGCCACTATGGCGCAGGGCCGGTTCTGGTGTGGGACAGAGGTTGGTATGAACCGGTAGGAGGTCACGGTTCGCTTGCGGCAATGTGGGAAGCGGGCGTGTTGGATCTTCTCCTGCATGGCCGCCGGCTACGCGGGCGCTTTGCTCTTATCAGGATGAAGGGGCGCCCAAGGCAGTGGCTCTTGATGAAACAGCGGGATGAAGAGGCTCGCCCTGATCGCGAGATGAAAGAAGAAGGGGAAACGTCAGTCTTGACCGGCCGCACGATCGAGGAGCTGAATCGGGCGGCCAAGGCGGGAAAGTTGGATGCTTATCGATGCGGACTGTAACGAGTGAGGAGAGGGGAGCCGCTCACATGCTATCGAATGCTGAGCAAGTCGCAACCTGGAACGTGCTCGCGACGGCCAAGAATCTGGAGCAGCGACATCTGGCGAGACGGCTGAAGCGGTTCGGCGATTTCCGGTGGGCTCCGTACCTTGGATTGTTGATCGGGCGGGTGGAAGATCATCAGGCGTTTTTCGACCAGTTGCGACGCTGCGAGAAGAATGAGCCTGGGTTTCTCTTTCCACTCGCCAGACTGGTCCCGCTTGATCGAACGTTCATTTTCACGACGGACACGTTGGTCCCGTTGCTCACGTCGGAAGTGCTTGGCTATGCCGAGCAGATTGGAAGTGGATCGTTTCATGTGCGGGTTGAACGGAGAGGGCATAAGGATGAAATCCACAGTCGACAAGTCGAGCAGGCGCTCGCCGAAGCATTAATCGAGGCCTTGAGCAAACGAGGCCATACTCCACATGTGGACTTTCATGATCCAGACGTCATCATCGCGATTGAAATCGTCGGTAACGAATGCGGAGTTGGGTTCATCACGAAGTCATTACGTGAGCGGTATCCGTTCGTCAAAGTGCCGTAAGCCTGCTGGAGGCAACGGAGAAAGGAAGCTCAATGACAGTGTCTCGGCATGTGGAAGAAGCTGCAAGAAGACTGAAAGAGGCCTCGATGCAGATCGCCCGGGCGCGCGAGGGCCCCGCCACCTGTGAGAATCAGACGGTCTGGCTGGAAGGTCTCACAGCCTATTGTCAGGCCCTCGCCGACATCCAGACCTATAACAATGAGTCGGTTCACGAGAAGCTGCACGAGTTGGCGGCTCGGGTAGGGCTGAGGAAATTTCCATCTTCGACGTAGGCCGCCGACAGATGTGGACAGTGCCGCTGCGCCGCGAGAGGGCGAATCATCGCGATCAGCACGACTACACAGCGGAATGAGCCGACGGTAAAAACGAAAGGAGAAACGTGTGACGCTCCAAGACGCATTGCGATTACTTGAGTTGTTTCGTGAGCGTGATTATGCCCAAGCCAGGCCCCACTTGTACTTTAAATCTTTGAAGACGGATACCTGGGGTCGGCCCAAAGGGATGAGAGTCCTCCCAAAGGATCTCGAAATTGCCATCCTGGATGTGGAAAGTGAGGCATGGGAAACGATTCCGTTCAGAGAGGTGGGTTTTGGCCTCTGGTAGGATCCGTGCCGCGCGAGGTCCCCTACTGCCGCTCTCGTCGTACGCATGGAGGATGTGATGGAGATCATAGAAGCTATTTACCAACGCCGTGCCGTGCGGACGTATACGGACCAACCGGTCGATAAGGCGACGGTTGAAGCGCTCGTCAAGGCTGCGATCCAAGCTCCGAGCTCGATGAACGAGCAGCCGTGGGCGTTTGCCGTGATCCAAAATTCGAAGCAGCTGGCCCAATGGTCAGAACGCATCAAGGCCTATGTCCTGAAGCGTCTCAAGCCGGATTCCCCGCTCACGAAGTATCGCGACATGCTCTCCAGTCCCGACTACCATGTCTTCCATCGTGCTGGGACGCTCATCATCATCTGTGCGAGAGCTGGTGTGCACAACGGCGAGGAAGATTGTTGTCTCGCCGCTCAGAATCTGATGCTCGCGGCCTGTGACGTGGGCTTGGGCACCTGCCCAATCGGGTTTGCGAGACCTTGGTTGAATCAAGCCAGGATCAAGCGAAGTCTCGGCATCCCGGATGACTATATGCCGGTGTTCCCCGTCGTCGTGGGCTATCCGAGCGGAGCGACAGCGCCGGTTCAACGTCGAGTGCCGGAAATTCTTGTCTGGCAGTAGGGTATTGTGTCATCCATGAAACCATTGCGTCTCGCTGTCGTCGGCTATGGCAGGGTGGGACAGGTGTGCACGGAACTCATCTCCCTCAGCCACGACCTCGGTTTGGCGGCCATCGTGCGTCGACCAACAAGTGCCGGGGCGAAGCTCCCGGAGACGTTTCGACACATTCCCGTAACAACCCACATCGGTCACGCGAAGGATGTCGACGCAGCGCTCATCTGCGTGCCAACGAACGCCGTCATGGAGACTGCGTCTCAGATTCTTCAGCATGGAATTCCGATCGTCGAATGCGCCACGCTTCATGGAGATGTGTTCCATGCCCATAAGGAAGTGATCCACAAACTGGCCCTTCATCATGGCGTGCCGGCCATCGTGGGGGCGGGCTGGGATCCCGGCGCCCTCTCAGTGTTCCGCTCGTGGTTTGCCCTGCTGACACCGGCGGGATCGACGGAGACGCGGCGTCACACGGGCATCAGTCTCCGCCACACTACGATGGCTCGGAGTGTGCTTGGGGTGAAGGATGCCCTTTGTGCCGAACTACGAGCGACCGATGGGAAATTGCAGCGTTACGTGTATGTCGAATTGGACAAGGGGGCGGATGCAGACAAAATCACTGATGCCATCCGAGCCGACCCACTCTTTGTGGGAGAAGATACGCAGGTCTTTCCCGTTGAGAGTCTCACGGCGCTGGAACAAGAAGGGCGGGGAGTAGTCCTTGATCGACGGGGCTCTCCAGGGCGACTCGGACACCAGCATCTGCTGCTGGAAGCGCGTTTTGACGAAAGCATTTTAACGGCACAGGTCATGCTCGCGGCAGCCCGGGCAATCCCACGACTTGAACCAGGGGCCTCCGTTCTCACAGAGATCCCGCTCAGTGCAATGTGGGGAGAAAGGGCCGAGAAGGCCCATCGGGACTGGCTGTAAGAATGGAGTGGCACACACATACCGCCGCGATGAAGTGTTCCATGACGATCCGCGATGTTGTTGAGGGGAAGCTGCACGGATGACACTCCACGCGGTGAGTAAGCCGGACGAGCAACAGCCGGTCTGGGAGGCCTTTCCTTCCTGGGCCCAGTTTACTTGGCTCTATCTCTTGAGTGCCGTCTCGACGTTGCGCGGCGCGCTGTTGTTTAGATTTGGCGTGGGTGGTTGGGAGATGTGGATCATCGGAGCCGGGATGCTCCTCGTCTGTGCCGCGCTACTTCGGCATTGGGCGCACTACGAGCTCACGAGGGATCACATTACGGTGCGGAATTACTATAGTGGGCGCGAGATTCAAAGGATCCCCCTGAGCGACATTGGGGAAGTGGCGGTGCAGCAAGGTGTAGTCGCGGAGTTCTTTGGGATTGGCACGGTGCTCGTTCACGACCGAAGCAGCGATCGGTTGCTGGCGCTGCGAGGCGTCAGTGATCCGGAGGAGATCAAGACTCGCATCAATGCTATGGCTTGGAGGTGGAATAGGACGGCAGGCCAGCCTCCGACGAATTCGTGATGGAACAGAAATTGGGTAGGGAAGTTTGGCCACGCATTGCACCTGACCTGTTACGTTCTCTACAGAAAGGTTAGGGCACGGGAGCAGGAGGAAGTCTGTGCAGATTGCGTTGACCGGTGATGTCATGCTCGGACGTCTGGTGGATCAGTATGTCATCCAGAACCGGTCTGTACGCCCCGAAGCCTTGTGGAATGACGTCCTCCCGATCATGTTGGCTGCGGACTGCCGGCTCATCAATCTGGAATGCGTCATCAGCAGCCAGGGAGAAGAATGGCATCCGACGACCAAAGAATTTCACTTTCGTGCCCGCCCCCGCGCGCTGGAATTTCTCCAAGTGGCCAAGATCGATGGGGTGACCCTGGCGAACAACCACGTCATGGATTTCGGAACCGAGGCACTCTTGGACTGTCTGATCCTGCTCGACCGGACCGGTATCAAGCGAACCGGCGCCGGCGCGACGTTGCAGGAAGCGCTGATCCCGGCCGTGTTTGGATTGCCGCAAGGACGTATCGCGGTTGTCGCCCTCACGGACAATGAGCCGGAGTGGGAAGCAAGCGGCACGAAGCCGGGAGTCAACTATGTGGCGTACAACGAGCGTGGGTTGATGGAGCCATACCAGTCGCGGATGGCGCACACGCTGTCCTTGGCCAGACGCCAGGCGGATCTTGTGATCGCCAGCGCCCACGTGGGTCCCAACTGGGGCGCGCCGTCACGGGCGATGCAAGCGCTGGCTCACGATCTCATCGACATGGGCGCAGACCTGTATTGGGGGCATTCCAACCACACTCCGCAGGGG
>Ga0335070_10008563_pt1 | contig 11997 bp, 13 predicted proteins | sample Lox_Sample_13_FD_206722 | JGI IMG/M metagenome (GOLD analysis project Ga0335070, IMG submission 206722) | Soil microbial communities from Loxahatchee National Wildlife Refuge, Florida, United States - Lox_Sample_1.3 | ecosystem: Environmental > Terrestrial > Soil > Wetlands | place: USA...
CAAAACTCGGCGCAGAAGCGTGGGCGGGCGATGAGAAATGGGCGAGAGAAGCCCTTGAAGGATGCCTGAGTTTAGAGAATTATGTGCTTTTGGTGGCTGAGTATGAGCAGAGAATCGTCGGCTTCGTTGATTGTTGTGTTTATCCTTCTTTCTGGGAAGGCGCGTATCAGGGGATTATTAATCATCTTTTCGTTCATCCAGCCTTTCAGGGCAAGGGCGCTGGCGCTCTGCTTATCCAAGCAGTCGTGGAAGAGGCTGACGCTAAGGGGTTGGGTGAATTGCATGTTTCTACGGAGCGAGAGAACGTCAAGGCGCGGCGTCTTTATGCCAAGTATGGTTTTACAGAAGAGCGCTTATTGCTCGAGCGGGCGGGAAAGTGAGCGTAGCAGTTTTAAGGCGAGAGTGCGTTAAGGGTATCGATTCGCACACTGAGAGAGGTACTACGCTATGTGTATCTTAGGCAAGGACAAACTGCTCGAGCTCATTAACAAGTACAAGAGCATCTATCCCGTTGACTATAACCTGTTAGACGGCGACGGCTACGTCCTGACCGTCAAGGAAGAGACTACGCTGAATTATTTGGAGCACAAGAACCTGCTGTCTTATGAGGTGGTGTTTGTTCCTCCACAGTACGTGGCACACTTAACTGCCAAGAGTAAGTTTGGACGAATGGGGTTAAGCTTCCTCAACGCCGCCAAGGTGCACAGCGGCTTCGTGGGGCGCTTGGCGTTAGAAATCGTTAACCTCAGCAACGACAGAAACCCAATCACCATCAAACGCGGCGACCCATTCATGCACATCGAATTCATAACACGCGAAGGTGAACCTTCGCCTTACATGGGCGAGTACCAGTTCCAATACGTTAACGAAGACGAAAGACGAATGTACATGCCCATAATGCGCGAAGTCTTCCCAAACTTCGACGAACTAGCCAAAACATGGCTCAAAAACAAACCACCAACTTAGATAGTAGCTCACACGTTCAATATCTACAAAATAGAGGCATTTGCTCCTAAGAATGGAAAATGATCGATTTAATCTCTCAATTATTTCTCTTGTAGACGATCTTAAGCTAGCTACTTGGCTTTTGCTTACTCATAAATTCTGAAAGCGGTCGTTGAGTTTCCAGAAAGGCTATGTATTTACCTGCTTCCTTTGTAAATTTCTCGAGTGGACGAGCTATTTTTACAGCAGCCTGTCTCTCGATAATCTCAAGTGCTTCTTTCATATCTTCTCTCGCCATAATTCCATGAATGTTTTCTTTGATTTTTTCTCTTAATCGTCTTTGATGATCTTTTGAAAGTGCTTCAAACACTGGGTTGAATATCCATTGAATAAGTGTCTCTAATGCTATTACATTATCGTCAAAGGCGCTTGGACCGCCTTTTGCGTTTTTGACAGCGATCGAAATTAATCCTCTCATGACAAAAAGAGCAATATAAGTATCCTCATCTTCCTCACAAAACGGGTAATATAGCAGAGGAGGGATTCTTCCTTTCAAACTAATTGGTTCTCTAAAAGTATCATTCAGCTTGCCTTCTTTGAACCTACCAGTTTTGAAGACTTTGTCCACGGAAAAAGTTATCATGGGAAAATCCTTATTCATTTGCGCAATCAAAGCGTGGTTTTCTGCCAAATCACTTATGCACAAATCAAATCCAAGGTCTTTTGGAGCAAAAACGGTTACCCACCTTCGCAAGTCATCGCTAGTAAGAGCAGAATAACGGTTCAATTGGTGCAGATCTAAGGTTGTTCCTCCTTTGCATTCAAAAACTATGGCATGAAGTAACTTATTGGAAGCTGTAATAATATCAGGTTTGACGATTTCATCAGATGCTGTTCTAATTTGTTGCTCGATAACCTGAGGCTCGTAACCAAGATCGGCTAAAATGCTAATCCAATCTTTATGCTTCTTACACATGCCAATTATGTAATTCATCAGTCTCGTATGATTGCATGGTTCCAACTCAGGTTCCCCTCAAGAGTCAATCGCAAGCAATTTCTCATCGTTAAATCGTATTGTGGAGTCAAAACTGTGCTGAAGATTTGTGTAAAGCCTTAACACGGTATTGCCACAAGCGCCTTTTGGAAGATAAATTCGAATCAATGATGTTGTGATTTCCAGATCGATAGGATCTCCTGTATGAAGATCAACAGCTATTATCTGACTCATTTCCTGCGAGACCTTATTCCTAAGACCCCATAATCTAAAAGGGGCGTCTGGAGTGAGCAACTTTGCTGCAAAGAGTCCGATATCTTCTATTTCTCGTTCTAAAACCAAATCAAAGGCCTGACCCTCTATTAAGGTTCTTTCCTCAACTCTCTTGGCACCTATGCTGCTTCTTTCAACTTCCTCTATGAGATTCCTATACAACTTTCTTGTAGTTTCTACAAGGCTAACGTGATCTTCTGAGGAGGTTCCAGTTTTCGTAATGAATCTGCCTGTGAATCTGAGTTCATCTGCTACAAAAGTGGTTTTATTGCCACGACGAACTCTAACCATTGAGCGTGAGAGTGATCTTCTGAGGTCTTTTTTGTCTGACAATGCTTCCAACGCTTCAGCAGAGCTAGCGCCTGAGACGTTCATTCTTAATTCGTGAATGGGTTGTTCTTCTGGTTCCTGTTGCGCAAAAAGATCATCAAACATCAACCCAAATCCTCTAAATGCGTTTCCTGTCAATTGCGAGATTTTGTCTAGCATTTTGGTGGGTAACCAAATCTTATCAAAGTAATTGCTCGTCGAATTCACAAGTCGCGTATATAGAGGATCAGTAATGTCAGCAAGGTCGTTTGTGTATAACACCAAAAATCTTGGATCGCTTACGTCAATGTAGAACACAGCTGACTTACCTTCATATTCAAGTTTTAAAACACTAATTTCAGGAAGATCCGTTGGAGACTGAAAAGCAATTAATGAAGTGGCTGTTCTTATTTTAGGTAAACCATTGTTTGATTCCATAATATAGGTTTTCATTTCCCTCGGGCGACCTCGAGTTTCCTCTATGACTTCTGCTTCAGCCTCTTCCTCGACAGAGGCAGCCATCATATCCTCTAGAAAATCCATGAATTCCTTTCTAGATTTGAAATTTACCCGCGGAAAAATCGGTTCCAGAGACATTGTGAATTCCTCTCATTTTGTTTCAGCATCCTATTAATGAATCATTTCTTAGTTTTATGGGTTTTCTTGTCTGACTATGAATAAGAGGTGTGCTAATCATTTACCTTGCGCCTGAAAAGTGAACCCGTGGTTCTCTGTTCATATTTGGGTCATATTTGGATCCTAGTAGTATCATATAGTGAAGGGGGGTAGGGGGCGTTGCGCACAGATTCTCACCGAGAACAAACGCGCCTATTAGGATCCTAATAGAAAGGTCTAAACAACTGTTGTGTGTGTGAGCCGACAGTAATCAACATTTAAATATTACTTTCTGGGCATTGGTGAAGAGGGAAACAAAAGTGCGAGCGAAAAACTACCGCGAAGTAAAAGGCCAACCCTACAGCAGACACGAATACATAAAAAGCATCCCGATGAGCAAGATAACAAAATTCACCATGGGCGACACAAAAGCCACATTCACACACCAAGCCACGCTAATCGCCAAACAAAGCGCCCAAATACGCACAAACGCCCTAGAAGCAGCACGCGTGGCAACAAACCGAGTCTTAATGGAAAAACTAGTAAACAACTACCTCCTCCAAATTCTACCATACCCACACAACATCCTCAGAGAAAACAAAATGATATTCGGCGCGCATGCAGATAGGCTGCAAGATGGAATGTCACGCGCCTTCGGAAAACCCATCGGAACAGCCGCACGCGTAAGAGTAAACCAAGAAATCATGCAAATAAAAATCACAAAAGAAGCTGTAGAAACAGCCAAAGAAGCCCTAAAACGCGGCAGCATAAAACTCCCAATCCCCTGCAGAATTGTCATAGAACAAATTCCAAACTAATCAAATTAAAAAAAAGGTGAAATAATAATTGGCTCAAGACAAGAATGAAAAATACATTCTATGGTTCGAAGAAATAAGAAAAACTGACATACCCCTCGTGGGCGGAAAAAACGCAAACCTCGGCGAAATGACAAACGCAGGAATTCCCGTGCCACCAGGCTTTGCGATTACGGCTTATGCTTACAAGCGCTTCATCACAAAAACAGACATCGCGGATAAAATCTACAAAACCATCACTGACACCGTCAAAGACACAACAGACCCAAAAGAATACGAAGAAGCCTCCAAAAAAATCCGCAAACTCATCGAAGCCACCAAAATGCCCAAAGAACTCGAAACTGAAATCATCAACTCCTACAAACAACTCAACAAAAAAACCCAACAAACCAACACTTTCGTTGCCGTGCGTAGCAGCGCCACAGCAGAAGATTTACCAGACGCAAGCTTCGCAGGACAACAAGAAACATTCCTCAACACCAGAGGACCAAACGAACTCATCAAAAACACCATAAAATGCTGGAGCAGCCTCTTCACGCCACGAGCCATATTCTACCGCACTGAAAAAGGCTTCAAACACGAAAACGTCCTCATAAGCGTCGGCGTCCAAAAAATGGTCAACTCCAAAAGCGCCGGCGTCATTTTCACCATAAACCCCGTAACAGGAGAACAAAACCAAATCATCATAGAAGGAAACTGGGGACTCGGCGAAAGCGTCGTATCCGGCGCCGTAACTCCCGACCATTTTGAAATTGATAGGAATACACTAAAAATCCTAGCCAGAACAATAGCCAAAAAAACCATCGAATACATCAGAGACCCAAAAACAGGCAAAACCATCCACGCCAAAGTGCCAGCCAACAGGCAAGAAACTCCTTGTGTTACAGACCAAGAGATCTTGAAACTCGCAGAATTCGCCAAAAGAATCGATCAGCATTACGGAAAACCACAAGACATTGAGTGGGCAATCGACCGCGACATGAAGTTTCCAGAAAATATTTTCATGGTGCAGACAAGACCAGAAACCGTGTGGAGTACGCAAGTCGCGACAGCTCCTGCGATTAAAGAAGCCAAACCCTCAATGCAGCCGTCAGAAATGAAAGTTGTCGTAAAAGGGCTCGCCGCGGGAAGAAGAAGCACAGGCGCTGGCGTGGCTAAGGTCGTGTTCAACCCTGAAGACGCTGCGAAGCTCATTAAGAAAGGCGACGTACTCGTGACTACCATGACGAACCCCGATTTTGTGCCCTACATGCGCCTAGCTAACGCAATCGTGACAGACAAAGGCGGCGTCACTTGCCATGCAGCCATAGTAAGCAGAGAACTCGGCATCCCATGCATTGTAGGCACAGACAACGGCACCAAAATCATGAAAACGGGAAAAGAATACACAGTTGACGCCAAGAGCGGAGTCGTATACGAAGGCATAGTGGCCACAATGGCTCCTGAGGCAGCAGCACCTATGACAACTTCGAGTTCTAGTCCAATCATAGTGATTTCTGCACCTGTTACAGCAACAAAAATCTACATGAACCTCGGCGTTCCAGAAAAAATCGAAGAATACAAAAACCTGCCCTTCGAAGGTATAGGTCTCATGAGAATGGAATTCATTCTTGCGAGTTACATCGGTGAACACCCCGTTTATATGCTCGAAAATGGACGTGGCGAAGAATTCACCAACAAACTTGCACAAGGCATCGCCACCGTGGCGCGTGCTATTCAGCCTAGACCAGTTGTGGTGCGGTTCAGCGACTTTAAGACCAACGAATATCGTGATTTGAAGGGCGGCGAGAAATACGAAATCGTCGAAGACAATCCCATGCTTGGCTGGCGAGGCGCAAGCCGCTACATCAGCCAATGGTACGAGAAAGCATTCAGGCTAGAGTGTACAGCCATTCAAAAATGTCGTCAAGAACTAGGCCTAAAGAATGTTTGGGTAATGCTGCCCGTAATAAGGACTGTGTGGGAAGCGAAACAGGTTCTCGAAATAATGCGGCAAGAAGGCTTGGAACGCTCTCGTGATTTTAAAGTATGGTTCATGGCAGAAACGCCTTCCATTTGTATTATGGCTGACGAATTCTCAAAGTTGTGCGACGGCTTTTCCATAGGCTCAAACGACCTGACACAAGGCATACTCATGATAGATCGTGACTCCGAAAGACTCGGGCAAATGGGCTACTTCGACGAACGCGACCCTGCCGTGGAAAGAATCATTGCCCACCTCATCCGAGTGGCGCACGAAAACGGCGTAACTGTGTCCATATGCGGCGAAGGACCATCCAACCTGCCAGACTTTGCTGAATTCCTAGTCAGAAGCGGCATCAACAGTATCTCAGTAAACAATGACGCTGTTGTGTCAACTCGGCAACTCGTGGCTAGTGCAGAACGAAGAATCCTCCTCGAACAATCAGCCGAAACGTCCGAACGAGAATCGGGGCACCCCCTAAATAAACCCAAGCCTGAGTCAAGCTGGACGCCTCACTGGAAAGAATAAGCACTGTTCGTTAACCTTTTCTTCGTGGCCTAACTAATGGGAACCTCCATCTTCGACTTCGAAGAAGAACGATTGGCAAAAGAGATACGAAAACACAAAGCCAAAAGAGTTCTGATACAGCTTCCGGAAGGACTAAAACCATATGCACTCAGTATAGCTACGACGGTGGAATCCGTAGGAGTTCAAGTTCTGGTATCTGCTGATCCTTGCTATGGTGCCTGTGACTTGGCAGTATACGATGCTCAGGCTCTTCAAGCCGACCTGATAGTACATTATGGGCACACGGAAATGATCAAACAACCAGCGATCCCTGCGGTTTACTTTGAGACAAGGACAAACATAGACATAAAGGCGGCTGTGAAAAGAGCATTGCCCCTGTTAGAACCGTGGAACAGCATTGGGCTCGTTACCACGGTTCAGCATGTCCACGAAATCGGCAAAGCAAAGGATGTGTTGCTCGGAGAGAGGAAAAGAGTCGTGATAGGCGACGCTGGTCGACTAAGGTATGCAGGACAAATAATAGGTTGCGACTACAGCAACGCGAAGATAATGACAGATCAGATTGACGCTTTTCTGTTTGTCGGAAGCGGAAAATTCCACGCCATGGGCATCTCGCTAGCCACGTCAAAACCCACAATAGTCGCAGATCCATACGAAGAACGTGCGTTCAGTGTTGAAGGTGAAGCCGAGAAAACACGACGACAAAGAATGACAAACGTCTCTGAAGCCAAAAGAGCCCAAATCTTCGGCATCATAGTCGGTCTCAAACCCGGACAGACGCGTCTTCAGAGGGCCGTTGAAATCAAAAACAAACTGCAAGACAAAGGCAGGAAAACCGTAGTGTTCGCTTTGAAGGAGATAACGCCCGAAGCGTTGATGCAGTTTCCCACAATCGATGCCTTTGTAAATACGGCGTGCCCGCGAATAGTTTTAGACGACGCGCCTAGATTTTCCAGGCCGATGTTAACGATAAATGAAGCGCTCGTTACAATCGAGGAAATGGACTGGGAAACACTTTGCAAAAAAGGCTGGTTCGAAAACTAGACCTCGAAAAGGCAGTCGCCCAAGTAGCACCTCATCCGTCGCCCAAAGCGTATCTTGAGCAATACCCCGTCTCGCCAGAAGTGGCTGCAGAAATTCTCTTCACAGCGACATACATCTACAACGATATCTGCGACAAAAGAGTCATAGATCTAGGTTGTGGAACAGGAAGACTCGCCATAGCCGCCGCCTTGCTGGGTGCAAAGGAAGTCGTTGGTGTGGACATTGATAAGATCGCTATTAAACAAGCAGCAATGAACGCAGAAAAACTGCATGTCAAAACAAAAACAAGCTGGATAATCGCAGACATCGATACCATACGGAGAAGTTTTGACACAGTTCTCCAAAACCCCCCTTATGGGGTACAAAAAAAAGGGGCAGACTTGAAGTTTCTTGAGAAGGCTCTTCAAATTGGCAGGCGTATTTATTCGCTTCACAAGAGTGTAGAAACCGTTGACAAGCAGAAACTTGTGCCTTCGCCTTTTCTAAAGAGGTTCATTGAAAAAAATGGTGGAGAAATAAAAGCCATATCCTTCCTTCTTATGAGCATTCCTCATATGTTCGCTTTTCATCAGAAACGGGTGTATCGGTTTCCCGTCAACTTGTACGTGATTGAGAAAAAGAACAAAAGGTTTATTGAGCAGCAAAAAGGAAAAGTATCGAGCTGAAGTGATGTTTGTTGAGTCAACAGGCTAAAAGGAAAAGTGGTGCATTCGTCGCGCCTGGCGACCGTTTAGGTGTTATCGAGGAGTTTTCTCCTGGCCCGGGCACGTACGTGGAGCAAGGCGTAATCTATGCCAAGGCTACGGGTCGTACCTTGATAGATTTGCTTAACAAGCAAGTTTCGGTTTATCCCGTTATTCGTGCAGCAAGTTCGCCGAAAGCTGGTAGCATAGTCATCGGACAAGTGCAACAGGCACAAAATCAGACGGCAACGGTGCGCATTTTTAAGATCGGCGAAAAAATTTTATCTGGGCCTTTTAGCGGAGTTTTGCATATTTCTGATGCGAGTCCTGTTTATGTGGATTCGATGTTTGATGTTTGTAAGGCTGGTGACATACTGCGGGCCAAAGTTGTGTCAGAGGCGAATAGGATGTATCATCTTTCGACTGCTGTCGACAGGAACTTGGGCGTTGTCTTCGCGTTCTGTTCTAACTGTGGGAGTATGCTTCAATGGCGCAGGTCAAGGATGCGTTGTCCAAACTGCGGCAGGATTGAAAATAGAAAGGTTGCCTCTGATTATGGTAAGGGAGAATTCTAGGAGATGAAATTTATGAAACTCAAGGTTTTGATGAAATCTGGCAACGAGATTAAGCTGGAGATTGAGGGCGAGGGGCATTCATTCTGTAATGCGCTGCAAAAGGTTTTACTGGGCGAGGAAGCAGTAGATACAGCGGGCTACACCATTGCGCACCCATTGACGGCGAATCCTGTGGTTCATGTTCGCACTCTTAAAGGCAGGCCAGAAACGGCGCTTAGGAATGCCGCGGAGAAGCTTCAGAAGAAAACTAAGCAGCTTGATGAGGCTTTTGAAAAAGCGCTTAAAGAGTGGGCGCAAAAGCCGTAGGGTTAAAACTTAGCCTTTCTTTTGCCTGACGTAAAAGAATCGCAAAAGCTTCTGCAGCGTTATCTGAGGACAGCAGTGTGGCTACGCTTTCTTCAATTGAGATGGCTCCGTGTATCCATGCGTAGACAATGAGCGATTCTGCCGCGTCTCCCAACGAGTGTCTATCCAATCTTCCTGGCAGAAAGCCTCTTAATCCAGCTTTTCTCAGTGCCTGTGCAAGAATGCTGCTACTTACCTTGGCGCCTGTAGCTTCGTCCTTCTTTTTTGATAGCGCGATTGAGTAGATGAAGTTGACGTATGCGTCTCCTAGGCATGCGAGGTTTTGGTCGTTAAGAACATTCTCTAAGCGTGTGTAATGCGGTATGAATGAGAGGAACTTTTCCATGGGTTTTCCTTCTATGCTTTTCTAATTGTTCGTCAGACTTTAATAATGGTGCGTGTTTTTCATATTATTTTTAGGAGGAATCGTTTTTGCCCACCAAGAAGTTCCGTGCGATTAAACAGGAAATTAGGATTGTCGGCGTGGATGACGGCGTTTTTGCACCGCACACGAAGGGTTTAGCGAACGTGATTGGCATAGTTTTCAGAGGTGGTTTTTGGCTTGACGGCATAATGAAAACCGAGGTTACGATTGACGGGATGGACGCCACACAGAAAATTGCAGACATGATTAACGCATCGCCGCATTACGCTCAGCTTCGTGTTGTGATGTTGAACGGCGTGACTTTTGCTGGTTTTAACGTGGTCGACATTGTGAAGCTTTCAGAATTAACAGGCTTGCCTGTTATCGCTGTGACGCGGGAAAAGCCAGATTTTGATGATATACGTAAGGCGCTAACGTATCTTCCGCAGAGCGAGATGCGGTGGAAGATTATTGAGAATGCGAGCAGGTTGATTAGGGTTAGAAGCAGGAAGGGTGAGGAGCCGATTTTTATGCAGATCGCGGGCATTTCCAAGGAAGATGCGGAGAAAATCATCAAGGAAACTTCTACGCGAAGCAATGTGCCTGAGCCTTTGCGTGTAGCGCATATTATCGCGTCGGGTTTGACGAAAGCTAATGGAAAGGCTTAATCATTACAAATGCGTAATTGGCATCTTTATTGATGCATGAAAAGATTTAAAAGCAGCGAAGCCCTTGCAGAGGGAATCGGAAACGGTGAAAACCTAATGGAATTTTGCCCCAAGTGTGGAACAAGGATGGTTCCAGCTAAGAGGAAGCGTAGTGGGAAAAACGTTTTGGTGCTTTCTTGTCCCAAGTGTGGCTATATGAAATCATCTGCAGATGTGAAAGTTGCGACCATTCCGAAGGTTATTGAACAGCCGCCGAAAGAACCAATCGCTGTGATTAGTAAGGAGGAGCAAAAATTGCGTACTCTGCCCACGGTGCGGATTGAGTGTCCCAAGTGTGGGAATAATTTGGCTTACGTGTGGCAGGTGCAAACTCGTGGAAGTGACGAATCTTCGACGCAGTTTTTCCGTTGCACCAAGTGCAGTCACACGTTCAGAGAATACAGCTGACGATTTTCCTTCGTCTGTGTACGCACGCTTCTTCTAGTATAGGCAGTTTTTCAGTGTGAGAATCTGCACTGCGCTCCCCCTACCCCCCTTCACTATATGACACTATTAGGATCCAAATATGATCCAAATATGCCCAGCACCTTTTAGGCTTAGAAACGGTGTGTGCATACACGCAATAGTAGACTAGACCTTCCTATTAGGCTCCGATAGAATGGAACAAAATAGTTTCTATAGGTCTGCTACATGCTGATGGGTGATATTCTTTAGACTAGAGCATGAAGATTAATAAACGAAAGATGGCGTGCGATAAATGTAATAAGCCAATTGCAGTTTTTACTTCGTAATGAAAGGATGCTCATTGACGATTAGTCGAAATCTTGAAGGTCTGAAAGGAAAGGCACCGCAGCTACTGGTTCTGGCGATAGTTGCGATTGTGATTCTAGTCATCTCGTTGGATACCTTGGAGGACACCTTGATCGAGGGAGGCAGCTTCACAGGCACGCCGCTTGCTCTACTATTCAGCTTCATCGTGACGCTGACTCAAAACGTTACGGCGGCTATCTCCTCTTGGGGTTATGCGGGAATCTTCGGGTTGATGTTGCTCGAGGCGAGCTCCCTGCCTATTCCAAGTGAGGTTGTACTTCCATTTGCTGGCTACCTTGTCTCTCAAGGCCAGCTCAACCTGTGGATAACCGTCTTAGTCTCAACGCTTGCAGGCATAACGGGTTCGTTGATTGATTATTACATCGCGCTGAAGGGAATGAACCTACTCGCCAAGCGGAGAATTCTGAACAGGTTGCTCTTTAATGAAGCGCAATTGAAAAGAGTAGAGGGCTGGTTCAAAAGATACGGTGCTCTCACAGTATTTCTGAGCCGAATGGTTCCAGGGTTCAGGACGCTCGTATCATTTCCAGCTGGAGCGGTGAAGATGGCACTGCCAAAGTTTATCGCGTACACGACGGCGGGATGTCTCGTTTGGAACATCATTTTGATCTACATCGGCGTGTACTTGGGTGCTAATTGGCGAGAGGTCGCTGGCGTGTCACATTACATAATCATAGGGTTTGCAGCAGCGTTTCTCGTGGCACTTATCGTATTCTTGATTAGAAGAAAGAAAAAAGCAGAACTCCGACAAAAGAAAGTTAAAGAGTTGAACCACTGTGCCTCTGTTCATACTTAGCCTATTTGGAGCCTCATATCATATACGGAAGAGGTCTTAGAGAGCGCAGAGCAGTTGTGCACGCTCACTCTACTCCATTCTTATAGTATTGAATCGCAAGACAGAATACTTAAATTCCAATTCAGACACTAACATACGTGGGCAAAAGGAAAAAGGAGTGCGGGCTATTTGTCTCAAACAGAGCAGCAGAAACCAGTTGCAATGGGGTTCAGCCATCAGGGGCAAAAGAAACGAGAACAAGTAGCCTAC
>Ga0335070_10008564_pt1 | contig 11996 bp, 8 predicted proteins | sample Lox_Sample_13_FD_206722 | JGI IMG/M metagenome (GOLD analysis project Ga0335070, IMG submission 206722) | Soil microbial communities from Loxahatchee National Wildlife Refuge, Florida, United States - Lox_Sample_1.3 | ecosystem: Environmental > Terrestrial > Soil > Wetlands | place: USA: Florida...
TGCGCAACTTGGTCGTCGGTCCGTACGGCCTCGTGACCATGGGGCTGACGTACGCGATCGCGATCGTTCTGCCGGTGGTGGGAACGTTCTTCGTCTTCTTCGGCGTGCTGGAGGATTCGGGGTACCTTCCGCGGCTGGCCGTCATGGTGAACCGGGTTTTCCGCGGCATGGGCCTGAACGGCAAGGCGGTGCTTCCGATGATCCTCGGGCTCGGGTGCGACACCATGGCCACGCTCACGACGCGCATCCTGCCGAGCAAGAAGGAGCGCGTGCTGGTCACGTTGCTTCTCGCTCTGGGAGTGCCGTGCTCGGCGCAACTCGGGGTGATCCTGGCGATGCTCGGCTCGATGGCCCCGGCCGGCACTCTGATCTGGAGCGGCGTGGTGGCGGGGACGCTGTTCGGGGTCGGGTGGGCCGCGGCGCGGTTGATCCCCGGACGAGGGTCCGACTTTCTCCTCGAGGTCCCACCGCTGCGCGTTCCCTCCCTCTCCAACATCTTGATCAAGACGCTGGCGCGTACCGAGTGGTACCTCAAGGAGGCGCTGCCACTGTTCATGCTCGGGACGTTCCTGCTCTTCGCCCTGGATGCGAGCGGCATCCTGCCGCGCCTGGAGGTGGTCTCACGGCCGCTCGTCGTGGGTCTGCTCGGCCTTCCGGAACGGGCAACGGACGCATTCCTGGTGGGGTTCCTGCGCCGGGACTACGGCGCGGCCGGTTTCTTCGTGCTTCGCCGCGATGGCCATCTCGACGGGGTGCAGTCGCTGGTTGCGCTCACCGTGATTACGCTCTTTGTCCCGTGCATCGCGAACTTCTTCGTGATGATCAAGGAGCGCGGACTCAGGACCGCGCTCGCCATGGTCGCGTTCATCGTGCCTTTTGCGTTCGCCATCGGGGCGCTGCTTAATTGGACGCTCCGGACGCTCGGGGTCCACCTGTGAGCGCCGTGCTCACCCACGCGGACCGCGTGCCGGAGGTGCAGTGCCCGCTCTGCGGAGAGAGGTTCCCGAGGCGGGACGCATGCGTGGTCGGCTGTCCATTCGCCGGCTCCTGCAAGACTCTGTGCTGCCCGCACTGCCACTACCGCTTCGTGGAGGAGTCCATGCTGGTTCGCTGGGTTGGCAGGCTCTTTCATTGGGAACGGGCATGAGCGGAACGAGGGCCCTTGGCTCCCGCTCGGCGGCCGCCGCCCGCGAGGAGGTGCTGGAGGAGGTGTGGACGGCCCACGAGGCCGGGACACGGCTCACCGTCGCGCGGCTCGCGGAAACCATCCACGCGGGCCCCGGGGAGGGTTGGAACGCCGTGGCGCAGGAGCTCGTTGACGGCGGACTCCTGCGGGTGGTGGACGATGTTCTGACGCTGACCGACGCTGGCGAGCGCGAGGCGAGACAGATCGTCCGCCGTCACCGTCTGGCGGAGGTGCTCTTCAACCAAGTCCTGGAGCTTCCGATGGAGGTGAGCGAGGCGGAAGCCTGCACCCTGGAGCACGTCCTCACGCCCGAAGCCACGACCGCCGTGTGCTCGTTTCTCGGTCACCCGCCGCTGTGCCCGCACGGGCGACCCATCCCGCCCGGCGAGTGCTGCTCGGCACTTTCACGGCGCGTCGCCTCGCTCATATGTCGCCTTTCGGATTTGGTGCCCGGAGAGAAGGGGCGTGTCGTGCTGGTGGCACCCCGTCAGCGGGAGCGCCTGAGTCAACTCGCCGACCTTGGCGTCACGCCGGGGGCCATGCTCACGCTGAGGCAGCGCAAACCCTCCCTTGTTGTGGAGGTGGATCAGACTCTCCTCGCCCTCGAGGATGAGGTCGCCCAGGGGATCTACCTTCAGCCCCTGGCGGGGGCGTCGGGGCCGCGCCCGGAGGGGACGGCTCTGTGGGGAGGTGGATGATGAGCTCTAGAGGGCCACTGTGGCGGGCGTTCGAGGACAACGAAATCACCCACTCGGAGGCGCATTACCTGCTCGCGATCGCGGAGCTTGCAAGGCTCGGGCGGGCGCCTCGGGCAGCGGACATTGCGCGGCGGCTGAGCGTGACGCGGGCTGCTGCCTCACTGCAGCTGCACAAGCTCCAGGAACACGGTCTAGTGGAGCTCGACGACAAGCAGCGGCTGAGCCTCTCGACGGCAGGCTCGGACCTGGTCGCCCGGGTCGCGAGCAAGCACGAGGTGCTGCTGGTGTTCCTGCGTGAGCTGTTGGGAGTTCGGGAGGGTACCGCCGAACTCGACGCCTGCAAGGTCGAACACCTGCTCTCGGAGGAGACCGGTGCAGCACTTGTCCGCCTGATCCGGTTTGCCCGTTCCGAGCAGCCAGAGGCACAGGCGTTTCTCGGGGAGTTTCGGCGCACCACCGCCCACTGCCCAGCAGGCGCGCGCTGTGACCTGTGCACCGAGGCATGTCTTCTCGCGGCGGGGGCTTCGGCGTGAGGCGCGGGTCTAGGAGAACGTGATGCGGGCGAAGCGGCGCTTGCCCACCTGGAGCAGGTGAGTGGTACCGACGGTGGCGGGAACGGTGGCGAAAGGGTCGCTCACCGCCTCCCCGTTCACCCTTACGCCCCCCTGCTGGAGCAGGCGGCGGGCCTCCGAATTGCTGGCCACGAGGCCGGCGCTCACGAGCACCTTGACGAGCTGAGCGGCCTCCGGACTGGCGGGGAGCTTCAGCTCGGTGACCTCCTCCGGGGTCTCGCGCCGCTGGTGCACGGTGCGGAAGTGAGCCTCGGCGGCGGCAGCCGCCTCAGGCCCGTGGAAATCGGTGGTGATGGTGCGCGCGAGCGAGAACTTCACGTCCATGGGGTGGCGCAAACCCGAGGCCACGCCCTTCTGGAGCGAGGCCAGCTCGCCGGGGTCGAGGTCCGTGAGCAGCATCCAGTACCGCCACATCAGGGCGTCGGAGACCGACATCAGCTTGCCGAACATCTCCTCGGGGGGATCCTCCACCGCGACGTAGTTGCCGAGGGACTTCGACATCTTCTCGACGCCGTCCGTGCCCTCGAGGAGTGGAAGCGTCATGACGATCTGCGGTGGGAGACCAAGCTTGCCCATCAGGTCGCGTCCCACGAGCAGGTTGAAGAGCTGGTCGGTACCGCCTAGCTCGACGTCGGCCTTGAGGGCGACGGAGTCGTACGCCTGGGCCACCGGGTAGAGGAGCTCATGGAGCGAGATCGGCTCGCCTCCCTCGAGTCGCTTGCGGAAGTCGTCGCGCTCCAGCATCTGCGCCAGGGTCACCTTGGCTGTGAGCCGGATCCAGTCCTCGCTCGAGAGCGCTCCCAGCCAGCGGGCGTTGAAGTCGATCACCGTGGCCTCGCGGTCGAGGAGCTTGAAGATCTGCCGCTTGTACGTCTCGGCGTTGACCGCGATCTGGGCGGTGGTGAGCTGCGGGCGGGTGGCCTTCTTGCCGGTCGGGTCCCCGATCATGCCCGTGAAGTCGCCAATCAGGAAGATCACGCGGTGGCCCAGCTGCTGAAAGTGGCGCATCTTCCGGATCACTACCGTGTGGCCGAGGTGGAGATCGGGGGCCGAAGGATCGAAGCCGACCTTCACGGTAAGTGGGCGACCTTCGCGCGCGGCGCCGACCAGACGTGCCTCGAGGTCCTCGGGACGGACAACGTCCACACACCCCTTGAGCAGGAGTTCCATCTGCTTCGGCACCGGTTGTCTCACACCACCCATGACACCTCCGCCTGTCCCCGGCGGCTTCAGCGCTGGGAGCCGGATTCTCGCACACCGCGCTTGCGGGGCGGTGGCGCCACCACCTGTGGCGCGCGTCCGCGGGCAAAGCGCGGAAGCTTCTCCCACGCGGGAAACCCGGCGAGCGCGCCGTTCACTGCGCGAGCCTCGCTCGCCAGCAGATCCGCCTCGGTCGGCACGACCGGCAGGAAAGCCGCGGCTGCCGCCCGTGCCACGGCCTGGGCCGGGTCACCGTAAAGCAGCGAGAGCAGACGTCGCGCGGCCGCGGTTGCCTCGGGTGCCGTGGCGGGGCGGCATGCTGCTTTCCACCTCGCCGCCAGGCGGGCGTCGAGGTCCGGAACGTGTGCGCCACCCTCTCCAGCTACGGCCAGCATCACCCTCCCGGCCGGCGCCATTTCGTATGAGCGCACACCCGCTTCGTGGGAGAGTCGATCCTGCACGAGCTGCCCCGCCACGAGGCCAGCGGTCGTAGACGGAAGCTCCATGACCGCGATCTCCTGCGGCGCTCCGTCCTGCGTGTGCCACGCCAGCCCCGGGTTCGCGAGGGTGGTCCCGGTTCGCACGCCGCCCCCCTCGAGGCCGCCGAAGAACTTGTCGGCGGCTTCGACCCCGACCTCCACCTCGGGCGGCAAAGCCAGCGCCACCGAGACGGTCTCCGCGGTCACGCGCTCCGCGAGACCCAGCGCTCGCGCCACGTCCGTTTCGAAGTCCTCGCTGGCGGAAGGACCCGGGGCCGTCAGGCTCTCGCTGAGGTGCTCCATCACGGACGTGACACCTGTGCCCGGGGACGCCACCGCCAGCGTGGGCACCCCGAGCGTGTCGCCGATGCTCGTGGCCCACCCTTCGTTTGCCGCCACCTCGGCCGCCGCGCTCAGCACTCTCCTCCCGCCGCGCGGAGCCACGCCGCCGAGCCCGATGGCGACCACGCCGGTCTCGCCGGGGATCCAGCGCACCGAGAGGACCACACCGTTCTCCAGCGTGCGCGGGGGCTCGTCCACGGCGCGGCGCTCTTGCTCCACCACGGTAGCGAAGCCGGCGTGACCGTCCAGCACCTGGTGGGCGAGCTCACCGAGCGAAGCGGGGTCCACGGAAGGTGTGGCCAGCGCCCCGGAGATTCCTCCTCCGAGCGCCAAGCGCTCCGCCAGCTCGCCGGCCGCGGTCCTGCCGGCCACCGCCGCGCGCGCGGCACGCGACTGGCACGATGCAATCGCGCGCGCCGTCTCCTCGGCGGTCGGGGGCGTCGCGGAGAGCGTGGCCAGGCGCTGTCGGAGCGCGCGGAGGGCGACTCGTGGGTGCTCCTGGCTCGCCGGCACCCGCACCACCAGACGCGCGCACGCGCCCTCCAGGGTGCTCTCCACCCTGGCCTCCGGGAACGCCGCAGCCAGCCGCACCCGCACCAGCGCTGCGAGAGCGGGGAGCAGGTCGAAGCGAGGGTCCGCGGGACCAGGAAGCGCGAGCGCGAGATCCACGCGCTCCGGCGTGCCGCGCACCACGTCGACCCCTCCCTCGGCAAGGATGCATGGCAGACGCGGCCACGCCCGGACCGGCACACCCTCGAGGACGGCGAGCGGTCCTTCGAGCTCACGCGCTGGCACCGGTCCGAGCGCCACGACCGCCGCGGCGCCGGTCGACGACAGCGATTGCGCAAGCTCAGAGATTGCCGGCTGCACGACCATGGCGGGAACGCGCACGGTCCAGAGCAGCGCGCCACGCCGCGGGGTCACTTGGGTCGGGAAGCCGAACACGCTGTCCGGCGGGGAGGCGTCCGCCGGCAGCACCGCGACGAGGACCTCCACGTCACCGCCCGCCACCTCGGCAACCGCCACCGGGAGATCGTGCGTGGTGCGCCACTCACTCGTCGCCTGGCCGAAGGCCGGCATCGAAAGACAAAGGCAAAGCGCAACGGGCGCTGCGTTCGTTCGCATGCGGGTATCATAGCCTTGATGCGACTGAATCCCCTTTCACCTCGGGTGCTGGTGCTTTCCTGGGGGATGGCTCTGCTCGCTTGGCCTCTGGCCTGGCTCCTCCTGGCGGTGGCTCAGGGGGTGGGGACGATCGTTGCCGGGGGCGGCTGGATCGGGTTCGCGGTTCCGCTGGGTCTCCACCCGTGGGGGCTCGTGAACGAGCCGACCATCGCGTTCGCGGCTACGCGCGCGGCGCTCTTCCTCTACTGGCTGGCACCGTCTTTCGTGGCGCTGGCCCTTGCCATCCTGCTGCCGACGGTGATTCCCGTCCCGCCGTCATGGCTCTCAGAGGTGGGTGTCTTCCAGCTCGCGGTTGCCTGTGCGGTCCTTGGGCTCGGGTGGGCGCCTCCCCTGGGTGTGGCCGATGGACCGGCAGCGGGGCTCGCACGCTTTTGGGAGGTCTCTCCGAGCGTCTTCCTCACGGTCACCACGGTCCTCGGAGCGCTCGTGGTGCAGCTCGCGGTCGCTCGCCTGGCCAGCCACCTTTGGGCGGAGCCTGGCGGCCCGCTGCGCAGGCGCCGCCTGCTGGTGGCGCTCGCCCACGGTTTCGTGCCGGCACTGTGCTGGGCCGTGGCGGTCGTCGTCCGGGGGTGGGCGGTGCCACCGCTCGCGGCGGTGACGACCGCCGCGGTGCTGCTCGGGATGCTGCTCGGGGCCTGGTCGTGGGTGCCGCGCTCGCCGCTCCATCCGCGTCCCAACCTCCACTGGAGCACGGTGGTGGCGGTCGTGTTCGTGGGCGCGGTTGCGTTTGCAGCGGTCTCGTGGGCGGGGGCGCCGCGACGGGGCAACGGCACCGCCTTCGTCTGGGGGTTCCCGGGAGAGACCAACAACGTGCGCCCCGGTATGGCGGTGGTCAGGGTTATGCCGCTCCACGCCCCGAAAAAACCGCCGGCACGGTGAGCAGCAGGATCTTCAGGTCGAGCCAGACGGACCAGCTGTCGATGTAGGCGAGGTCAAGCTCCATCCAGGTGGCGAAGTCGAGCTTGGAACGGCCGGAGATCTGCCAGAGGCAGGTGATGCCAGGCTTCATGGCCAGGCGTCTCCGCTGCCACGGCAGGTACCTCTCGACCTCTTCCGGGATCGGAGGCCGGGGTCCCACCAGCGACATGTCGCCCTTCAACACGTTGACGAACTGGGGCAGTTCATCCAGCGAGGAGCGGCGCAGCAGGCGACCGACCACCGTGACGCGCGGGTCGCCGGGCGCCTTGAACACCGGCCCATCCATCACGTTGAGGTGCGCGACCTCGTCCTGGAGCTTCTCGGCATCGACAACCATGGTGCGAAACTTCAGCAGGACGAAGCGGCGGCCGTGCAGCCCGCAGCGCACCTGCCGGTAGAGCACGGGACCACGTGAGCCGAGGCGGATCGCGAGCGCCACGAGCGGCCACAACGGTGCCGAGAGCGCCAGCCCCACGAGCGCGACCACGACGTCCACGACGCGCTTCACGAACAACGCCAGGGGCGCCGTGGGCATCGTGGCGAAGGTCAACAGCGGCGTGCCGTTGAGGGCCTCCATCTCGACGTGCGGCTGCAAATGGGGAAACGGCTGCAGCGCCACGCGAACCCGCACCCCCAGCTCTTGGCAGTGCAGAAGCACCGGCTCGAGCTCGCCGAGCTGCCGTGTGGGGACGGCGAGCACCACCTCGTCCACGACCTGGCTGGAGAGGACATCGGGCAGATCCTCGACCCGTCCCAGCACCGGCAGCCCCTCGACCTCGCTGCGGCCGCACCCGTCAGCGTCGATCAAGCCGCGCAGGGAGAGCCCCCACGCCCGGTGCCGGAGCACTTGGCGCGCCAGCGCCACCGCCTCGACGCCACACCCGACGATGATCACGACCCGCTCGGGAACCTCGGCCAGCCTACGGCCCCATGGTGTGCGGCGCTCGACGACCCGCGCCGCCGCGAGGACCGTGCCGTTGATGATGCCGAACAACACGAGGAACGGCCGGGATACGAACTGGAGGCGGAACAGGTAACCCGCGGCCGCCAGCAGCAGCACCCCCACTGCGGCCACCTGCAGCTCCTTGAGCGCCTCGCGACGCAGGGAGAGCACCTGCCCGGGCGCGGTGAGACGCTGGGCGGCGAGCAGAATCATCCACAGAGGCAGCACCAAGGCGAGCAGGGGGAGGTACGCTCGCAGCGGGTACAGCCCGCCCGGGAAAAGCGAGGGGAGCAGCCTCGGGATCAGCTGGGAACGCACCTGATGCGCGAGCAGAAAGCTGCCGACCGTGAGCAGCACGTCGAGCAGCAGTCGGCGGTACGCGATCAGGCGCGCGGGTTCGCGCAGCAAAGCCCCTCCAAGAGCCGCTCGTAGAGGGCGGCGACGTCGTCCCAACGGTAGCGCAAAACCGCAAGCTCGCGTGCGGCCTCACCCAGGGAGGCCACCTGACCGGGTTGGGCCAGGTGGGCGGTGAGCACGTCGGCAAGGGTACGGCTCTTTCTGAACGTGAACGGCACGCCGGCTTGCCCCACCACTTCCCGGTTTGGCGGGTTGTCGAGATAGAAGATCACGCGACCGGCTCCCATCGCTTCTACGAGCGCGGGATGCGTCCCGCCTATCTCGGTGGCGTGAATGTAGGCGTGGGCGTGGAAGAGGAGCTGGCGGTACCCCTCGCCGTAGATCGGGCCGGTCAGGATCACGCGCCGGTCGACGGCAGCGAGGCGGCGCACCTGACGCACCAGCGCGCGCGCGTACGGCGCGCCCCCGACCATCACCAGCGGCATCGTGCCGGGGACCTCCCTGTAGGCCGCAATCACTCGGTCCGGATTGTTCTCGGGCTCGAAGCGCGACACGTACAGAAAGTAGGCGTCTTCAGCGAGGCCGAGGCGGCGCAGCGTCTCCTGACCTTCGGGGGCCGGAAGATCGCCGCCGTAGGGGATCATCACCGACTCGCGGTGCCAGGCGCGGCGGTAGTAGGACTGAATCACGGTTGCATCCGTCACCAGTGCGTCGGCAAGGCGCACCGAGAGGGATTCACAGAGGCGATAGTAGGCGCGACCCAGCAGTCCCCACTTGCGGCGCTTGCGCTCGAGACCGTCCACGTTGAGAGCGACGGGCAATCTGCGGGCGTGGAGCAACGGGATCAGTGGGGCGTTGGCCGCGTTGCACAGCAGCACGACGTCGAACGAGCGTCTCCCTGCATCGATGGCCGAGAGCAACGTGTGGGAGATCGTCTCGAGGCTCTTGAGGCGCAGCGCCGGCAGGCGGCGAACCTCGGCCCCGCGGTGGACGGTCACGCCAGGCACTGCGGTATGGGAGCGCGTGTAGACCGTGACGGCGTGACCAGCGGCGGCGAGGCGGGCCGACAGTTCTTCGGCGAACGTCTCGAACCCGCCATAGCGGGCGGGGATGCCGCGAGTGCCGAGGATCGCGATCCGCATCACACTTTCACCCTGCGGACACGCCCCCCGGGCAGGAACCAACTCGCCACGCGCCACCCCGAGACGAGCGCTCGTGAGGCGTTGGCGCGTCCGCGCGCCCGCTGCTGGCGGCGCAGTGCCCACGCCTCGGAGAGACCGGGCAGCGAGGCGCGTTCGAACGTGAGGCAGCCGAGCGTCACGAGGAGATCGCGGAGGAGCCACCACGGGAAGCAACTCACCAGCCACCGCCAGTCGGCGTTGGACCAGCGCAGGAGGAATCGGTTGCGTACCGAGTGTCGGTTGATCTCCGGTGTGCTCCGGCGCCCGTGCTCGGGCTTGAGGCCACGCCCGTGCCAGGCGCGTGCCGCAGGCCAGTACAGGCAGTGCCAGGCTCGGCGCTGCAGGCGCCACGCCAGGTCGGCATCCTCTCTGTACGCGAAGAAGCTCTCGTCGAACACCTCGCCCGCCGGGTAGGCAACGTCCTCGAGGGCCTCACGTCGGTAGAGAGCGGCGGCGCCAGAGGCGCCGAAGACCCACGCCGGGCGCGCGAAACGTGAACGCATGGGGCGGCCAGCACCACGGTCGAGGTGCCTGCCGGATGGTGTGAACACCATGCCCGTCGAGTCGACGCGTTCGGTTGGGAGCAACGAATCCCCGCCCCCGCGCAGGAGGAGTCCGGTTGCCGCCCCTACCCGGTCCCGTTGCAAGGAGGCAGTGAGGAGTTGGGACAGATAGTCGGGTGCGAGGCGGCAGTCGGGGTTGAGGGCCACGACCCACTCTGCCCGGGTGCGCCTGATCGCGTCGTTGGCCGCGGCGGCGAAACCACGGTTGTCGTGGAGGCGGTGCAACTCGAGGGGGAGAGTGCGTGCGAGATCCTGGGCGACGCCCGCGGATCCATCGGTCGATGCGTTGTCAACCACCACGATCCGTCCCGGCCTCGCGGTCTGTGCCGCGAGGGAGGTGAGCGTCGAGCGCAACGTGCGCGCGTGGTTGTGCACCACCACGAAGGCGTCCACCGTGCTCATCGCTCCACCACCAGGCGGTCGAGCACGGCCTCCCCAAGCGGCGGCGCGGCGAAGGCAATCCGCAGACGGTGCCGGCCTCCCTTGAGGGGCGCGGCGATCCCGATACTGCCCGCCTGTCCCGCGACCTCGAGGCGCTGTGCGACCCCTCCGTCCCAACTCACCAGCACTGCCGCGCCGCCCTGTGCGGGTCCCTCCAGCCAGCCGTCGAGTCGGAGGCGTGCGTGCGGCGGCAGGTTGAGTGGGACAACCAATCCCTCGCGATCGGCGACGCGCCAGCCGTTGGCGTGCGCGGACCTCGAGAACGTTCCCGGCGGCGGCTCGGGCCTGCCGCCGATGCGCTGGACCTGAGGGTCCTCGAGCTCCACCACGCGGTCGAAACGCTGGGTGAGGACTATCAGCACGGTGGCGGCGGCGAGAAGCCACAGTACAGTCGTGAGCCGCGCCAGCACGCGGGCGACGGCGGGGCGCGCGCGGATAGCCGCTGCCGCGAGTACGAGCACCACCACGAGGAGGAGCGGAACGACGAACGTCGCGGGAGAAACCCGGAGGAACGAAGGCGTCAGATGACGGGCGTCGGCGGAGAAGCGGCGGGCCAGCGCATCGGACAGCCACCAGCCGCCGTCGCCGGGGTTTACGGAGAAGTGCGGCCGGGTGATGAGGACCCACCACACCACCACGCTCGGCGGAATGAGAACCTCCGCCAGGGGTCGCCAGCGCGGGGCGGTGCGGAGCAACATCGCGCCCGCGAGGGCGAACGCGGGCAGCAGCGGCACAAGATAGCGGAACGGCGGCGCACCGCCGGCGTACCACTCGAAGGAGTGCAGCAACGCCAGCACGGTCAGGACTCCACCGATGAGCATGGCGCGCTCGCCGGCGCCTCCTTTGCGCCACAAGACGACCGTTCCACCGAGAGCGAGCAGCAGCAACGGGGCGGAGAACGCCAGCCCCCCGGCGGGGTCGAAGAGCAGCCCACCGACCACAGTCAGGGCGCGTTGCGGGCTCTCCGGCACAAGCATCCAGAGGCGCCGGTAGCCGAGGGGATGGCCGAACGTCACATAGCTTGCGGCCAACCCGAGGCCGGCGACTGCCCCCAGCACCAGGACGGCCCTTCGAAGCTCGCGGGCACGCAGCCGTGCGGGCCACCACGCCACCACCGCCAGGGGAAAGAGGATCAGGCCGAGACGCGTCTTCAAAGCGGTGCCCAGAGCTGCCAGGCCAGCCACGGCGCCGCGGCGAGGCCTTGACCTGGCAAGCAGCACGACGGAGGCGATCGCCGCCAGCGCGCCCGGGATCTCCACCCAGATCTGGGTTGAATACGTCGCAAGGGGAAGCGTCACCAGCATCAGCACCGCAAGCAACGACGTCCGTGAGGGGGGGCAGCCCAGGTCGCGGGCGCGGCGGACGATGAGCGCCACCACGGCCGAGCCTGCCAGACACAAGAGCACCAACGCCCCGGTCCGGCCGCCGAGAAGGTAGCCGGGGAGAAGCAACATCGCCAGGAACGGCGGCTGCATGAAGCCGCCGAGGTAGATTCGGTTGTACGGGTGGTGCTCCAGATCGTAGTTGTTGGAGAGGTCGAGGTCGTGATCCCCTGTCAGCGATTGGAGCAGGATGAGGTGGTACGGCTCATCACCGTAGAGTGGCGGGGTCAGGTGTGGTGTGGCGATCGCCAACGGGACCAGCAGGGCGGCGGCTGTGACGAAAACGCGTCGCTGCCGGAGCCATACCACAGCCGTCGGCAGCCACGCCGCGACCAGCGCTGCCAGCGCGAAGTCCACGGCGTGGCGCTCCGCAAGAAGCCGCAGCGGCTCCACCCGTGCACGGGCAAAGAGCGAGGCCGCGGCGAGGATCGCCCACGGGACGGCGGCCCAACCGGAGCGCCACGTTCGGCTCGCGAACTGCAGGATGGCAACGACGACCGCCGCAGCCAGCAACCAGATTGCCAGCGACCAGTCCCTCGGGGGCGTCGG
>Ga0335070_10008565_pt1 | contig 11995 bp, 6 predicted proteins | sample Lox_Sample_13_FD_206722 | JGI IMG/M metagenome (GOLD analysis project Ga0335070, IMG submission 206722) | Soil microbial communities from Loxahatchee National Wildlife Refuge, Florida, United States - Lox_Sample_1.3 | ecosystem: Environmental > Terrestrial > Soil > Wetlands | place: USA: Florida...
GCCTGGGGGTGAGTGTAATCGTCACCGATGATCTGTCCAGCTATAAGGTGGTGGCCGAGGAGCTGGGCGTGGAACAGCAGATCTGCCAGTTTCATGTGCGCCGCTGGGTAGGACGCCTGGTGCATGAGTTGAAAGAAACCCTGCCGCCCGAATGGGTGGGGATGGCCGAGGAAGTGCGTCAGCTGCTGCGCGATCTGCCGTTGGAGGGAGACAAGCGCCTGGTGGGGCTGCTGCGCCAGCTGCCGCCCAGCCAAACCGGGCGTTCGGGGAATGAAGCCACTCCCCTGGATCAATTGCGTCTGCTGATCGTGCGCCTGGCCAACAACTGGGCCCATTTTCGGGTGTTTGACTGGCAGCCGGAGGTGCCCTGGACCAACAACCCCACCGAACAAGTGATTGGGAGGATGAAGATGCGCGCTCGCACGGTACGGGGCTACAAAACCTGGCCGGGAATGACCAGCGGCCTGATGGTAGCGGGAGTAGGCGTGGCTTAGCTCACCATCCTGTTTCCTGGAGAAAAACTGCCTGGGCGATTTTTCCAAATTCGCCTACCAATCTTGGGACAAACACTCCACGCTCAGGATTGACGGATCCGTGAAAAGTGATACAATCAGTTTGTTCGTCGGCAGGGAGCCCCCCTCTCCCTGTCGGCGAACTTTTTTTGAAATCAGGCAAAATTTGCGTTCTCTTCACGCTGATTTGATAAAATCTACGAAAGTAACTAAGCTATCTCATACCAAAGAACTGTCCAAAATCTGTAAGGTTATTTTGGGAAGGGGATCGCCTGACCTGGGAATCATGGTCAGGCTGATCCCGTTAAATTTCGATTTCGTCTCCGATCATGCTACAATACACTCATTCGGTAAGAATGAACAACCCATCCAGATCTGCCGATCGACCCCTACAGGCAAGGTTCAATGGCTCATTTGGCGCTTTCGTTCCTGGGGCAATATGACGTGCGGTTGGATGGCCGCCCCCTGACCGGTTTCCAATCCGACAAGGCCAGAGCCCTGCTGGCTTACCTGACGGTCGAATCCGGGCGCTCCCACCGCCGCGAACGGGTCGCAAGCCTATTCTGGCCGGAATCCTCAGAGGCAACGGCCCGGGCCAGCCTGCGCAGCGCCCTCGCGAATTTACGCCGGCTCGCCAACGACGCTGAGGCTCAGACCCCCTGCTTCATCATCACTCCGGAAACAATCCAGTTCAACCTTCAGGGTGAAGTCTGGCTGGATGTTGCGGAGTTCAACCGCATGTTTCCCTCTGAGGGAAACATCACCGCCGTCCTCGACCCATCTTCGCAACTGCTGGAAGCCGCACGCTCCGCGCTTTCGTTGTACCGGGGAAATTTTCTGGAAGGTCTGACGATCAAGAATTGTCCTGAGTTTGACAATTGGGCTTACCAGATCAGCGTTAGCCTTCAGAACCGCGCTTCCCACGCCTTTGGGCAGATGGCGGGCTATTTCGAACGCTGCGGAGAAATTGGTCAGGCCCTGGGCTATGCCCGCCGGCGCCTGGAGCTGGAACCCTGGCAGGAGGAGGCTCACTCCCAATTCATACGTTTGCTGGCAAAGAGCGGAGACCGGTCTGCGGCGCTGAACCAGTATGAAGCGAGCCGGCGTATCCTGGCAGACGAGTTGGGTGTCGAACCATCGCCTGATACGATCCGGCTGGTCGAAGCGATCCGCGAAGGCAAGGGGCTGGAGGCCTATCCGGCCCTCGCGGAGCCGCTGCCCGCGCCGGGAGAACCTCCTTACAAAGGTTTGCAATTTTTCGATGTCCTCGACTCCGATCTCTTCTTTGGCCGCGAATCCCTGACGGCCCGGTTGGGAGAGCACCTGGAAGCGCTGGTGCGCTCGCTGGAAAAAGGAAGAGGCCAACCTGGGGATCATTTCCTGGCGATCGTTGGGGCATCGGGCAGTGGCAAGTCGTCCCTGCTGCGCGCGGGACTGGCAGCGCTGGTCAGCCGGAATGCATTTCCGGGTCGCGAAAAGGTTAATGGGAAGGTCCAGGTTCCATGGACCGTTGAGATCATTACCCCCACTGCCCATCCCATGGAAAAACTGAAGGGCCTGGTGGATCGTCTTTCAGGGCGCCGGTTGCTCATCGTGGACCAATTCGAGGAGTTGTTCACGTTGTGCCGCAGTGAACCCCAACGACAGGCCTTTATCGACCGGCTGTTGCATCGCGATGAGCCGGTCGTGATCGCCTTGCGAGCGGACTTCTACGCCCACTGCGGGCAGTATCCGGAGCTTCGCAAGGCGCTCAGCGCGCGGCAGGAATACGTGGGCGCCATGAGCTTCGCAGAGTTGCGCCAGGCCATTGAAGAACCGGCGCGGCGCAATGGTTGGAACCTGGAACAGGGGTTGGTAGATCTGATCTTGAAGGATGTCGGGGCGACCGAGGACCGCCTGGCCGAGCCAGGCGCCCTGCCCCTGATCTCGTACGCATTATTGGAGACCTGGAAACGGCGGCGGGGACGCACGCTGGTCTTGATCGGCTACCAGGAGGCCGGCGGCGTGCATGGGGTCATCGCCAATACCGCAGAAAGGGTGTTCTCCCACCTCCAACCGGAGCGGCAAGCGATCACCCGGCGTATTTTTCTGCGCTTGACCGAGCTGGGGGAAGGCACCCAAGACACCCGGCGCCGGGCCAGCCTGGATGAACTGGTGCCTGCAGGCGAAAGCCGGGAAGCCACGCTGGAGGTCATCCGCGAGCTGGTAAACGCCCGGCTGCTGGTGACCGAATGGAGTCCGGAGGGGGGCCAGGAAGAGATCGAGATGGCCCACGAGGCCTTGATCCATCACTGGCCCAGGCTGCAAAGCTGGCTAAAAAACGACCGCGATGAGCTCCGCCTGGGGAAACGGGTCCAGGATGCGGCTCTCGAGTGGCAGGCTGAGGGCCGGGTGGATCACCTGCTCATCCACCGGGGCGAGCGGCTGGCGACCGCCTGGCAGGCTGCTCAGGAAGGGCGTCTGGCCTTCAACCAGGCTGAACTGGATTATCTGAACGCCTGCCAGGAATTAAGCGAACGCGAACGCGAGCGACGTGAACGCCAGCGCAATCTGATTATCTTCTCGACAGTCTGCATCGCGATCCTCATGGCAGGGATCGCTGCCTGGGGCCTATTCCAGGCTGACTCGGCCAGGCGACATGCAGACATCAGCCTGGCGCAGCAACTGGCTGCGCAGGCAGATGAGCTGTTGATCGCTCATTCCAACAACGATCTTGCCATGTTACTCGCGATCGAGTCGCTGACACGCAACCCCGGGAGAGCCGCGAACGAAATCCTGGCGGACAGTTTGAGCTTCTATCCCCAGACGGTGGCTACGCTGCACCAGGAAGATCGCATTTCAACCGTTGCCTTCAGCCCGGATGGAAAACGGGTCGTTTCTGGGGGTTGGGACCGTTCGGCAAGAGTCTGGGACGTACAAAGCGGGCAGGAAGTGTCTCGTTTGGATCATGGTGGCCCCGTATCGGCAGTGGCTTTTTCTCCGGACGGAAAATGGGTGGCGTCAGCCAGCCAGGATGGGACGGCCCGGGTGTGGGAGGCTTCCAGCGGACGCGAGCTGGCCCGGATGACCCATCAGGGGAAAGTCTGGGCGGTGGCCTTTCGTCCGGATGGGAGATGGGTCGTCTCAGGAAGCGAGGATGGGACCGCCCGAGTTTGGGAAGCCGCAACTGGGCACGAAGTTGCCCGGATGTGGCACGATGGGATGGTCTACTCGGTAGCTTTCAGCACCGATGGGACAAAAGTGGTTTCGGGGAGCCAGGATGGGACAGCGCGGGTCTGGGATCCAGCCGCCGGGCGCGAGCTAGCGCGGATCGGCGCCAGCAGCGAGCTGTGGGAAGCAGCTTTCAGCCCGGATGGGACAAAGGTGGTGACCAGCGGGTGGAATGGGGTGGTCGCCGTCTGGGACGCAGCAACCGGGCGAAAGATGACTGCGATGCAGCACAGCGATCAGGTTCGGGCGGTGGCTTTCAGCCCGGATAGCACCCGGATCATTTCAGGAAGCGATGATGGCACGGCGCGTGTGTGGGACGTCGAAACCGGGCGCGAGCTAACCCGAGTGCGGCACAACGGGCGGGTGCTGGCGGTCGCTTTTCACCCGGATGGCAGCCAGGCAGTCTCCGCTGGCGAGGATGGCATCACCCGGGTGTGGGATTCGTTTACCGGGCGCGAGCTGACCCATCTGGCTCATAGCGGAACTGTGCTGGCAACCAGTTTCAGCCGGGACGGAAAACTGATCGCCTGTGCTGGCTCAGATCACACTGTCCATGTCTGGCAAACCCAAACCGGCCGAGAGCTGGCACACATGCAGCACGATGGACCGGTATCGTCTGTCCAATTCAGCCCGGATGGGGAGCGGATCCTGTCGAGCAGCAACGACAATACCGTCCGCGTTTGGAACGCGGGGACCGGAGAGGAACTTGCCCACATGCTCTATGGCGCCGGGGCGCTCTCGGCGGTGTTCAGCAAAGATGGAAAACTCGTGATCTCCGGGAATGACGATGGCTCAACCCGGGTATGGCAGGCTGAGACCGGCGAAGGTGTGACCGAGATGGGTGCCGGCCAGCCGGTGTGGTCGGTAGATTTTTCTCCGGATGAAAAAGTGGTGATCTCAGGGAGTCAGGATGGCGTGATCCGCATCTGGCATTTCCAGACCGGGCAGGAATTGGGACGGTTGGAACAGAATGGGCCGGTCACGGCCCTGGCGTTCACACCGGATGGAAAGGGGATCATCTCCGGCAGCCAGAACGGAACGGCGATGAGCTGGGATCTCTCCGCTCGCAAGGAATTCAAGCGCATGCAGCACGATGGACCCGTGACCTCGGTTGTGGTCAGTCCGGATGGCAAGCTGGTCATTACCGGCAGCCAGGATGGGACGGCGCGGATCTGGGATTACCAGAGCGGGCGGGAGCTGGAGCGGATGAAACTGGATGGACCGGTGACCTCCGTGGCAATCGACGGCGAGGGTAAACTGGTCATTACCGGCAGCCAGGACGGAACAGCCCGGATCTGGGAGGTAGCCACCGGGAGTGAGGTGGCCCGGATTATTCAGGACCAGGCGGTATTTTCCGTTGCGTTCAGCCCGGATTCGCACCGGGTGGTTACCGGCAGCGCAAATGGTGCTGTCCGCGCCTGGTTATGGCGGAATGAAGACCTGATCCAACTGGCCTGCCAGAAGCTGGTCCGCAATCTGACCCAGGCGGAGTGGAAGGAATACCTGGATGGCCTTCCGTACCGGCAAACTTGCGCGAATCTCCCGCCGGGCCATTAAACCCGGCGATCGTCAGGGTAGTTTGGATTCGGCCAGGCAGCGATCGGCCTCCGCGGCCAGGTTATCGAGCTCGCTGCGGATGTTCATCCGCACCGCGTCTTCCTGAAAGAATTTTCCGACCAATTTCCCCCCGGGGATATCGACGCATGCCGTATAGAAGGGCGTTGACAGATCGTCCAGGCGGTCCTGATATGGCACCTCGTTCAGGAAAACGCTCCAATAGGGATCGCTTTTGAGCTGCATCGCCTGGGCCACAGATTGATCCCCACTGAGGGCCTTGAGAGCAAACACCTTCTGCCCGGGGTCGGTGGTCAGCCATTTGAGCAACTGCCAGGCCTGATCCACGTGCTGGCACCTGGAGTTGATCCCCCAGCCCATCCACATGATCGCGGCGTGATGCCCTGCCGGGCCGGTGGGGAGGGGAACCACGGTCCACTTCAAACCGGGGGTCTGGTTGAAGACGTCCTGAAACCACGGCCCCCAAAATACACCGGAGATAGCGATTTTTTGCTGGCGGAAGAAATTTTCATTGTTTGCCCCGCTTCCGTTCAGATAAGGGACCGTTGGGGCCACATGATATTTGTGGATCAGGTCGCGGTACCAGGTCCAGGCGGCCACTGCCTGGTCGCTGTTCAGATAGCCGGTGGTGGTTTTCCCATCCGGGGAAATGGTGTGCGCGCCCCACGAATACAGGAAGCTCTGGAAACCGCGCCACCAACCGCTGTCGCCGCCCCATTGGCCCAGGATGGTTCCCCAGGTGACCACATTCTTCGGATCGAATTCCGGGCTGGCTGCGTTGTTTCCGGCCTGATCTTTGGTGAGTTTTAACGCCATCTCCAGGTAATCATCGTATGTCCAGCCTTCTTTGGGGACGGCCAACCCGGCACTGGCCAGCAGATCGGTGTTGACGTAAAAAGCGCTGACGCTGTAATCCTTGGCAATCCCCAAGGGCTTCCCATCCACAAAGCCGGCCTTGTAGACCGATTCGTAGAAGTGCTCCTCGGGGTGAAAATTATCTCTGGCCATGATGGGGGACAGGTCGGTCAGGTATCCCATGCGGGCGATGCGGGGTAGATCCGAGGTGTCAAATCCAATCAGATCCGGGGCGGTCCCATCGGTGAGCTCTTGGATTACTTTGATCCGTTCCTCAGGAAACTTCACGGTCTTCACGCGGATACAAGGGTGGGCCTGCGTGAAGGCCTGGATCACCTGGTCCCAATACTTTTGGCGGTCCGGAGACGACCAATCGTGGACGCTGACCGTGACCGGCCCACCGGGATCCTGGCAGGCGTCTGCCGTGGGGCTGGGAGAGTTCGAAACGGGGCTCCGAGGGGTAGGAGAAGGAACCTGACCACATGCAGCCATCAGAGAAATCACGATCCATGCCACTGCCCAACCGTAGAAACGAAAGGCGAAACGGGGTGCCATATTATCCCTCTTGGTGATGGGTGATTGAAAGCGATTTGGTTCGTATATTGGGCCGGGATTCCGGATTGGAGAATCTGAAGATAAAAAAATTGTACCGCGGGATGAAACCACCGTCCATAGGTATTCGTCACGAAGAAAATATGACAAATCCTGTGAGTCTCATAAAAACACTCCCACCCCTCGCCCCAGGGTCGTGGCGCAGATCAGATTGCGTATGCCATACAGGAAGGCCGGTTTTCGGGAGAACTCAGGATCTTTCTCACTAACCCCGGCCCCGCGTAGATCAGGCCCGTATAGAGCTGGACCAGGACGGCCCCGGCGTCCAGCTTCTCTCGCGCGTCGACCACGGACATCACCCCGCCGCTGGCGACGACCGGCAGGCGCGTGGTCTGCCCCAGGCGGCGGGAGATTTCCCGGATCAGGCAGGTGTTTCGGGCTTTGAGCGGCGCCCCGCTCAGCCCTCCGGTCTCCCCGGCGCGTGAGGAGAAGAGCCTTTCGCGGTTCAAAGTGGTGTTGCTGGCGATGAGGCCGTCCATCCCGGTCGATAGAATGGCTTCGAGAGCCCCGTCTAGCTCGTCTGAAAGAAGGTCAGGCGACAGTTTTACCAGCAGGGGTAAAGGCCGGGGCAGGTAGGCGCGCCCGGCGGCCAGGGGATTGAGCAGGCGCTCCAGGGCCTGGCGGGTTTGCAGGCTGCGCAACCCGGGCGTGTTTGGCGAGCTGACGTTGATCGCCAGATAGTCGCACAGCGGCGCGAAAATCCTCAACAAGTCCAGGTAATCCTGGGCCGCCTCCTCCAGTGGGGTGTCTTTATTCTTGCCGATATTGACCCCCAGGATGGCGCCCTTTGGACGCCAGCCGCCTGCCAGCCGCCGTGCGATGGCCGCGGCCCCCTGGTTGGGGAAGCCCATGCGGTTGATCACAGCGCGGTCTTCGACCAGGCGGAAGATGCGCGGCCGGGGATTGCCCGCCTGGGGCTGGGGCGTGACTGTGCCCACCTCGACGTGGCCAAATCCAAGCAGGGCGAGGCCCTGCCATGCCAGGGCATCTTTGTCGTATCCGGCGGCCATCCCCAGCCGGTTGGGGAAGCGAAGCCCGAAGACTTCGACGGGGTCCGCGGATTGCCCGGCGGCGAACATCGCGCGCACCAGCACCCTTCCCGGCATGGACCCGGCGGCCAGGCGCAGGAGGGCGAGGGTGACCCGGTGGGCTGCTTCAGGGTCCAGGCGAAAGATCAATGGGCGGAGGAGCGGGTAGAGTTCCATCAGGGGTGCTCTGCCAGAAACGCCCGCGCCATCGCAACCTGTTCGGCGGGGACCAGGCCGGCGCTCTCCCAGCCGTCCAGCAGCCCGGTGAGGGTCAGGATGGCGTGCAGGCGCAGGCCGGCCGTGGCCAGCGACGCGGCTGCTCCGGATTGGCGGTCGATCAGCACGACCACGTCGCGCGTGACCAGCCCGGCGGAGGCCAGCTTTTGCAGCGCTTCGAACTTGCTCTCGCCCGTGGTGGCCAGGTCGTCGATCACCACCACCCGCTCTCCGGGCCGGTATTCCCCCTCGATCTCGGCCTTCGTGCCGTACGCTTTGGCTTCCTTGCGCGGGTAGAGCAGCGGCCGGCCGCTCATGAGGCTGATGGCGGTGCCGATGGGGAGCGCGGCATACGGCAGGGCTGCCAGCCGGTCGAATTCCAGCGTCTTCAAGATGGGCAGATAGGCCGCGGCGACCTGGGCGAGCAAACCCGGGTGAGAAACGAGCCGGCGCAGGTCGAGATAGATGGGTGATTCCAGGCCGGATTTGAGAGTGAACCGGCCGAAGCGCACGCAGCCGGCCCGCAACAGCCCTTCGGCCAGGGATGTCCCCGGGGTCGTCTGTGGTTCAGCGGAGGCTGACCGGGGAAGCGGCTCGGCCGATTTTTGCCAGGCGTCGCGCTCGCGGCGCAGGCCATCCAGCAGCGCCTCAGCCGCCCGGCGCGGGTCGGCAGATTGGGAGATGGCGCGCGAAACCGGGACGAGCAGGCCCCACCCATCCGCGCGCAGACCCGCCTGCAGGGCGGCGGCCAGGTCCCCGCCTTGCGCGCTAACGCCCGGGGCCAGGATCCACAGGCCGGGGGCCAGCTCCCGGACCCGGCGAAGGGCCTCCGGGTGCGTCGCGCCGACCACCAACCCCAGGTTGCCGGCCGCATTCCATTCGGCGGCCAGGCAGGCGACCCGTTCATAGAGGCGCAGACCGGCGTGTTCCCCGCCCAGAGGGAGGTCCTGCAGGTCCGCCGAGCCGGGATTGGAGGTTTTACAGAGCAGGAAGACTCCATGGGCGGGATCGGTTAAAAATGGCTCCAGCGCATCGCGCCCGAGATAGGGGTTGAGCGTAATCGCCTGCGCGCCGAGGGTTTTGAAAGCGGACCGGGCGTAGGCCTCGGCGGTCGAGGCGATGTCTCCGCGCTTGGCGTCGAGGATGACCGGGACGCCAGGGGGTGCGGCAGCGATCACCTCCTGGAGAGCGCTCCATCCGGATGAACCAAAGGCTTCAAAAAAGGCCGCGTTGGGCTTGTAGGCCGCGGCGAGATGAGCGGTAGCTGCGATCAGGCGGATGCAGAAATCACGCGCTGCCGCGGCGGACGGTTCAGGCAGGTCGGTGGGGTGTGGATCCAGCCCGACGCAGAGAAGGGAGTCGATCAGGCGGGCGCGGTCCTCCAGAATGGAAAAGAAACCCGGAGCGCTCATGCTTTTCCCAGGACGAGAGCCAGGAGCGCCATGCGGGTGTACAGGCCGTATTCCATCTGGCGGAAGTAGGCCGCCCGGGGATCCTCGTCGAACTCCATCGCGATCTCGGTGACGCGCGGCAGGGGGTGCATGACGATCATTTCGTCCTTTGCGCCGCGCATCAGCTCGGGGGTGATCACGTACGCATCCTTGACCAGCTCGTACTCCTCCGGGTTTTCGAAGCGTTCTTTCTGTACGCGGGTGACGTAGAGCACATCGGTTTCGGCCAGGACGGCGTCCAGGGTGCGGTGCTCCGCCTGAGGGACGCTTTTCTGGGCGATCTCGGCCATGATCTCAGCCGGCATGCGCAGGATTTCGGGGGAGACGTAGTTCAGCCGCACCCCGTACAGGCTGAGCAGGCGGGCCAGCGAGTGGACCGTCCGGCCGTATTTCAGATCGCCGGCCATCGTCACGGCCAGCCCATCCAGGCGGTGGAGCTCTTCCTCGATGGTAAAGAGGTCGAGGAGAGCCTGAGTGGGGTGTTCGCCGGCGCCATCCCCGGCGTTGATCACCGGCTTGCGCGCGTAGCGGGCAGCCAGGGCAGCCGACCCGATCTCCGGGTGGCGCAAGACGATCACGTCGGCATAAGCTTCCAGCGTGCGCACCGTGTCGGGGAGCGACTCGCCCTTGGTGACCGAGGAATAGCGGACCTCGTTGATCGGGATGACGCTTCCGCCCAGCCGCTCCATCGCCGAAGTGAAGGAGGAGGACGTCCGCGTCGACGGTTCGTAGAACAGGTTGGCGAGGATTTTGCCCTTGAGCAGATCGAACGTGCCAATCCGGGTGACCATCTCGCGCATCTCGTGGGCGATGCTGAAAATGTACTTCAGGTCCTCGCGGTCGAACTGCTTTACCGAAAGGATATCTTTCCCGTAGAACGGCGACGACTGCTGGTCGCCAAACGGCAGGAAGGGCGCGTTTTCACTGGCGCGGACGGGGGGACTATATGTGGCCATATTTTTTCTCCTTATAAAAAATGATTGGTTACCTGGTTGCCTGGCAACTGGTTCCTGTCTCTTCTCTTACGGTTCCCGGATATCGGTTCTCCCTGTGCCTGTCCGGCACAGGACGGGCGGTTCTTGAATATTTTCTCCATACCCCCGCTCCACCTTGATCTCCCCATCGCGGTACGCTTCCTGGCCCCTCAGTACGACCCGGCGCAGCCTTCCGCACACCGGCCTACCTTCGAATGGGGTCCACGCACAGCGGGTAAAGGTATCGCGAGCGCAGATCTCCCAACGATCGGCGGGGTCGATCTCCAGCCAGGTTTCGGGCTGCTCGGGCAGGCCGAAGATCCGCCGTGGATTGGTCACGCAACGCGCTACAAGCTCATCCAGGGTCAGGCGGCCTTCGGCGACAGCGGTCAGGTAGAGCGGCAGGGCAGTCTCCAGCCCGGGGTAGCCGGGCGGCGGGTTGGGGCCGTCTTTTTCGGCCAGAGTGTGGGGAGCGTGGTCGGTGGCGAAGCAGTCGATTACGTCCAGGTTCTCCCACAGGGCCCGGACGTCCGTAGGCGTTGCCAGCGCCGGGCGGACCTCGCTGCGGCCGGGTCCGATTCGCCCGGCGTCCCCCTGGCTCAGGAAAAGGTGGTGGGGAGTGACTTCGCAGGTGACCCGGATCCCTTTTTCTTTGGCGGCGCGGATGAGGAGGATCTCCGCGCGGCGGGAGACGTGGCAGAGGTGAACCGGTCGATCGAAGAGGACGGCGAGGAGGATCACCGCGGCCAGGTGCGGACCTTCGGCATGGGCCGCGATGGGGCGGTTCCGCGGCCAGGAGGCAAAATGCTCCATCCACAACCCCACATCGTCGAGGCGGAGATCGCCAAAGGTCTGGTCGAGGTACATCTTCAAGCCGGCGGCGCGGGGGGCGAGACCGGCCGCGCTGCGCGCATTGCCAGGACCGGCCCCAAGATACTGGGCATAATCGACGCGAGCCTTCTGGGCGGCGGCTTCCAGCGCTGTCTCGAGGACGGCTTTATCCGTGACCGGCGGCCGGGTATTGGGCATCGCCAGCAGCAGCGTCACGCCTCCCGCCAGCGCGGCCTGGGTGCCGCTGTCCCAGTCTTCTTTGTGCACACCGCCGGGTTCGCGCAGGTGTACGTGAGGGTCGATCAGGCCGGGGATGCGGATCAAAAGCGGCCTCCTTTCCACTGGCAAATGGGCAAAAAAAGAGGAGAGCCTCGTGATGGCTCTCCTCGGGTGGATAAATGAAATCGGGATCGAGAACGTTGGTCCCGGCGCGTCCCCGGGCCGGTTTTCAAGCGCAGAAACTTGTCTAGATGAGCATTCTGATCCATTTCGCTAGATTTTACCGTGAAAACGGAAATTGTCAAGGGGAAATCTCATTGAGAATCACTTTTTGCTGTTTGGTATTCTTCCTTTTGCACAATGAAAAACCCGATCCACATGGTTTTCGAATCGATTCGCTGGAGCAGGCAGACCCTGGTAAATTATGACATTCGTAATGCAACCTGGGTGACTTTTGTCACGATTTCATGGTTGACCAGACAACATACCATGGGTACAATCTATTCAACCTG
>Ga0335070_10008567_pt1 | contig 11994 bp, 7 predicted proteins | sample Lox_Sample_13_FD_206722 | JGI IMG/M metagenome (GOLD analysis project Ga0335070, IMG submission 206722) | Soil microbial communities from Loxahatchee National Wildlife Refuge, Florida, United States - Lox_Sample_1.3 | ecosystem: Environmental > Terrestrial > Soil > Wetlands | place: USA: Florida...
AATCACGTCCATTATTATTTACATTAAAGATAACTATACTTTCACAGACAAGAAAGACGAACCATCGCAATATCTTGGTCACTGGAATCGAAACAGCGTGGCTATCGTGCCGGCGACCAGTGGGGCCGCAATCGGCGGAATTCCGTGGATCGACTATCCGATTGCGGTTGGCGACATGCGCGTTCGCGACAGCGTTTATTACCCGGTGAGGAACAGCTCGTTCAGGAGGTGGCAGCAGCATCACCAACGCGGCGGCGATTTTGTTATTTTCTCGGACTATCGTTGCATCAGGCTTCGCCAACCTATTGAACTCAAATTTTCATGAAAGATGCTGTTAACGCAACCGGCATCGGCACACTCGTGCTTTTGGCCGCTTTCGCGTTGCTGTCCGTCCTCGGCATCAGCCTGATCCGATCGCTTGGTTACATATTTTCAGTGCAGGCCAATCGGAAGCAGCGGGCCATAGAGATGGCGCGTGTATCCGTGAAACGCATCGTTGTCACATTCATTACTCTCGCAGTTGTCGGTTATTCGTGGAACTACTGGAGGGAGGCCCGACTGCGCGCGCACTGCGAGCCGAAAGAACGAAACAGCGAGCGCTCCCCGGACGGCAATTATTTGGCTCGATACTGTTATTTTGAGAATACGATCGTTCTCAGGCTATACGACACGGAGGGGCAACACCTCATTGCTGAGCGAACGTATCGGGATACGTCTGGCGTACCAGTCGAACTCTCTTGGAGGAAGGATGTATTGATGTACCCCGACGGGCCAGAGCTCGGCGAAATCAGGCTACCACCGCCCCTTCTTGATCGAGCGATGTCACGGCTCCCCTAGCCGGCTGGTGAGGTAACGTGAACCCGCTCGTTCTTCAAGCTGTTGAAGATGTTTTCTATCGACGCGTATTCTGGATCGAGCAACGTGCAAAGCAAAAAAGCCCGCTTGCTTTCGCATAGCGGGCTTCGATGTTGGTTGCGGGGATAGGATTTGAACCTATGACCTTCGGGTTATGAGCCCGACGAGCTGCCAGACTGCTCCACCCCGCGACGCGAAGTGTACTCGCACCACGGCGGTGCGTCAATCGGTCAGTGATCCTCGCCGAGCCGAGCGATCCGACGGTGAGCGGGCGCAGTCAGGATCCCCGTCATCCGGTCGGCCTCGATGCCCGGATTATTGGCGGCGCTTGGGGGCGCTTTATTTTCCGATACAAAACCGGCTGAAAATCACCCCGAGCAAATCGTCCGACGTAAATTCTCCTGTAATCGCGTTCAACTGCTCCTGCGCGAGCCGCAGCTCCTCGGCGAAAAGATCGAGCGCATTCGCGCGCTGCTCCGCATGTTCCGCGGCCTGCGCGAGATGCTCCTGCGCCGCACGCAGCGCGATCAGATGGCGTTCGCGCGCCAGATACACGTTATGCTCGCCCGCCTGCCAGCCCGCGATCCGCAGCAGTTCGCCGCGCAGCAGGTCGATCCCGTCGCCCCGCTTCGCCGACAGCCGCACCTCGCACAGATCCGCGCCCGCCGTGTCGCCCGCGCATGCGGCCGATGCCGGCACCTCCGTCAGGTCGGTCTTGTTCAACACCCGCACGACCGGCACGCCGGCCGGGAAGCGCGCCGCGATCGCGTCGTCATCGGCGGTCATCCCGATGCGGGCGTCGAGCAAATGCAGCACCACGTCCGCGCGCTCAATCTCGCCCCACGTCCGCGCGATGCCGATCCGCTCCACTTCGTCCTCGGTCTCGCGCAGCCCCGCGGTATCGATGATGTGCAGCGGAATCCCTTCGATCTGGATCGTCTGCGCGACCTTGTCGCGCGTCGTGCCGGCGATCGGCGTGACGATCGCCAGCTCCGCACCGGCCAGCGCGTTCAGCAGCGACGACTTGCCGACGTTCGGCTGCCCCGCGAGCACCACCGACAGCCCCTCGCGCAACAGCGCGCCCTGCCGCGCATCGCCGAGCACTCGCGCGAGCTGCGCGCGGATGTTCGCGAGCTTGCCGCGCGCATCCGCCGCTTCGAGAAAATCGATCTCCTCCTCAGGGAAATCGAGTGTCGCCTCGACCAGCATCCGCAGCGTGATCGTGTCCTCGACGAGCGCATGGATCTGCCGCGAGAACGCGCCATCGAGCGAGCGCCCTGCCGAGCGCGCCGCCGCCTCGGTGCTCGCCTCGATCAGGTCCGCGACCGCCTCGGCCTGCGCCAGGTCGAGCTTGTCGTTCAGGAACGCGCGCCGCGTGAACTCGCCCGGCTCCGCGAGCCGCAGGCCCAACCCGCGGCCCGCGTCCAGGCAGCGCTGCAGCAGCAGCTGCATCACGATCGGCCCACCGTGGCCCTGCAATTCGAGCACGTGCTCGCCGGTGTACGAATGCGGCGCGGGGAAATAGAGCGCGATGCCGCGATCCAGCGGCGCGCCGTGCTCGTCCAGGAACGGCACGTAGCTTGCATGACGCGGCGCGAGCCGCTGGCCGCACAGCGCGTCGATCAACGGCAGCGCCGCCGCCTCGCCGCCCCGTCCGAACGACACGCGGACAACGCCGATGCCACCCCGGCCGGAAGCGGTGGCAATGGCGACGATCGGATCGGAATCGGTAGCAAGCATGGCAAACAGTCGGACGATTGAACGGTGAAACGGCACGCCCGCGTCGCGGGCATCGGAACGCCGGCATTGTAGCTTGGCGCGGTGCGCGCGCCGGCGGATCGGAGATCAGACTTGTCTACTCTTATCTCGGGTACGATAAGAACTATCTGATTACAATGAGACATCGGAACGGCGAACGAACACCGCATGCGCTTGCCCGGCTTGACGGGCAACCACCCCGGTGGCGCCCGAAATCCGCCGCCAGCTCGCTCGCGGGTCGCCAGATCAGGCTAAATCGCGCCTGACTGGTTGTCTCCAAAGTGCCGATGGAATTGCACAATCCCGGCATGCCGACATCTGAAGAAAAAGCAGCGTTCACCGAACGTCTGAAATTCGCCTTGTTGCGCAGCCCGGAGAAAATCACGGGCGCGACGGAGCTTGCGCTGCGTTTCAATCTCAGGCACCCCGGCGAGCATCAGGTGTCGCCCCAGACCGCGCACAAATGGCTGACCGGCCGGACGATTCCGACACCGGACAAGCTGCGCACCCTCGCGGCATGGCTGCGCGTCGATCTGCACTGGCTGCACTACGGCCCGCCGCCGAATGCCGCGGCGCGCTCGACGCCGCAACCGCTGCCGCGCGACGAGCGCTATCCGCCGACACCCGAGACGATCGAACTCGCGTCGAAGATCGAGGCGCTGTCGCCGCATCACCGTTATCTGGTGCAGGAACTGATCGAGCAGTTCTACAACGACACGTCGAAACGCTGACCGGTACTCGCGCACGATACCGGAAACCGCCGCGCCCGGCTGCTGTCCGGGACGCAAAAAACAAAAAGCCGCGTAGCCTGGCGCCACGCGGCTTTTTTGCATCCGGATTCGACCGGGCCGGGCAACGGGAACGGGCCAAACGCCCAGCCCATTGCTCGTCCGTCCGTCAGGCCGCTTTCTTCTTCGCGCCGAGCGTACGGGTGATGTAGTACTGCTGGGCGATCGACAGCACGTTGTTCACGACGTAGTACAGTACGAGACCCGCCGGGAAGAAGAAGAACATGACCGAGAACGCGATCGGCATGAACATCATCATCTTCGCCTGCACCGGGTCCGGCGGCGTCGGGTTCAGCCGCGTCTGCAGGAACATCGAGCCCGCCATCAGCACCGGCAGGATGAAGAACGGATCGCGCTGCGACAGGTCGTGAATCCACAGAATCCACGGCGCACCGCGCATTTCGACCGATGCGAGCAGCACCCAGTACAGCGAGATGAACACCGGGATCTGGATCACCACCGGCAGGCAGCCGCCGAACGGATTGACCTTCTCGGTCTTGTACAGCTCCATCAGCGCGGCGTTCATCTTCTGCGGGTCGCTCTTGAAGCGTTCGCGCAGCGCCTGCATGCGCGGCGTGATCTCCTTCATGCGCGCCATCGACTTGTAGCTCGCCGCCGACAGCGGGAAGAACACCGCCTTGATCAGCAGAGTGAGCAGCACGATCGCCCAGCCCCAGTTGCCGACGAAGCCGTGGATCTTCTCGAGCAGCCAGAACAGCGGCTTCGCGATGATCGTGACCCAGCCGTAGTCCTTCACCAGCTCGAGGCCCGGCGCGATGCCTTCCAGCATGCGCTCTTCCTCGGGGCCGGCGAACAGGCGCGCCGACACGTCAGCCGACTGGCCCGGCGCGATCGCCGCGACCGGCGTCTTCACGCCGACGCGATACAGCGCCGGATCGAACTTCTCGACGTAGATGTCGCGCTTCGTGCCCTGCTGCGGAATCCAGGCGGACGCGAAGTAGTGCTGCACCATCGCGACCCAGCCGTTGTCGGCGGAGGGCTCGTAGTTGGCCTTGTTCTTGTCCAGGTCGCTGAACGTGATCTTCTGGAAGTGCTTCTCGGATGTATAGACCGCCGGCCCGATGAAGGTGCGCGAGAACATCGGCGTCTCGACCGGCGTGCTGTCGCGCACCAGTTCCATGTAGACGGTCGGCGACACCGGCGCGGTGCCAACGTTGTCGATCTTCGTGTCGACGCCGATCACGTAGCTGCCGCGCGTGAACGTGTAGGTCTTCACGACCTTCACGCCGCCCTTCACCGGCGATTCGAACGACAGCTTCAGCGCGTTCTGGTCGCCCGTCAGCGACGTCGCGCCCGCAACCTGCGTGTAGACGTCGTGGTGGTTCGGGAAGTCGCCGCCGAGCAGGCCCGTGCGCGCGAGGTACGTGTGGCCGACCGTGTGGTCGAACAGCGTGATCGATTCGTTCGCGGCCTTGGCGTCGCCGGCCTTCTTCAGCACGAGCTTCGCGAGCGTGCCGCCGCGCGTGTCGATCTCGCCGTCATACACATCGGTCGAGAAGCGCACGAGCTGCGCCTGCGCGGCAGGCGCGGTCGTCGCGGGCGCGGTGCCGGCGGGCGCGGCGGCCGGCAGGTCGGCCGTCGTCGCGCCGGCGCCCGACGCGCCGTTGGCGGATTGCGCCACGGTGTTCGTCTGGGTGACGTTCGGGAAGAACATCGACGGGCGTCCATGGGCGCGCTGCCAGTTGTCATACAGCATGACAGCCGACATGAAGAAGATCACCCACAGAACGGTGCGTTTGATATCCATGCGTTATCTCAGAGTCGATGGGACCGCGCCTCGGCGTCGCCGTGAGCGCGTGTGTCGGAGGTGGGCGGCGGAACGAGGTCGATGCCGCCCGCTGAAAACGGATGACAACGACACAGCCGCCTCGCGGCAAGATATGTGCCGCGCGCGGCGCCATGATACTGGATTGCTTCGCGCGCGTAATCCGAACAGGAAGGATAAAAACGGCAACGGCTGCCGAGCAGCGGACTCACGGCAACCTTGTAGAAGCGCAGCAACGCGATCAATACCGTTTGCATAGCAAGGGCGGCGTCAGGTTCAGCGCCGCGTCAGGGCCGGCCGGGCAGGCGCGAGCGCCACCGCGACGGGCGGGTGCGTCACTCGGACGCGGGCTTCGCCGCACGGCGCGCGATTTCCCGCGCCGCCTTGTCGAGCAGCTCGCGGATCTCGGCCACACACATCGCCGCGAGCGGCTCGGACGCCGCGCTTGGCAGCGCCTTCTTGTCGAACCGCGTGTGCTGGCGCAGCAACAGATCCCAACCAGCGAACTCGGCCCGGCGCACGCGAAACGCTTCGCGCGCCAGCCGCTTCACCTGGTTGCGCGTCACCGCGCGCGGCGCGTACTTCTTGCCGACGACCAGCCCTAGACGTGCCGCCTGGCCCGTCGGCTTGCCGTAGATCACGAAGTGCGCCGAACGCCGCCACGGGCGCAAACGAAAAACGGATGAAAATTCATCCGTTTTCAGAAGTCGCGCAGCTTTGGGAAAGACGGCTTTCGCTGGCAACGGATTCGCACCCGGCTCGTCAGCGGCCTTGCCCGCGGAACTGCGGACGTCGGACACAGCGTGCAACCCGCCTTAGATGGCGAGGCGCTTGCGGCCCTTCGCGCGGCGTGCGTTGATGACCTTGCGGCCGCCGGCCGTCTTCATGCGGACACGGAAACCATGGGTGCGCTTGCGGCGCGTCACGGACGGTTGGTAGGTACGTTTCATGATGCTCTCACTTGTTCGAGAATGTCGGAACTTCAGGGACCGCGTGCCCTCTGCGTGCCCTCACCAGCAAGCCTTCGGGCGAACGCAATCACCGGAAATGCAGGATTGGTTTTCGCGGAACCCGCTATTTAAACCGTTTTTCTCTTGACGGTCAATACGTTAGGGGGGATTCACCCGGCCCCGGCATCGATGATCCGGCCCCGCGGCGCACAACACCCCCCTGTGGATAACTCCCGCTTCGACCGCGTTTGGCGGTAGAATCACGCCTTACCTCCAAGAATCCCGCACGCTGCTTCGGCTCGCGCCTGCCTCGCCACCGCTGTGACGCAGGCGCCCAAAGCCCGCTCGCACGACCGCCTCGAGCTTCGTCCTTATCCGCGACAAGAGAGCGGCCGCGAGCCTTTACTGTGCACCGAAAAAACGACAGCAACTCGATGAACGATTTCTGGCAACACTGTTCCGCCCTGCTGGAGCGCGAATTGACGCCCCAGCAGTACGTAACGTGGATCAAACCTCTAGCCCCGGTCGCCTTCGACGCCGCTGCGAACACGCTGTCCATCGCTGCTCCGAACCGTTTCAAGCTCGATTGGGTCAAGAGCCAGTTTTCCGGCCGGATCTCCGATATGGCGCGCGATTTCTGGAACGCGCAGATCGATGTCCAGTTCGTCCTCGATCCGAAGGCCGGCATGCGCAGCGCCGCTGGCGCCGCGCCTGTGGCGCCGCGCGCCCCGCTGTCGGCCGTGAGCCCCGCGGCGGCGATCGCCGCCGCGAACATCGCGCCCGCCGACACGCCTGCGGCCGCGGCCAGCGCCGCGCAGCTGCGTGCGGCCGACGCCGCCGACATCGACCTGCCGAGCCTTCCCGCGCATGAAGCCGCCGCAGGCCGCCGAACCTGGCGACCGGGCATGGGCGCCGCGCCGGCCGCCGCCGGCGAGACCGACTCGATGTACGAGCGCTCGAAGCTCAACCCGGTCCTCACGTTCGACAACTTCGTGACCGGCAAGGCGAACCAGCTCGCGCGCGCCGCCGCGATCCAGGTCGCGGACAACCCCGGCATCTCGTACAACCCGCTGTTCCTGTACGGCGGCGTCGGCCTCGGCAAGACCCACCTGATCCACGCGATCGGCAACCAGCTGCTGCTCGACAAGCCGGGCGCGCGGATCCGCTACATCCACGCCGAGCAATACGTGTCGGACGTGGTGAAGGCGTACCAGCGCAAGGCATTCGACGACTTCAAGCGCTACTACCACTCGCTCGACCTGCTGCTGATCGACGATATTCAGTTTTTCTCGGGCAAGTCGCGCACGCAGGAGGAATTCTTCTACGCGTTCGAGGCGCTCGTCGCGAACAAGGCGCAGGTGATCATCACCAGCGACACGTATCCGAAGGAAATCTCCGGGATCGACGACCGTCTGATCTCGCGCTTCGACTCCGGCCTCACCGTCGCGATCGAGCCACCCGAACTGGAAATGCGGGTGGCGATCCTGATGCGCAAGGCGCAATCGGAAGGCGTGAGCCTGTCGGAGGACGTCGCGTTCTTCGTCGCGAAGCACCTGCGCTCGAACGTCCGCGAGCTGGAAGGCGCGCTGCGCAAGATCCTCGCGTACTCGAAGTTCCACGGCCGCGAAGTGTCGATCGAGCTGACCAAGGAAGCGCTGAAGGACCTGCTGACGGTGCAGAACCGGCAGATCTCGGTCGAGAACATCCAGAAGACCGTCGCCGACTTCTACAACATCAAGGTCGCCGACATGTATTCGAAGAAGCGCCCGGCGAACATCGCGCGGCCGCGCCAGATCGCGATGTACCTCGCGAAGGAGCTGACCCAGAAGAGCCTGCCGGAGATCGGCGAGCTGTTCGGCGGGCGCGACCACACGACCGTGCTGCACGCCGTCCGCAAGATCGCGGACGAGCGCAGCAAGGATGCGCAGCTCAACCACGAGCTGCACGTGCTGGAACAGACGCTGAAGGGCTGAGCCGGCGAAACCGGAAACCGCCCCAATTTAACGGGCGCCTTCCGGTTTTAAGGCACAATACAGGTTTGACCGCTCCGGCGGCGGTGGGCCACCAGTCCGCCCGGCGGGGCGTTGCGAGGCTGCAGGCCGTTATCTCAACGAAGGAACTCTATGCAACTGGTCAAGACCGAACGAGACACCCTCCTCAGGCCGCTGCAAACGGTCAGCGGCATCGTCGAACGCCGCCACACGTTGCCGATCCTCGCCAATCTGCTGATCACGAAGAATGGCGCGGACGTATCGTTCCTGTCGACCGACCTGGAGCTGCAGATCACGACGCGCGCCGATTTCGGCGTCGGCGGCGACCAGGTCGCGACCACTGTTGCCGCCCGCAAGCTGCTCGACATCCTGCGCGCGATGCCTGACGGCCAGGTCACGCTGTCGCTCGCCGACAAGCGTCTCACGGTCCAGTCCGGCAAGAGCCGCTTCGCGCTGCAGACGCTCGCCGCCGACGAGTTCCCGACCGTCGCCCAGGCGAAGGATTTCGGCGCCAGCCTCAGCGTCCCGCAGAAGGCGTTCCGCCAGTTGCTCGGCATGGTCCACTTCGCGATGGCGCAGCAGGACATCCGCTATTACCTGAACGGCATGCTGCTCGTCGTCGACGGCGACCAGCTGATGGCGGTCGCGACCGACGGCCACCGCCTCGCGTTCTCGTCGATGAAGATCGAGGGCTCGTTCGGCCGCCACGAAGTGATCATCCCGCGCAAGACGATTCTCGAGCTGCAGCGCCTGCTCGAGGACATCGACGACACCGTCAAGATCGACATCGCGCAAACGCAGGCGAAGTTCACGTTCGGCCAGGTCGAACTGGTGTCGAAGCTGGTCGAGGGCAAGTTCCCCGACTTCCAGCGCGTGATCCCGAAGGCGCACAAGAACAGCTTCGAGATCGGCCGTGAAGAACTGCAGCGCTCGCTGCAGCGCGCGGCGATCCTGACGTCGGACAAGTTCAAGGGCGTGCGCTGCATCATCGCGCCGGGCCAGCTGAAGATCATGTCGACCAACGCCGACCAGGAAGAGGCGCAGGAAGAACTGGAAATCGCCTACCAGGGCGATACGGTCGATATCGGCTTCAACGTCACGTACCTGCTCGACGTGCTCGCGAACCTGAAGGTCGACACCGTGCAGGTGAGCCTTGGCGACGCCAGCTCGAGCGCGCTGATCACCGTGCCCGAGAACGACGAGTTCAAGTATGTCGTGATGCCGATGCGCATCTGACGCGCGCGACATCACGACACACACCAGGGGGCGGCAAGCCCCTTTGGCGTTTTTATGGCGAATCAACAACCCCTCCGCGCGGCGCCGGGCCGGCCCGCCGGAGAGGTCAGGAAAACTGGAGCGGCCCGGCGTTTTCTTGCGAAAACGCAACGCGCCGCCGCTTGAGTGGCCTCGCAGAACCGGAAGATATCCATGAGTGAACAGCACAATACGCAGCCCGAAAACAGCTACGGCGCATCGTCGATCCAGATCCTCGAAGGTCTGGAAGCGGTGCGCAAGCGCCCCGGGATGTACATCGGCGACACGTCGGACGGCACCGGTCTGCACCACCTCGTGTTCGAAGTGCTCGACAATTCGATCGACGAAGCGCTTGCCGGGCACTGCAACGAGATTCACGTCACGATCCACGCGGACAACTCGATCTCCGTGACCGACAACGGCCGCGGCATTCCGACCGACGTGAAGATGGACGACAAGCACGAGCCGAAGCGCAGCGCGGCCGAGATCGTGATGACCGAGCTGCATGCCGGCGGCAAGTTCGACCAGAACAGCTATAAGGTTTCAGGTGGGTTGCACGGCGTGGGCGTGTCGTGCGTGAACGCGCTGTCGAGCTGGCTGCGGTTGACCGTGCGCCGCAACGGCAAGAAGCACTTCATGGAGTTTCATCGCGGCGTCGCGCAGAACCGCGTGCTCGAAGAGCGCGACGGGGAGCCGGTGTCGCCGATGCAGGTCATTGGCGATACGGAGAACCGCGGCACCGAAGTGCATTTCATGGCCGACCAGACCATTTTCGGGACGGTCGAGTATCACTACGACATCCTCGCGAAGCGGATTCGCGAGCTGTCGTTCCTGAATAACGGCGTGCGGATTCGACTGACCGATCAGCGCACCGGCAAGGAAGACGATTTCGCGTTCGTCGGCGGGGTCAAGGGCTTCGTCGAGTACATCAACAAGACGAAGACCGTGCTCCATCCGACCATTTTCCACATCATCGGCGAGAAGGATGGCGTGGGCGTGGAAGTCGCGATGCAGTGGAACGACAGCTACAACGAGAACGTGCTGTGTTTCACGAACAATATTCCGCAACGGGATGGCGGGACGCACCTGACCGGCCTGCGGGCCGCGATGACGCGGGTGATCAACAAGTACATCGCCGATAACGAGATCGCGAAGAAGGCCAAGGTCGACACTTCCGGCGATGACATGCGCGAAGGGCTTTCGTGCGTGTTGTCGGTGAAGGTGCCGGAGCCGAAGTTCAGCTCGCAGACCAAGGACAAGCTGGTTTCTTCGGAAGTGCGGGCACCGGTTGAAGAGGTTGTGGCGAAGGCGCTGGAAGAGTTCCTGCTGGAGACGCCGCTCGATGCGAAGATCATTTGCGGGAAGATCGTCGAGGCGGCACGGGCACGGGATGCTGCGCGCAAGGCGCGGGAAATGACGCGTCGCAAGGGCGTGCTCGATGGCGTTGGTCTGCCGGGCAAGCTCGCGGACTGCCAGGAGAAGGACCCGGCGAAGTGCGAAATCTACATCGTCGAGGGCGACTCGGCAGGCGGGTCCGCGAAGCAAGGGCGGGATCGGAAGTTCCAGGCGATTCTGCCGCTGCGCGGCAAGGTGCTGAACGTCGAGAAGGCGCGGTATGACAAGCTGCTGTCGTCCGAGCAGATCGTCACGCTCGTGACCGCGCTCGGCTGCGGGATCGGCAAGGACGATTACAACCTCGACAAGCTGCGCTATCACCGCATCATCATCATGACCGACGCGGACGTCGACGGTGCGCACATCCGGACGCTGCTGCTCACGTTCTTCTATCGGCAAATGCCGGAGATGATCGAGCGCGGGTATGTGTATATCGCGCAGCCGCCGCTCTACAAGATCAAGGCCGGGAAGGACGAGCGGTATCTGAAGGATGACACGGAGCTGAACGCGCATATGCTGCGGTTGGCGCTGCAAGGCTCGGAGCTGGTGCCGGGCGAGAATGCCACGGCGATCTCGGGGGACGCGCTCGGGGAACTGGCCAAGTCCTATCTGATGTCGCAGAGCGTCATCGGGCGGTTGAGCCGGCTGTATGACCCGGCTGCGCTCGAGGCGATCATGGATGGGGTTGCGATCGATCTCGGTAACGAGGCGTCGACGGAGGCTTCGGCCAAGGCGCTGCATGCTGCGCTTCATGACGATGCGGTGAAGAACGGCGTGCGGGTCGTGCCGGCTTATGACCCGGTGCGGGAGCTCCGGTCGCTGCGCATCGAGCGTGCGCATCACGGGAATGTGCGGGTCTCGGTCATCGATGAGGAATTCCAGCACACCGCGGATTATCAGCAGCTTGTGAATACCGCGAATACGTTCAAGGGGCTGATTCAGGCTGGGGCGCTCATCAAGCGGGGCGAGCGCAGCATGGCGGTCGGCGACTTCAAGGGGGCCATGAAGTGGCTGCTTGCGGATGCGGAGCGGAACGTTTCGAAGCAGCGGTATAAGGGGCTGGGGGAGATGAACCCCGGGCAGCTCTGGGAAACGACGATGGATCCCGAGGTTCGCCGGCTCCTGCGCGTGCAGATCGAGGATGCGATCGCGGCGGATGGGATCTTCACTACCCTCATGGGGGATGAGGTCGAGCCGCGGAGAGCGTTTATCGAGAG
>Ga0335070_10008568_pt1 | contig 11993 bp, 13 predicted proteins | sample Lox_Sample_13_FD_206722 | JGI IMG/M metagenome (GOLD analysis project Ga0335070, IMG submission 206722) | Soil microbial communities from Loxahatchee National Wildlife Refuge, Florida, United States - Lox_Sample_1.3 | ecosystem: Environmental > Terrestrial > Soil > Wetlands | place: USA...
GCACGAGCTGTCGCTCCATGTCGCGGCCGCGCTGCCCAACTCGTTCCTCGTGGAGTGGATCGACTGGGTGCCCGGCGATCTCTTCGAAGGCATGCCAAAGTGTGAGGGCGGCGCGTTCCGGATCTCGGACCGCCCGGGCCACGGCATCAGCCTCACCGCGGACGCGGAAAAGAAATACCGGCTGAGCTAAAGCGGAAGCTCCCTCGCTTCGATGCTGTCGGCGATCGTCTCGGCTCTGCACGTGCTCGCCCTCGCCCTGGGGCTGCCTGCTATCTACCTGCGCGGCCGCGCGCTGAGGGGACCGCTCGATCGCGCGGGGCTCCAGCGCCTGTTCACCGCGGACAACGTCTGGGGCCTGGCGGCGGCGCTCTGGGTCGCTACGGGGGTCTGGCGCGCGTTCGGCGGCCTCGAGAAGGGCACCGCGTTCTATCTGGCGTCGCCGCTCTTCTGGACCAAGGTGGCGCTCTTTCTGGCGATCCTGGTCCTCGAAACCTGGCCCATGATCACGTTCATCCGCTGGCGCCGCGTGCTGGCCGGCGGGCAGGTCCCGGACACGTCGCGGGCGCGCACCTTCTACGTCATCAGCCACATGGAGATGGCGCTGGTTGTGGCCATGGTATTCGTGGCGGCCTTCATGGCTCGCGGCTTCGGGATCCGGACTGGCTAGACCTTGCCCTCCTGTCTGAGCTCGCGGTAGCTCTCCTTGCGGGCGAGCCACTTCTCCGTGGCCTCGGGATCCAGGAACGGTTGCGCCTTCGAGAAGACGCGCTCCTTCCAGGAGTGATCGGCGCTCCACTCGTAGGGCGAGACCACGGTCGTTCCGGGCGCCTGCGCACTCACGAGGAGATCGAGCCCGAGCTGCACGATGGCGCGCTGCGAATCCGGATCCCACGGCCGACCGGTGGGGTTGCCGAGGGGAAAGTCACTGAACAGGAATCTCGGCACGCCGCAGCTCTCGACGATGTCGCGGGCGCACCCGAACACCACGGTGGGAATGCCCTGCTCCTCCAGGTACCGCGCCGCCAGACCGACGGTCTGGTGACAGACCGGTCAGACGGCGGCGAGGAGGGCGACGTCGACGCCGTCCTCCCGCATCTGCCGGCAGATCTCCGGCGCGTCGATGCTGAGCGTCTTGCGCTGGCTGTACTCGGACGCGATGACCTGAAAGCGTGCCGCCACGCTTCCGATGACGCCCTCCGCCGCGAGGCGGTGGAGATGCGTCAGCGGCAGGAAGCTGTCGACGTCCTCCAGGGTGGTGGCGTAGCGGTCGTAGGCGGCCTTGCGGCTCTGGAACCGGTCGGCCGGCAGATCGGCCGGCAGCCCATAGACGAGCCGGCGCGGATCGTCGGGCATCTCGACGTTCTTCAGGACCACGTCGCCCGAGCTGACGAGCCCCACGCGGCATTGCGCCAGGGCCTTGCCGAGGCTGGCGAACGGCGTGAACGGGATCGACTCGTTGTGCGCCCACCCGTAGGCCCGCTCGTAGCCCTCGGATCGGTAGTACTCCCGCGTCTTGTCGATGTAGCGGACGTGGCTCATGGCTGCCTCCTGTCGAATCGGCTCATGCTTGAAGCCTACGCTCTTGCCGCGCCCAGCGCACGCTCGATCTCGTCGAGGTGCTCCCGCCGGTGCTCGGCCCGCATCACGCTGATCGGCGCGCCGGCGCTTCGGTTCGCAGCCAGCAGGCTGTCGGAGAGCGCCGCCACGCGCTGATCGGCGGCCACGGCAGCCTCGACGGCCATGCGGGCGGCCACCCGCGGCGGCAGGGCCAGGCAGAGCGGCTTGCCCGCGTCGTTGATCCAACCCGTCGAGCTCTCCTCAATAGCAGGTGGCGGCGTCCCGCGACCCTCTGCTCCCCACTCGTCGAGCAGGACGACGACGCGGTAGTCCCAGAAGGCCAGGTGCGCGAGCACGCCGGCCACCGTCCAGCCCGCGGGCATCGGCTTCGCCAGCTCCTGATCGCTCAGCCGGTCCACGAGGCGGCGCAGCCGCTCGAGCTCGGCCTGGTTCTTCGCCACGTACGTCCGGTCGTCCGCCACGAGGGTCGCTCCCTTTCCTACGGTGTCGTCGGAGCCGGCTTGCCGCGGATCAGCGATTCCGGGTGCTGCTGCAGATAGTCGGCGAGCGCACGAATGGAGGCGAGCGTCCGGTTGAGCTCGGTCAGCGTCGCGCGCAGATCCGACTGGAGCGGCGAGCCCGCCGCCAGCATGCTCTCCGCGTTCTTGAGCGTGAGGCTCGCGCCGTCGAGCGTGCGGCGGACATCGGGGACGAGCTCCGCGTCCATCTTCTTCAGGAAGACATCGACGCCCTTGAGCGTGTCGTCCAGCGACGCGAGCACCCGGCGCGCGTCCCCGATCACCTCGTCGTAAGGGAGGTTCTCGAGCTTCTTCGCCATCCGGGTAAACATCTCCTGGAACTCTTCGAAGGTGCCCGGGATGGTCGGGATCTCCGGCGGATCCTTCGCCACCGGATCCCCTTTGATCTTGGGCGCGTCCGGGAAGATGTCGAGGGCCACGTAGAGCTGCCCCGTAAGGAGATTGCCGCTCCGCAGCTGTGCCCGCAGGCCGTTGGCCACGAACCTGCGCATACGGCCCAGCCGCGCCTCCGATGACTCGGCGACAGGAAGCTTTTCGCCCACGAACTGCCGGGACGCCAGGCGCCGGGGATAGATCTTCACCGCCACCGGCATGTGGAACGTGAACGTGGCCGGATCGATGGAGACGCCGATCCGCGTCACCTCGCCGATTGTCACGCCGCGGAAGTCCACCGGCGCCCCGGGCGAGAGGCCTCGCACCGAGCCATCGAAGACGAGGAGATAGCTGTCAACGACGGTGTCGATCTGCTTGAACGCCTGAACCCGGTCCGGATAGAGCGTGAACGTCGTGTTGGCGGCGGAGGGGGTCCCCGGCGTCAGACCGGGCTCCGTCTGAAACGCGATGCCGCCGACCAGGATGGACACCAGCGATTCGGTCCGTAGCTGCACCCCGCTGGCATCCACCGTGACGTCGATGCCGCTCGCGTTCCAGAAGCGCGTGTTGTCCGTCACGAACTTGTCGTAGGGCGACTGGACGAAGATCGTGAAGGTCACGCCCTTGCCGTCCTTGTCGAGCGCGGTGGCCACCACCTGCCCCACGGGCAGGCGGCGGAAGTAGATCGGCGTGCCCACATCGGTCGATCCGATGTCGTCCGCGCGCAGCACGAACTGCGTCCCCGCCTCTTCCCCGGTGATCATGGGCGCCACGTCGAGGCCGACGAAATGCCGTTTCGTCTCCTTCGACTTGCCGATGTCCAGGCCGATGTAGGCACCCGAGAGCAGCGTCCCCAGCCCCGACACCCCGCCCGCCGTCACCCGCGGGCGCACGACGAAGAACTGCGTGTCGGTCAGGAGAAAGTCCTCCGCCTGCTTGCTGATCTCGGCGGTGACGACGATGCCCTTGCGGTCCGGGGCCAGCGTGATCGTCTTGACCAGGCCGATCTCCACATCCTTGTACTTGATCTTCGTCTTGCCCGCCTCGAGGCCCTCGGCCGTCTTGAACACGATGGTGATCACGGGCCCGCGCTCGAGCCACGCCCGCACGCCCAGCCAGCCGCCCACGAGCACGGCCACGATGGGAATGATCCAGACGAGCTGGAAGGCGAAGCGTCGCCGGGGGACCGCGACCGCTTCGGGCACCTCGGAAGATTCCGGGTCAGCCATGCCTCTCCTCGATGGGGTCCCAGATCAGGCGTGGATCGAAGCTCTCGGCGGCGAACATCGTGATCACCACCACCGCGCCGAAGGCGATGGCGCCGGGACCGGCCTGGATGCTCATCAGCCCCCCGAACTGCACGAGCGCCGTGAGGAGCGAGGCTACGTAGATGTCGATCATCGACCAGCGGCCCACGAACTCCAGGATCCGGTAGAGCTGCGTGCGCCGCCGCGGCGCCAGGGTCGAGCCCTTCTTCACGGACAGGAGGAGATAGGTCAGGGCGAACAGCTTCGAGAACGGCACCGCGATGCTCGCGAAGAACAGGATGATGGCCAGCGGGGCCGACCCGTCGCGCCACAGGAAGACGACCCCGCTCATGATGGTGTCCGACTCCGAGCCGAAGAGCGAGCCCGAGACCATCACGGGCAGGATATTCGCGGGAATGATCAGCACGTAGGCCGCGATCAGGAGCGCCCACGTCCGCGTGACGCTGTTCGGCTTGCGCAGGTGCAGGGCGGCGCCGCAGCGCGCGCAGACGATGCCGTGCGCGTGGGCATCCGCCCGGTGCACGAGCCCGCACGCGTGGCAGGCCATGAAGCCCGCGCGAGCGGCCGTGATGGCGGTCATCGCCTCTCCTCCACCCACTGCCAGAGCTCCTGGGTGTCGAACGAGGCGGCGGCCGCCGCCATGAGGAACATGAGAACGGCGAACGACCACAGCGCGACGCCGGGCACGACCGAGGCGAGCGCGGCCAGCTTCGTGAGCGCGACCAGGGTCCCCAGCATGAAGACCTCGACCATCCCCCACGGCCGAACGGCTTGCACCGTGCGGAACACGGGCGCGAGCCCGGCGGGCACCCGCCCGAGCTTGAGCGGCAGGAGCAGGTAGAGCAGTGCCGCGATCTCGAGCGCCGGCATCAGGATCGTCGTGGTGAAGACCAGGCCGGCCACGCTGTGCATGTCCTCGTCCCAGAGGGTGCGCACGGCGCCGAACAGGGTGGTCGAGCTCGCGTGCCCGGCCGCTTCCAGCCCCACGATGGGGAACGCGTTCGCGATCACGAACAGCACGGCCGCGCTCATCGAGTACGCGAGGGTGCGGTCGAGGCCGTTGTGCCGGCGCCGGTAGAGCACGGCGCCGCAGCGGGGGCAGCGCGCGTTGCCGCCCGGGGGCAGCGCGACCTCGCGCAGGAGCAGGTCGCAGTCATGGCACGCGTGCAACCGGAGCGCATGCATGACGCGGACTATAGCGCGACGGGCGCGACGGAACAATCGGATTCAAGCCGATGACCGGGCCCGGCGCTGCGAGCGAGCGTAGGTGAGCTGGGCGCCGAAGAACACGATGAGCGAGGCGTAGAAAACCCACATCGTCATCACCACCAGCGAGCCCGCGGCGCCATACGGCGAGCCGATGCCCGCGCGGCCGAGGTAGATCCCGATGATCCCCTTGCCGAGCGTGAAGAGCAGCGAGGTGACGATCGCTCCCACCCAGACGTCGCGCCAGGCCACCGGCGCATCCGGCAGCACCTTGAACATCGTGGCGAACAGCAGCGCGATGACGGAGAGCGACAGGAGCAGGTTGAGGCCTTCGAGGCCGAGGGCGCCATGGCGAACGCCGACGAGGGCGGTCTCGCCGAACGCGGTCAGGGCGGCGGTCATCAGCAGCGACACGAGGAGCAGGAAGCCAATGGCCAGGACCATGGCGAGGGAGAGCAGGCGCTCCTTGAGGATGACCCACAGCGCGTTGCGCGCCCGCTCGTCGACCTTCCAGATCCGGTTCAGCGAGCTCTGCAGCTGGACGAACACGGACGTCGCTCCGAGGAACAGGACGGCGACCCCGATCGTCACCGAGAACGCGCTCTTCTCCGGATCCCGCGCGTGGCGAAGGACCGTCTCCACCACCTGGCTCCCCTCCGAGCCGACGAGGACACGGATCTCCTTCACGATCTGCCCCTCGACGGCGGCGCGGTCGAACACGAGGCCGGCCACCGCCACCGCCATCAGGACGAGCGGAGCCAGCGAGAGGAGCGTGTAGTAGGACAGCGCGGCCGCCAGCTCGAGCGGGCGGATGGCCCAGTACTCGCGCAGGAGCTCAATCAGGGTCTTCATGCGGCTGCCATGGTAGCATCGCTCCCCCATGGACTTCGGGATCGTCACGGCCAAGGTCGACGAGATCGGCTACATCACGCACGCCGAGAACCTGGGCTTCAGCCACTGCTGGGTCACCGACAGCCAGATGATCCGCTCCAATTGCTGGGCCGTGCTCGCCCTGGCCGCCCGCGACACGCGCCGCATGCGGCTCGGCACCGGCGTGAACGTGCCGGGGCTCCGGCTCGCTCCGGTCGCCGCCAACGGCATCGCCACCATCAATCGCCTGGCACCCGGGCGCTGCTTCATCAGCCTCGGAACCGGCCACACCGCCATGCGCATGCTCGGGCAGAAGCCGATGCGGCTTGCGCCATTTCGCGAGTACGTCCGCGTGGTGCGCGCGCTCCTCGCCGGCCAGGAAGTGGACTACCCGCTCGACGGCGAGACGCATCCCATTCGCTTCCAGATGCGCGAGCACCGCTTCATCGATCTCGAGCACCCGATCCCGCTCTACATCGCCGGGTTCGGGCCGAAGGCGCAGGCGCTGGCGGGCGAGCTGGGCGACGGCCTCGTCTCCGGGCTGCCGCGCGGAGGCAGCGTGCCGGCCATGCTCGCGCACGCCGAACGCGGCGCCCGCCAGTCTGGGCGTGCCCTGCCCGCGGACTTCCTCACCGCCGCGATGGTGACGCTGGCCATGTGCCGGCCGGGCGAGGCCCTCGACTCGGAGCGGATCGTGGCCGAATGCGGCCCGGCCATTCTCTCCGGGCTGCACTATCTCGTGGCCCGCCATCTCGAGACGGGCGAGGATCCGCCCGAGTACGCGCGACCCGTCTGGAAGAGCTATCTCGCCTGGCTCGAGGAAGCGCCGCCAGAGAAACGCCACCAGCGCCTCCACGGCAGCCACTACAGCTTCCTCGACCCCGAGGAGGCGCGCTTCATCACGCCCGCCCTCGTGGAAGCGTTGTGCCTCGCCGGCGCGCCCGAGGAGATCGTGGAACGCGTGCGCGCGCTCGAGAAGCAGGGCCTCCGGCAGATCATGCTCTACCCGCCGCTCAACCGGCAGTACCGCGTGATCGAGGACTTCGCCGAGACGGTGATGGCGCGGCTCTGAGCATGCTCGAAGCCATCCAGACACCCGAGGGCCGCTTCACCGCCGAGGTGGCGGGCCCGCCGGACGGCCCCCTCGTGCTCCTCCTCCACGGCTATCCGCAGACGCGCCACACGTGGCGCGAGCAGGTGCCGGCCCTCGCCGCGGCGGGCTATCGCGCCGTCGCGCCGGATCAGCGCGGCTACTCCGCCGGCGTGCGTCCCGATCCCGCCCGCCTCTCCGCCTACTCCGTCGACCGGCTCGTCGCCGACGTGCTCGATCTGGCCGCGGCCGCCGGCCACCCGACCGGACCCTTTCATCTCGTCGGCCACGACTGGGGCGGCCACGTCGCCTGGTGCGCGGCGTCGCGCCATCCCGACCGCCTCGCCTCGCTCACCGTGCTGTCGCGTCCCCATCCGGCGGCGTTCCGGCGCGCCTTCCGCGACAACGCCGACAACCAGCAGCATCGCTCCCGCCACCACAAGGCGTTCCACGACCCGGCCACGGCGACGCGTCTGCTGGAGGACGGCGCCCGACGCCTGCGCCGCCAGCTCCGGGAAAGCCGCGTGCCGGAGGCCGCCATCGAGGACTACGTCTCCGTGCTCGGCGATCCGGGCGCGATGGAGGCGGCGCTGGCGTGGTATCGGGCAGCCGGCGCCCTCGTGAACACGGAGGCGGGACCGATCGCGGCCCGCACGCTCTACATCTGGGGTGACGAGGATGGGAGCGTGGGACGCTCGGCGGCAGAGTGGACAGCGGAGCACGTGACGGGCCCCTACCGCTTCGAGGTTCTCCCCGGCATCGGCCACTTCGTCACGGACCAGATCCCGGCCGCCGTGACGCGGCTCCTGCTCTCACACCTGGCCGGCGCGTCCGGCTGACCGTGCGCGTGGGCCGGTCACGCCGAGCGCGACGCCGCCCAGCACCAGGACGATCGCCACGACGAGCGGCAGCGTCACCGGCTCGCCCAGCCACCACGCCGCCGTGATCACGCTCACCACCGGCGTGGCCAGGAGGCCGAGCGACGTGGTGACGGCGGGCAGATGCCGGCTCGCCATCGCCACCGCCCAGTACGCGACCGCCGTGCCGGGAATGCCCAGGTAGAGGAGGAGAGCGACGAAGCGCGGATCCCAGTCAACCGACGGCAGCGGCGCCGTGGCCAGCGCGATCGGGGTCAGCACGATCGTCGTGAGCAGCGTCTCCCACGGGATCAGCACGAAGGGCGTCGAGACCCAGCGGTGCGCGCGGATGTGGAGGATGCTGCCCGCCCACAGGAAAGCCGCCGCGAGGACGGCGAGGTTGCCGAGGACGATCGTGCGATCGCTCCAGTCAAAGGTGAGCGGGTTGAAGAGCGACACGAGGCCGCCGAGACCGAGGCCGACGCCCCACGCCCGCCGCGCGGTGAGCGGCTCGCGCAGGACGAGGGCGGCGGCCGGCGTGACCCAGAGCGGCGTCGTGTAGGCAAGCACCACCGTTCGGCCCGCCGGCACGAGCCCCAGGCCCCAGCTCGCGAGGAGATTGAAGCCCACCATGTGCAGCGCGGTGATGCTGAGCAGCACGGGCAGGTCGCCACGCGGCGGCCACGCGAGCCTCCCGGAGGCCGCCTGCAGGGCAAAAAGGGCTGCGGTCGCGATGGCCGAGCGGAGCGACACAGCCCAGATCGGCGGGAGCGTGGCCAGCACGACTTTGTTCACCGGCCAGGTGAATCCCCAGGCGAGCACGACGGTGATGAGGGCCAGGACGCCCTGGCGGCGAGAGCTCCACGCCATCGCTATCGATCAGGACCGCGTCGGCGCGGGCTCGACGGAGCGTTGCATCGAGCGCGATAGTGCCGCGGCGGCTGAGGCTGCGTCAAGCCGACGCCGCCGAGAATGCCCAGCCCCGGTCCGCACTGGAGCCTCAGAAGTACCTGCTACCGAGCGGGGGAGCCGCGGTCGACGTGTCGCCGTCGGCACACCGCCACCGGAGAGAGCGAGCCGGCCCGCGTGATGGTGGTCCCTTGCCTCAGGATCCCACCGGAACTTCCAGCCCGGGCGAGGCTTTCTTCCATGGGCAGCCCTGGCGACCGAGGTTGTAGCCGTAGCCGAAGAGCGGCCGCTTGTAAGATCCGATAGAGATCGTCGAGGCCCTATGCGCGAAGCCGACCGAGATCAGCACGACGACTACGTCGAGCTCAGAACACCTTCATGAGGGCGCCGAGCACCTGGTAGTCGTACGGCTTGACGTGCGTCACGGGCACTTCCACGGCCCCGAGAAAATACCAGTTCTGCCCGAGGTGGGTCCGGAAGCCGGGCGTGAGGCTCACGCTATTCGTGGGGCGGATGTCGTGGTTGTCGATCGTCTGAACGAGGTTCGTCGACAGATACCACACGAGATCGCCGAACGGCGTGAGGTCGTGAGGCGTGAAGTAGTAGCCGAAGGCAAAGTTGGCGGTGAAGCTGGCGCGGGCACCTACCTCGTCGATGCTCTGGTGGCCGTAGGGGACAAAAAAGCCGGCACCACCACGAAGCACCAGACCTTTCCACCAGTTGGTCCAGAACTCGTAGCTCGGTGTGATGGCCGCCACGCCGTTGAGATTGTCGGTGTCGCCGGTGGGCATGCGGAAGGACACATTGAACGACTGGGTCACGTTCTGCGTCTCGGAGAGGATGACGCGGGATACGAGCGTGAAATCTCCAAAATTCGTCTCGTAGTCGCTCCCCGTGGCCCCCCGGTTCGACACCGCCGCCGGGATGTCGACGCGAAACTCGAAGCGGCGGTTGAAGGGCAAGTAAAACTGCAGGAGCCCCGAGTTCTGGTTGCCGTTCGAGGCGAAATTGTGGGCGTAGCCGTACGTGGCGACACCGAGGCGGTAGAAGACGCCGTCGGAAGAGTTCAGCCAACCCTGCCGCGGCGCTCCTCCCCCGCCGGGCGGTGGGCTGACCCAGGCCTCGTCCCAGCCTTCGGTGAAGAAGCCGCTCCAGGACATCTCACGCCATCGCTGAGGTTCGGCGTAGACGTCGCCCGTCAGCGACTTGACGATGGCGCCCAGGAAACCGTCCTTTGCAGGAGGCGTTGGACTCGGCGTGACCTGAGCCAGAACCGGCACCGCTGTGCCCACCGCGATGATTCCGAGCGCAAGGCCGACGAGAACGCGCAGGCCGCTCATTCCCATTCTCTTCGCCTCCACGGACTCTTCTACTCGGGCACTCCTCGTTTCCCGTCGGTCGTGCCGAGGTGGCAGGGACAGTAACTCCACGGGCAAGGAGAGTCAATGCGCACTCGGCGAAAAGGGCGCTCGGAGACGGGACCAAGACAAGGATCTCGAGCCGCCAGGCGGCCTCACTTCGGATCGTTACCGGGGGCCGCTCGCGACGGGCCGCGCGGATGGCGAGTTTGACTGGTCGCGCGGGCTCTGGCACGATCGGCGCCGGACTCGTCGGCGCTCAGCCGGCGCCAGCAGGCTCAACGGAAAGGGGCAGGCAATGACGCCTGAAGAGATTCTCTCGCACCCGGCCCGGGTCCTCACGCCCGAGCAGCGCCGTTTCTACTTCGAAAACGGCTACGTCGCGGTCAAGGGGGCGGTCGACCGCGCGTGGCTCGACCGGCTGCGCGCCGCCTCCGCCGAGATGGTCGAGCGTTCCCGGCCCCTCACGCAATCGGAAGGCGGCTTCGTGCTCGAAGACGGCCACGGCCGCGACAATCCCCGGCTCCGGCGCCTGTCGAATCCCGTCGAGCACCACCCGGTCTTCTGGGAGTTCGCCTCCCAGTCGATGGTGGCCGATTGCGCCGCGGACGTGTGCGGGCCGGACGTGAAGTTCTATCACTCGAAGCTCAACTTCAAGTGGGCGCACGGCGGGCAGGACTTCAAGTGGCACCACGACATCAACGCCTGGCCCCATACGAACTACACGCCCGTGACCATCGGGCTCTACATGGAAGACTGTGCCCTCGAGCAGGGTCCGCTCATCGTCATCAAGGGCAGCCACGAGCGCCCCCTTTACAGCATGTACGACGACGCCGGCCGCTGGGTGCTCAGCATTCCCGAGGAGAAGCTCGCCTGGGCCGGGCCCGAGCTGCGCGATTACCTCACCGGGCCGGCCGGCACTCTCGTGATCCTGAACTGCCGCACCGTGCACGGCTCGGCACGCAACGACTCCCCGCGCGGCCGGCCCTTCCTCCTCAACGTGTACTCGTCGGCCGACGCCTTCCCGTACCGGCCCAATCCGCTCGCCAACCGCTACGAGGGCACCATCGTGCGCGGCAAGCCGGCGCGCTGGGCCCATCACGACCCGCGGCCGTGCGAGATCCCTCCGGACTGGTCGGGCGGGTACGTCGGCCCCTGGGCGCATCAGAAGGACGCGAACGTCCCCACGATTGAGGCGACGTCGACGACCAGCCCCGCCGGTCGGGGATCCGACTACTGAGCCTTCAGGTCGCGTCGCGCACGCGCGCGACGACAGCCCGGCCCGCCTTCACCGAGATCCTCCGCGAGAGCGCCTACCGGCGGCTCTGGATCTCGGGCCTTTGCGTCAACGCCGCGCGGTGGATGGACCTCGTGGTGCTCGGCTGGCTCGCGCTGCAGATCACGGGCTCGCCGTTCATGGTGGGGCTCGCCGCCTTCGCGCGCTCCGCGCCCATGATGGCGCTGGGCCCATTCGCGGGGGTCGTGGCGGATCGCATCCATCGCGGGCGCGTGCTGCTCTTCACCCAGTCGCTCGGCGTGGTCACCGCCCTCGCCCTGGCGCTGGTCTTCGCGACGGGCCGCGGCGGGTACTGGCCGCTCGTCGGGCTGGAGGCGCTCTTCGGCATCCTCTGGGCGCTGGACTTTCCCGCGCGGCGCACCGCGCTCTACTCCCTCGTGGGCGCGGGACGAGTGGCCACGGCCGTCTCCCTCGAGACCGTCTCCATGCAGCTCGCGAAGATGATCGGCCCGGTCCTGGCCGGCATCGGGCTCGCCAAGATCGGGCCGGTCGCCTGCTTCGGCGCCATGGCCGCGTTCTACGCGAGCGGCCTCGCGGTCTCCGTCGGCCTGGGCGCCCGCATCGGCGGCGTGGTGCCGCGCGCGCCGACCTCGCTGGCGGCGACCCTGGGCGCCGGCATCCGCGCGGCCTGGCAGGAGCCTACGGTGCGGGGCGTGCTCCTTATCACGGT
>Ga0335070_10008570_pt1 | contig 11990 bp, 12 predicted proteins | sample Lox_Sample_13_FD_206722 | JGI IMG/M metagenome (GOLD analysis project Ga0335070, IMG submission 206722) | Soil microbial communities from Loxahatchee National Wildlife Refuge, Florida, United States - Lox_Sample_1.3 | ecosystem: Environmental > Terrestrial > Soil > Wetlands | place: USA...
CAGGCGTGACCACACGCATCACGATCATCGCTTCGACGATCGGGCGTAACCGTGCCGGGGCCTGCGTGAACCACGCCCTCCCACAGGTCCGAAGGGTACCGAGCACCGCGGCGACATGACCATGAGGGAGCGAACGCTCGATCGTCATGAGCTGGGACGCCGACGCCACGGCGACACCACCCCGCAGCAAGACGCGGAAATGTTCGACCAGTTGGGCCGGCCAATGGGTCAGGTTGGCGAGGGTCCGTTTCTTGACCTTGCCGTCCTCGCGCCAAGTTTCGCGCAGGAGTACGGCGGGCGGTGAGTTCCGGTTGGGGATCGTTTCCACGTACATGGGCCAATCATAGGCCAATATAACAATAAAAGTCAAGCAGACATGCCCTCATTACATGGGTACATACGAGAGCAGGAAAACGGCTAAACCCAGCGTCTGGCGGGCGCTTCTGTTATTTCAGGGGGCAAAGTTCGGTTTAACCGTTTGTGCGCGCCCGATTCGAAGCTCGGTTGTCTCGAGTGGCTGCAGACGGTCTCGATTCCGGGCGTACCCGAGGCAATCACCCATGACCAGTTGCTGCGTACCATGGATGCGCTGATGGACCGGGCAGAAGCCGTTGAAGCGCTGATCGCCGGGCAGTTGCGGCCCATGCTCGACCAACAGTTGTCGGTGGTGTTCGATGATCTGACCACGGTACGCATTCATGGCGAGGGACAGGTTGCGGACGATGTGCGTGCCTTTGGCCTGAACAAGGAGACCGGCGGTATCGCCCGCCAGTTTGTGCTCGGTGTGGTGCAAAGCGCGGACGGACTGCCGCTGATGCACACGGTGCATGGGGGCAACATCGCCGAAACGCGGACGCTGCAGGCCATGGTAACTCAGGTGCTGGAGCGCTTTGCGGTGGAGCGGGTCATTGTGGTGGCTGATCGCGGGCTGTTGAGCCTGGACAATGTGGCTGAGCTCGCCAAGTTGGCGGAAGTCAAAGCTTGTCAGCTCGAGTTCATCCTCGCGGTGCCGGCCCGGCGCTATGCCGAGCTCGGCGGCACCCTGGAGATGGCCGCAGGCCTTGAGAAATTGGGTTTTATGGAGGGGTATTTGGGCCTGAGCCGAGATCCTCACCAGGGTCAGGATAACGATAGATCTTGCCGGCATAGTTGCGAAGCAACAAGTCGTCGCCCTCCCGGCCCACGATGTAGTCCGGCGATAGCGGTATCTTGCCCCCTCCGCCGGGTGCATCAACCACGAAAGTTGGAACGGCATAGCCCGAGGTATGCCCTCGCAGGCCGTCGATAATCTCCAGCCCTTTTTTGACCGGCGTGCGGAAATGCCCGGATCCGAAGACTGGGTCGCACTGGTACAAGTAGTAAGGCCGGACGCGCCGCATAAGCAAGCCGTGAAACAGTTTTCGCATCACATCGAGCTGGTCGTTAATTCCTTTCAACAGGACGGTCTGACTGCCCAGAGGTACACCTGCATCGGCCAGTCTGTCACAAGCTTCAGTCACCTCGGGGGTTAACTCGTCCGGATGCGTTACGTGAAGGCTCATCCAGACCCGATGCCGACCCACCATCCGAGCAAATGCCTTGGTAACGCGCTGCGGCAGCACGATGGGTATTTTGGTCCCAATCCGGATAAACTCGATGTGCCGAATCTGCTTGAGCCGAGCCACTAGCCCGTCCAATTTTTCATCGCTCAGGGTTAAAGGATCGCCCCCTGATATCAGCACGTCGCGAACTTCCTTGTGCTCTTCCAAGTACGAAAAAGCTCGTTCCCAACTGGAGCGACCGAGTTCGTAGGTTCCGGTTGGAGTGCCAACCATGCGAGAGCGCGTACAGTAGCGACAATAGACGGCACAAAAGCCAGTTGCCAGAAACAAAACGCGGTCGGGATATCGGTGCACTAATCCGGGCACCACTGTATTCTCATCTTCCGCCAGAGGATCAATGGCTTCCCCAGGGGTCCTCACGTACTCGTCGGTCGCAGGAACGAGGGTACGGCGCAGCCCCTGTGTCGGGTCATGCTCATCGAGCAAATGACAATAATAGGGGATGATACCGAGCGGAAGGGGCCCGCGGTGTCTCTGAATTGCTTGTTCCTCGTCTGCAGAGAGCTGGAGGATCCTGGCCAGCCCTTCAAGAGTTCGGATGCGATTCTGGAGTTGCCAACGCCAATCATTCCATTGGGTCGATGTTGCTGCAGGATAGAAACGCCGTTTGAAAGCCTGAGCAGCTGGGCTAATCGGAAACCGACCAGCCGTTCGAGGGCGGCTCTCTAAATGCTCGGCAGATATCATGTATAGGACAGGTTTTGGCGCATCAGATTTAATTGTGTCCCATAGCGATGGCCTATTCAAGGCGCACGCCCAATGCCTAATTATGGAATCATAATTTCTGACTGACGGCCATTCAATGCCGGTTAAGGTTCAAGCTAGTCGCGAGGTCAAATACATTCGGAACGCTTCGCGTTTTTAGAGGAAGACTGAGAGCACATATCGCTGACCCAACAGTCCGAAACGGTGAATGTCGGAACTTATTGATTGTACGAGGGTTCGCTAGTAGTGATTCCAAAATCCCATACAAAATCAGCCAGACAGCAGGCGCGTCAGAAATCCGGAAAGCTTTTTCAACCATTAACGCGGACAAGCCTAAAATAATGCGGATCGGCCGGCTCGAAGGCTGCCCCAGTTGTTTGCAAACGGTGTGATCAGCCCTGTTGTTTTGGAGACCAGCCTATTGTCGGCGCGTGACCTCCATAAAGCAGCACGGCGAATGGGCCTTGACTGAACCCCACAGCGATGAAAATCGGATTGACTTATGATTTGCGGACAGAACACCTTTCCGATGGCTGGCAGCCTGAGGATGCCGCTGAATTCGATAGTGAAGAAACCATCGATGCCCTTGCGGACGTTTGTCTGCGAATGGGGCACGACGTGGACAAAATCGGGCATGTTAAACGATTGGCGTCGCGTTTGGTCAGCGGGGAGCGATGGGATTTGGTCTTTAACATCGCGGAAGGATGCTATGGGACTGCGAGGGAAGCGCAAGTGCCCTCCCTTCTGGATGCTTATCAGATACCCTATACGTTTTCGGGCCCATTGACCCTTGCCCTCTGCCTGCACAAGGGTATGGCCAAACGGATTGTGCGCGACCATGGATTGCGGACACCACCCTTCGCAGTGGTCAGCACGATCGACGAGCTCTGCGAGGTTGCCCTGGCGTTCCCTTTGTTCGTAAAGCCGGTCGCCGAGGGTTCAAGCAAAGGGATTGGGGTGAAGTCCATTATCAGAACTCGACAGCATCTGGATGCCGTCTGTGAGCAACTCCTGGGCCGTTTCAAGCAGCCGGTCTTGATCGAGGAATATCTTCCCGGAAGAGAATTCACCGTCGGTATCCTGGGACAGGGACGGCACGCAAGCGTCATGGGCGTCATGGAAATCGTGCTCAGACCGAACGCGGACTACGGCGTCTATTCCTACCAGAATAAGGAACACTACGAGGATCGGGTTGAGTACCGCTTGGCCGATGACGAACAAGCGTGGGACGTCGCTCGCTTAGCGCTTGCAGCATGGGCCGCATTAGGGTGCCGTGATGCGGGCCGAGTCGACATAAGGATGGATCAACAGTCAAGGCCGAGCTTTATCGAATGCAATCCCTTACCGGGACTCCAGCCACATCGCTCGGATCTCGTCATCATGGCCAGGCTTTGTGGATGGGATTATACGAGGCTAATTTCCACCATCGTGATGTTGGCGAAAGAACGGCTAGGAAAGTAACTGCATCCGAGCCTGTTCAACGACTTGCTTTTGTCCGTACTTTTCTGGCTGATGATTTTGTCAGGGACTGCAGCCGCGGTTGTGGCGTTCAGCTACCCGCCACTCCTCGGCTCTAGCATTGGTTTTTTTCCGCTTTGTCGCCCAAAGTGCTTGGCTTGGCCAACAACAATCCAGCTCGGTCCGGAATCCTTACAGCTACCTCACCCAATGGCTCACTCGGATGTTACCAATGATTGCTCCTGAACTGGGTGACCACGGTGTATAAGGGATTGCCAAACGCGATATATAGGCTGTTCGTCATCAAACTCGTCCTTGATTACGGAACTTTTGTCCTTCCGTTCCTGACGCTCTACCTGAGCTTTCACTATCACATTGACGAAGACCGGATTGGCGTGTATCTGATGATCATTAACGTCGGCACGATTCTGGGCTCGGTGATGGGAGGAAGCCTCAGCGACAGGTATGGCCGGAAATACGTGATCATCTTCTCGCTGATTCTGTCGGCAGCCTGTTACATGATGGTGCCTTGGGCACAGAGCAGCACACCTGCAATCGCGCTTATCTCGCTGTCCATGGCGGTTTTTGCTATGGCCGATCCCGCTTTCAATGCCCTGGTGGGGGATTTGACTGAAGGCCCACAACGAGAAGCAGCGTTTTCCCTGTTGTATTTGGGGGCAAACGCAGGGCTTTCGGCCGGAGCGTTGACGGCAAGTTACCTCTTTGCAAAGGATGTTCGCCTTCTGTTCTGGGGGGAGGGCGCCATTACGCTTATCGCCGGGGTGGGACTCCTGCTCACCCTAAAAACAACTCCACGAGTAGGATGCAGCGAACCAAAGGAGGGGCTCCATGCCCCAGTTACGCGGAGTCAGCACGATTGGTCGAAACTCCTGCTTGAGAGTCCCTCAATTATGATTTTTGCCGCTCTTTATGCGGCGCATCCAATCATCTATTCCCAGGTAAATTTTTCCCTCCCTCTCTTCCTCACAGAAGCTTACCCGGAGACTGGTGTCGGCTATTACGGGCGTATGATAGCCATCAATACCGCCGCGGTGATTCTACTCAGTCCGATCATCAATAGCTTAACGCAAAAGCGAAGTGCACTTGGCTGCGTGGCATTCGGAATAGGTCTCTACTCGGTCGGATTTGGACTCTACGCGCTCACTTCCAATATCGTTTGGATCTTTAGCTCCGTTTTCATTTGGACTATCGGAGAAATCTTGACCGTCACACACGCAAAGGTCTTTGTAGCGGAAATGACAACTCCAATGACCCGAGGGCGCACGAATACGCTCATCGACGTATCCTACGAAATCGGCTATAGCGTGGGACCCTTCATGTTCGGGAAAGTGATCGCGACTTTCGGCGTCATCTATGTGTGGCCGATCATCGCAGGAGTGGCCCTCTCGTCAGCAGGAGGTTTGTGGTTACTCTATCGTAAATTGCGCAGCACCTGATCTCCTTGACACCTCAGGGGCCTTTACTAGCGCACCGGCCCTGATGGCCATGCACTTCAAAGCCTTTTCGAATAAATTAGCTTGTCATTCCCTTCGGCGTAGAAATCGCTCACCACGGCGACCAGCCTGTACCCATGTGACGCATAGAACGTACGTGGCGCTGCGTAATCGTCCCGTGATGAAGTCTCGATAAAGATGCGTTTACCACCCAGTTTTTCAATCCTTTCTTCGGTCGCGGACAGTAATTTCTTTCCCCACCCAGCCCTTTGATGTCCTCTGCCAACAACGAGCCAATAAATGTCATAGCGATCGCATGTGCAGCCGATGCGCCCGTAACAGGTATAGCCAATGAGTTCACCCGCCTCCTCAAGCAGAAGAAAATGGTAACCGCTTTCGCTAGGGCCTCGAGCAAGGCATTCGCGCACCAACTCGACGGCGATATCGACCTCATAAGGCTCGAAAACCCGAACATCCGTAACCAGGCGCCTAACGCGAGCAACATCGTCCGGCGCGGGATGTTCGCGAAAAGAGGCAGCGCGAGATCGGGATCGACTCATGGGTATTTGCTATAGGGCAGCGACGATCTTGGCGATCATTTCCGGGAAGGATATATGGCTCTGTTCCGCAGCGGCCACAAATCCGCTGTCCGGGGAGATGCAAGGGTTGGCATTGATTTCGAGTATCCAGGGCCGCATGTGTTCGTCGACTCGGAAGTCGACCCGAGCATAGCCTTTAAGTCCGAAGATGTGCCAGCACTTTGTTGCCAGTTCGGCGATTTCTCGGACGAGTGCGTCGTCTTGCCGATCGAATTCGAAAACACGTTGGGTCGATTGGTAGTCAAGGGATTGTTTAGCCCATTTGGCCTCATAGGTGAGTATTTTTGGCCGGTTTCCCCAGTTGTGGAATTTCATTTCCGCGGGGGGAAGCACCTGTGGACTCGCAGCCGCTCCGAGGAGGGATACATTAATTTCCCGGCCCTCTATGTAGCGTTCCGCAAACCATGGCATCTGAGTTCGGCATTCTCGGACCTTGATCTTCTCGTGCAGCACTTCTACTGTCGAGACCGCTTCAACCTGACAGTCCGTCAACCCGATGGAAGCGTCGGCTTTTGCTGGCTTGAGCAAATAACGGCTGTCTTGGCTACAGTCGCAAAAATCGTTGGCCGTTACCCACCCAGGCGTGGGTAAACGATGGAACGTGAGGATCTTCTTAGCGATGACCTTGTTTGTGGTAAGCAGCATGGATTCAGCTGAACAGCCTGTGTAAGGCATCTGCAAGGCTTCCAACAGCGCGGGGGCGACATACATCAGGTCGTCTCTGTGATCGGTCGATTCCACAAGATTGAATACAAAATCGGCCTGCGACTGCGTAAGCCGTGATAACAGATCAAAATTGCGCGTTGAGAATGGTAGGGGCGTGACGCTGTTGTCGAGCTCCTGAAGCGCATCCTTCACTGCGTAAACTTGGTCAAGCACGTCGCGCTCATCAGGCGATGAATCTCGGGAAACCTCGTTGTACAGCAGGATGACGTGTGGAGGGTAGGGCATCGTAGGTTTCGGTGGGGTGTTAAGGGCAGCTGAAAAACGTACCGGCCAAGCGGAGCGCAAGTTTACCACCGAGGGTAGAAAGGGCCAGACGCTTCTCGGTGATCCTCGGATTGATTGGGCGCTAACTCTGATTCCTTTCGCTTAAGCCCCTTTTTACGGCTTTGATCGGGCCACTACTCCAGTAATGAAATTATTAGCGATGTTTGAGCAAAGACTTCGAGGCATTATGCGAAAATGTAAACCTGACTGCGAATTACCACGATTCAGCTCATAGCAAGGAAGTTGGCCGAACTGGCATTGACTGTTTAAATAGGCGCAAATCTACGGCACGCGACGGGCGCAAACGTCGTCACCCTTGAAGGGCACGAAAATTGGGTCCTACCGGTAATGGTGACAGCGAACGCAGCCGGATCGCTTCACGTTCGCTCGACAAAACGGCAAGGATATGGGACTCCGAGACCCCCCAGTTGCTGCATGTTCTTCGCCGCCATAAAACAGCGATCAGCGCAGCCGGTGTGTTGCCTTCGGCAATGCTATGGGCAAGCCCCATCTCCTCGACTTCGAAGGAACGTGTCAGTCAGATACTTAGTGGTAAGTGCCTCACCCGTGGTACTCAACAGTGCTTCGTCGCGACTGGTTCGCGCCCCGGCCGAGAACAGCCCGTTTCTAAGTAGTGCTCCAGCGGATTTCCCCCACTGCGCGCCAAATCTGCCCTGCAACGTATGATGCACCTGTCTCGCGAACATTTCCGCCAGGACATAGTTTTGCAGGTAGAGGGGTTCAGAGGCGTAGAAAGGGTTAAACGTCCAAACCGCCTGCCCATGCAAATCGAGGCCAAGGTGCGCCGAGTAAATCCGGTTGTACAATGCCGCCAAATCCTGCTCCGGGTTATCATATGCCGCAAGTTCGAAGAGCGACTCCGCGATAGTCTCCCTCATATCAAACAGCGATTTGAGACGGTACCTATCCGCGATCGCACAAGCCTGATCCCGATTAAGCCCGAAGTATTTCATGGCGACTTGCGGCCGGTAAAGCATAAGAGCCATGACCTGCGCCAATCCTTCATCAAATGCTTCCGAGTGGCCAGACTTCAGTAATAAAAAGGAACGCTCACCAGCGAACGCGTAGTGGATCGCATGCCCAAACTCGTGCAGCAGCGTGTCCACGAACCGGATGCCCGAGTATTTGTTAACCAGAATTTTGATTTCCCGGCCATACAGGATCGGGTATGTGGCGCCACCGAAGGTAATGTCCGCCACCTTGACCTCGATCGGCAGGCGCTTCACGTCATAGCTGAGATCGAAGGCGAGGCGGCTGATGCTGGGCCAAGGGTCAGCGACCCGGAACACCGAACCTCCGAGGTCTTTCGCGAACGTCGAAAAGTAATAATCGATATCCCAAGGCTCGACTTGGGTTACCCGCAACTCCTCCCGCATGCGAGCGATCAATCGCCGGTATGGGGCATCAGAGGCGACTCGGATCTCTTCAAACCACTGGAATAGTTGCGAACGGTCAATCTCTGCACGCGTCAGAGTTGCATCCGCAAACGGAACGCCGGAGTATTGCCTAGACAGGGCATTGCGCAATCGAATCGCGCGCCGGACCGGATCGCCATTGGTGGGAGAGAGCTGTGCCCGGGCCTCCCACGCAGCTCGGCGCACTTCGCGATCCGGATTGCTTTGGAGTGCGGTAGCCAGTTCGGCACGAGTCAACTCACGCCCGGCTACCCTGTAACGAAAATTCGTTTCGCGTCGGGAGATCTCTTCCACCAGCTTCGCGAGGCTGGGGTCACCGGCCACCTGGGCGCGGGCGGCCTCATCGAGGAAAAGTGTGCGCCGTCGCTCGAGCAGGCGGTCCGGAAAGCGGGCAGCCTGGAGAGCCCTTACAAAACTTGCGTCGGTCAACTCGCTGCGGATCGCGGACTGAACGCGTCTCGTGGAGGCTGACGGGTCGCCTTGCGCGGCGCGGTAATCCGCGAGCCAGTACTCGGCCCACAAACTCTCTAATCGCTGTTCCTTACGTGCTAGGAGATCCGCAACGGAGTCGGTGAGTCCGGGCGGCATCGATACCGCGAGACTGATTGGAACCGCCAGCCAGCCAAGGCGTAGTCCAGTGCAAAAGCCCCTCACCAGCAGTCCAAGGATAACGTTCCCAAACCGATTTCCGGCGGTGGCTGATGGCTGTTGCGAAATGCTCAGCTCCGCAACGACGACTTCGGGTCGACGTTTCTGCTCGGGCCGAGCATCCGGGATTGACTCCAGTTGAGAATAGCTTCCGTTTATGTCAGACAACGCCCCTTTCCCTCGCCGAATTTCGACCGCGGCTGGCACTCGTCCGGGACGTCGCTACACTTCTAAGCGCGAAACTCGCAACTGGAACGGCCAACTCGCACACACACGGAAGCTGAATGGTTTCTCAAAATTCGGACATTCTGGCGCCATTGGTCTCTTCTAGTACAACGTCCCTTACAAAACTTTGGATGTGAGTCCATTTGGAAAATCAGATGGGTGGACGGATGCGGCAATCAACTTCTGTCCATGATTTCTAGGCTTATAACTGAACAAACGTTGGGAACGTTACGCTAGCTTTTTGTGCGGGCCTTCTTGTTTTGCTGCGGATACGCGTGCGCGTTTCTAGCTCGAGGAGGCCATTACGCCCGCCTGCTTGGGCGTACACTAATCTCGGCTGCTTCCTTGGGCGAGTTGACAGACCCCCGCAAGCTCGCTGTATGGGTCGCGCTCGAAAACCCGGCTGACCGGTGTTTCCCGGAAAAACAGGAATTAATGGTGGAAGTGGTAACCGCGCGTTTTGGGCTTACGCTCTAGCTGTGATGCGAAGCGTTTCAGCGCCCGACAGATCTCTTCCAACAAGATGTCCACCATGTGCCGACTGAAACCCTCTTTGATCACGATTCGCTGGACCACCAAATCCTGGCGATTTGGAGGCATCGGGTACGCATGACTCGCTGAAGTCCTTGCCAAATGGTTTTCGCGCCAAGTTCGCCATCGCCCTTGCGCCCCACAAACCCACCGATGGTGGCAATCAACTATATCGTGTCGTTAAGTTTGGGCGGCGCGACCGGCAACGGCTTGAGGGCAGCTAACCGGACCGCTCGCCACTCAAACATCTCCTTCATGGCGACTGTAAAGAACTCGGTGCACTTATAGTGCTACAGCTCCATTCGCTAGTTATCCGTCAATTCTCTTTGAGCGTTTGTCGCCCGCATGAATTACCGAAGTGACTTGGTGAGCTTTTCGGAGACCTTGATAGCTTGTCTAGTGTTATGGCCGTTAATCTGAAGCTGCAGAGATTTACGCGGGCTATTTGTCCTGGACCCCATGAACCGTACGCGATTTAATTGCCTTCTGGTCATTTTGGCGCTTGCGATCATCGATTTCGGGCCAGTTTCCCTGATCTGTCTAATCGGGATGTACATCGTGATGCGACGTCCGCGCTGGTTTTATGAGACAGTGCACAAACTCTATCTTGACAACTCAGCCGGACCGGCGGTTTGGCCTCCACAGCAACGGCAGAGCGATCTCGCAACGAGCAGCACCAGGATAAGATGTTTTCTTTCTCTAGTGTTGCTGATGGTGCTGGACATTGCTCCAGTCCCCGTCGCGGGGTCGATTGGTTTATATGTCATCATCATGCGACCCCATTGGTTCAAGGCGTTGGTAGCAAATATATACGGCGAAGCCGGAGAATGAAACCACTCATGCGGGATAAGTCCTGAATTTTTTATAGCTTTTCCGGAACCAACGCCTTCGTTCATGCCGATCTATAGGCACATCCACCACTAGGAGTCTGTCGGACCTTGTCGTCTGGCAGGGTACGGTCAACTTGTCGATGAGGCCGAGACCCGGTAGTTTTTGCGGATGAGCAAGAGGACCGACACTTACTCCAGCTACCGGTATCCAATTGAAATCATCAGCCACGCGGTGTGGCTTTACTTCCGTTTCACTCTCAGCTTCCGCAACCTGGAAGAAATCTTGGCCTATCGTGGAGTGATTGTCAGCCATGAAACCGTTCGGCTGCGGACGCTCAAGTTCGGTCAGACCTACGCCAACGCTCCCGTCGGCGACAGCCAAAACGTGGGGATAATAAGTGGCACCGTGACGGGAACGCCGCCGGGCACTTCGTCCGGAAGCAGCTCAAGGGGCTTCACTATGTCCCGCGAGTCATCGTGACCGATAAGCTCAAAAGCTATGGAGCGGCGAAACGCGAAATCATGCCCGGCATCGAGCGCCGGCACTATTAGGCATCAACAACCGGGCGGAATGGTAGTACCAACCGACCCGACAAAAGAAGCAGCGGATAAGAGGATTCAAGTCACCGAGGCAGGCCCAAAGGCTTTGTCGGCACAGGCTCACATCGGTAACCTTTTTCGAATTCGCTATCGCCGCTGCTCCCGACCATCGCTTTGCTCCTCGTCAGGCGTTAGAAACTTGGAAGGAGGCGCGCCCATAGTATTGCCTGAAGGTTCTCACCCAATCCTTGAGGCTGGAATTTGCCAGTCAATGAGAGTTTTTTCGACTCGCATTCTGGCTAAGTTGGCAGTGCCTTCGAACCTCTGCCGTTCGGTCCGGAAAGCCATGTTGCGGCTGGAGGCCATATTCCGGAAACGGAAGAAGCGTCCGGTGGGCAAGAGCTGGCGGACTGTAGCCCCAACCACGCCGATAGCAATTAACGCGACCAGCAGTTTACCTGTTTAATCCTTGCGACAGTTGGTGTCATCATGCGAATTCATCAATTTTCTGCCGCTGACGCGCTTGAGAGCCTCCACACCGCTCCGCATGGGTTGTCCTCGGAGGAAGCTCTGCGCCGATTGCGCGAGTATGGCCCGAATCGAGTCGAGAAGGTTGCCGGCGAGGCCCTGCTGCTGCGGCTTCTCAAGGAATTCTTCCACTTCTTTGCGGTGATCTTGTGGCTGGCCGCAGGGCTGGCATTCCTGGGCGAGTGGAGCGATCCCGGCCATGGCATGGACAAGGTGGGATACGCCGTCATTGCCGTGATCGTGGTCAGCGGGCTGTTCTCCTTCTGGCAGGAATACCGTGCCGAGCAAACGCTCGGCGCATTGCTCAAATTGCTTCCGCAAGAGGTGGATGTCATGCGGGACGGCAAGGTAGCACGACTGGCTGCGGAACAGTTAGTGCCGGGGGATATCGTGCTTCTAGAACAGGGCAGCCATGTACCTGCGGACTGTCACCTCATCGAGGCGT
>Ga0335070_10008571_pt1 | contig 11990 bp, 5 predicted proteins | sample Lox_Sample_13_FD_206722 | JGI IMG/M metagenome (GOLD analysis project Ga0335070, IMG submission 206722) | Soil microbial communities from Loxahatchee National Wildlife Refuge, Florida, United States - Lox_Sample_1.3 | ecosystem: Environmental > Terrestrial > Soil > Wetlands | place: USA: Florida...
GGGATCGTCCTTGCTGAGACTGTCCGCGAGATGTTCGGCAAGGAATGCGCTCACGACCATACGTCCCTTGAGAACTTGTTTGAGGGCGGCCACCAGCTCCCCCGGAGCGGTCTGCTTGGTCAAATAGGCCGACGCACCGGCTTTGATGGCGCGGAGCGCATATTCTTCTTCGGGATGGAGGCTCAAGATCATCACGGGAAGCAGCGGATAATCCGCCTTCAGCGTCCGAAGGACCTCCAACCCCTTTCGGTCGGGCAGATTCATGTCAAGGATCACGACGTCCCAGTGTTCCTTCTTTACGGCGGCTAGCCCGCTCTTGCCCGAGTCTGCCTCGCCAATCTCGATTCGCTGAAAGGCATCGGTGAGAATCTGTGCCACTCCTCGGCGCACGACAGCATGGTCATCGACGATTAATACCTTCATCGGACTTGCTCCTCCGGAGACATGAGTAGAGACGATTTGGGGAGGGCGATTCTCGCCGTCGTTCCGACCCCCGGCGTGCCCCTGATCGTGAACGACCCGCCTAACAGCGTTACCCTCTCCTCCATGCCTCGCAGGCCAAGAGAGCCAGGCTGTGTGATTTGATGCACCGAGATACCTGTCCCATTGTCGGTGAGTTCCAGCAGCAGCAGCTCGCCGGTTTCGGACAGCCTCACATGGACCGCAGAGGCTTGGGCATGACGGATCACGTTGGTCAAGAGCTCCTGGACGATTCGAAACAGCGCCGTGGAAAACTCGTCAGATAGCTGAGCCTGGGCAACTCCAGGACCGATGTCGACCTCGCATGCGATGCCAGTCTTCCTGGAAAAATCCTTCGTGAGCCACTCCAAGGCCGGGATGAGTCCAAGATCGTCCAGCATGCCGGGTCGCAGCGCAGTGGCGGTCTCGCGGACGGAGTCGATCAATGCATCCACGGACGCCATCAGACCCTGTGTTTTCTTTACAAGCGGTTTCCCCGCCACTGTGGGCAGGCGGCGGGCCAGTTTGGTGCCCAGCCACGACAGATCGAGCTTCATCCCGGTCAAAGCTTGCCCGAACTCATCGTGCAGCTCTCGGGCGATCCTCTGGCGTTCCATCTCTCTGGCTGTTTCCACTCGGTGCGTGAGATCCCGTAACTGGCGGTAGGCCGACCGGAGCTCCTCCTCGGCCTGTTTGCGTTCGGTGATGTCCTCAGAAATGCCGACCAAGTACTGCGGCTGGCCGGTGTCGTCGTAGAGAGGAAGCTTTTTCGTGTGGAGGTGCCGAAGCCCCTTAACTTTGGTTTGGATGGGCTCATCGGGAATGTCCAGCAGCCGACGGCTTTCGATCACGGTGCGATCCTTGTCGGTGAAAAAATCGGCTTGCTCCTTGGGAAAGAAGTCGTAATCGCTTTTCCCGAGCAACTCATCCCGCGAGCGGCCAAGCAGTTCTTCACCGGCTTTGTTGAAGCGCACGAACCGCAGGTCTTTCGCGTCTTTCACAAACACCATGTTCGGAAGATGATCTAAAACCGATGAAAGGAACGTCTCGGACCGACGCACCTGTTCCTCTGCCTGCTTGCGTGCAATGGTTGCCGCAATCCCGTTGCAAGCCGATTCCAAGGTCCGAAGTGTCGGCTCGGACAAGGGAACTCTGGCGAACACGGCCATGACGCCGAACACCTCGCCCTCGATGACCAACGGGAAACCGGCAAACGATTGGAGTCCGTGCGCCCGTAACCAGTCTTTGTTGGGAAGCCGATCATCCTCCAGAACGTTGTTGGTGTACATGACGCCCATCCCCTGCGCAATGCGTCCGATCTTGAGAGCCCCGAACGGCACGCGCCGATACTCGCCGTTGAGATTCGCGGAGAGTCCAGCACTGGCCTTCAGATGCAAACACCGCGTTCTGTCAGTACACCAGTCCGTTTTGAAGCATGTTCCACACATGTCGCCTGGTGCCACCGTCCAGATCCGCGCGAACGCTGCTCCCAGGTGATGAACGACCGTGTCTGCGCAGTGACGAAGAATTTCCTCTATGAACATCTCACCATTGAGCATCAGGCTCATCTCAGCGGCAAAGCTCGACAGGCGGGCGCGCTCTGCAAGCTCCTCTTCCGTCCGTTTGCGGTCGGTGATGTCCGTCACAATCCCCGCGATGGCAGAGACCTGACCGGAGTCATCGCGCAAGGGAAACTTCACGACGATGCTCGTATGGAGGCCGTCCGCGTGCCACGCGTGCTCTTCAAACTCTTTGGCCTCTCCCGATGCGAGAACCTGGCGATCGTTCCCCTGAAACTGATCAGCCTGTTCCCGTGGAAACAGGTCGACGTCCGTCTTGTCCAACACAGTCCCCCGCTCAAGGTGGAACACCTCCTCGAACCGGCGGTTTACATAGAGATACCGCCCATCTGTCCCTTTGACAAACGCGAGGTTCGGCGCATGGTCGAGGAACGCGCGAAACCGTTCCTCGCTCGCGCGTAGCGCGTGTTCGGCCCGCTCGCGCTCGACCAACTGCTCTTCCAGCACCGCGTTCAATTCAGCTAACTGCGCTGTTCGCTCGCTAACCCGCTGTTCCAGCTCGACATGAGCGCGTTGTAGCGACTCCTCGGCGCGTTTGCGGTCGGTGATGTCGTTTCCGACTGTGACGATGCAGGGTGTGCCCTTCAGATCGATCAGTTCCGACGAGCAGAGGAAGTGCCGAAGCTCGCCCTGCTTCGTCCGAAGCGTCACCTCAAGATTCCGGACGGCTCCTCGAGATTGCAACAGCTGGACGAAGCTTGCGCGATCATCAGGACTCGGCCAGATTTGCAGGTCCAACGTGCTGGTTCCCAGGACTTCCTCCCGGTGAAACCCGAAGAGAGCCAGACAGGCATCGTTCGCGTCCAGGCAGATCCCGGTCTCCAGTTCGGTGACTCCGACCGGATGTGGGCTGGAGCGGAACGCTTTTTGGAACCGTTCTTCGCTCTCGCGCAGCGCCTCCCCCGTCAGCTTGTTCTCTGTCACGTCTTCAGCGATACCCGCAATGCGATAGAGCTGGCCTTGGTCATTCAGGACGGGGAAGGCCCGGTCATGTATCCAGCGGATCGATCCCTCCGGTGTGATAATGCGGTATTCTTCATCGTAGGTACCGGCCGCTTGCTTGGTAGTGGCGGCGTGCCAGACGCGATCACGATCGTCGGGGTGTATCGCATCGACCCAGGACGTGGGTGAGGCATACAAGCTGTCGCAGGACCGCCCCCATATCGTTTCATATGCCGGACTGATGTACAGGACCTGCCTTTTCGCCGGATCGCTCAGCCAAAAGACCTCGCGGATGGATTCAGCCAGCTGGCGGAACCGCCGCTCGGTTTCGTTTCGAGCCTGCCGCGCGAGATCGGTCGCCTGTGTCGTGAAATTCAACGAGTGCGCGGTCCACCATAGCAGGGCGATCAGGCATACGGTGGTTAAGGCGGCAAAAATAGCCACGCCCAGCGCTTCTTCATAGAGTCCCTGGCGTTCACCTATGAGGAGAACCCATCCGATCGAAGGCAGTAACACAAGGACTCCCGGCAGGAGGCGCCTGAGCACGTGTCCACCGGCCTGTTCGCTCATCACAGTGGCCATGACACCCCGGTCCGGGTGCAGAAAGAGAATCCCGATTCCGATGACAAGCAAGGTGAGCGACGTGTGCAGAGCCATGGCGGTGTACTGGCCGATCCCGTAGAGGAGCTTTTCTTGGTACAGGTGGCCGAGGAGGGCAATGAAGGCGAGGAGGATCCCGCCAAGCGTCAAGCTCTCGCGTGGGTAGGAACTCCGAACGGCCTGTTTCCTGTCGAGGAGGATGGCACCGCCAAACAGGGAGAAACAGAAGGCGGTATTGAGTCCCATGCGTCCGGGAAATCCCTGTCCGGTCGTACGAAACGATTCCCGAAAGAGCCATTGATCGAACCCCGGGTCCCACCCCAGCAGATATTCCATGATGGTCAGGACGCCGATGATCGTGGTGGCGAAGGCACAGTTCTGAGCCATCCACGGCGCGGCTCGAGTCCGTTCCTGCGATGACGAGAACCACAACGCGCTGCCGATCAGCACAAACCCCAGCGCGGCATTGGGCTTCATCGAGATGAAACCCGGCACAAGACTCGTGAGGGAGGCGCTCCCAACGGCCCAGCCAAAAAGGATCAGGATACCGACAACAAGGGAGAACGCGCCGGCGACGGCGGGGATTGGGTGAGGACGCGAACGAAGTACCGCAGAAAGACTCACGTCAACTCGCGTGTAAAAATGGCTGCGGCAGGATGAAAGGAACTGAGACGTTTGTCAAGATCAGACCGGCGGGCCTCGCTTGGATCATTGCCGGGCGCCTGTTGATGCGTTATTCGATACGTCTGGCGTTCGAAGTCGATCTCCGCACATAAAAGGCGGCAGCCTGGGAGCGTCGGGAAATGTGGAGCTTGGAAAAGAGATTGGCCAGGTAGTTTTTCACGGTCTTTTCGCTGAGCTGCATAGCTTCGGCAATTTCTTTATTGGTATGGCCTTCGGCGATCAGTGGTAGGAGGCGCTGTTCTTGTGGAGAGAGCGAAGGAGGCATGGGCATCTGGCCGAAGGCGGAGAGGTTCCTGACCCAGTTCCTCGTCTGGTTGGTAAGCCGAGAATCCAGCAAGGGTTTGCCGCTCGCCACGGTGCGCACGGCCTTCACGAGGTTGTCAGATCCAATATCCTTCAAGATGTATCCCTGGGCCCCGGACAAGACGGCGGCCAGCACGCTGTCGTCGTCGGCGTAACTCGTCAAGAAGGCCACGTTCGTGGTCGGACAGGCCGAGAGAATCTCGCGGGCGGCGTCGATTCCACTCCCGTCGGGGAGGCGAATATCAAGCAACGCGACGGTGGGTTTGAGTCGAAAGGCGCCCGCAATGGCTTCCCGCTTGGTGCCTCCTTCGCCCACGACCCGGAATCCCGGTACGGCATCCAGTAACGCACGTAACCCGAGCCGGACGACCTCGTGATCGTCAACCAGCAATATGGTAATGGGGCTTTCCCGCTGAATTCGCATGGTCACCTCACGGGGAGATCCAGCAATATTCGAGTACCTTGCCCTGGGGCTGAATCGATCGTCAACCGTGCGCCCAATTTTTTCGCCCTGGTTCGCATGTTAGACAATCCCAGTCCCCTGCGCGACCGAACCGGTCGAAATCCAGACCCGTTGTCCGTGATACCCAATCGCAGTTTGCTCCGGTGTCGATGGAACGTGACGGTGCGACGACTAGCCTTCGCATGTCTCAGACTGTTGCTGATAGCCTCCTTTGCGATGCCGATGACGTCTCGAGAGTGATCCAGCGGGAGCGCAGCCGCAGCTGCCGCATCGATCGTGACGGTGATGTCACCCGCGCCGGTTGCCGTGAAAGACCCGACCAGGGATCGAAGGGCCTGTTCAAAGTTTCCGTCCGTGCGAGACGACGTTTGCAGACGAGGGATGAAGGTCCGCACCTCATGAATCACGCCGTTGAGTTGGGCGACGGACCCTTCAAGCCGCTTTGCGGCGGATCGGGAGATCGGCTTGAGTCGCTCTTTCGTCGTCTCCAGTCCCATGCCGACGGCATACAGCGATTGGAGCACGTCGTCGTGCAGGTCTTGGCTGATACGTTCGCGTTCGTCCATCGCCTGCTTTCGCTGGGTGATGTCTTCAACCACAGCGAGCAGCAAGGGTCCGACATGGCCCGGCAGTTCAGTACCCGTGGTTTTGACGGCCACCCAGATGATGTCGCCGGGTTTCCTGACGTAACGTTTTTCAAAGGCATAGCCCGTCCGTTTCCCCCGGAAAAATTCGTCGGTTAATGCCAGATTTTCCGGCAGATCGTCGGGGTGCGTATACAGCGCATAGGTACTCCCGATGATTTCTGACTCTGTATAGCCTGTCAGGGCGCAAAAGGCCTTGTTGGCACTCAAGATCCGCTTCTGTGCGTCCATGATGACCAACCCGACCGGCGCGTCGGCCACGAATCGATGGAGTCGCGCCTCACTGTGTTGGAGTGCCTCTTCAGCCTGCTTGCGCTCCGAAATGTCTTCGATCACCTCGATGAAGTAGGCCGGGGCGCCGGAGGTCGAGCGAACCAACGAAACGGTCAGATTGGCCCACAGCCACACGCCGTCGCTTCTGAGATAGCGTTTCTCTATCGAGAAGGAAGGGCGCGCGCTGCTCACCAGCTCATTCATGAGCCGGAGATTGAACTCCAAATCGTCCGGATGCGTGATTTCGTGGAAGGTATGTTGACACAACGTTTTGGCGGAATAACCGAGTGTCTGGCAGAGGCGTGCATTCACGCGCAGAAATCGTCCACTCAAGCTGAGCTGGGCAATGCCGACTCCTGCATGCTCAAACAGCGCTTTCCAACGGGCTTCGCTGTCGCGCAACGCGGCCTCTGCCCGTTTCTGTTCGGAGATGTCGCGGGCAAAGGCGAAGTTGTACTCCTTGCCTTCGAATGTGGCGTAGTTGGCGACAACCTCCACTGGATAGAGTTCGCCGGTTTTCGTCCGGTGCATGGTCTCGAAGCGAAGCTGGCCTGTGCGCCGAAGTGCCTCCCAATGTTGGGGCCACGATTCCGTCTGGTAATTCGGATCCACATCTGCCACCGTCATCGACAACAACTCATGGCATGTATAGCCGAGTCGTTGGCAGGCCGCATCGTTGACATACGCAAAACGTGCGTCGTGGTCGATCCAGAAGGCGAGATCGGCCGCTCGATCCACTGCAAATTGCGTCCGCCGCAGGGCCTCCTCGGCCTGTTTGCGTTCGGTGATGTCAACCGCGACGCCTCCGATGAGAATCGGAGATCCTTGTTCGTTCGGGATCGGGAATTTGCTGACGAGCGAGGCATGCACTCCATCCACCTGCGGTGCTGTTTCGATCGTCAGGATCGGGGTATTCGTCGAGAGGACTTGGCGATCGTTGTTCATGAACTGCTCGGCGACGACCTGTGGCCACACGTCGAAATCGGTCTTTCCTTTCCAATCCGACAGCTTGACGTGAAAGGCTCGTTCAAACGCCCCGTTCAGATACACATACCGTCCGCCCGTATCTTTGATCCAGGCAAGACCCGGCAGGTTTTCCATGAACGAAGCAAACAATCGCTCGCTCTTGCTCCGCTGCTCTTCGAGCAGTTTTTGATCGGTGATATCGCGTGAGACACCGACGAGCCCGATCACGTTCCCTTGTGGGTCGCGGTGCGGCGTCTTGATGGATGAAAACGTTCTGGATTCTCCCTGGAATGGGATAACCGCCTCAAAGTATTGTTGGCTTCCGCCGAGCAGCACCCGCTGGTCATCCTCCATGAGCTGTTTTGCCGTCTCGGGCGGGAACAATTCGAGATCGGTTTTTCCGACAATGTTTTCAACCGGTTTGCCGATGGTTCGTGCGCCGGCCGCGTTGATCAGCTGATACCGGCCTTTCGTGTCTTTCATAAAAATCGCGTCGGTCGCGGTGCCGATGACGGCGCGCAACAGACTCTCGTGCTGTTTCAACGCCTGCTCCGATTCCTGGCGGTCCTGCTCGTGGCCGATCCATTGCGCCATGAGCAGCAGAAAGTCCTTGTCTGCATCGGTGAAACGAGCGGCGTACGGAGTGGGAGCGACGAAACAGATCGTTCCATGGATTGTGTTGAGTCCGACCAGTTTGGTGCCGATGTAACACTCGATGGCAAGCGTCGAATAGCCCGGATGATCTCGCCATTGTGAGGCCGACGCCTGCTCGAAGCAGACCGGCCCTTCTGCCGTGAGCGTGGCGTGACAGTATGTCTGGTCGAGAGGAAGAACCATGCCAGCGGTGATGTTCGCGTCCTGAGACGAGACATGTGTGATGACGAGAGCCTTGCCCTGAACGCGCGTCATGAGTCCGGTGGGAAGCTTGAATCGACGGCAACCCAACTCCAATATCGCCTGGATGCGCTGGTCGAAGGTGAGCGTGGGACAAGAGATCGCTTCCTGCAACGTGCGAATGGCCTGTTCGCTCTCCCGCAATGAGGCCTCGACTTGCTTGCGGGCGGTGATATCGGCAAGGAACCCGAGGGTGCCTGTGATGCCCCCGCGTTCATCCTTGAGCGCGGTGGCCCACATAGAGATGTCAATCGGGGTTCCATCTTTGCGGACCCTGCGGAACTCCACGTCGGACAACGATCCACTGGTGAGCAGCTCGTCCCACATGCGCTCCGACTCCTTGTGTTGCGAGGGAGAAAGAAATGGGGTCGGCCGACCCACCGTCTCGTCAGCCTGCCAGCCGAACATGGCTTCAGCGGCTGGATTCCAGAGCGTCACCGTCTTCCCCTCATTGTCCAGCGACATGACCGCGAGCGGACAGGCGTGGATCAACGCTTGGAGTTTCTGAGCCGTGAGGCGCAGCTCCTCTTCGGCAGTTTTGCGCGTGGTGATGTCTTCGCAGACGACGAGGATAGTCGGCGATCCCGCTGAATCTCGGATGGTCCGTGCTGTTTCCCGAACCCAGAGGCGGGACCCGTCCTTCCGGACCTTCTGCAGCTCCCAGCCCAGCGTGTCGCTCGAGGTGTGTCCACAAACAGTCAACTGTCTGAGGACGGTGTGATGATCGGCAGGGTCGAAGATGTGCAGGACGGATTGACCGACCAGTTCCTCGGGGGTATAGCCCAGCTGTTCGGCGCCGTACCGATTGACAGACAGTATCGTTCCGTCGAAGGACAGCACGAACGCCATCGCAGGCGTATCTTCATAAAGAGTTTGGAAATGAGCTTGACGTCCGCGCAGTGCCGCATCTGCGAGTCGCTGTTGCGCGACGGTCTGTTCAAGTTCGGCAACGCGCTGGCGCAAGCTGATGACATCATCCGATGTTTGGCGTGACGTATCAATCGGGACATCCATGAGACCCTCCTCGCAACGATGCGAAGTCGATTGCCTCTGTGGATCCGCACGCGATGATGCGAACGGTCCTCGTAAAGTTCCGCCGCAAACCGGGGATAGGATAGAACCATTCTTAGTTGAATTGCTAGGGTGAAGTGCGTCTGAAGTCGGGTAGGGCCAAGCGGATCGATCGATGGGAAAAGAGAAAGGATTAGGAGCGGGGACCGGTCTTGGTTCCCAGTTGCGTGCGGATGTCCTGAATGGTCTGCGAGTTCAAGCCAGTGGCCCGCAGGTCTTCGTCCGAGGCGGCCGCGAGGCCCTCGAGCGTCTTGAAACGTCTTAAGAGGGACGCGCGACGAATTTCCCCGACCCCGATAATTTGATCTAATTGGGAGGTGAGCAGGGCTTTATTGCGCAGCTTTCGGTGGAAAGTCAGGGCAAACCGATGGGCTTCGTCTCGAATGCGTTGAACGAGATGAGTGGCCGGTGAGTTCGCGCGCAATAGGATAGGGTTTTTTCTGCCTGGCAGGAAAATCCGTTCGTCTTTCTCGCCGCGGGCTTTCGCAAGGCCGATGACGGCCAGGCTCGGCTGTCCTGCCTGCTTCAGCCCTTCCATCGCAGCAGCCAATTGCCCTAATCCCCCGTCGATGAGCACGAGGTCAGGTCGGGCGAGATCTTCGGTGTCTCGGTAGCGCCGTAACACCACCTCCTGCATGCTGGCGAAGTCATTGGCGCCGGTGACCGTCTGGATCTTGAACCGCCGATAGTCCGATTTCTTCATTTGGCCCCGTTCCCAGACGACCATCGATGCGACGGATTGGTTCCCCATCGTGTTCGAAATGTCGAAGCCCTCAATGCGTTCCGGAGAACGATCGAGCCGCAAGAGACGCCGGAGTTCCTCCACAGCTTGCCGGTCGAGCAGTTCGTCTCTGAGATGTTCGGCCGCCGCGGCCGCAGCATTCTCCTCGGCGAGCAAGAGCAGTTGGTGTTTGACCCCCCGTTCTGGTGCCACCAGCCGGACCTTGTCCCCCCGTTTGCCCGAGAGCCACTCTTCGATCAGCGTGGCATCGTCAAGCTCGATGGGGAGTAGCAGTTCTTTCGGCGGCTGCCCGTCCTTATTGTAGAACTGCTCGATCGCCGATCGGACGAGTTCGTCGTCGCCGGCGTCAGCTCCCTGAGGCCAAAAAAAGTCCCTTCGACCAATCAAGAGACCGCCGCGGACGAACAACAACTGGAGATCGACGGCTGTGCCCTCTCGCGCGATTCCGATCACATCCTGGTCGGCGTCGGAGGTTTGCGTGATCCGTTGTTTCTCCAGAGTGCGTTCAACCTTGAAGAGCCGGTCCCGCAAGCGCGCGGCTTCTTCGAATTCCTCCCGCTCCGCTGCCGCGGCCATCTGAGCGCGCAGGTCGTCCAGTAATTCGCGGTCGCGCCCTTCGAGAAACTGGCGAACCTGCGTGACAATCTTCTGGTAGTCCTCTTTCGATTGATTGCCGGTGCAGGGTGCCATGCACCGCTTGATCTCAAATTCGATACAAGCCCGTTCCGCCTTTCCGTCGATCTCGATCGTGCAGGTTGCGAGTGGGAAGACCTTCTTGATGACCTTCAGCGTCTCGCGCAATGCCCCGACCGGGGTATAGGGGCCGTAATAGAGCGCACCATCCTTCTGCACGCGACGGACGATCGAAAGGCGGGGGAAATCCTCTTTGATCGGCAACCGAAGATAGGGATACTGCTTGTCGTCACGCAATACGACATTGAGCTTGGGACGGTGACGTTTGATCAGGTTGCTTTCCAGGATAAGCGCTTCCAGTTCGGATCGAGTGACAATGGTTTCGAGGTCCGCGATCTGGCTGACCAGCAGAGTCGTTTTCGGAGATTGATTGGCTCCCTTGAGAAAATACGAACGTACGCGATTGGCCAGGGAAGCGGCTTTCCCGATATACAGGATGGCGCCCGCCGAATCCTTGAAGAGGTACACACCGGGCTGGTCAGGGATATGACGCATTTTTGATTGAAGCTGTGTGGATAGGTCCATGAAGCTGTCAGCCCTCAGCTATCAGCAAAAGAAGAAGACTCCTGTGAGAATATTGTAAGTGCCGGGAAGTTCTGGAGCAACTCAGTTGGGGGTGAGGCTGAACGCTGACTGCTAATCACTTGTTCAGCGCAGCGCCCGAACAAATGAAGGGCTCAGAGTCCCTCTGGCCACTTCCGCCACCGGTCCCTTCATCGTGAGGCTGAAATCCGGGGCCACCTCAATATTCAAGGTGCCACCAGGCATCTTCACCGTGACGGGGCTCGGGACCAGGCCTAATCGCACCGCGGCGCTGGCGGCGGCGCAGGAAGAAGATCCGGAGGCTTGCGTCTCACCAGCTCCCCGTTCCCAGATCAGGATGAAGATCTCCTTTGGCCCGGTCGGTACCGCGAGTTGAACGTTCGTTCGTTTCGGAAAAACCGTGTGATGCTCCAGTGCCGGGCCGAGCGATAAGAGATCCTCGCGTGACCAAGCTTCCCCAGCCTCTTTAAAAATGACGCAATGGGGGTTGCCGACGCTCACACCGGTGAACTGGAGGGAACGCCCGGCTGCATCGATCGGTTGCAGGATGAGTTCGTCGACGACGAGCGTGCAGGGGAGGGCGGCTGGCTTGAAGGTGGCCTTTCCCATGTCGACCGTCACGGTGCTGGCATCTCCATGACGATCTATGTGCAGCTCTACGGTGACGAGGCCCCCTTTTGTCTCTACGGTGAAGCGTTTCTTCTTCGTCTTGCCTGTTGCGTGAAGGTATCGAGCGAAGATCCGGAGGCCGTTCCCTGATTTTTCCGCTTCACTGCCGTCCGGGTTGAAAATACGCAGGCCAAAGTCGGCCTTCTTGCTCGTGACCAGCGCCAGAATACCGTCGCTCCCGAGACCCCAGTTGCGGTTACACAGGAGCCGGATGTTCTGTGGTGTCAACTTAAACGTGAGCGCCTTCGGGTCGACCACGAGGTAGTCGTTGCCGAGGCCGTGTCCGCGGAAAAACCCGTTTTTCATCTTCTCTCCTCTTAGCAAGGAAGCAGTCAGGGATCAGCGGTCGGCCCTGAGCAGGAATGCCGGACTATCCCCCAAAGCTGACAGCCGATGGCTGATTGCTTGGAAGCCAAACCTATCGCACACGCTTACCTAGTGTTGCGTCCCGGAAATACGTTCAC
>Ga0335070_10008572_pt1 | contig 11989 bp, 9 predicted proteins | sample Lox_Sample_13_FD_206722 | JGI IMG/M metagenome (GOLD analysis project Ga0335070, IMG submission 206722) | Soil microbial communities from Loxahatchee National Wildlife Refuge, Florida, United States - Lox_Sample_1.3 | ecosystem: Environmental > Terrestrial > Soil > Wetlands | place: USA: Florida...
CTTGAAAACCGTTAGGCCCGTGAGGGTCTCGGGGGTTCGAATCCCTCCTCCTCCGCCAGTTGTTCTAGGGTCCAGCCCGGACACATGGGTTACACACCTCGGCAGGCCGCTCACTACGAACCACACCTTTGCAATGCTGCTAATCCGCCCTTTTTCCGGCCGACAGATACATCTGTGCTGCTTGAACAGGAACGTATGTCCACGTCAGCGTTTTGGAATCGCTAAAATTGAATATCGCGGCTGTCCCGCGAACGCGCTTTCGCCGATGCAAACTCAGGACCCAATGTTGTCGGGTCCCATCACTGGCTCGGACAAACCCGGCCACTAAATGAAATGTGTGTCGCTACCTGTCAGACACGCGGCGCGGACTGATCACACAACCTCTATCAACTCTCCAATTGCATCCTTTTTGATTCTTGACGCCTGCCACGGCACAAGATTGTGTCAACGAAATGTCAGCTAGTTGCGAGCTGAGTCGGTATGGAAAGTCGAGTCTCGCTGATTGATCGCGTAAAGGGCAAGCTCCAGGCGGGTGGAAACTCCGAGCTTGTTGAAGATCCGGAACAAATAGTTTCGTACCGTGTGTTCACTCAAGCGCAGTTCCTGAGAAATGTCGCGATTGGTGCGACCTTCGGCAACGAGTTGCACGAGGCTCAATTCGCGGTCGGTGAGGAGGGTCGTGCCTTTGGCGTCGACCATTGGCGCGATCCCACGGTCTGCCACCGACTCCACGAGAAAATGAAGTTGTTGGCTATTTGCCCAAATTTGCCCCTCACAGACGCGTTGCACGCACTTCGGCAACATCTCAAAAGGGTCGTCCCGGCACAAGACGCCGCGCGCACCGGAACGGAACGCCTCCGCGACGTGCGCCGATTCCGACGCCTCCAAAAGGAGGATGACGTTTGCGCGTTTGTCCAGTGCGTGGAGTTCCCTGGCCACCCGGAAGCCGGCAGTGGGTCCGTCTTTGAGAGCGCTGCTCACGATGAGCGCGTCGGGCCTCTTGTCATGATACGCGTCCAGGGCTTCTCCGGATTCGACGACCGATCCGACAACCGTAATGGTCCGGCAGCGGCGAAGGGCCGTCTCCATCAAATGACATCCCATGCGAGAGTGCTCCGCAATCAAAAGGGAGATTGGCGATGATCCGCGGTCAACATCCTGTCGCATTCGTTGCTCCTCCAGGTTGTAATGCGGACTGGGTCGAATGGATTAAGCAGCCACCGAGCGAAGGGCCAAACGCTAGCGACAGCTCCGACCCAGGTGAATCGTGTAGTTCCTACGTTGAAGTGACACCGGGGGGCCGGTTCGCTGTGTCAAAAAGCAGTGGGCTATGAAAAAAACGCGCGCCTTTCCATGGAGTAACCCAAGCATTTTCACGAGTGCTTCCTTTCTCGTGGCTGGAACGCAACGCCTGTAGATTGCAATGGGTGCGCCACTCTTTGCGATCGGGCAATTCCCCTAGGAAGAAGCGTAAGGGTTCCTAGTAACACGTATCCACGGTCGGGAGTGTGACGAAAGTTTTCCGCGTGTCCCGCAATGAGACTAGCGAAGCGTCTCCAAATACCTTCTCTAACGGTTCGGAATCAGCTTCCACATCTGGAGGCAAGAACAAAAGGCTTCTTGTGCGTTCCCGGTGGCGACCCTACGATGCCATGGTGGCGCAATTGCTCAAAAAAAATGCGGCCTGCGATGCCGATCAGATGTTGCTGGGATCGACATCACTGGTGCCAGCTCGGGGGAACCGGCGACGATTCATACGGTATCCGTTGCGGGCTCTCGCTCTCTTCCAGTGGGAAGGCCAGGATGGCAGTCGCAAACACGCGAGAGGTTGGACGAAAGATGTCAGCGAAGCAGGCGCATACGTCGTTTCATCACGTTGCCCAAGGGTGGGAGAGGAGATTCAGATGGTCCTGAGATTCCCAGGGCCTGCCATGCAGGAGCCGGCCTTAGCGGCGAAGATTGACATGAATGGAACAGTGCTGCGAATCGATCGAGATGCACCCGAGGGACGGGAATTGGGATTTGCCGTGTTCGCACGCGAACACGGTCCAGACTCAAACTCCGAACGTTTTGAGGATATTCGTCGAGACGAGGAAAAGGCGGCCATACCCAGGATTCAAGCGAACTGAGGCGCCAGCCTACTCGTCACCGGATGTGGAGTCGTTCCGCGGCTCCTGTTGAGGAACTTACGGAAGGAAGGCTCCCTGTGAGTCAAAGGGCGGAGCTTTGTGCTGAATGAAATGACAACCGAAGAAAAAGAGCGGTCCTGGTGCGCAGTCCACACGCGATACCAGCATGAAGGTCTGGTGGACACGCTGCTCACTCAAAAGGGATTCGAGACATTCCTTCCAACCTATAAGAAGGTCCATCGGTGGAAAGATCGGAAGAAGGAGATCACCCACGCTCTATTTCCGGGATACCTTTTCGTCGCCGACGCGCAGGCCGAGCGACTGCGGATCGTTACGACACCTGGCGTGAGTGCTATGGTTTCGATTGCGGGAGTTCCGGTAACGATCCCGGACGCAGAGGTCGCGAACATTCGGCGAGCGGTGCTCGATCCGTTCGCGGTAGAGCCGCATCCTTTGATCCAGGATGGGGATTTTGTGCGGATCGTGGGAGGCCCATTCGAAGGAATGGAAGGCATTCTCGTCCGAAAGAGCGGATCGACGCGACTGGTTGTGTCGATTGAATTGCTGGGGCGAGCGGCAGCGGTTGAGATGAACGAGGCCTTCGTGCTGCGCATTGACGCTAAACGTGCGTCTCTCGCCTCGCATGCTGCAGGGGATGTTCGCTAGAGCGCCAGCGGTAGAACGCCAGGATTCCATCATGCCGGTACTTGAACAAACAGAACGGCGAGCGGCGGGACACGCGGCGGTGCTCGCATTTTACGGGCTAAGCGAGGAACCCTTCGGAGTGACCCCCGATCCTCGTTTCCTGTATTTCAGCCCTTCGCATCGAGAGGCTCTCGCATCTCTGGTCTACACCACTCAAACCAAGCGAGGTTTCTCTGCCTTGGTGGCAGAACCAGGGATGGGCAAAACCACACTGCTTTTTCATTTGTTGGAGAAGACAAAGGATACAGCGCGCACTGCGTTTCTTTTCCGCCCGGACGGAAATGCGCGTGATTTGCTGGAGAGCTTGCTCGCCGATCTCGGCGTGGAGGCAATCGGACGTACGATTCCAGAAATGCACGAGAAGTTAAGTTCGGTTCTACTGGAAGAGTCGAGGCTAGGCCGGGATTTCATCTGGGTGGTCGATGAAGCTCAGGACCTCGACGTCAGCGTCCTGGAGACGATTCGGTTGCTTTCCAACTTTGAGACGCCGGATGCAAAGCTCATGCACATTATTCTGGCAGGTCAACCGGCGCTGGCCGAGAAACTGGCGCAACCGGAATTGTTGCAACTGCGCCAGCGTGTGGCGAGGACCGTGCAGCTCTCACCCTTTTCCGCGCGAGATACCGCGGCCTACATCGCGCATCGGCTCCGGCTTTGCGGATATGCAGATCAACGCCTGTTCGAACCCGAAACCGTTCGAGCGATTGCGTCAGCCAGCAAAGGCATTCCAAGGAACATCAATAACCTGTGCTTTTCGTGTTTGTCGCTGGGATTTGTCGAGCGGGCTCCGCGGATCGGACTGAATATCCTTCACTCTGTTCTAACCGACAGTGAGATTGAAACCAGCCTCCCGAGCGGCAGTCGGAGGGAGCCGGCGCCAGAGCCGATTCCGGCGTCCAATTGGTGGTATGAGCAGGACATTGATACACCAGTGAGCAACCACAGCGGCTACGAGAGGCACAACCCGCGCCGATGGACATGGGCAGTGCTGATCGGATTTGTCCTACTACCATTCGGCCTGGTAATCGCGCAAGCCAATTCCGGTTCTCGCCAATTTGACCTCACGACAACACCCACGGTAGAGGCCTTCGTCAAGAGGGTGACCGGATATGACGTGAGTACCCCGAAGGCACCAGTCTCCGACGTCCCAGCGCTGCAGGCACCTGCAATTCCGCCGAACTTGTCTGACCTGATCCAGGAGTCACCCAGGCCCGAGCCCAAGATCGAAGAACTAGATGCGCTAAGCACGCCACCTGAGTCCTCTGAGCCGTCGACACCTCGAGTGGCCCTACGGCAGCACGCAGCGGCGCCGGCGACTCGTGCACCGCGCGCCGTGCGCGCCGAAAAGGACCAGACGATTTTCCAGTTTGCGCAGAAGTACTATGGAAAGGCCAGCTGGGCAATCGTGGACAAACTCAGGGCCAGCAATCCGAATATTCGAGAGTCGTTCGCAACCATCAAGAAGGGGCAAGTTGTCGTGCTGCCCGATCTGAGGGCGCAAACTGGGCGGGATTTCGCGTCCTCTTCTAGTCATCCATCACTGTGATTTTCAATTTAGTTATGAAGCTGTATGTTCCATTGATTGCCGGCCTTTTGTTCGGGGTGAGCGCGGGCGCGCCGCCTATGCCGGCTTCTCCGCAGGGGCAGTCGGCGCCTCCCGCTTCGAGCTCTGCGACGACGCCAAATGGCGACGCTGTAACTCATCCGCAACTTCGGACGCGAAATCCCCGGTATCGCATTCAGCCAAACGACATCTTGGAACTGTCGTTTCGATATACACCGGAATTTGATCAGGAGGTAACTGTCCAGCCTGATGGGTTCATACAACTCAAAGGCCTCTCGAACGACATCAAGATTCAGGGGCAGACAGTGCCTGAAGTGATTGAGAGCATCAAGAAAGCGTATGCCGATGTCTTACGCGACCCAGTCGTGAGCGTGGTGTTGCGCGATTTCGAGAAGCCTTATTTCGTGGCCGGGGGACAAGTGGGAAAGCCCGGAAAATACGACCTCCGCGGACCAACCTCCGCAACGCAGGCTATCGCCATCGCCGGCGGATTTTCGGAATACGCGAAGAACAAGCAAGTATTGCTTTTCCGACGCTACAACGACGACACCGTAGAAGTCAGAGTGCTGAATCTAAAGCAAGCCCTCAACAAGAAGGACCCACGGGAAGATCTGATGCTGGAGCCAGGTGACATGTTATTCGTGCCCAAAACGTTCATGGCATCCATTGACCGGTTCCTGCCTCGCAGTTCGCTGGGCACGTACTTCAGTCCAGCGATTCTGTAAGCACACAGAGGACATCATGACGTCTCGAGAAGTCATTCTGATCGATCGAAGTCCACGGCAAGTTACGACGTGGACTTTACGGGACATTGTCGACGTCGCGATTCGGCGCCGCCGATCGCTGGCCACCTATTTTGTCATCGTTTTTCTGGGCGCTGCGGTTGCCGCTGCCATTCTGCCTCGGCGTTACCAATCGGAACTGAAGATCCTGGTCAATCGGGAAAGAGCAGATGCCCTGGTCACCCCACAGCAGACGGCGGCAGTCGAGCAAAACATGCCGGGCTTGAGCGAAGAGGATATCAACTCGGAGGTCGCTCTGCTGCGCAGCGAGGACCTTCTCGAAAAGGTTGTGGTCAGCTGCGGACTGGACCAAAAGACCGCCGATGCGTCGATTCTCGACGACGCCATAGACGCAATCCTTGCGCCTTTCCGGAAACCTGAGCTGGATCACAAGGTAGTCGTTCGACGGGCCGCCGCGAAACTTGGCAACAATCTGCGAATTGAACCTATCAAAAGGTCGTTCATCATCTCCGTCCGGTATACGGCGCGCAATCCAGAACTTGCGTCTCGCGTCTTGAATACCTTGGGAGACTTGTATCTTGAAAAGCACGCGGCGGTGCATCGCCCCGTCAATGCGACAAATATCTTCGATCAACAGTCGGACCATTATCGTCTTGCACTGCAAGATGCTGAGGATCGTCTCGCATCATTCAATCAACAGACCGGGCTGGTAACCGGCCAATCGGAAAAAGATACTTCCGTTCCGAAACTGGCGGAATTCGAACTCGACATGCACGAGACACAAACCGCCATTCCTTCCGCCGAACAACATGTTCGTGAACTCGAAGAGCTCTTGGGTAAGACTCCGCCCCGGATTGTGACGCAACTTCACACCTCCGATAACGGGGCACTGCTGCAGCAACTCCGGTCCTCGTTGGTAAATCTGGAGCAGCAGCGCGTGGACTTAACTAACAAGTACGCGCCCGGAGACCGTATGGTCCAGGAAGTGAACACTCAGATCGAGCAAGTCAAAGGAGCCATCGACGTGCAAGAAAAGGCGCCGCTGCATGAAGAGACTTCCGACGAGAATCCAACCTACCAGTTCTTGAGGCAAGAACTGGCGAAGGCCCGGGCGGACCTGGCTTCCCTGCGTGCCAAAGCCAACGCCGCAGGCCGCGTAAATACCACTTACCGCAACCTATTGATGGAACGCGATCAGAAGCAACTTCAACAGGAAGCCTTGATCCGCGAAGTTAAGGTCGCCGAGGCGAACTATCTTCTTTATCTCAACAAGCGCGAGGAAGCACGTATATCCGATGCGTTCGACAAAAGCCGCATTCTGAACGTGTCCATCGCGCAACCGGCCACCGTTCCTTTTTTACCCGTTAACCCGCTACCGCTGATGCTGCTTCTGGGCTGGTTGCTGGCATGCCTGCTCAGTACCGCCGTGGTGTTCGTTCAAGAGCGCCTGAATCCGATCATCCGTTCTCCCAGGCAAATCGAGCACTATCTGGACGTGCCGGTGCTTGGTAATCTTCCCGAGCCTCGTCCCTCGAGTGGACGGGAACAGCGCGTGAAGGTCTGAGTGTATCGACAGATTCACCAAAAGGAGAGCGAGGATCGATGAGCAGAAACTTCGAATTGCTGTTGCAAGCGGGGGCTGTCGGGCACTACTTTCACGGCATTGAATCGGATGTAGTGGATAAGACGCCCGCTTCAGCAGAATCCCGCTACCGCGTGCCGCACAATGATGAGTTCGCTCAATTGGTTCGCCGGGTGTTCTTGAATGCACGGCATTCCAGTATTCGTTCCCTGATGATTTCTGGAACTTCCTGCGGTCAACCCGCAGAGGCGTGTGCACAGATCGGAAGATCACTGGCAAGTCTCGTGGACGCGGGCGTGTGCCTTGTCGACGCCAATTTTGCTCACCCATCCCTTCACGAGCGATTTGGCGACGATAACGTCGCGGGCCTTGCCGACGCACTGCTGCTGTCAAAATCCCCCAAGGCGTTTGCGCGGCAGATAGAGCATTCGAATTTGTACTTCATGCCGGCCGGGATGGCGGCGACTAACCGCACAATTTCAGAGGCCGACCTCTCCGCCAATCTGGATTTCTTGAAACACGAGTTTGATTATCTAGTCGTGGCGGCGCCGCCCGCTGACGATGGCAGGCACCTAAATGCAATTGGACGTGTGTGTGACGGCGCATTACTCGTTCTGGAAGGCGGCGGCGTACCCCTGAACGTGATGCTCAAGATAAAGCGCCAATTCGACGCTTCTGACATCGCTCTGTTCGGTGTAGTCCTAAACGGGCCGGCCGATCTACGCCACCCGTCTTCAACGATTACGCCCGGCCGGTAGAAGACACTCCTTATCAGCGTGGTGAGGCAAAATGGGAACTGATCGAACAACGATTGTTGCAGGTGAGCCTTTCGCTTCAGCCTTGACCCGTGCAGGATTTCGCCTGCAACTGACATTGGCGGCGGAGTTGGGACTAACTCTCACCTCGTACCTGCTTACATTGTCGATCCTCTATACGGACGGCTACCGCGATTTATTCCTGTGGGCACCGTCGATCTTCATCGTCAGCGGCCTCCGCGTGCTTGGACTTTACCTGTTCGGCCCCTTCCGGAGCTCGTTGCGTTGCGCGAGCGTTCCGGAGTTGCTGGGAATCGTCAAGGCGATAGGGTTCAGCAGTTCGCTCATTTACCTATTTTTGAACCGTCTGAGCAACGGGAGTATGAGGTTGTCGTTAGGTGTGATCGTCTTGGACTGGGCGATATGCCACATTCTGCTGGGCGGCTTGCATTTCGGCGCCCGTCTCTATCAGACACAAGCGCTCTTCTGGAGACGGCCCAAAAAACGAGTGGCTATCATCGGAGCGGGCGACGCTGGCGTGAGGCTGGTCCGCGAACTCACGGCCAGCTCGAAGGCACCATGCCGGCCCGTTGCGATTTTCGACGACAATCTCGCCACCAATGGCACCACAATTTGTGGCGTGCCGGTGGTTGGCCCCACTCAGCGACTGACGCAAATCGCCCGCGCGTGGACCGTGGATGAAGTGTTGATCTGCATCCCGAGCGCGACGCGCTCTGAGATGAGCCGCATCCTCTCCATCTGCCGCCGCGCGAAACTCCCAGTGCGAACGCTGCCCACTCTCGCAGAGCTTATTGACGGCAACGTTTCTCAGCAGGATTTGCGGGGGCCTCGCATCGAGGACCTTCTTCGGCGCGAAGAGCTCGTCGCTGATCCCGATGAGGTGGCAACAATTGTTCGAGGCCAGGTGGTACTGATCACGGGAGCCGGCGGCAGCATCGGCTCAGAACTCTCGCGCCAGATCGCCGCAGGCCATCCGCAGAAGTTGCTTCTGCTGGACAACACCGAGAGCAATTTGTTTTACATCGACCGAGAAATTCGGAGTCAATTCCCCTCGTTGTCGATCACGCCGCTGCTTATCGACGTCACACAGCGTCCGCAGTTGAGTGAAGTGTTCGCCGCCGAAAAGCCATCCCTGGTGTTTCATGCGGCGGCATACAAACACGTTGGACTCTTGGAAAGTAACCCTACAGAGGCGATCCGCAACAATGTGCTGGGCACGCGAAACCTCGCTGTCGCTGCGGCCCTTCACGAAACTCTGCGCTTCGTCAATATTTCCACTGACAAGGCGGTGAACCCCCAGAGCTATATGGGCATGTCGAAGAGAATTACCGAACTGTGCATCCAGAACCTGTCAGAAAGAAGTACTACCAAATACATGAACGTTCGCTTCGGCAACGTTGCCGGAAGTAGCGGCAGCGTGCTGCGATTATTCTGGGAACAGATCCAAAAAGGAGAGCCCCTTTGTGTCACCGATCCTCGCGCCACGCGGTTCTTTATGTCCATTCCCGAGGCGGTTCACCTTATTTTGCGCGCCGCGAGCCTGGGCCAGGGAGGTGAGACGTTCGTGCTCGAAATGGGAGAACCCATCAATATTTACGAACTCGCACAAAGCATGAGCATTTTGGCGGGATTCGCTCCCGGCAAAGAAGTTCCGATCCACTTTGTGGGTCTCCGGGAGGGCGAAAAGGTCAATGAAGAATTGTGGTCGGAATTGGAAACTCCTGCACCTACATCGTGTCACGGAATCCTAATGGTCGCTCGGCGAGATCCCTTGGCCACCGATATTCTCCGGAACATCGAAAGGCTCGAGTCAATGCTTCGCGCGGGTGATCGCGGCGGCCTGGACGACCTTATCGCCGAGTTGTTCCCGGCGTTTAAATCAAAGCAAAGGAATCGAGCCCCACTGAAGCGCGCGCAGAAGGGCAACGCTTGCCAGATCCCTCAGGAGGTTTCATGAATATTCCACTCTCGAAGCCAGATATCACGGAACTTGAAGTCGACAGTGTCACGCAGGTGTTGCGTTCCGAACGTCTGAGCCTGGGGCCAAAGCTATGTGAGTTTGAATCGGCGTTTGCGGAGTATGCCGGGACGCGCTACGCCGTGGCTACGAACAGCGGCACGTCCGCGCTGCATCTCAGTGTGAGGGCCATGGACATCGGTCATCAGGACGAAGTCGTCACCAGCGCGTTCAGCTTCATTGCGTCGACAAATTGCTTTCTGTACGAAGGTGCGGTTCCAGTCATGCTGGATATCGATCCGACCACTTTGAATCTCGACCCCAAACATGTTCGTTCCTTTCTCAAGCAATGTTGCGTCGTCGATTCCGCCACCGGTTGCGTGATCAACAAGCAAACCGGCCGAACCGTGAAGGCCATTCTACCGGTCCATGTCTTCGGCGTGCCTTGCGACATGGATCCGATCCTCGAACTTGCCAGCCAGTTCGGGCTGAGCGTGTTGGAAGATGCATGCGAGGCAATCGGTGCCGAGTATCATGGCCGGCGCGTGGGTACCTTTGGCGATGCCGCGGTATTCGCATTCTATCCAAACAAGCAGATGACCTCGGGCGAAGGCGGGATGATCGTTACAAACAATGAGCGGATCGCGGCTTTGTGCCGGAGCATGCGGAATCAGGGGCGGGATGACGATTCGTCTTGGCTGAATCATGTACGGCTTGGTTACAACTACCGCCTGAGTGAACTGCATTGTGCTTTGGGCCTGGCGCAATTAAAGCGTCTACCGGAACTCCTTGAAGCGCGAGAGCGCGTCGCGATGGGTTACAACCGCGCATTGGCCGAGATTCCGCATCTCATTCTGCCTTCCTCCCATATCAATGATCGCAAGCGGAGTTGGTTCGTATATGTGGTTCAGCTGGACTATCCGGGAGCGAAAGCGATCCGTGATCGTATCATTGAGAGGCTTCGCGAACGCGGCATTCAATCACAAGCGTATTTCCCGTCGCTGCACACTCAAGCGCATATAGCCGCCGACGCCGAAATTCCTCTTGGTTCCCTCATACGAACCGAGGTTGCGTCTGATCGCAGCTTGGCGTTGCCATTTTTTCCGACCCTCAGGAGTGAAGAAGTGCAGTATATCGCCGAAACGTTGCGGCAAATTCTGGAAGACGAACTCGGCGCGCCTCGCCCATCGAGCGCGACCCTTCACGCCACGGTGGAGGCGGGCCGATGACTTCTCAGGCGTTGCCACCTGGTGCCGTCGGTTCGGTTTGTCTCGAAGAGGTCATCCCTCCCCTTCATCCAGTTGAGGGGCAGACTTCCGAGCAATCGCGAATTGTGGCCGGCATTCACAACGGTCACAACGCCGCAGCGGCATTGGTAGAAGATGGCAAGTTGAACTTCGCGCTGCAGGAAGAACGCCTGACGCGCGTCAAGAACCAAGGCGGCTTGCCTCGAAGAACTCTGAGCTGGATCGCGGCATCAGGCAAAGCACGTCCCGCGGACGCCAAGCCCCTCTCTGTAGCTTTCGGCGGCAAGAATCTCACCGCCTGCGATTGGGAAAGGACGGCCATTCTTGAATCGTACGGCAAGACCTCCAGTGGATTTGTGCCTGGGCTGAAACGGCTCGCGCGGCGCAACACCGTTCTTTCCGACTTAATCAACCGGTACAAATTTAGAAGTCTGCAAAAAGAATTGACTTCAGCGCTCGACGGCATGCCCGCACATGCGTCGGGCTTTGATCACCACCTGTGCCACGCGGCAGCGGCGTACTTTGGCTGGGGCAAGATGGACGAGGACATCCTGGTTCTCACGTGTGATGGCTCGGGGGATTGTGCGTGCGCCACGGTGAACATTGGCCGCAGCGGCACTTTGAGCACGTTCGCGCGGACCGAAGAGAGTCATTCGGTCGGCACGTTTTTTGGGAAGATTACTTTTTTGATGGGCATGGCGCCCTTGGAGCACGAGTACAAAGTGATGGGTCTGGCGCCATATGCAGACCATTCTGGCAGCAGTCATCAGCTCGCGGAACAGTTCTGCAATCTATTCGAGTTTGATCCGCAGAATCCGCTGGTCTGGCGCCGCAGAAATGGCAGCCCGCCCATGCAGTTCGCCGCTGATTATTTGGATCGCATGATCCACCTGAAAAGGTTTGACCATGTGGCGGCCGCCGCTCAACTCTTCGTCGAACGCTTTTTAACTCAATGGGTGCGTCACTGTATTCGCGAGACCGGTGTTCGAAAGGTCGCGTTGAGCGGCGGAGTCTTCATGAACGTCAAGGCCAACAAGTGCATTCTGGAACTGCCGGAAGTGGAAGAGTTGTTTGTATTTCCTTCTTGCGGTGACGAAACCAACGCTATTGGTTCTGCGTGGCTTCTCTATCAACAGTGTTACGGATCAATTCCTCACCCCCTAGACACACTCTATCTGGGCACGAATTACAGCACGGACAACATCGACGCGGCTCTGAAAAACTATAAATTCAGGCACGCGGTGCACGTACAAGCGCTTTCGGACATCGAGGCGAAGGTAGCGATG